>Ga0315306_10001072_pt1 | contig 13137 bp, 16 predicted proteins | sample TDP1_MG_FD_203803 | JGI IMG/M metagenome (GOLD analysis project Ga0315306, IMG submission 203803) | Freshwater sediment microbial communities from Lake Towuti, South Sulawesi, Indonesia - TDP1 | ecosystem: Environmental > Aquatic > Freshwater > Lake > Sediment | place: Indonesia: South Sulawesi... | reverse complement strand
GGACAGTTCGAAAGTAAGCTTCAAACCTTAATAAAAACTTTCCCCAGCTAAAGGTGGCGCACAAAAGAGTTTATGAAAAGAATTGCTAGAAGATTCGCAAATGGAGGAGGAATTAAATGGTGGACTTCCAGGATTTTCTCAACCATTTGGACACGCAAACATTTCTCGGAGTTAAATTATCAACTCTTCTCTGGATAGTAGGTATCGTAGCCATGGCAATTGTTCTTGAAAGGTTGATTGCGAGATATTTGTTCAAATTCGCTAAGCGAACCAGCTTAGAACCAAGCGTCACGAACAATCTCATTCTAACGTTTCGTATCATAATTTTGGTCGGCGCCACAGCATCCTTGATTAGAGTCGGCGGATTGCCAACAGAGTGGTCTGTCGCTTTCTCTGCACTTGGTGGCGCAGCGCTTGGTTTTGCTTCCACAAAGACTATTGGGAATTTCATTGCAGGTCTTTTCTTGCTTGCTGCGCGTCCATTCAGAGTAGGCGACTATGTCCGTATTGGAACCATTGAAGGTATCGTACAGGAAATCACAATTAATTATACCAAGATTTTAACTAGTGGAAACAATGTTGTTTCGATTAGCAATATTCAGATTCTGGATCGAGATGTGACGAACTACCTTTATGAAAGCGAGAAGAATTTCAGTGTTTATTGTTACACTTTCGAAATGGGATTTGATAGCGTTTCCTCCGCAGGAATTGCCAAGATCTTCGACGAAGTTCTTAAACAGTACAGCCACAAGTTCCAGAAGAAGCCTAGCTATATGTTGGTCAGATCTGGAGCGTTTGACCGAGTTTACCTGGTTTATCTTTACGTCGAACATCCCGAAAGTATCTTCGTTTTAAGACAGCAGGTCGCTGAAGAAGTATTCAATCGTTGGGATATGGAAAGAATGAAAAGATCATCCAGTCTCAATTATATTTATATTTGCACTTTTGAATGTATCCATCTACAGTGGCGAGCGGCTATTGATTAGGTCAAATCATAATGGAGAGCAAAATATTGGAAGAAAATAGAAAAAGCAGAGAGAAACTTGAAGCAAAAGCAGCAAAACTAGTCGATTTGATACAATATCAAGAAGGTTCCGTGGTCAGTCGGACGCTAATTGATAAAAATGCAGGAACTGTAACTTTATTCGCTTTTGATGAAGAGCAACGGTTAAGTGAGCACACGGCTCCTTTTGAGGCATTAGTTTATGTTTTGGACGGCGAAGCAGAGGTTGTTATTTCTGGAAAAGCTATAACGCTAAGAGAGAGCGAAATGACTATAATGCCAGCTAACAAACCGCACGCCTTGAAGGCTGTGAAAAAATTTAAGATGCTCTTGATAATGGTGAGATCCTGATTGAAATTTGAAACGGCAAACCATCTACTCTGAGGGAGTTGCATGGTTGACAACTTTGTAGATGTCCTAGTTCTAAGCACATTGGCTGGCTTGGCGACGGGTCTTGGAGGGTTTATTGCCGTGATCAGAAGGCCTAGTAGAAAAGTTATGGGCTTTTTGATGGGTTTGGCCGCTGGAATTATGATCTTGCTTTCTTTTCTGCAGTTGATGGCAGAAGCGCTGAAGATTTCAGGGCTGTTTCTAGTAGCATCGGGTTTTGTGACAGGCTCATTGCTTATGTTTGTTCTGGATTTTCTATTGCCTCACAAGCATTTTTCTATTAGTGAGAAAGGAGTATTAGATGGACGATTTCTCAAGTCGGGTATGTTAATTGCAATTGGCATGTCTCTTCATAATTTCCCTGAAGGGATCGCTGTGGCTTCAGGCTATTCTTATATCCCAAGACTTGGTTTGGTTATAGCCATTGCTATGGCGCTTCACAACATACCAGAAGGAATGGCCATCTCTTTACCATTGTGCGCCGGCGGAGCTTCCAAGTCTGGTGCTTTTAGCTTGGCTCTTGTTTCTGGGTTGATAGAGCCGCTGGGCGCCTTGGTTGCCACACTTTTTTTGGAAACTTTTCATGGTCTTGTGCCCTTTGGATTAGCTTTTGCTGGTGGCGTGATGGTCTTTGTCACGTTGGATGAGTTGATTCCGGTGGCACATGAAGGTGGCCATGAACATTTTACATCTCTAGGAATAATCCTGGGCTGTGTTGCTACGTTTATGCTGCTAAGCATTCTAGAATTATAGTGTAAACCCGAAAGAGATTAAATATTGTATAATTGGAGCGTACCCATTGAGTTGCAATTGAGCCTAGACGAACTCTTGGGAACATGAAAAAGAAGCGCACCAGGCTTGGATTAGAAGTAGTCAGGCACCCAGTAAGCGCAGCCGACTACTACAAGTATAATCAGAAAACCGCAGAACTGGGTCATTTCACTCGGTTTTTTTAGTTTCCTTATTCTTATTTCTTAAGAGAGAACAAGAAAGGGTGAAAGATAATCAAGCTTAAGATACTTTATAGAGACTATTCGAAATACCAACATAAAAATTGGGGAAATTACCTCTGAGTTAATTTATAGAGGTCAATATTCTGGAGGCATGCCTCCGTAGCCGCCGGGTGGCATTCCGCCTGGCCCTCCTGGAGGCATGGGCGGCGCTTTCATTTTCCCAGCAGCGATGACATCGTCAATCTTGAGAATCATAGTGGAAGCTTCGGTGGCAGACTTAATTACCTGCTTCTTAACTGCCAATGGGTCATAAACTTCTAGTTTCTCCATGTCCTCTATTTTTCCTTCGAAAACATCGACACCCGCCCATTTTTCACCTTTCTCATGTCGGGCTCTGAGTTCCGACAGAATGTCGATAGGATCAAGGCCAGCGTTTTCACTTAAAGTTAATGGAACAGACTCTATAGCCTCGGCGAAGCCCTGCACCGCAAGTTGCTCTCTTCCTGGCAGAGACTCAGCATAATCTCTCAGTGCTCTGGCAACTTCCATCTCAGGGGAACCTCCTCCGGCGAGGATTTTCGGCTCCTGAACAACGTCTCGAACAACACACAGCGCGTCATGGACTGAACGCTCTGCTTCATCAACTATACGCTCAGTCCCGCCACGTATTAAAATTGCCACCGCATGTGGATTATTGCAGCCCTCAATAAAGGTCATCTTATCGTCGCCGATTTTCCTCTCCTCGACAACCTGAGCAAAACCGAGGTCTGCTGGTTTTAAGCCCTCCAAGTTTGTCACTGCTCTTCCACCGGTAGCTTTAGCAAGTTTCTTCATGTCCGATTCCTTAGCTCGTTGCACGGCTAAAATTCCCTTTCTAGCCAAGAAGTGCTGAACCAAGTCGTCAATGCCTTTCTGACAGATCACAAAATTGGCCCCTGCAGTTTCAATCTTTTCAACCATTCCTCTAAGCATATTCTCTTCTTCCTTAAGGAATGCTTCCATCTGCTCAGGCCGTTCAATGTTGATCTTGGCGTCAAATTCGGTCTTCTCAACCTCAAGCGGGGTATCCAAGAGGGCAATTTTAGCGTTTTCTATACGCTTGGGCATACCTGGGTGAACAATTTCCTTATCTAGTATTATGCCTTTGACGAGTTTGGTTTCAGTCATCGATTCTCCAGGCTTTTTTTCAACCATTATATCGTCTAAGTCTACTCTGTATTCAGCGTCAATTTTTTCCACTACGTGCAAAACTGCATCAACAGCTATCTCGGCAAGTTGCTGCCGATTTTCCGAAACCAACTTGCTAGCCATAGAGGTCATAGCAACTTTCTTCAAAAACTCCCTGTCTTCAGGCTCTACTTTAATTGCAATGTTCTCAAAGGTTTCAAGAGCCTTATCCGCAGCTTTTCGATATCCCTCAATTATGATTGTCGGGTGGACATTCTTATCTATCAACTCCTCAGCCTTTCCCAAGAGTTCGGCAGCCACTACAACCGAAGTTGTCGTCCCATCTCCAACCTCATTATCCTGCGTCTTCGCCACTTCCACCATCATCTTAGCAGCTGGATGCTCAATATCCATCTTGTCAAGGATTGTCCTTCCATCACTGGTAATTGTTACATCACCAAAACTTTCCACTAACATCTTATCCATACCTTTCGGTCCTAATGAACTCTTGACCGCTTCTGCTATTGTTCTTGCCGCCATGATGTTATTACGTTGCGCATCCCTTCCCCTGGATCTTGCAGATCCTTCTTTCAGGATTAGAACAGGAACACCACCTGCTTGTACAGACAAGGTCTTCTTCCTCCGTCGACTTGTTTATAATTAACTGATTCAGGCAAATTTAAACATTTTTAATTTATCATTTGACAACAAATAACATGTTTTAGTCGAAAAGTCAAAACGCCTAGATCTCAAGGAATCTGCCAAATTCACTCCTAACATAACCTCCGCGCGCGCTTCTCGCATCTTCTCCTTCCATTTTCTGAATCAAAACATTACGTTGCGTCCTTTTGAATAGCGGCGACGCTATTTGCAGGTGGCACTTTATTAGCTGAAAGCGCCTACTGACTGCGCAAAAACGTAAATTCTGTCTGAACGTAAACTCTGAAGGAAAGAGTGCCCGCTAGTGGACAAAAAGTCATAAATTAATTGCGAAAATACTAAATATGGTGGATAGACACTCTGAGGGAGCTAAATGGAAATGAAACATTTTTCCAGAATCTTCAGCGCTTTAGCCAACCCAGTCAGGCTAAAAATCCTTTCAATTGTGAGTGAGACGAAGCGCCCGTTGCACATCAAAGCAGTGGCTGAAGTTCTCAATATGGATTACGCAGCTGTTTATAGACATGTGAGCCTGTTGGAAAAGGCTGGATTGTTGCAAGTCTATGAGGTGGGGCGTTCGCGAGTGTTGTCTCCACTTCACGTTGACTTGATAGAACAGGTTTTCTCTTTGGTTGAGCAAATCAAGCCATGAGTTGATTTTCCTGTAGCGTTGTTATGTCTGACTTGACATAAAAGATTACAAAAAATATAAAAATAAGTTAGCAAACTCATAGCTTCGAGGCTTCCTGTTGACTTATCTCTACATTAAGAGAAGGAGCGTGTTTATTGCGGGAACAGCACTTCTGGGCGCTGTAGTGGCTGTTCTTGATGTCACATTCAAAATGGCAGGTTTGAAAATACCTTTCCCGCTGTTCACTGATCTCAAGTTCGATGTCCTTGGCATACCCATGTTATTGGCGTATTTTTTGTTTGGCTCCCTTTCTGGAATTTTTACATGCGGAATAGCATTTCTTAGTATAACTCTACGTAGTGGTCAGTTCTTCAGCGCCTTTATGAAGTTTCTCGCTGAATTTGTAACCATGGTCGGTGTATATGTGGTTTTGAAAGCGAGGAAGCCATCTTCTTCTGAAAAGAAATGGAAAATTTTCTCCATGATTTCCGGTATTGCCTTGCGCGTGGCCGTTATGGACGTGGCAAATGTACTGCTTCTTCCAGTTTTCACTGCATTCTATAAGACGCCCGCTGCAGTGATAATCATTGTCCCTTTCATCTCCATGTTCAACGCCATTCAAGGAGCAGTTAGCATATTTGGCGGTTATCTCCTCTATGAATCAGTTATACGAAGACTTCCTTCCCTAAAAGCGCAATAGATGGGTGCCCCTCAAGGTAAATCAATAATGCCTCCGTGCACTTGGGTTTTAAGACTTCATTTGAATGCTTCTTTGTAACCGACTGGGAAGCATTAGCGCGCGCTGTGCCGAATGATTCAGTTTAAATAGGTAAAGAAGAGAGTAAAAAAAGTGCTCGCGAGTATTTCCCATCTTTTCTTCTGAACAGGCGGCCTCTTCCCTCATTAACCATCCTGTTAACACTCCAATTGAATCTTTGGTTCTATAACATTAGAACATTTAAGCTCTATTTGTTTTCGTGCGCCACAAAAAAGCGCGGGCTAACTTGTAATGAAGCCTTCTCCTTTCTCAACAAGTGAAAATTAGAATCTTTTGCAAAACTTGGTCCATGTCACTGCCATAATCACAGTGCCGACTAAAATAAACGCTAGGGAAAGCACACCGCCCATGAAAAGGTTGAGCCAGTTCACCTTGGATCATCTCCGGTCAATTGAATTGCCGCGCCACATTTTTTGCATCGCAAGCCATTACTCTCCAAAGCTTTCAGCCTATAAGGCGTCAAAAGCCTGCACTCGGGGCACTTGGCAAATCTGAGCTTCTTAAGCGCTCTCTCTTTTATGGCATCATGTAACGCGCTGAAAATACTCCAGTTCTGAGTGATGTTTGGATTAACCATGGATTCCATAGGCATCACGTGTATTACGAAAACTGATAACGAGCATTTAAAGCAGATTTCACATCATCAAATATTACAAAGACAGAATATATCAAAGCGCGCGCTAGGGCTGGACTTTAGCCTGCAGCAACTGGAGATATCTGTCGAACTCTCCTTTTTATAGCAATGCCCACAACATTCTTTTCTAGAATTTTATTTGCTCAAAAGGTCTATTTTTGCGTTTTTTATGTTTTCATCCAAGATTTGGATCTTTTTTAGATTAGCTTGACCCAAGCCTCTCTTTGTAGCTTCCATGATATCTACAAGGGCTACGCTGAGTTTATTGTGGAACCTTTCCTTCTTAATGTCAGGAATCACGCCTAATAAGTTCTTAAGCATTGAACCGTAGAGGGTTTCGCCAGGCCCTCTCAGCCCTCTGAAGGCATGGAAGCTCACTCGAACATAGGGCTCATATAAGATATGTGACAAATTGATTTTTTCATTGATCACCTTTACATCCCTCACATTTTCATCTTCTGAAAGGTTAAACGGCAAAACTCTTTCCGTGAAAGTCTCTCTCAATGTTTGGAGCCTTTCTAAAGCACCTCCAACACTATTATTCGATTCTGCTAAGAATATTCGATGAACACGGTCAAAAGCTCCAACAACTGCCTTCGCAGTCTCCAAAGTCGGATGGTTCAATGCTCTAGGATCATAAATTCCGATCTTAATAGTCACATCAACATCTTTTACATTGAGGTCATCTATCCCCCAATCAGAGCAAGCGCTTCTTGAAATGCTCTTTAACAATCACCAGCAATTTTGACAACTGCAACTCTTGAATCCATACGTGCCACCCTAACTCATTCACTCAATTACAAATTGATTTTTCTGTATCTTGTATAAATTCTTGCTTGAGCATTGGTAGCTCGGTTTAGGTTTATAATATCCACGCAGCGTATAACGCAGACTCTTCAAACCTTTTTCACCGGCATCTCTCTGAAATTGCGCGTGTACATGAAGCATTTAAAGAGTGAAGCAACCAAGATTTAATAGATTGAACGATGCCTGTTGCACCGAGAAAGCCTGAGGAAACGGAATTATGAGCGTACCTGAACTGGAAAGATTGAATGAGTATTCGTTTGAGATAGGACCGATAAGACCACCATCTGAAGGTGGAAGCTATTCTCTGCTTGTAAGGGTAACTCGCAATTGCCCATGGAGCCTATGCAAATTTTGCTATGGCACCCTTTACAACCGCGAAAGGTTTCAGCTTAGGTCATTGGAAGAAATAAAAAGGGATATACAAACAATGAAACTCATTAGCGATGACTTGACCTCTGCTATACAAAAACTCGGTTGCGACCTGGTTCAGACGGAGCTTTACTTTGTTTCTAGTCCAAGCGTAATAACCGTGTTCAACTGGCTTGCATCGGGTAGCCGCACAGCTTTTCTGCAGGACGCTGACAGCTTGATAATGCGAACCAGCGAGCTGCTAGAAGTTATTAAATATCTCAAGCAAACATTCCCCAGCATTCAACGCATAACAAGTTACGCCAGAGCTAAAACCCTAGCTCAGAAAACTAAAAGTCTAGAGGACTTGAAGGAGCTGAGGAAGGTCGGTCTTGCAAGGCTGCATGTTGGACTGGAAACCGGCGATGACGAATTATTAAAGTGCGTCAACAAGGGAGTTACTAGCGAAGAGCAAATAGTAGCTGGCAGAAAAGTCAAGGACGCAGGAGTTGAGCTTTCAGAATATGTGATGCCTGGCCTAGGCGGAAGAACCATGATGGAGCAGCATGCGAAAAACACTGCCAAGGTCTTAAACGCGATTAATCCCAACCACATAAGGTCAAGACCATTTGTGCCTCGTAAAGGTACACCATTATTTGAAGAATGTGAAAAAGGAAAGTTTGAGCTCACATCACCTTATGAAAGATTAAGAGAGATCAAAATGCTCGTTGAGAATCTGGATGTCACAAGCAGGTTATGTTTCGATCATTTTGTAAATGCATGGTACAGAGACCTACACCATAACTATCCACTGTTCAAAAGAGATTTTGAAGGCTACAAGTTTCCAGAAGAAAAAGACAAAGTTCTAGCTCTGATAGAAGAAGGACTAGCTATCAATGAGTCTGCCCATATCCATGTTAGAGACCTAATGAAAATACCATACCTATAACTCGCATAAACCCAAACATTCGCTCGGGGTTTGTAATGTTAAATCAGCAAGCTATCCAAAGTTATAAGATCTTTTGAAATAACAGCTCTAACTCCTTTTTTCGGGTCTACCACCTGATTTATTTTCAAGTTAACGGCAAGGCTTCCGAACATGTACGCTTTCTCAAAGGGCCATCGATACTGCCGCATCAGAGCTTCCACCGCAGCCTCGGTTGCAAATGTTGCGGCCTCGTCCAGATTTTCGCCACAGGCTAAAAGGGCATACCAATCTCGGGTTTCAAGGACTGGCCACGTGGGCCTCTTACCCCGGATGAGACTAAACTTCAAAAGGACTTCGCTGGCAACTTCTACAGAGGAGACGCAGAGCTCTCCATCAGCCTGAGCAGCGTGCACGTCCCCAGCCGCAAACAACGCTCCTTCGACTAGAACTGGCAGATAAAGCCTGGTGTCAGCTGTCAACTCTTTAACGTCCATATTTCCTCCGTGCTTGCCGAGAGAACCCGTAGGAATATCACCTGACTCTGGTGCCACACCAATAGTGCCTATCATGGGATTCGCTCTTAAACGGACACCTCTGTCGAAATGGATGTATCCATTGCATATCTTGACTATCTTGGTTGAAGCTGCAAATCTTCTCTTACCCAAGATGCCATTTTTTGGAATCGTAACTATGGCGCCCTGATTTTCAACTTTTATGTCTAATATTTCCGTGACCAGCGTGTCGCCTGACTTCGCATTTTCAACGAACAAGGGTCCAGTGGTTCCATTCGCTTCAGCCCAGTCAAGTTCATCTAAGGAATCCTCTTCAGTCTTTATCTGTCCTCCAAAAGCGTCTTCTGTTTCAATTAGGATGGGTTCGCCGATCTTAACGTGCTCTGCAGGTTTATGCCGAAAACTAAAACTGTATATCACCTTGTTTCTGGGCACGGTCTTCATTGTCAACACCCATCTTTTGTTAGGTAGACATTTTATAAAAGTTTTAAAAAAATTAGAAGGTGTGAGCCTTTGAGTTCGCGCGCTTGCCCACTTGGTTGAGGCAAACAATGAAAATCAATGCCAAAATTTTAAAATCTGGCAATGATTGAAATCGTTTTTCCAGTTAAGAAGAGTACATGGCAATCTTGAACGTCTTTCTGGGAGATAACCGACGCTAGAAGAAAGTTGAATACTCTTATATTTTTGAGAACAGATTTGTACATGAGTACGAATAGCAGGGGTGAATTCTATGGCTAAGAAAGGGGCGAAATATAAATGCGACGAATGTGGACTTGTTGTTGTGGTTGATGAAGCATGTGGATGTGCTGCATGTGATTTAGTGTGTTGCAGCGTCCCCATGAAGGAAGCGAAGCCTAAGGCCAAAAAGTAAGAGCCACATCTGAGCAGCCAAGAATTAAGATGGGTTATCTTTGCTTGTTCCACACGTTTTTAAATTGCGAAACAAAGCCAGCTTTGTCTTTTGCAACTCGTTTTTTGACTTCCTTCCAAGCTGATGGGCAATCCTTGTATTTCACGCCGACGATGCTGTGAATGGCTTTGTCAACTTCACGTTTGTTCTCACTTGTAACTTCTATCCCAGCCTCTGCAAAAACGTCTTTAAGGTGCCTAAAGTAACAGGTCATAACAGAGTCACCTTTCATATGAGAGGAAGCTATAACATGTAAATTTTGCGCTCCAGTAAATTGGCATCTCCTATTTTTCAGTGATTTCCCAGAATTTTTGAGGGGTAACATGTATCTTATTTGTTGAGACTATATTGTATGGGCAAACCTTTATGCAGGTGGAGCAATCTATGCCGTTTTCACACCAGAATTTGTAGCACAATTCCGCATTCACATACCATTTCAGGGCTCCCGGATTATTAGACTGGCATACTGCCTCAAAGCTGGGTTCATCACTTGTCGAAATTGCATTTGCCTTGCAGTTTTTAGCGCACAGTTTACATCCTTTGCAAAACTTTTTTACGCCAAATTCTATGGGCACGTCTGGCTCTAGTGGGAGATCCGTGAAGATTTTGCACAGCCTGACTCTTGGACCATACTGAGGCGTTATTAATAAACCATTTCTACCTAATTCGCCTAGCCCAGCTTCAATTGCGATTGGAATACTCAAGGCCGTGTCGTTTCCGCACTGAATCGCTTGATATCCTAAATTTCGAATGAACTCTCCCATGCATGCAAGAGCAAAAGCCATTTTTGAATATCCTACCCCAGTGGCAGCGGCCGCAGGAACAGCTGGAGAAGCTGCAATCCCATCCGCGTCCATTTCAATTGCTAAAACGATGACGTTCTCAAATTCTTCTGGAATATTCACTTCCGCATATAACCAGTCACTGTTAAGCTTGCAAATCCCCGTAAGCGCTACGCTGAAAAGTTTTGCCGCCCGCTTTATGTAAGAGCTCATCCCATGAGAGTCATTAGCCGCACTTTTCGTTTTTGTCCAATCAATTCCTATGGTACACGCAGAAGCTCTATACGGTTTGATTTTTGCACGTGAAACACTGCCCTCAAAAGCATCATGCACTATCCAAGAAGCGTAAGCCAACGCAAAATCAACCCTTGAATAGCCAGCTTTTCCCTCTTCAATTATGTTGGGCACCTTCTCATCGTACATCCGCATGTAGCTTTCCCAAGACTGGTCAGACATCACCCTTTCAAAGACTATCTTTTGGCTGCTAAAACGACAAAGCTCAGAAGCGTCTATGGTGTAAGGCGGTTTATCAACTCTTCGCACTTCAATTTTTGGAATGTGGTATTCTTCGTTTAAGGCCATGGATCGCCACTTCAAGCAGTGAAATACAGTTAAAGGTCTTAAAAGAAATTTGCTATAAACAATTTTGTTTCTTCGTCCACGGTGTCATGTGATTTTGAAGTAGCAAGGGTTTCTTCCTAAAAACATTGCTGATTTAGTATTTCGGATTCGTAACAATCATCGGCAACTGGACGAAAGTTTATTTGATGAACCACTCTGAAAAATCGGTAGCTGGTCTTATCCTTATCATAGCACTATCCGCGATTTTTGTTCCATCTGCAAAAGCGACAGCAATGAATTTAATTGTGCAGGGCGGCGAAGAGGCAACTCGAGCAATCAATCTCGTGGCTGAGGATCGCGTTTTGATAAGATTCACTGTTTTGGGTCAATCCGCCTATACATTAAGGTTTCACATGAGTTATCCTAATGGAACATCGAAAGAGTTCGGTGAAGTGGGCGACTTCAGTTATAGTTTTGTCTGCGACGCCGGAGGCGAGTACGTCTTGCACTTTTCTAATAAAGATTCAACTGAAGAAAAGCGTGTAGCTTTGGATTATGAAGTTCAACATTACATTTTAGGGATTCCTCAGATGCTCTTCTTAACAACAATAATCGTTTTGGTCTGCGTGGGCGCTGTTGCAGTCTTTGTACTGATGGGAAAAACCTACTAGACGCTGAAAAAGTTGGAACAGAGAAATATTAAATAGGATGGAGACAATAAGCGTCAATATTGGTTTATAGCTCATCAGAATAGAAGTGAACACTATGCTTGTCAACAACAACGATTTGCTGATTCCCGCTCGAAAAAGCGCATATGCAGTTGGTGCTTTCAACATCCAAAATCTGGAAAGCTTCTTAGCTGTGGTTGAAGCTGCCGTGGAGAAAAAATCACCAGTCATTGTTGCCATTACGCCAGGCGCTATCAAATATGCGGGGTTAGCTTACCTTGCAAAAATCGTTAGAACAGCTGCAGAAGTAACGCCAGTGCCTATGTCCCTTCATCTCGACCATGGCGAAGACTTCGAAACAGTTTCAAAATGTGTCGAGGCAGGTTTCACTTCAGTTATGATTGACGGTTCTTTTTTGAAGTTTGAAGAAAATGTTGCCTTAGCAAAGCGCGTAGTGGATGTTGCGCATCCAAAAGGGGTTTCTGTTGAGGCTGAACTTGGGAGGCTTGCGGGTGTGGAAGAGTCAACTGTTGAAGAGAAGGAAGCTGTTTTAACTGATCCGGCCGCGGCCAAAGAGTTTGTTCAACGGGCTGGAGTTGATTTCCTTGCGGTTGCAATAGGCACATCCCATGGTGCCTACAAGTTTAGAGGAGAAGCCAAACTTGATTTTGAAAGGTTAAAACTCATCAGCGAAAGAGTTGATGTGCCACTTGTTTTGCATGGAGCTTCAAGCGTGCCAACAGGAATCATCGAAAAAGCGATTAGGTACGGTGCAGCTCTGAGCGGGGCAAGAGGCATCCCGGAAGAGAACATTAAAAGGGCTATTTCTCTGGGAATTGCGAAAATAAATATTGATACTGATTTGCGGCTTGCCTTTACAGCGGCAGTCCGTGAAGTTTTGGCGAATTCGCCAAAGGAGTTTGATCCGAGAAAAATTTTAGGTCCAGCGAAGGAGGCCATGAAAGAGGTTGTCATGGATAAAATGCGACTATTCGGAAGTTCGGGAAAGGCAATAAGGGAAACAGGGTAAAATGAAAGTTGGAATATTAACGGGAGGCGGTGACGCCCCTGGAACCAATGCAGCTATCCGCGCTGTTGTTAGAAAGGGCATTCAGCACTATTGTGATGAAATCATAGGTATAAAAGATGGGTGGCGCGGACTGCTTGATGGCGAATTCATATCCCTTGACATGAAGGTTACATCTGGAATTCTTAATCGCGGAGGCTCCATCTTAGGCTATTCAAGGACAAACCCTTTCAAACGTGAAGGCGGAGCAGAGAAAATATTGAGAAATACTCAAAAGAAGGGCATAGAGGCCGTTGTTGTCATCGGCGGTGATGATACTTTGAGCGTGGCGCACAAACTTGGCGATTTTGGGCTTAAATGTGTTGGAGTGCCGAA
>Ga0315306_10001069_pt1 | contig 13154 bp, 13 predicted proteins | sample TDP1_MG_FD_203803 | JGI IMG/M metagenome (GOLD analysis project Ga0315306, IMG submission 203803) | Freshwater sediment microbial communities from Lake Towuti, South Sulawesi, Indonesia - TDP1 | ecosystem: Environmental > Aquatic > Freshwater > Lake > Sediment | place: Indonesia: South Sulawesi... | reverse complement strand
CCCTATTAAGGCTTAAGGCCACCTGTATAGATTAAGTTTTATTCTTCTTAATTTTTAATATAACTGGTCCTAAAAGTCAAGCAAAATTTCAGACTGGGTGTTGACATTACCTATTTGACGAAAGTTTTTGTAATTCTTTTACCTGCTCCATAGAGATTTCGGCGGCTTTATTTATATCGCCCTTAAGGATCTTTTCGTAATAGGTGAAGGATTCAAATTCTACCGACATAAATCCTTGATAATTGATCTCATCCAAGGCAGTGAAGAATTCCTTCCAATCCACATTGCCTTCACCCAGAAGGGGAAAGATAAACTTGCCCATCTCGGGAATGCCCACAGCGTCCTTGAGATGGATATGCTTTATCTTATCACCCCATTGTTTTACGATCCAGCCGATATCGTAATTACCATAAAGGGTATCGTGGGAAGGATCAAGGTTTACGCCTAAATATTCTGAGTCATAATGCTCAATGAGAAGCTTTGTAGTGTAATAGTCATGGCAAAGCATACCCCAGACGCCTTCTACGGCTAAGTTAACCTTGTTTTCTTCCGCCTCCTTTACGAATTGGTCATAGGCATTATAGACCATCTGCCAGGCTTTACCCTCGGTTATCTCCTTGCCTACCCGGGGAGCAAAGGGATTCCAGGGAGCGGGCCCGGTAAACAGATTCAGTATAGAGACCCCTGTCTTGGCCGCCGCCTGAATGCACTCAATGACCAGATTTATTCTATCCTCTCTCTCCTTTTCATCCAGACAGATCACATCCTGCTGGACGACAACTTCGCTCACCTCCAAACCATTTTCCTTGGTTATCCGCACCAGATTTTTTAATTCTTTCTCTGTCTTTGTTCTGGGATTAAAATGGTTCATTGTCCATTCAACGCCATCATAGCCAAGTTTGGCTAAACTCTGGCAGACCTCTTCGGGTTCCATCCGTGCATAGCCCAGAGAGGCCATAAAGGCTAATTTTTGTTTCATCGCTTTCCTTCCATATACTGCTCAAGCAGTTCTTTACCCCTCTTTGCTATTCTGTAGGGGTCATCAGCCCAGTAGTCCTCATTAAAAATCTCTAAGGAAAGATAGCCCTGATAATTCTTCTCTTTTAGTTTGCGCACATACTTATTTAGTTCAAGGACGCCCTCACCCGGAAAGACACGGTCAAGGTCGCGCATCTTCTCCACGGGCACATCCAGAACATCGTCAAAATGAGCCATAAGGATCCTTTCCGGAGGAATAAGGTCAATGTCATCAAGGATACTTCCCCCTCGATAAAGATGAAAAGGATCCAGAAGGATACCACAGTTGAAGTAGTTGACTTTTTTAAAGAGTTCCAGAGTGGTTTTGATGTCCTTAAATTTTTGAGAAAAGCCCAAGGGCTCATAGCAGATCTTTACCTTATAGGATTGGGCGATCTCGCAGAGGCTGGCCAGATCCTCCGCCGCCTGTTCTATGTTTGTCTGCTTTAACGGGGAGCAAACGGTAACAATGCCGCAGCCAAAAAGGTTACAATACTCGCTCGATTTCTTTACACTGTCTAATGCTTCAGACCTTAACCTGCCCTGTTCAATCTGGATAAGGGCGCCAGCAGCACAGACCACGGCGGCCTTGATGTTTTTGTCCACGAGCATCTTTTTGACTTCGTTCAGGGAATGACCCTTTTGCAGGTATTCCTGAATCACATCATACATCAATTCAAAACCTTCGTAGCCGGCTTTACTGCAGACATCTATCTGGGTTTCAAAGTCGGTCTTCTGAATCGTGTTCGGATTTAAGGCTGTCTTCATAATCCCTCCCTGAGCTTTGTTAAAAATTTCCCTCAAACTACCTTTAACTCCTCATAAAACAAGCACAATTAAGGTTTTTATCAATTTACTTTAATCACCTAAAAACCTTCTCTTTGAAACAGGCTTAAGGTTTCTCTACCTCCCCTCATGGTACCTGCCTCAGAGGTCTTAGCAAACAATCAGCAAGGAAATTTGTAAATATTGTCAGGCTGCCTAAAAAGCCTGCCATTTTTACCATTCCCACTGCTTACCTTTCATTATCTTAAGATAGCGCAATGTTAACTATCCCGAAAACTGGAAAAAACTCTTCTCGTCCAGAGGACGATGAGCCTATGGCCTAAGATTTGCTGTGAATAGATCCCCCTCTTTCGTTTTTAAGTGGCTACTGCCATCATTGTGGATGATAGCAGGTCGCTTTTTCTTCTATTTTTGTTTGTATCCCGGCACTGGTACCTTGCCTTTATTGCTTACCTCTTTTTACTTGATTGTAAGCTGAAGGGGTGTTTTAGCAAGGCGACCAGATCCAAGATTGAAACAATGGATGACTGCTTTGAGGCCTATCGCGCTATCAACAGTTTCTCTTCCCTTACCTGGATAAAGGGAAATGGCACCTCTTAAACTAAAAGCCTCGGACTCAAAAGTAAAAAATCAATCTCCCAATTGAGAAAGAATGGTATTTTTTAACAAAGTTCAGCCTTCTACTTTCTTTTTAACCGCCTCATATTATGAAGCGCCTATTCAGAGGAAGATTTCTCTGCCCTCACTGGCCACAACGGCATCGACAACCTGCATTGCCTTCATCCCGTCGTAAAAGTTTGGGCTGACCGGGACATTTGTCCTTATGCCATGGACAAATATGTGAGCCAGGTCATAGCGGGGTTCCCATACAGGGTCTCTGGCCGGAAGCCGGCGCTCGCTGTGTTTAACCTTGAGGAAACTTGCGGGGACCTTGATGACCTCAAGTTTCCCGGAAGCTATATTTTCTTTTCCTATGCATATTTTAAGGGATTCCGGGGAGGGAAGTCCCTTTGTTGATTTGCCCGACTCCGGGGACTGAAACTCGTAGATCACTGTGCCTTCTGAGCCATTGACTTCAACATATTGATAGCCGGTTCTGCAGCCCCGGCCAGGGGCATAGCGGGTGACCTCAAAAACGCCGGTTGCTCCGTTTCTAAATTTAGCCAGAAATTGACAGGCATCATCGGTATCTGATTTTTTTATCTTTCCCGTCAAGGGATCTTTGCGGGTCTTTCTCATCCACGTGAGATTGCCGGTGACCGATTTGAATTCTCCCACAAGGAAACGGGCAAAATCGATCAGATGTGAACCGAGATCGCCAAGGTGGCCTGTTCCGGCAAGGCTTCTATCGCACCTCCAGCTCCATATATCCGGCCGCGGCCACTGCTGCAGATAGAAGGCGCGAATATGGTAGATCTTGCCAAGTTTGCCGGAGGTAATGAGCGATTTAAAATACTGCAGTGAGGGAACAAATCTATAATTAAAGGCTACAGCATTGATGATTCCTCTTTTTTTTGCCCGGTTATAGAGCCTTTTTGCCTCAGGATAGTTCATTGCAATGGGTTTTTCTAAAAGGATATGTTTTCCCGCCTCGATCGCCTCAGTGGCCATCGGTGCATGGAAAAGATTGGGGGTAGCAATAACCACAGCATCTATCTCCTTAACCTCCAGTAATTTCCGGTAATCCTTAAACACATATTTGATTCTGTTTTGCTTTGCTACTTTTTCAGCAAGTTCAAGGTTATTATCGCAAACGGCCAATATCCTGACCTCAGGGCAGGATTGAAAAGCAGGGATATGGATGGCGTGGGTAATCCCGCCGGCGCCAATCATTCCGATATTGATTATCTTCGCCATATTTAGCTCCTCTCTCTACTGAACTTTGTTAAAAATTTCCCTCAAATATGCCTAATAACTCTTCATAAACCAGACTCTTACAGACCTCTTCGAGTTCCATCCGCGCATAGCCCAGAGAGGCCATAAAGGCTAATTTTTGCTTCATAGAACGAATTCTCCTTACCTACCTAACTTTACTCGCTGGGGACTGCGGAAATCCCTCCAGGTGAATTGTGGTTTATAGCCCAATTCCTGTTTTGCTTTGGTTATATCAAATAGGGAAGCTTTTGGCTTTTGGGCAAAGTATTCTGGTTTTTTTACCGGGGGTGGGGCATCGGGGAATAATCTCCGAATAAGTTCTATAGAATCCAGTTTGCTGAAAGTATCTTCTGCCGTAAGATAGAATGCCTCAAAGGGGAATTTACTATTCTTCATCTTGTAATCAATAGAAAGGGCTATGCCCTGCGCAACATCTTCGGGAAAGATATAGGCGCCCAGCCAGCAATCCTCCTCTGCCCCTTCTTGAGTAATAATCTGCTCTATCCGCTCACGGCAAGTATCCAGCCAGACCCAGGTATATCTTAAGGAAATGCACTCAATCCCAAAAGCGCGGCTGTATTCCCTGCAGGTTACCTCCCCAAAATACTTGCTTAAGGAATAAGACTCATGCGGCCAGCAGAGATGTTCTTCATCTATGGGAACATATTCTGGCTTGTGGTTAACCGTGTGGATCCCCAATCCTGAGGCTGACTCGCTGCAGCCATAGATAACCCGCCTGATTCCATTCTCCCGCACTGCCTCCATAAGATTGTAGGTGGAGACAACATTAACCGAAAGAACCCGCTCCCCCGGGTCACTGAAAGGATTGGGAATAGCAGCCAGATGCACCACCGCATCAAATCCTTTGGCAGATTGCTTTACTTGCTCAGCATTCATCAGGTCAACCTTGAGAAAGGGTATATCCGGATGATGCATTGATTGCTTTAGATTAAGGATGGTAAGGTCATAATTGCCTTTCAGGCGCTCGACTACATAAGCGCCGACATTCCCCGAACCTCCGGTAATAAGAACCTTCATCTAATTTCCCCCCTTTCATAATCCCCCATAGAAGGTTCATCGCTTATAAAAATCGACACTGTGTCATAAACAACCTTACCTGATTTTGATTTGACGCGAACCATCAATGCGTCCTCGCCTGGCTGGCTGCCTGCTGGTTCAAACTCTCCTTTCCAATCACTCCACAAAGCATCAAATACTCTGTTCATTTTTAACCAAAGCCAGGCATCTGTGTCCAGGAATCCCAAAAAAATAGGGAATTCCTGCCTTGATAAAATATTCACCGATAATTTCCCACCAGTCAGTCGTCGAATAGACATCACTAACCTCCTCATTCAGCTATAGTGAACGACAGAAATAAGTTTATGTGCTAATTCATTAAGCCCTCTTGCATTAATAAAGTATGCCGCTCTTACTCAGTTCTCCCGCGTTTTGTCACTAATGTATGCTCTTATATCGTGCTTGCGCATCATTGCTTTTTGGGCCGCGCTCACGAGGTTCCCCACACTCATTCCATAGTGGTCCAAGAGTAATTCATAATCCAGGGCGGTCTCTGCAAAAGTATCGGCAATTCCCACTCGCTCGAGAGGCACAGGCCAAGTTTCCCCCAAGACATCTGCTACCGCACCGCCGAGCCCCCCGATTATTGAATGTTCCTCTGCCGTGACTATTGCCCCTGTTTCTCTTGCAGCTTCTACCACTGTAGCTTTATCTAGCGGTTTGACCGTGTGAATATTGATGATTCTCGCCTCTGTCCCTCTGTCACTTAGTATCTTTGCAGCTTCAATCGCCCGAGCCACCATAGAACCATTAGCAATGATAGTTACGTCACTGCCATTGCGCACCAACACCGCCTTTCCGATTCGCACTTCATGGTCGCGACCAAAGAGAACCGGCGATTCTGCACGGCTGATCCGCAAATAGACCGGCCCCGGATATTCCGCTGCTACCGTAACCATTTTTCGGACTTCCACCGCATCAGCCGGTACCAATACCGTCATATTTGGCATCGCCCTCATAATCGCCACATCCATAATCGAATGGTGCGTTGGGCCGTCCTTAAAATCAGATAGTCCGGCATATCCGCCAACTAGTTTCACGTTGGTGTTTGCATAAGCAACGCAGGTCCGGATCTGCTCGGCCGCCCGCAGCATTAGAGCGGCAAATGTATTAACGAAGGGAATCATTCCTCCCAGCGCAAATCCTACCGCGATATCTACCATCCCTGCTTCTGCGATCCCCACGTTGAAGAATCGCTCGGGGAATCTCTTCGCAAAATAATCGGTCAGCATTGATGCGGAGACGTCAGCCACTAAGACCACTATCTCAGGATTAATAGCCCCATACTCCGCCAAAGCTTGTCCATAAGCTTCACGCACGGAAATTTTTCCCACTCTCATAATTGACACCTCTCGGGTTTTCCACCTTTTATTTTTTCCTCTATTTATAGTGAACGACAGAAATAAGTTTTTGTACCTCTCACCCTAACTCTCTTGCGTTAGTTGTGCTGCTACGAACACCTGCTCTTTCTTAGTTCAGCCACTGCCTGAAGGTATTGCTCTTCGTTAGGGGCCTTACCGTGCCATTCGGCTTTGTTTTCCATAAAGGAAACACCCTTCCCCTTGGTAGTCTGCGCAATAATCACCGAAGGCTGGCCATGAATTTCTTCTATTTCATCCAGAGTATTCAGTATTTGCCTCATATTATGACCATCAATCTCCCGAACAGCCCAGCGAAAAGATTTCCATTTTTCCACAAAAGGTTCCAGGGACATGATTTCCTCCACTGGGCCGTCTAGTTGGATCCGATTGTAGTCAACAATGGCGGTCAAATTTGATAATCGGTACTTTGCTGCCGCCATCGCTCCTTCCCAGATTACGCCACTCTGGCATTCTCCATCACCCAAAAGGACATAGGTACGATAGTAAAGCCCCTTAAGGCGCCCAGCTAAAGCTAGGCCGATTCCGACAGAAATTCCGTGTCCCAAGAGACCGGTGGTCATATCTATGCCCGGGGTTTTCAGGCGATCTGGATGCGCTTGAAGACGACCGCCGAGATGGCCCCAGGTCTCAAGCTCTTCCTGAGGAAAGTAACCGAGATGTACAAGCGCGGGATACAAAATGGCACATGCATGTCCCTTACTTAGTATGAAACGATCGCGGCCGGGCCATTCGGGATTACTGGCATCAATCCTAAGATGATGAAAATAGAGTACTGCAATAATCTCTGCCGCTGACAGCGCCCCTCCTGGATGCCCTTGACCTCGGCGGTAAATCATCTCCAGAGCTCTCAGTCGTAGCTCCTGGGCCTGTCGGTTTAACTCCTGGATTAATTCCTCAGGATGATAAGCCATTGTTTTCTGATGTCACCTTACCACCATCGCGAAATTACTACCTTCTTATGGGTAAAAAAATCAATAGCATCCTGACCCTGACCATGAAGATCTCCAAAAAATGACTGTTTCATACCCGCAAAAGGATAAAAGGCCATAGGTGCAGGTACCCCAACATTAATTCCCACATTCCCACAATTAACTCGATATTGAAACTCACGCGCCCATTTGCCATTTTGGGTGTAAATCGTAGCCGCATTGCCATACTTGCTGGAGTTAGCTGTATTAATGGCCTCATCCAAATCTTTGACCTTTTTCATGCAAACGATTGGACCAAAAATCTCTTCCTCAAAAATATGGATCCCGCCTTTGACATTTTCAAAAATCGTGGGACCAAGAAAGTATCCACCTGGATCGCCATTCACCTTTATATTTCTTCCGTCCAAGATCAATTCTAACCCTTCTTTGCAACCCGTTTCAATACTACTGTGAAGTTTCCTCAAGGCTTCTTTGGAAATTACCGGTCCCATATCCACACCATCCTCCATGCCATTCCCGACTTTAAGGGCAGAAGTAGCTTCAACAAATCTTTCTCTCAGTTCTGGGTAAATCTCACTCACTCCCAGAATAATAGAACCGGCCAAACATCGCTGGCCACTACTACCAAAACAGGACTGGATTATATTAGGTATCGCTTTTTGCAGTTCAGCATCAAGCATTACTACCATAAAATTGTTAGCTCCGGCCTGACACTGCACTCTTTTCCCACTTGCTGCTGCCCTACTATATATTTGTCTGGCCACTGGAGTTGAAGTAACCGAAGAAATTCCCGCTATATCGCCGTTCTCTAGGAGTTCGTCTATTACATCCGATCCGTTACCAATCAGGTTAATCACTCCTTCGGGGATACCTGTTTGATCAATTAATTCAAATATCCTCTTCTGAGTAATCGGCACCAGCGGTGAGGGCTTCACAATGTACACATTTCCACAGGCCACAGCCCAGGGCATAAACCAAAGCGGCACCATCGCCGGAAAGTTAAAAGGCGCAATCATCGCAAATACCCCGACTGGCACCCGAATCAGATATTCATCTATACCCCTAGCCACATCCTCGGAGAACTCTCCCTTCACCAAAGACGGCACGCCGCAAGCGGCTTCTACCATCTCAATTGCTCTCTCCATCTCCGCCCGGGATTCCTGGTACACCTTTCCGTGTTCCAGGGTAATAGTCCTGGCAAGCTCTGCTGTGTGTTCCTTGAGCAAATCATACAGTCTAAATAAGTATCTGCATCTTTCTATCACCGGGACTTCCCGCCATTGTAAAAAAGCTTCTTTGGCCGCTTGCACCGCCTTCTTTACATCCTGGGCCGTAGAGCTGGTAAACTGAGCTAAAACCTCGGTCGTAGCGGGATTTTCCACATTCACAAGTTCAGTACCAGCAGGCTCAACCCATTGACCGTTAATATAGTTAAGCAATCTTTCCACCGTGTTTCTCTCTCTTTGATAAGAACATCGCTCTTGAATTTAGATCCTCACATTTTATCCGTCGCTCTTCCTAGTGGAAGATGAACATCTCCTCTCTTTTCTTCAAAATTATCATTTGCATGAACATATGCAAAATAGTTACTTGCTTTCTTTATAGCACTATAAAGGTTAGGCCTTCTATGCCTTTATCGCACCTAGAGTAAGCCCAGCTATCAGCTCCTTTTGCATTCGCAGGAAGATTATGACCACTGGTATTACAGAGATAAAAGTGCCAGCCATAAGCACACCGTATTGTGGCTGCTGCTCGCCGACAAGGGCAGAAAGACCTACCGGAACTGTAAACATATCTTTAGTTCTCATGAAAATAAGAGCAGCGAGGAAATTATTCCAAGAGAAGAGAAAGGTATAGATGGTTAATGCCCCTAAGGCAGGCTTAATTACGGGCAATATTATCTGGTAGTAGATATGAAATTCGGAACATCCATCGATTCTGGCACTATCCATCATCTCAGATGGTATACCTTGAATGTACTGTCTCATTAAGAAAATTCCAAAGGCATTAGCGCTACCAGGCAGAATCAACACCCAGTAAGTATTAATCAAGCGAAGCTTAGAAAACCAAAGAAACATAGGGATAATCCCTACCCAAATGGGGATCATCATCGATCCCAGGATCAATAAAAACAATATCTCCTTGCCTCGAAATTCGTATTTAGCAAAGGCATAACCTCCCAGCGAACAGAAAAATAGTACTAACAATGTATGCGATACGGCTATGACTAAACTGTTAAAAAACCACCGGAGAAATGAGGTAGCGGTAAATAACTTAACATAGTTTTCTAGAGTAGGATTATCGACCCACATTTTTGGATTGAATAATTTGCTATATTCTCTTAAGGAGGATATCACTCCCCAGTAAAAGGGAGTGATAGTTACAATTGCAACTAATATCAGAACTATATATATCCCCCCCAGAGACCAGTTGATTGTTATCTTTTTCTTCATTGGTACACCCCTTCTATCCTCGGATTACCTTATGAACTACCCTATCTAAATCCTGCCTGTTTGCCTAATATTCTTATTTGAAATAGCGTAACTATAAAGATAATAACCGACAAAACATAGCCTATTGCCGAGGCCCTCCCCAGCTGAAAACGCAAGAATCCGGTGTCGTACAAGTACATGGCAATGGAACGAGTGCAATCGGCAGGCCCTCCCTCGGTGAGAATATAAGGCTCATCAAATAGCTGTAAGGATCCTATAACAGATATGACGATACAAAAGAAGATTACTGGAAACAACAAAGGCAGAGTTATATACCAGGTGACCTGTAGCGAACTGCCACCGTCCACTTTTGCTGCGTCATACAACTCCTGGGAAATGTTCTGCAGTCCGGCTAATAGCACCACCATATGAAACCCAAACCATCTCCAAGTGCACAGAATAACAATAGAAGGTAAGGCTAGCTTAGGATCAGTTAACCAGTCATAGCCGGGTAATCCCATCCACCTTAGAATCAGATTTACCAGTCCCATATCATAGGATAAGAGCAGCTTAAAAATTATGGCCGCCGCTACTAGGGAAGTTACAACTGGGAGGAATAAAGCTAATCTGAAAAAATTTCTTTCCTTGATTCGAAGATTAAGAATTAGAGCTAAGATTAAAGCTATGATTAGCATAATTGAGACGTGGCTGACTGTAAAGATGAAGGTAACCCGGATGGAATTTAAAAACCTAGGAAGTTGAAAAAGGGAAAGATAATTATTCACTCCTACGAACTTTGGGGGGCTGAGAATTCCCTCCACTCGGTAAAAGCTCAACCAAGCCGAGTAGAAGATAGGCACTATGGAGAAGATTGCGAACAATACAAAAAAGGGTGCGATGAATATATAGGGAGCATTTTTTATACTGAGTTTCATATTGAACTTTCCTTTCTTTGGTTATTCCCGCTACAAAAATTTGTAAGGAAACCCCCGACTTCCATCACTCAGTCAAAAAGAGTTTGCCCTCCAACAAGAATTATTACTACACTAAACCTTTTGATGTTTCTGTTGATGTTTCTGTCGGAGGGCATTCTCATCGGAATCATCGATGCTAGTTACTTTAATTCCTTCTTCGCTTCAACGACGGCATCTTTTATTGCCTTTTCCACTGATACTCCTTCAAGAACTACTCTATCAATAGCCCTTTGCAGTGACCCAAAGATAAGAGACCATTGGGGTCCGTAGACGATAGAAGGAGCGTCTTTGAGTTCCTCGGAAAGTAACTGGAAGACCTTCTGACCCCCGAAAAAGGCAGAGGGCTGTTTCCCCAATTCCTCGAGTGCCTTTAGGTTCACAGGAAACACACCGTGCTCCAAAGCTACATGGACCTGAGATTCCATCCGAATAGATATGTATTTCAGTAGCTCAACGCAAGCTTTGACGTTCTTTGTCTGAGGTGAAATTAACCAACCAGAACCTCCGGCATTAGCACCAGTAGGAGGATCTCCCTTTTGCCATGGAAGCCAGCGAGCAACTCTCCATTTGCCTTCTAACTCCGGCCGATAGGCAAATTTTTGAAGTCCAAACCCTGAATACCAGAAAGCGACAGGAACTGTAGCATACATGTCCTTCTTGATCATCTCAAAGGATTCGGGATCCCAGGGTTCCTTATATTTCATGCTTTTGTCTTCCCTTATTCTGTCAGATACCCACTGGACTACCTCGGTGACCACTGGGTTGTCAAACAGGACCTGGCCTTTCTCATCAGTGATCACTCCACCCCTTCCCTGTATCCATTGCTGGGTTAACCAAGCACAGGTAAGCCCCATGTAGCGGTCGATTTTCCCATCACCATCAAGATCCTTAGCAATCTTCCTTCCGGCTTCGGCGTATTCCTGCCAATTCTTGGGAAATTCTATTCCTTCTTGATCGAAAATATCCTTTCGGTAAAATACTGCACTGGGACCACCATCCCAAGGGACTCCGAATACCCGACCTTTATAGAGATAGGGTTGCCAGTAAGCCGGAGGAAATAGACCCTTGTAAGGTTCTATCTCCGCGGTTATATCCTGAGCTCCTCCTAGGGCAATATATCTTCCTATTCCCTCCATTTCCATGAAGTAGATGTCCGGGGCGCCCACTCCTGCTGCGAGGGAGGTCAATATCTTATCGTGAGCATCGCTCACTCCGAAATTGAGGGGAATGACATCGACATCCGGATTTAATTTCTCAAACTCTAGGGTAGGGACCTTGATAGTCTCCGTAGCCCTCTCATCCCAAGCCCATATCACTATCTTAGTTTTCGCCGCAAAGCCGACGCTGGTGCTGAGTACCAACGCCAACATCATAACCACAATAACAAAACCTAATCTTACTAAAACTCTACTCATTTAACTCCCTCCTTAAGTTTTAGAGTTATTGATTTCCACATATAAAATATGAAATTAAAACCTATCCTACCCTCATAGGTATCACCACCTTTTCCTCAAAGCTTCAAGATAAGAGATTCCCCTTACTTCTTTAGCTATAGCAGTTTTTGCCAGCTCCCTCATCTTCTCGGTATTCTCTATGCCCACAATACATGCTTCTACGGGGTTTTCTCTTGCTGGGAAAATGTCTAGAGCTAGCCAACCTTCATAGTTGAGCTTATCTAACCAGCTTAGAAACTCCAGAAATTCCCAGAAATGGACCGTTCCTGGAAGCATATCCCAATCCCAATCTCCATAGTTGTCATTAAGATGCACATAAAAGAGTCTACCTTCATTATGCAGTAGCACTGCTGATTCGCTAGGATTCTCATAAGCTAATAAAGCGTGACCTATGTCCAGATTTACTCCAACATTTGGTTTGTTTAGTTTTTGAGTAATCCACAGAGCTTTACCTACATCACTTATGATAAGATGGGTACGAGGTTCTTTAAGTTTATATTCTAGGCATATCTCTACGATCGAATTGTGGTTAGCACACTCTTCCAACCCTTCAAAAAGCCAATTCCACATAGATTTATAATCTGCCTGCATCGGATAGTCAAAACCATCTTGCCCTAACCAGAGGTTTATTCTATTTGAACCTAATTCAGCTGATACATCCATAGCTTTTTTTATAGTATCTATAGCTTCCCTCCGAATATTACTATCTGGATTGGTAAGAGAACCAAACTTCCACTTACTTTCATTCCAAACAGTAGCTGAAACTAGAGAGCATTCTAAGGTAAATTCCTCTAACCATCCTTTTACTGTGGTTACATCTACATTTTTAAACATCATAGGGTAGTGAAGTTCTACTCCATATAGTCCTTTCACTTTATCTACCATTTCTAATCGCTCCCTAAGAGAGATTCCTTCAGCATATCCTTCTGGACAAAACCTATCTGGTCTTGGTCCGAAAGCTCCTAGTCCTATGGAAAATTTTAGCTTTTTATTTAACTCCATTGAAAACTTCCTATTTCAGATATTCAGGGATAGGCACATCCCACCAGCCATTACCAGAGACCCCTCCTGAATAAGGATAGGTATCTTCCACTATTACATCTATTACCGTTGGACTATCTGTCAATACGGCTCTCTTGATGGCATCTTCTACTAACTCCAATTTTTCAACTCTTTCTCCTTTAACTCCAAATGCATTAGCTATCCTGGCAAAATCAAGAGAACATAT
>Ga0315306_10001067_pt1 | contig 13167 bp, 15 predicted proteins | sample TDP1_MG_FD_203803 | JGI IMG/M metagenome (GOLD analysis project Ga0315306, IMG submission 203803) | Freshwater sediment microbial communities from Lake Towuti, South Sulawesi, Indonesia - TDP1 | ecosystem: Environmental > Aquatic > Freshwater > Lake > Sediment | place: Indonesia: South Sulawesi... | reverse complement strand
TTCCTTTCTGGCGAGCTCCTCCTCTTCACGTTTGTACTCTTCCTCGGTGACGTAGAGAGGCTTCTCTTCAGGAAGCTCCTCCTCCGCCATAAATCAGTCTCCTTGAAGCTACTGCTTCTTCTCTACCCGTATCACTATTGCATTAAGAGTTGTTATGACTAGCTCATCATCCTTCTTGAGAGTCGCTATTTCGGGGCAGTGCTTAGATGTAATGTCCGATTGCCAGAAGGTTATGCCTGAATGCCAGTCTTTTGGTGCATAGCTGATAGTCCACCATTCAGGTAAGCCTGGCCAGCTACGTTGATGTGGAGATGGATCCTCTGTTAGAATAACGATTTTTTGCTCTGTCTTAGGCTCTTCGCTCATCTCTTGTCAGCTCCACGCTCACGCTCTCCAGCCCATAGCTTTGAAGCCCACGTAGTATGATCGGGCGAGGTGTCCGAAGAGCAGGATCAGGACGATGAGGAAGAAGAGTAGGGCGCAGTACGCTAGGTATCCTTGAATCCTAAGTGATGGAAGTGCTATTGCGAATTTGCAGGCTGTCCAGACTGACCAGCATAGGATGAATACGATGAGGATGGCTGCGAGGACGAGGAGTATGCAGATTATGGCGTCTCTCTTCTCTTCTCTGCTCCAGTTCCAGTACCTCACGCCTCCATGACTCCTGCCCTTTCTAGGCATAGGTTCTGGTAGGGGCATCTGCGGCATCCATAGACTGGTGGCGTGAGGCCCCAGATCTTCTGGCAGACCTGTACCTTCTTGGGAGTCCTCAATTGTTGTGTGTCAACGCTCAATACAATCACCAAGCATCTGAATATCATCAAGAACTCTATGAGCATGTCGAATACAAACTGTCAAAGCTTTTCCAGTCTTCAAGCGAGTTATCTGTGCAACTGCTTTTTCAGGACATCGACCTGACTGCCCCAATGGACGTCGATCATATTCGCAAGTCGACTTTCTTCCACTGAGAATGTAAGCTATTAACTTCCAATTTACCATGGAATCTACCTCGGCGCTGGATAGACTGTTCCTTCGAGAGCATATTCCTTGATCTTGGCAAGTCTGTGTGGACAGATCTCGCATGCTGAGCGTACTTGATGGAAGATGTTCGGTTTCTCCATGGTGGGTAGGATTGGAGTATACTTCTGAAATGCAAGGAAGATCTGCTGAACCATCTTCTCCTCGTCAGTCTTCGGCTCTGGGATCGGTGGTCTTCCAAGCGCCATCTCAAGAGCCATTTCAAGGGCTTCACACCGATCTCGAAGTCCGTACAGACAGGCATACATGTTCTGTCTCACTCTCTATAGTCGTCGTAGATCTCAGCAGCCCATTCGACATCCGACGGTGGCCATTCTTCCGGTTCCGCAAACTCTGAGCGATAGGCAAATTCTGTCCGATATAGAATGACTTCTGCTGCTCCAGCCAATCCGACTGTATCCTTCAGTTCTTTGATCCAATCCAATAGCTCTTCGAGAGTCTTGAACTCTCGCACTTCACCCTTCTCTATACCTCCCTTAGATGTCCTACAGATCCAGAACTTCAATGTCCTATCTCCTCAACCTAGAACTCTCCATCAAACTTCCGCTTCACCTAGCAGCCTCTCAAACTTGTTGACTAGGGACACGTGCTCTTTTACCAGTCTCCTAACCTCCATCGTAAGCTTCTCCAGCCATTCCTCAGCTTCCTCAACGCTCTTGAAGTCCTCACTTTCAATTGTCAGATCCTCCCGCCCGCCCATACTCCTGAACGTAGACTCTATGTGAGGTAGATACTTCAGATTCAGATCCTTGAATATCACTTCAAAGGAGACTGCATCCGAGCTAACGCTGTGTATCTTCACCTCTCGCCTCATCTTTTCACCTCCTCTCCCATCTCGGGAACGGTGTCATGTTGTGCGAGAACCCAGAGAAGTGCCTCCCTCCATGAGTCAATCTCGGGCAGATCGCTCGTATATTTGAGGCTGTGAGTTTCAATCCGCTTCAGTTCTTCTCTGATCTCCTGCTCCGTTCGCAGCTTGCTTTCTAGGCCGAACTTCATGATCCAGTCGTGCCAGGAACGTTTGCCCTTTCGCTTTTTGAGGAGCTCAAACTCCTCGTCTGTGAAGGTTTCATGTATTCGTTTCATGTTTCTCTTTCTTACTTACTTAGGGCTTATTAGTTTTGCGTGAGAGCTTTAAAGAAGGAGGGTTCATGGGATCTTGGAGGTGAGTGTTTGGCTCAGCCTATGCAGGCTCCTTCGAAGCCTGAGATCCGTGCTTGGATGTCGATTGCCTTAATGCTGTTCGTCATGGGGATTGTGGTCTTCTTCTTCGCTGTTGCCTATGTGAAGGGGACGATAGCGATCAATGTTAAGGGTGATATTGATCCGAACCTAATAATCGGAATATTCATCGGCGCAGCGGGAGCCAGCTCGATATGGATCTGGAGAGAGAAGACTGCAGGGACTTAGATTCTGAAGTGCGCCTTCTTCTTTGCTATTTCTTCTTCGAGCCAGGCTATCTTCTGCTGCATGATGGTTATCTTCCAGTGCCACATGGCGTCCTCGTCGAAGAATGGGATGACTCCCAGTGTTTCGTAGAGCGTGAGGATTTTCGGCGGCCAGAACGGTTGGAGGATGATGGGTTCTGTGATGATTTTCCATGGCTCTTTGAGGAGTAGGTCGCTTATGTTGAGTGTTTCATAGAGGTCTATCATGATTGCTATGAAGGTTGAAACGTAGTCTGCGAGGCTGATGGTCTCTTCGATGAGTTTGCTCGGATTCTTGATGAGGATCTCTGCGAGGGAGATCGTGTCGTAGAGGATTCCGCTGAATCCCTTAGTTAGGATGTCTGATGTGCTTAGGGGTTCGTAGAGAAGCTTCGTTGTGGTGAAGATCTTGAGGTCTGTGAGTGCGAGTTGTTCTTGGAATAGCTTGTATGGAAGTATGCTAGAGAGATCGCCTAAGCGTATCTGTTCTAGTTTGGTGGTTAGAGCGGCGAGCTGTCTTGTATCTATGAGGCTTATCTGCTCTTGAGTTGTGGTGGAGGCGAGTTTTCTGAGTGCGTCTGCTACGCCGATCTGCTCTAAGAGTTGTTGGAGATAGCTGGTTACGAGGGAGAGGTAGTCAAGGATTGACGTTGTCTCTGTGAGGAGTTTGCTTGGAGACTTCCGAAGGATTTCTATTAAGGATACTGTCTCGTAGAATCTGCTACTGGGTGAGTTGGCTACAAGGTCGATTAGGCTCACGGTTTCGATGAAGGATCTTGAGACGGTGAAGCTGACGAGGTCACTTACAGTTTTAGTCTCATAAAGTGTTCTGGTCGGTCCTTTCAGGAGAGCTTCCGAGAGTGCGATTGGCTCAAGCATGGATTTGGAGGGTAGCCATCTCATGAGGTCTGCTGTGGAGAGGATTTCTGTGCGTATCGTGGTTGGAGTCTTCGTAAGAAGGTCTGTTATCACTTTAGTTTCGTAGAGTGCTTTCGAGATTGAACTTGGACCTAAGGTATCTATGAGCGTCTCTTGATCTATCAGAACCTTGGCAGGTGCCTTCATCAATATCTCGTATAGAGAGAGCTGCTCGGTATAGGGCATCTGGGGCATCATCAATCTGAGGTAGGGTAGTGTTATCGTTTCTTCAAAGACTTTTGAGGGTCTTTTGATCAGTTGGTCTGCGAGTGCAAGGCTTTCGTAGATGACTTGTCCAGCCCAGAGTGAGGCTGAGACGTAATCTGCTATTGAGATCGGCTCTTCCAGAATCTTTCTCGGCTCTTTAAGGAGGGCTTCTGCTATTGAGAGGGCTTCGTATAGAATTAGGCCCGGTACGGCTGTTGAGACGAAGTCTGCTATTGCGATTATCTCTTCAAGGAGCTTTCTGGCCTCTAGGATCAAGTAGTCACCGATGAGGTGGGGCTCCTCCAAGAGCTTCGTCGAGTCCTTCTTCAGCACCTCAGAGATGTTGATCGGCTCGATAAGGAGCTTCGAGACTGGTTTAGGCCCCATGACCTCTGTGAGGCTGACAGTTTCCTCAAGCACCTTTAAGGCGAGAATGCGAGCTGCGATCTCTGAGGTTATTGTCTCGAAAAGGGTTTTGGACGGCTGTTTTGCCACCGTATCCGTGAGAATGAGGTTTTCGTAAAGAGTCTGAACAACGGATTTCACGAAGGAGACGATCTCTGTTAGGCTGGCGAGTTCTGTGAGGACTTTCCTCGGTTCCTTGGTAAGAGTATCAGACGTTGCGATCGTCTCGGTGAAGGCGGCCCTAGAGATGTAGAACTGGAGCATAAAAGAGAGAATTTCCGTTTCTGTGAGAAGTTTTGATGGAGTCTTCACTAATGCATCATAGAGGGTCAGTTGCTCTGTGAATGGAGCTCTAGATAGGGCAAACCCAAGTATGTAGGAAAGGATCTCTGTCTCCGTGAGAACGTGTGAGATCGTCTTTGGCCCCATCGCATCAATCAGAGTTTCTTGTTCAGTTATGGCCTTGCTCGGCATGAACTTAACTAAGTCAGATAAGATGTCGATCTCTGTAAGCATTTTTGAGGTGTTGAATTGGAGTATGTAGGTTAAGTTCTCGATCTCTGTAAGAAGCTTTGTTGGGGTCTTGGTTAATGTGTCGTAGAGGGTTGGCTGCTCTGTAAGTAGCTTTGATATCACTTTTCCTAAAACATCGGTTAAGGCTTCTTGCTCAGTAAGGAGTTTTGAAGGTGTTTTTGGCACTGCGTCATAGAGGATAAGCTGTTCCGTGAATGGAGCCTTGGAGGTGTAGAGCTGAAGCAGGTAGGTCAGGTTCTCAGTTTCAGTTAAGAGCTTTGAGGCTTGTTTTGGCCCGATGTAGTCTATGACGGTTCCCTGTTCAGTGAGAACTTTGTTTGGTGTGAACTTCAGCAGGTAGGAAAGTGTTTCTGTCTCTGTTAGCAGCTTCGAGAGCTGTTTGGTGAGGCTGTCTAAAGCTCTGCTCTGCTCGGTCAGGTTCTTCGACGTAAGCTTGCTGATCGCGTCTGCTACCGCCATTGTTTCATAGATGTTCTGGACGGTTGCCTTGAGCGTTTGAAGGATTTCAGCTAGGGATATTGCTTCTGTAAAGGCTGCCTTAGCGGTATAGAAGCCCAAGAGATATGGCAATTGGACTGTTTCGACGAGGAGCTTTGAGACGGGTTTAGGCCCCATTACATCTCCGACACCCAAACTCTCTGTGCCCGTCCAACTGAGCGCGAGTGTAATGTAGTCATAGTACACATCCCAGTCTCCAGTCGTCACGTAGTGCGTCCAAACGATGTCTATTCTACCGGCTGTGACTAGACTGGCACTCGGATAATTTTCGTTGTTTGTGGTTGTGAACTGGGTTTCAGAACCCCATGACCCGCCTGAACGCTTGATGTAGTATATGTTCGATGAGATAACATCCCAGAGGTAGATGTCGCTTCCAACGGTGCAAATGCTGATCTGGCTTCGCGTTAAGGAGGTTAAGCCGCTTGGGCCTATGCTGCTGTCCACATCTGATGTGCTTATGCTTCCGCATGGAATGGTAGTTCCTGCAGCCTCAGTGTTGCTCGCATAAAGTATAAGACCCGTAGTAGATTCATAGGCAGATGAAACAGGTTTGGCTGGAAGATCGACTGTTGTTGCAGCTTCACTTCCCCATCCCCAATATACTGTTGTTGGATTATAGGTAAGTTTACACTTTTTCTCCAACGTGGCATCGGCGGCGATTGTCCAGAATGCGTACCCATCATACTGCCCCGTTCCCGAGTTCGTCCTTTGTGCGAACGTCGGCGTGTGAATTGTATGTGCTCCAGAATAATCAGTACTTATCAGATTGGTGCCCCCCGCTCCTTCCCCCCAAGACGTATATGTCGGTGGCGAAGCAAATGCCGCTTTGCATGTGTAGACTCTGCCGTGTTTTCCGCCGCCAGTGCTGTTGTCTCCCCAAATTATCGCGATCTGGCCGTGCATGATTTGCCACAACGATGGTCTACGGCACGTATCATCCACACTTAGGATGGTCGTAATGCTGGAGATCGTTTTTCCTGTGATGTTGTTGCTCCCATTTCGTGATGGGACTAGAATCGCTACGTTTAGGTCGTCAGAGCCGTTTATCCATGCGAACATGATGGCGTCAAGCATCGGACTTAAAGAATACTTGTCGCTGTTGCTAGTCCATGTTGCTGAATACGCGATTTTTATTCGGCAGAGGGTGTCTCGTGCTGTGTAGTTCGTATAGCTTCCATCCCACATTGTGGCGTATCCTGTAAGCTTATCTGTATTAGTAGTGTAGTAATACTCATTGTCAGGTGTAGACCACTCAAATAGTATCCGAACTTCCGTAGCCGACGCGAAATATTGATCGAAATTGAAAACAAGGTTATTCGTGCCGAGGGGCAACGTACCCATATTGTATGTGTCTGAGCTGGTCGCGACAACTGAATCGTCTGAGACAAGTCTTATTCTACCGTATCCTGTCCCTGAATGTGATCCCGTAAGCATTGCAACCTGAAATGTGAACTGTTTAACGGTTGCTCCAGCTGGAATGGTGCGTCGCTGCCCAAATCTACTGTAATCCCAATACGTGTTATCGTAACTATCTATCGCGTTTTCATCGTCTCCATTCTTCTGTCTCTCTCCATCACCGGTCAGCCCCCCGCTATAGGCAATACTAACGTAGTTGCTGGTATCTGCGTTAGCATACTCTATTGTTAAATGATATGTCGTGCCAGATGCAAGACTGTAGGGTGTCGTGAGCGTGAACCTTACCCACTCGTGATACGTGCCACTTGGAAGGGTTGAAACGTCTAAACTGCCAGAGGCGAGTTCGGTGCTTGGCACCCCTCCCGAATCAGAGTAGAGCTTAGCATATATCGTGCCTGTAGGAGAGCCTACCCTTCTCAGAAAAGCTCTTATCTCATAGAGTTTGGCAGCAAGATCCACCGTGAATTTACTGCCATAGCCTATTATGTAAGAGCCAGCATTAAAGTTCCTGCCTGCTCCTCCGCTTCCTATACTGATAGGTTTTCCAACTCCCCACTCATTCGAGTGTAGTACAGCGATCCTTTCAGCAGCCGTCGCCGTAAGTACATACGTTGCACCAAGGTCTTCACTAGTCCAGCTACCTGATGGCGGCGAATTGCAGTATCCCCAAACGACATTTGTGTTGCCGCCGATATAGACGAGTTTGCCATAGCGATCGCGGACAAGATGGCTGCCCTGTCCATACGCCGTGCTGTACTGTCCTGCGGTCGTTGTGACCGTCGATGGATCGAAGGATTCAGATTCATCCTTTGCCATCAATTTAGCGGGATAGATCTGCTCAAATGTCCAGATTCCATGTATTGATTGTTGTACGCTTTCCGTAAGCGTCGCTGTTACATCACTCCAGTTCCACTCGATCTCTCTGTTGCCAAGATGATTTGGCAGCATGAAACGGAATCTCTTGTTTTGAGCGTCATGATTGAAGACTAGCGGTTCACCTGTATTTTCATCGACTAAACCTGAAATCCTCATTATGGGGCGGAAAGTACCTCTGCGTCCAGCGGTTCTACGTATGGTAACTTTGATCGGTCCTGTATCTGGCACGTAATACTGAATCCGTAAGGAGCTGCCGTCGGTGTACTTTTGTGTTCTGGTAATGGTGCTTCCTATAACTTCAAGAACGAAGGGGCCTTTGGCAACGAGATCCTCTATTCTGCCATCTGCATCTTGCCTCTGTAAGATCCAATCTAGAAAAACGATATTCCTCTGTAGTTCGTCTCTCTCACCGACGAAGATTGAAGATTGACGGTTGTAAACTAGATATCTGCCATCGTCTTGTAAAGCGATGTACCCTTTCGGTGAAGGAGTTGGGATTGTCTGCATCTTATCTACCGGCTGATCGGCTTCTTGATCGGTTCAACCTCCCGTGAACCACACTTCTCAGAATCCCTTTCCTTCACATTCAGTACTCCCTTATCTTTTCTAGCTCTGATTCCTGATAAAGCTTGAAGTGGTCTTTCGTGATGGCTACGCGATCCGCGATATGGACGCACTCGACGCTCGTATCTACCCAGATATCATACCCGAGTTTTTTGGCACTCATGCAAAAGGTGTAGTCTTCGCCAAGCTCGCCGAACTTGAACCAAGGATACTCCATCTTCTGGAAGACATCTCTTCGGATGAGACACCAGCCCATGCCTATTCCGTCGACCTTGTAGAGTCCGCCGTGTTCCCAGTAGAGCAGCGGTACGAAGCCTTTTCTCGGGGCGTCCCACATGCTCATTTCTGGAAAGTATGGGACAGCCTTCCTGAAGTAGAGTCCGCTCACGATTGCTTTCTCGTGGCTCCATAGCTTCTTGAGTCCGTCGCTTGGGGGGATTACGTCGTCATCCCAGAAGAGGATGTGTGTGCTCCTCGGATGGTTGACTAGGAACTGGGCGATGAGCTGGTTTCTCGCCTCATCTAGCGGGATTACGTCTGTGGTTATGAAGAAGTGGTTTGGCTTTTCAAGCCCTGTAAGTGCTGTGAGGAGGTCTGGTGCCATGTGCTCCTGCACTGGCATGGCGATAGTTATGTGTGGAGAGGCTATCGGCTTATCCTTCATCTCATCAGGAATGCTCATGTTTTGTACCTTCTACATATAGGCTCAGGGTCGGATGTTGGTCGTAGGTTTCGGTGGACATAACCTTGCTCTGAGAGATCTTGAAGGGCATTTCCTTCGCTTCGAAGCCGATTCTTTCCATGAGCCCTATCAGGGATTCTCCATCGTAGACTGTGGCGTGTCCTTTTAGGGTGAGCTCGAAGAGCTTGGCTGCTTGGCTTTCCGCCCTTTCGCATGGTAGATTTATGTCGTCGAACTCGCCCATCTCACCTCTCTGATACTTGTAGACTAGAAGCCTTAAGTTCGGTGTTGAGATCCTTATGAGACCATTAGGTTTAACAACTCTGTAGCACTCCTTCAGGAAGCTCTCGCCCTCGCCTTCACTCAGATGTTCGATCAGGTGGCTTGCGTATATCAGTGAGACGCTCTCATCGGAGTATGGGAGACCCTGTCTCACATCCATCTGCTTGAAGATGTAGCCCTGCCTCTGCGCATAGCCCATGAGGTCTAGGACATCTATGTTGATCCAAGTAGTTTTCTCTGTGCTTCTGAACATCGAGGTATAGGAGCCTATATTCAGTCCTAGCTTGGGGCCTTCTCGGGCGGGGGGCATCGGTTTGAGACCAATTATTGTCGGCCATCTTCCATCAAGGTGTTTGTCGACAATCTTGAAGCCATTGTACTCTGTGAGCTTCTCTCTCCACCATGTGAGAGATTGACGGTTCACGTGAGTTACGTCCGTGTCGGACTCCTCAAACAAGCCTGAGTAGGCTACGGCGTGAAAGCCTCTCTTGGCGACTCTAGAGATCTCCCTTAATGCTGCATCTAGGACTGGCATAGGAAGGTGTTCAAGAAGTTCAATGCTGAAGGCGACGTCAAAGCAGCCATCTCTAAAGGGAAGATGAGTTGCTGAAGCCCTTATAAGTGAGTTGGTGACGCGGCTCTTCATACACCACCTAGACACATCAATACCGTAAGATTCGTAGCCCCGATCATTGAGACGCTTGATGATGAAGCCTCTAGCCTCTCCTAGGGACAAGACCCTTCCTTCTGGCTTCAGGTCGAGAATCTCTTCCGTGACGAGTTCGTTGTTGGGGAAATCTGTGTAGGCACCGACGTAGCCGATGGGTTCACCCTCACCACTCCATTGGAAGTATTCTCTCTCGAAGAACTTAACTAGCTCGGGTAAGCCTATGTCAGCGGGAAGTTTCTTCGGCAAGAACTTGATCCACCAGCTCTATGAGTCTGTCGACCTTTCTGATGTATGCCTCGAAAGGGTTCTTCGCTTTTTCTGGTTCTCCTCCAGATCTAATATCCTTCACCTTCCCATCAGGGCCAATAAGGACGAGTCTAACCTGATCTGAGACACCTGTGACCTCTCTATGAGCCATCACCATCGCACTCCATTCATAACTTCCTGATATAGTTCCTCGTAGCGATCCGTCATTTTGGCGTCGGACCACCTCTTCTCCGCATCTCTGCGGCAGGTCTTTGGATCTATTCTATCGATAACTTTCATTGCAGCTAGGAACTCCTCTTCATTTTTGACGAGGAATCCGGTTTCGCCGTCTTTGATGATCTCGCTCATCCCTGCTTTATCGTAGGCTATTACGGGGGTTCCGCAGGCCAGCGACTCTATCACGGTTATGCCGAAGGGTTCAGGCCAATTGAGCGGGAATACGAAGCACTTCGCCTTGGCTAAAAGCTTAACCTTCTCTTCATGAGGTACGGTTCCATGGTAACTCCACTTACTGAGGAAGTCGCATTGTTGAGCAACTTGGATCGCATATAGTGAGGGGTTCGACTCCAAACTGCCAGCGATTATATCTATGGGAACATCGAGCTTCTTGCAGAACCTTATCGCATCTAAGACACCCTTCCCCTCGTATGGCCTGCCAATAAAGATGAAGCGATCAGACTTCTGGCTCGTCCACCAATATTTGCTGAGGTCTATGCCATTGTAGGCGACTCTTGACCTCAAACCCTGATTCTTCCTAACATAGCCCGAGTGGAATTTGGTGAGGCAGACGAGGTTCGGCTTCTCCATTGAATATGAGACGCTCTGAGGTGAGTGAAGCGTGGAGAGAAACTTTCCACCGTTGACCTTGAAGTAGGCGTAGGCGACCTTAGTGTGGCTGTGATCGTTCACCAGCTCAAAGTCCTTTATCCTCTCTTGATAGCGGGAGAAGGCGACGTTCTCCAAACCTAGGTGCGTGCGGAGGCTTATCGTCTGAATATGCTCGACACCGCTTGGCAAGCTGCTTTCAAAAGGACAAGCTATGCCTATCTGATGACCTCTCTTAGAAAGCTCCTTGGCAAGGTTGTAGACGATGACCTCAAGACCTCCATAAAAGTCGGGAGGCACACCCAGCGCAGCGGATGAAATGAGAAGAGTATTCACTTGAGACTCACTAGCCATAATTAGGGCTAGATAGGGTACTTAAAAGTAAGGGAGAGGCGTTGCTAAGCGCCTTGTACGCGGAATATCCATGTGACTTGGAGTGAGTCTGCTGCACCTTTTGTGATTTTGCCGAAGACTTGTCTGCAGAGTATTTGGTCGGTTATGCCGCCGCTGTTGCGGAATACGCCGCTTTCCTGTATTTCGGCTGTGCCTTCTCCTGCTGCGAAGGTGCATTGGACTTGGTAGGTTTGGTAGCCTGAGGATGTGGCTGTGTATTGTCCTGAGCGTGAGTAGACTTGGCCTACTAGGCTGCGGTCTGTGGAGGAGGCGGCTGTTGTTCCAGTTCCGATGGAGATGTGGTTTGCCGCTGCGTAGGCTGTGCCGGGGTTTCCGAGCCGCTCTGCGATGATGTCCCAGCCTCTTTCACAGAGGACGTTCTTGACCTCGCGGAAGTCTTTGATCTTCCCATCTTTGTCTGTGAGGGTGAGTTTGACGTGTCCTACGAGCATGACTGGAGCTTCAATTGAGGGAGGAGAAATGGGAGCTTCGAGAGACATTAACCCACCGTCCTCTAGTTTCTGGTGATTAGGTATAAAAGTTTCTCCGCTTAGTGCTTGGCATAGATGCGTACAGAGGATGTTTTTCCCTTCTGGCAGAACAGAATGATCTTCTGGACAAGGGGTTTTTGCATGTTGACTTCCAGATGTTCACCTTTAGATAGGGGAGCTTTCTCACTGATGGACTCCTCATTCACTCCGATATAGACTGGGTCTGGCCCGTCCACCCAGAGGTCGAAGCTTCTCCAAGGCATTGTACGGTAGACTTCAGGTGTCAGAACCGTAAGCTCCTCGGTTATTGAGAGTTCGACCGGTTCAACCTTGCCTTCAGGTATGGTTGACCTCCACTCCTCTATGAAGGGCTGTAGGGCTTTAGCTGTCTCTCTGCCCACCTCGCGGGCCATCTCTTCTGTAAGGAGCAGGTCATCTCTTAGCTTTCTATTCATAGATCTCCCTCTCGATCATAGAGATTATACGTCCTTCGCTGTCTCTGGTGATCTCAAGTATCGAAACCCGCTTCCGCCCAAAGGTCCAAAGGGCTCCAGTTGAGATGAGATATCCTACCACTGCTCCCGATAGCAGCCCTACGGCACCGCCGAGCAGAGCGCCCCTCACCCTCTGCTTCTCATCAAGCGCAGCTCCAATTGTCGCTCCTAATCCACCGACAGCGGCGGCGAGCATGATTGGTACGGATGGGGTAGCTTGCTGCACGACGGGCTGGTTGCTCACCTCTTACCACTTCAACCTCTTCTGCGCCGTCGAGGAGGATTCAGATAGTAGAAGCGTCCTTCACTCCTAATCAGCCAAGGAAAGACGCTCAGAACTTTAGCAGAAGCATTACCTTTACCGCAAGGTGAAGGAGTTGGCGATGGGGCCGGAATCGGCCCATTCGGCACGAGAATATACATACATTTGTCGAACTCGGAGTCGCCGTACTTGATCTCGAAGACGCTGTTCGGACGACCCCAGCCGTTCCAGCTGTTCTTACCCTTCCAGCAACCACGTGAGTCGCTACAACCAATGGTTTCAAGGCAGTGATAGCCGACTATCGGATCCCAATCTCCTTGACTCTCGTAGATGCCGTCAACATAGCTTAGGAAGCTGTAATGGACGGCCATCGTAGTGGTAATCGGCGCTAGGTTGAGCGCCTCCTTCATCAGCGTCAGGTCGCTGCAGTAGCTCCAAGAAAGAATCTTCTTCCCTCTGAGATACCAGTCTTCAGCTTTGTTGCTGTTGTTTCCAAGGGCTGGATCGTAGGGGCAATCCTGTGTAAGCGCCACACCTTTATCACGAAGATAGTCAAGCGTAGCCTCCATCGTATTCCCACCCTCACAAGTCCCGCCCGAGCCGAAAAAGAGATCCTGGATGCTCAAATCGACGATGATGTTCTGGATGACATAAAGGTCGTCCTGAAGCCCTGATTCTGATCCTGTCGCCGTGCAGCTTCCACAGTCCTTCTGATCCTTGAAGGGCGTGGTCTTTCCGGCTGCCTCCCAGTCGATCTCGTAAAGCCTAGCTGCTAGGACGGAGGTGAACTTCTCACCGATGATGGCGCTATGGGGAGCCGTCTTCACGACGCGGGTGACGGCTTTTAAACCGACTAGCTTCCTTTGTTCGCTTGGGCTGAGCTCGCTGATCTTGGTCTTCCCGGCCTTCCATGTCTTC
>Ga0315306_10001066_pt1 | contig 13171 bp, 16 predicted proteins | sample TDP1_MG_FD_203803 | JGI IMG/M metagenome (GOLD analysis project Ga0315306, IMG submission 203803) | Freshwater sediment microbial communities from Lake Towuti, South Sulawesi, Indonesia - TDP1 | ecosystem: Environmental > Aquatic > Freshwater > Lake > Sediment | place: Indonesia: South Sulawesi... | reverse complement strand
CACAGCCCAAGCCCCCTCATAGCTTGTTCCTCCGTAGGTTTGGCTCCACTGCATAGCACCAGAAGCGTCAGTTTTAACAAGCCAAAAATCGTAGTCGCCAGCACCAAAAGTTGTGGTGCCTGCTAGTGCGTAGCCTCCGTCATCAGTCTGCACCAAAGCAGAAGCCCCCTCAGAGCCTGTTCCTCCGTAGTTTTGGTTCCACTGCATAGCACCAGAAGCGTCAGTTTTAACAAGCCAAAAATCCCCGGGGCCAGCACCAAAAGACCCTGTGTAGCCAGCTATTGCGTAGCCTCCGTCGCCAGTCTGCACCAAAGCATAAGCCACCTCCCACTCTGTTCCTCCGTAGGTTTTGTTCCATTCTATTGGCGGTGGTTGCGAAAGTATGTACCATCCTTCTTTGATCAGCGTTGTTGATAGATCTGATGAGTTGTCAGCTCTCGCGTTGATGGTTTTACCCAATTTGACATCCAGCACATTAGCCATCAGAACCATACTCATCAAAAGCAATGCTATCATTATCCCTATCTTTCCAATTTTTCTTTCCATTTTCTTTTCCTCCTTTCTCCTCTTCTACGTTACAAAGAGGCATTAAGATTTTAAAGAATCCAACTCATCGCTTCGGTAATACTCCCTACCGAAGCCAATCAAGATGCCATGAAAAGTTTGCCTCTTCATTCACTCAACAAGTATCTTCATAAAATCTTTTAAATTTTGTGGAACTTTGTTTCAGTCACCACAATCTTTCAAATCTTCAATGGTTATTACACAGAATATGCCTATACAAAACCATAAATCATATAAAATATGCTGAAGGATATAACAGCTATGCAAGAGGACAAAGAAAAAAAACTTCAAGAAATAATGAAGAAAAACGAAGAATCAGCTAAAAGAACAACAATAATTCTGGAAAAGGAAGAACGAGAATTCATCGACTCTCTGATTCGAGAGGGAAAGGAACCAGGCATAAAACCCCTCATTTCCAAAATGCTTGACGTCTACAGAAGCATGATGATTTATGATTGGCGCTTTCCAGGAGAATATTACTGCGGCATAAGTCGCATAGCCTTCATAAACTTAGAGTTCATTAACGTCCTCATCCAGCACATTCCAGAGGAAAGTTGGCGCGAAGTCGGAAAAAAAATGGGTGAAGCCGCAAAAGTTTCTATGGAGGCCACCCTTGGCATTGAGACGGCAAACCGTGAAAAATGGCAAGAAGTTTTTAAACGCTTAAGAGTGCAGGGATTCGGCGACTTCTACCTAAAAGACAAGTATATCCTTATAAAAACACCGTTTATCAGTGAAACCGAAATCTGGGCTGGCTTTTTAGAAGGGCTACTAAGCGTAGAGTTAAACGTGAAGACACCTACTCCACCATTCGTTTTTGAAATCGAGAAAGAACCTGATTCAACAGCAAACGAATAAATCATATACTTCGAGGGCAAACATTTACACCAAGGCATCAGAATTACATCTTAGGTGAGTTGAAATGTCATTGCACGAAGCCATGCTTTACGAAAAATTAGAAAATAAAAAGGTTAAATGCAACTTATGCGCGAGAAGGTGCCTCATAAGTGATGGGGGAACAGGATTCTGTTTAGTGAGAAAAAACGAGGGAGGAACACTTTTTTCGCTTGTTTACGCCAAGGCAATATCAGCATGCATAGACCCCGTAGAGAAGAAACCGCTCTCACACTTTAACCCTGGATCTTCAGTTATGTCCATTGCCACAGTCGGCTGTAACTTCCGCTGTCAATTTTGCGACAACTGGATGATAAGCCAAGAGAAAAAAATAACCGGCAAGCATTTTCCACCAGAAGACGTTGTCAAAGCCACAAGAGACAATGGTTGCCAAGGAATAAGCTACACCTACACTGAACCAACAATATTTTTCGAATACGCTTATGACACAGCCAAGCTCGCACACCAAGTAGGATTTTTCAACACCTTTGTGACCAACGGTTACATGACACCGGAAGCGGTAAAAACTATAGCACCACACTTGGATGCGGCAACTGTGGACTTCAAAGGAAGCGGAGACCCAGACTTCTACAAAACTTTTTCTTCAGTTCCATCGGTTGAACCAATATACGAGTCTTTAAAGGAAATGAAGAGAAATGACATTCACACAGAAATCACAAATCTAGTTGTGCCAAAAATGGGAGACTCCATTGAAAGAGTGAAGGAACTCGCAGTTTGGATAAGAGATAACCTGGGCAAAGACACACCTTTTCACTTACTGCGCTTTCATCCAGACTATCAATTGACAACAATTCCGTCCACTTCCATTGAAACTTTGGAGAAAGCATACGTTGCTGCAAAAGAGGCAGGGCTAAATTATGTCTACATTGGGAACGTGCCAGGACACCCCTCTGAAAACACTTACTGTCCAAACTGCAATGAGTTGCTGATTAAACGTTTCAGCTTTGAAATTACAAGATGGAATTTAACAAAGGACATGCACTGTCCAGTATGCGGACATGAGATTCCAATCAAAGGCAAATTGCATGCAAGCGGATACGCTTATCCCTACGCTCTGTTTTAGACTTAGAAATATTCTACAATATTAGTTTAAGGAACGCTTCAGCTTCTTGTGGCTTAGATATCACATAGTTTTCTAGCATTTTGGTTACAATTTTAGTTTTCGCGACTTCTTCACTAAGCGATTCTGCTTTTCTGATTAATTCTTTTGGCACCCAATTTTCTATAAGGTTCCATGTGTGAGTATGCCTTGGAGGTTTTCCCTTACTAACCACGGCTATCGCGAAAGCCATCTGCAACGTATCCAAGGCTTTCACAAACTCATTCTTCTTATCCTTTCCAGTTAAGCCTAATTCTTTTCTCAAATCTTCAGTGGATGTTGCACCATTCTGTTTTATGAAATCAAGAATTTTCTCAGCAGCACCAGTAAACTTGAACTTTTTATATAATTTGTAAAAGTATGGAAGCATTTCCATGGATATTAGCGTTACTTGTCCATGAATGAGCTTTCCGTAGTAGATTTGCCTTTGATTCACTGAGAGTTCGTCTGCCCATTCCCAAGCCGTGCTGAATTTTTCTTCACGATCGCCCTTTGTGGCTTGATATAAGTTTGGGAAGTTTTTTCCTTTTATTGGGAAGAGGGTTACAAAACCGTGTTTATTTATGAACTCTAATGCTTCTTCCTTTGAATCTATTGTAAATTCGTTTTGCAAGCAAACTCCTCTAGTTTTTGTATTGAAAATCTTATTATATAAATTAGTGTTTGCGCTAATTATTATTGAAATAAAAATGTGGAGACTTCTGCGACAAGACGCCGTAGCAGTGCTTAATGACAAAATGGCAAGGAAAAGCTTAGGAAGATACTTCTCTGTCATGCAAGATGAAAAATTAGCAAAATTCATGGCAGCCAAAAAAGTTCAGGCAGAGTTCAGCGAAAATGATTCTATAGAAGAGCTTTGGCAAAAACATCTGAGACTTACGCAAGAGTTTTACAAAACTGAAGAGGAAGTTGACACAAAACAAAAAAATTTGAAGGAAATGCAAACTCCAGAAAAATCTTATCTGGATTTGAAAATAGAAATCGCAAATAGAATTCTCCATGGTTGCCATCTTTGCACCCGCAGATGCGGAGCCAACAGACTAGAAGGCGAAGTAGGCTATTGTAGATGCGGTTCGGAAATAACGGTTTCAAGCATTTTCGAGCATGTTGGAGAGGAGCCGGAACTTGTGCCTTCTGGAACCATTTTCACCATGGGCTGCTCCATGCGTTGTCACCACTGTCAAAACTGGACAATCTCCCAGTGGATGGAGAAGGGAGAAGTTTACAAGCCTGAAGAATTAGCCAAAGAGGTTGAGCATTTACGCATTAACGGATGCAGAAACGCCAACCTCGTAGGCGGAGAACCAACACCATGGCTGCAACAATGGCTTAAAACCTTCAAGCATGTAAACATGAATATTCCGGTCGTTTGGAACTCAAACACCTACTACAGTCCAGAGACCGCCCAACTTTTAGCCGGTTTCGCTGACGTTTACCTATTAGACTTCAAGTATGGACCGGGCGAATGTGCTGAAAAAATTTCTGATGCGCCGAACTATTGGGATGTATGCACACGTAATCATTTAGAAGCTAAAAAATACGGTGAACTCATAATTCGTGTGCTGGTTTTGCCAAACCATCTGGAGTGTTGCACAAAACCCGTCATAAATTGGATAGCTGAAAATCTGGGCACGGGAACGAGGGTTAATGTCATGTTTCAATATAGGCCAGAATGGCGAGCTTATGAAATTCCAGAACTGCGGAGAAGACTTACTAGGGATGAAATGGAAAGGGCTATACGGCTTGCTAAAGAAGCGAAACTAGAAAACTTCATAACCTAAATACGTCGTTTTTGGAAAAATTGTCGCCTTTACTTATGGTTTTAAATTACGCACGCTATTCTTATCTGTATCATGTTATCCTAGTTATCATGAGTGATTTGAAATGAGCAAAAGAGAGTACCAATACGGAATTTGCGGCGTCTACTGTGGTCAGTGCCCAAATGGGAATGGGAGAGTAAAGATGATTGCAAGTGAGTTGAAAAGACTTGTCGACACAGTCCGTTATGATTGGGTTGAGTACGTAGTCAAGTCATTCAAGTTTGAAGAGTTTAGAAAAGGCCTAGAGTGGTTTTCTACTGCACAGTGCCCTATGTGTCTGAACGGTGGAGGTGCACCTTGCGAAAACAGAAAATGCGCTTCTGAAAAGAAAATGCAAAGCTGTCTTCTCTGCAATGATTATCTCACATGTAAGCATACAGAGAACCAACGAGACTGGTACCCTTTTGTTGTCGAGAACTACAACCGTGTTAAGCAAGTAGGATTCCAAAAACATCTTGAAGAAGAAGAGGAAAGAACCAATGCAGGCGTAGATTTGATGGGTCATTTGGAAAGAAGATGCTGCAAAGTTGTCAAATTGGAAGACAAATGATGAGGCTAGTAGAAGAGATCATTACTTCAGTGTTGTAGCATGCCAGAAAACATTTCCAAACTTCATGCACCGTTCATCCTACAATTTTCCAGCACTAATTATTAAGCTTTGACAAGGATCTTTAATTCACACTTTCTTCTGACAGATGTTTAACAAAGCCATTAGAACCGTAGTTCAACGGTTTCGAGGGAAAATGGAAGCAGCAAAAGAATATTAGATTGGCATTCTCCTTAGAAAATATGAAATCGGCTGCAAAAGGAAAGGAAGAGCCTTCCCTGGCATTTGGTGGGCAAGCGGTAATGGAAGGTGTAATGATTCGCTCCAAAAAGCATATGGTAACTTGTGTTAGACAACCTAATGACGAGATACTAACAAGGGTAGAGGAAATAAAATCGGTATCTGGGAAGTACAAGGTCTTGAGGCTACCTTTTCTGAGAGGCATCGTGGCACTGTTTGAAACTCTATATTTAGGCATTAAAAGTATCTATTTTTCTGTTAATGCAGGTCTTGAAGAAGAGGAAAAACTTAACCCTAAAGAAATAGTGCTAGCAGTTGCTTTGGCTTTGATCTTAGCAATATTTTTGTTTAGTGTTCTACCCTTTTTCTTGACTAACCTTTTGAATCTTAAGGAAATAGTTTTTTATGTAGTAGAGAGTGTAATCCGTCTTGCGATTTTACTGCTGTACCTAGCATCCATAGCTTCAGTTGAAGAATTCAGAAGAATATTCCAATATCATGGTGCGGAACATACTGTTATAAATGCCTATGAGGCTGGAGTTGAGCTAAATGTTTCGAACGCTAAAAAATTTTCTCGCTTTCATCCAAGATGCGGCACCTCTTTCATCCTCATCGTTACTTTAATCAGTATTCTGCTATTCTCAATCATGCCAGATTTGGGGTTCTATATGAGACTAGCCTATAGAATTCTTCTTATTCCTGTAATTGGCGCCATCTCCTACGAAGTTCTGAAACTTAGCGATAGATACAAGAAGTCCAAAATTATGAAAGTCTTTGTAGCACCTGGCTTGGGACTTCAATACTTAACAACAAGAAAACCAGACGAAAAGATGATTGAAGTTGCTTTAGAAGCCGTAAAGAAAGTGAATAAACTGCTAGAAACATAGTAATAATAAATACATAGGTTAAACGAGTAAAGCGAAAGCTATTTCTCACAGCAAATTCACTTCTAGAGGCAGAACAGAGTGATTAGAATGCCATATTGTCCAGAATGTGGTGGCGAAATGCAATACATGATAGCCACCAAACACTACGTGTGCAAAAGCTGTGGGCTGTCTGTAACGCAGCAAGAACTGATGGAGCTGAGAGAGAAGCTGAGACCTACATTTGAAACTGAAGAGGAAGAGCAGGAAAAGCGGAAAAAAGAATACCTAAAATGGTGGCTTAGCAAGAAAAAGTAGGGCATTGCTTCAGCTTTTTAGGCGATAAGTTAGGAAACAGTATAAAAGGGGAAAACTAGTTTTAGTTTTTTAAAGCCTAAGCTGGAAATATGAGAAAATGGACCAGCCGCAAATGGAAATAGTCTGTGTTGGCAACGAACTGTTAATCGGGAAAACATTGAATACAAACGCCCATTGGATGGCCAGACGTGCCACTTCATTGGGAATGATTGTTAGGCGAATAACAACTGTTGGTGATGATGTAGATGAAATTGCAAACGTTTTACGCCAAGCTCTACAGCGAAAACCACGGTTCATAATAACAACAGGTGGGCTAGGCCCAACTTTTGACGACAAAACTTTAGAGGGAATCGCTAGAGCTCTAAACTGCAAACTGGAAGTTAATGAAAAAGCTTTGAGAATGGTTAAGAAGAAATATGAAGCCTATGCCAAAGCGGGACGAATCGAAAAGTTTGAATTAACACCACATAGGGTTAAAATGGCAACTTTTCCAAAGGGGGCGGAACCATTGCCAAACTCTGTCGGCACTGCACCAGGCGTAATAATAAAAGTTGAAAAGACATTTTTAATAGCGTTGCCCGGTGTTCCATCAGAAATGGAAGCAATTTTTGAGGAAGCCGTTGCGCCACTGCTTAAGAAGGAGGCTGGAGAAGTTGCCTTTTTTGAAACCAGTATATACGCAGATAACATTATGGAGTCGACCTTAGCTCCTTTAATTGACCAAACCATGCGTGACAATCCGTTTGTTTATATAAAATCTCATCCAAAAGGTGAAGAGAAAAAACCCCACATGGAAATTCACTTTTCAACAACAGCGAAGGACTCTAAAACAGCAAAAGATCGCCTAGGAAAAGCAATGATTCAATTGTCAGAGTTAATAGAGAAAAATAATGGGAAAGTTAAACTAAAGAAAGTATAATAGTCCACTCGAAAAAGTTTTGTTACCCTCAATATAGCTTAATCTGTTAGTGCTGAGGAGTAGGCTAAGAACCATTGCAACCATTTAAACTATTCACCACTATTGATTAGCACTTCATAAATGCCTTAAATTAGACATACAACAAACTTTTCTATGAAAAAATCAAAAACGTTCCTAATAATAACAGTTTTATTCATAATTTTTTACCTGCTCCCCTATGGATTTTCAGAAAGCTACAGCCAATCCTATCAACTTTTAGATGAGCCAAATGGCGCCACATATTATAGACTGACTGTTACAGTTCAGCAATCACTTTACGAATACTATATCGAAAAAAGTCACAGATTAAGTTCAAACAGCGATTTCGCCAAGTTTGTTACACCTTATGCTTTAAAGCCTATTGCAGACAGCCTCTTGGAAATTTACACAGATGATGAAGATTTCACAAACGGAGTGCTGATGATTGTACATCAAATACCCTACGAGGCGACCGCGCCCGTAAAATATCCTATAGAAACAATTGTAGAAAACAAAGGAGACTGCGACCTTTTTTCCTACATTGCAGCTTCAATCATAAAAGCCCATGGACTTGATGTTGTGCTTCTGTACTATGAAAGCCAAGCTCACATGAACATCGGCGTTAGTCTTTCACACGTGCCCCATGACACAAGAAGTCAAGCCTACTACATAATGTACGATGATATCCGCTATTATGTAGCTGAGGTCACGGGGGGAAATTGGCAAAATGGATGGAGAGTTGGCGAATGCCCAGATGATTTAAAAACTGCTCCAGTGCAAGTAATCACCCTTGAAAACTGCGAACAATGGGCTCCGGGACAGGTTTCTGCAAGCTACAAAACCTTAGTATCTTCAACAATATCCCTGAGCATTTCACCTACATACCTCATCCAAGGAGGCGCAGTTACACTTTCGGGGCAGCTTTCACCAGCCTTGCAAAACAAAACTGTTAGCATTTACATCAAAGTGAACAATTCACCCTGGATAGTCTTAGACACGGTCACAACGAATTATGGTGGATATTTCACGTATGTTTGGAATTCAGAAACAGCGGGCATATGCTATATCCGTGCAAGTTGGTCTGGAAATGACGATTACGCAGGAGCGGACAGCTTAATTCAAACTGTAACAATTTTATCTACATTCTTCGTTTTGCTATTGGTCATCACCTTGATTCTAGTCTCTGTGGGCATAGCCGTATTTTTCATATCCAGACAAACTCAACCAGAAGTTCAAGAACCGCAGCCACCAGAAATCCCATACACTTGACGGAAAAAGCTTTTACCTCGAAAAAAGTTTTGATACCTTAATATAATATTCCCTACTCATCAAGGGATGATTAGAATGTTTATAGTCTTCATAATAGGAACTGCTGGCTCTGGAAAATCTCTGCTTACAGCAACTTTTAGTGAATGGTTGAAAATGTCTAAACAGGATGTTGCAGTCGTAAACCTTGATCCGGGAGCTCTGATGCTTCCATACTCGCCAGAGGTGGATGTTCGCAACTATGTGGACGTTGGGGGTTTAATGGAAAAGTATGGTTTGGGTCCAAATGGCGCGTTAATAATGGCTGCTGATTTGATTGCAGATGAAATTGAACAAATTTCAAAGGAAGTTGAGGATTTAAAGTCAGACATCGTTTTGGTTGATACATCTGGACAGATGGAGTTGTTTGCTTTTAGGGCAAGCGGTCCTTATATCGCTACTGAACTTACGAAGGAGCCTAAAGCCTTAGTTTATTTGTTCGACGCTGTTTTTTCAGTTAATCCGCTTAATTATGTTTCAAATCTTTTTCTTTCAGCAGCAGTCTACAACCGTTTTCTCCTACCTCAAGTGCATCTGCTGTCAAAATGCGATTTACTTCCCCAAGAGGAAGTTGACAAAATTGCAGATTGGTCAGCCAACCCCAATACTTTGGAAAATTCGATTGAACAAAAACTTGAAGGAACAAAACGTTTGTTAAGCAGAAACATGATGCAGGCAGTTTATCAGCTCGGTTTAAGATTTCTACTAATTCCAGTTTCAGCCAAAACGAATGAGGGAATGATAAACTTCAACTCGGCGTTAGAGCGCATCTTAGCTGGAGGAGAAAAATACACCTACTAATAAAGACACATTTCAAGGTTCTGTTCTCTTACAGATTATGTAGATATAACCGCCCTGTAACCTTTGCTGGATGATTTTAAATCTTAGGTTTTTCAAAAGTTTGCTTATTGCTCTCTTACTCATATGCACATGATAATGCCAATCCCTATACTCAACGGTTGGCGGAAGATAATATAGGTATTCTTCCCAAATCAGAGGCTTTCTCTTAATAGCCTTCCAGTAAAAAAAGAGTAAGACATCGCCTATAAGCTCCTTAATAGTTGCCCATAAACTTGGATACTGCCAAGTTTCAACGCTTGCATATACTGCTCCCCCTGTCTCTACCAAGTTCCAAAGCTGACCCACAAATTTTTCTCGAAAGTCTGGTGGTACATACTCGAAAGCTTGGGAAAACCATATCCCGTCGAAACAGTTGCACCGAAACGGGAGGGTAAGCATGCTAGCTTGGATGAACTCTACATTGTCATTGTTAAAGAGTTTTCTTGATGCTTTAATTAGGTTTTTATTTGAAAGGTCAATTCCAACCACAAATTTTGTCCTTTCACAAAGTTTAGCTGTATGCCTCCGTCTCCGCAGGCGAGATCGAGTATTAATTTTGGCTTATTAATTAGATTTAAGAATTGTTTAAAGAAGTTTTCTTCAACTTCGTTTTCGAATTCGCCGATTGTTTCTTCTTCATACTTTTCACTTATTTCGTATGGTTTCATAGCGTTTTTCATCATTTCAAAAACGAATTTTGTTCGTTTTTCTTTGTTCGAGGCGTATCTGTTATGCAACATGCTTTCCGTATTCCCTAGCAGTCGTTAAGGAGTGCCCATGCTGCGGCTAATGTGCCGTATTCGGCCTTTCTCAAATCGTCTGCGCTTCCAATTACTATTACATCATTCTCCTTTGGTTTTAAATGCCTAACTATTTGGTTTGCTGCTCTTGGAAAATTCTCTGCCACATTTTTGGTCACTGATGGAATGATTAAGTGTTCTCCTTTGAACATTATTGTTGTTGCACCTTTTGCACCAGCCATCACTGCCGCATCACGTTGTTCCATGCCTGATTTAACCTTGTGTCCGTGATTTTTGATTAGAATTGCAAAATTATAGTCTGCAAGAGCCAGCTCGTTCTTTCCAATTTCTATCTTCTTCTCAAAAATTGATTTATATTCTCTCCAGAGTTTTAACCCCTCATTGGTAAGGGTACATCCCGCTTTAGAGGTTGTTATCAAACCAGCATCTTTTAATCGGTCAATTATGGTGCGTATGGCGCCTTCTCCTACCTTCAGATTTTCAGCCAGCTTGCTGCGACCAATTGTTTTCTCAGCTATAAGCTCTATTGCCCGCAGTATATGGAATACAGAGAATGTTGGCGATGGACCCGGAGCTTTTTCACTCGTTATCTTTTCTAAAAGTTGTTTAAATGTATATGGCATGATTTTTCCTAATTATAATCTAGGCTGTTGGTTATTAAACTATTATAGATGAGAAATAGCGAGATTCTATAAATATTCAGTGTTTTAAAACCTGCTTTTTGCACCATAGTATTCTCTGACTATGCCTGCTGTTAATGCGATTAGACCTACAGCCAGCAAATAGATAAGTGGATAAATGAATATTGAAAGCAAATTCTCATATGTGACTGCGGATGCAAGCTTTGGCGTGAAAAACACTGAAATCCAAACTATAATGAAGGTTGCGACGCATCCAATTCCAAGACCGACGGCAAGCCCATGAATGAAGGAGCTTCTATCCTCCCCTTGATTATTTATCCTCAAATTCTCCTGTTTGACCCTTTCTTGTGTGGGTTCCGTTGATTCTTCCGCAGCTATTTGTCCTTCCTGCTCAATCTCTTGTTCTGCCCTTGAGCTTTCCTCGTTTTGTACGCCTTCTTGAATTTCTTGTTCGGTTTCCATGGTATTTGCCCTTCTTGTGTTTTGTTGTTTTAGTGAATTAATAAAATTATTCAATTCTAGATTCTAATCTTGAATCCTTATTTAAGATATAGAATTAGCAAAGGCGACTATTTTGAAACAAGTTTGGGTGTAAGCTGTTCTATTGCGTTCTTGAGTTTGTTCCATTCATCTAGGTTCCTTATGTTAAACTTGTGTTTTCTTTTCCACGTTCCGTTTCTTTTCTGCCAAAGATACAAACCAATGGACCGTCTCCCAAACGACTCGAAGACGACTATTGCCTCCCACCATTTCTCGCTTTTAAAAATTGTAACGTAGTCAACAACTTTATAGAATTCAGATATAGGCAGCTTCTCACCTGTTTCAACCATCGCTTATTCCGCCTTACTTCATAGGTTAATCTCAAGCCATTTAAGCGTTTTAACCATGTTGAATTAGAAGTAGTGGGAAACTCATTAAGAACAACTCAATGCTTAAGCCGTCTTTGTCAAGAATTTAGGGCACTTAAACTGGATAGTTTTCTGATAATCGTTTTATACTAGGAAGATACATTTTGTGATGAAAATCCGCGAGTGCGGTGGAGGGATTTGAATGAGTCATGTCAAGGAGTACGAAAACGAAGTTCACAGGATGGATGCCCTCCAAAGATTTCTCTACTATAATTAGCCTTTGTGAAAGTTTTAACCAAGGTAGAATTTACGAAATACTTGGGGAGTATTGCAACCTTACATCGGATATTTTCGAGGAAAGAGGAGCACACTGTTGGCTTTTCTATGAGAATGACAGGCTTTGCGGATTTGCTTTGGGCAGGCGTAGACAAAAAGGACTTTTGCGTATGGACGGAGCTTTTATTTTCGAAGAAGTTTGGGCGCCATGCGATGGTCTGCCAAACGAGTTTGGTCAACCAAGCAAAAGAGACATTAAAAGGATACTTCAGTTCAAGAGATTAATTGATTCCATGAATCGTAAGTCTCCAACAATATTGCGAGCAGCAATCGATAATCGGTTTGCACACATGATTGCAAGGGCATTAAAAGCGAGATGGATGAATGGGCTCGTCATTGCAGAAAGAACCTTGAACAAAAAGGTTAAGTTTTCTAATCCAGCCGGATACAAGCTTAGATTGTTTGAAGACGGCGATCAATTCCACACGTCTAAAATCCATGAGAAAGCGTTCAAAGAAAAGTGCAAGCCTAAAATTTACAAAGCTTGGGCAACAGCGACAAACTGCCGAACCATCATAGCCACATGTCACAATGTACCCGTTGGCTTCATGATTGCGGAAAAAAGACGCTGCGGCTCTTTAGGTGATTTCACAATAGCGGTTAAACCAACCCATCAAGGTAAGGGAATAGGCTCAGTCTTGCTCAAGGCAGCCTTTAACGCCTTCATCGATATGGGTGTAAAAAGAGTGATTGCGGACTATTTGATGCTTAACGCTTCCGCCCAAAGACTTTATGAAAAAAATAACTTTGAACCAAAGAGAATCTACAACTACTTTCTATGCAAATCATTTCAAGATTAATATGTTTGGATTTTTCCTTGGGCTAGTTCCATGCAGAATTTATCTATGTTTTCAAGTTCATAGTTCAATACTTCGCTTATTTCACGTCTAACTTTTTCTAAGGAGTTGTTACCTTTCATTATTACCTGGGACGCTGCGACTGCTGGTTGATCTATGGGATTCCCGATGCTGCTTAGCAACCAGATGTAGACTTCTTCAACTTCCGGCACTTCTTCATAGACGTGTTGGGCTATTCTGTATGTTAGGACATTGTAGATTTTGCCAACATGACTTACTGGATTTTTGCCTGCAGCAGCTTCTGAACAGAAAGGTCTATTCAGTGATATTAAGCCATTTA
>Ga0315306_10001064_pt1 | contig 13180 bp, 15 predicted proteins | sample TDP1_MG_FD_203803 | JGI IMG/M metagenome (GOLD analysis project Ga0315306, IMG submission 203803) | Freshwater sediment microbial communities from Lake Towuti, South Sulawesi, Indonesia - TDP1 | ecosystem: Environmental > Aquatic > Freshwater > Lake > Sediment | place: Indonesia: South Sulawesi... | reverse complement strand
TCCTCCATCCCTTCCTTTTACAGCTAAGTCGATGCATCTCTCCACGTCTTTCTTAACCGTCTCAGCCGTTCCGAAGGCGAGGGTGGTGGAAACTTGAATGCTGCCTATGAGGAGCAGGGGCTTGCCGTCCTTAGCCTTCATCCGGGTAAGGGCTGCAAAATCTACCCCATATTTTTCCTGAAAGCCCTGGAAGCCATCCGCACCCGCGTTTATCAAACTGTTCACTATGGGCGTTATATAACCATCAGAGTGCCAGATGATCTTGACCCCCGCATTCTTTAGTGGTTCAAAGGCCCTCTTGACGTAGGGGAAGTATATTTCATTCAGCACCTTCGGGGAGATCATGGGACCATGGGAATAGCATATGTCCGTAGCGGCGAAGCAAAACGGGGCTATATTCTCCTCTTTCATTGCCTTTGCAATAACCTCATTCATGCACCTCGCCTGCTCAGCATAGTGTGCATTTAGCCTCTTTGCTGCGTCTTTATAGCGCATACACATGACTATGTAAGGCATGTATCCGAAAAGCCGGAAATTTCCATCAAAAGTAACGGTGCTAGCACTGCTCATCCATAACACGTCGTCTCCGCACTCTGCTTGCGCCCGCTTCATCCTGTTCACGTAGATGAGATACTGGCGTTCAAAGTCGAAGTCTGCCCGGACATTTTCTGGTGTTGGAAGGGCTTCGACATGTTTTACCACCCTTTCAGGAGTGAAACCGCGCTCCTCCGCTCTACTGACTTCCCAACCCATATACCCGTGGTCAGGGTTGCTCGTCATCTCAGGGGGTTTCGGTAACTGGATCCCTGTTATCACATCAACTCCCACGTTCTTGAAGGCTTGGAGGGCCGCCCTCATGGGGTTTTCCCACTCGTTTAACGTAAATCCATACCTCATGTGGATGCCACTGGCCCTTTCCAAAAACCTCTGATTCTCGCACCAGCCTCCCCACATGGGAGGCCGGTCAACCTCTTCAAAGTTGAGCGCCCTAATCGTCCGTTCCTTACCGTGAAGGGGCAAAATATTTCACCGTGTTATTTTTAGGGCGCTCTTAAATAAGAGCATATTGGCATATCCTATAGAGCTACTTTAAAAGCTTCTTTTTTAGATAGTTAAGGTCATGACGCAGTCCCTGCACGGGGTCTGGAAGTTCTGGGTGCCACCATTTCTCATATTCCTCTACGATAAATCCGTCAAACTTAGTCTTCCTAATAAAATCAATGAATTCTTCGTTTGGCACTTCTCCCTGACCCAATAGGACATATCTGTTGCGATCGCCTTCTCCGATGAAGAAGTCCTTAAATTGGATAGAGAGAATGTATTCCCGCATCTTTTCCCCTTCCATTATAGGGTTAAGACCAAAACGGAACAGGTGCGCCGGATCGAAGATGATTCGTACACTCTCTGAACCTATATGATTGATCATATATAAGCAGGAATCTCCGTCCCATGCCAGCTCCCCATGGGTTTCAAACCCAATGTATATTCCGCGGTCCTCGGCTGCTTTACATGCTGTCTTACAGGTTTCAATGAAACGCATCATATTCTCAGAGGTTCTCTCCTTCGTCCCCGAGAATATTCTTACATGGTTCGCACCCAGGTCTAAAGCCATGTCAAGATGTGCCTTAAGGAGATCAACCTCCTTCATCCTGACAGCAGAGTCGGGGCTCACCATCCCTGAACCGACATAACTGTATATTCCGTAAAAATCGATGGAAAGGCTATTAGCAAGGTCTAAAAGGCGCTTCCTTTCCGCCTTTGTGCTATCTATCCATACGTGTCCATCTTGGCGAACCCGTATATCAACTCCATCAAAACCAATACTAGCTGAAGCCCTAATAGCTTCTTCAGCTCCATACCCTGGAAAGGCCAGTGTGGAAACAGAGAACTTCATATTTCTCAACCTCAATCTTTTAGTACCATAGCTATTAAAGTGGATATAAATTTTGGGTAATAATTTTTCCGCGGATTCTGTAACAAAAGTACAAGCCTGAAGGGCCGTGAACTGGGACAAATGATGAGAAATACGTAAAACTTTAATTCCACATCTCCCATTAACGCGATTATACGCTCCTGAGCTGTTAGGGGTAGGTGAAGGGTGCCGTCCTCCCGAAGGGGTTTAAGCATACTGCGACGTTCCTTAACCCCCAGCCGTCCCTATCATGTCCAGTGGTTCCTGACACGCCGATGCAACTACCGATGCAAAGGATGCAATGTCTGGCGCCGAAGGGGAAACACCCAGGAGTTGCCCGCCGAAAAAATTAAGGAAGGACTAGACATCCTTCGAAGGCTCGGTGTCATGGAGGTGGTGTTCTCTGGTGGAAACCCCCTCCTGCGGGACGACATCGGCGAAATCCTCAGCTACGCCTCAAAACACTTCATAACAACCGTCTATGACAATGGAAGCCTGGCAGCGGAAAAAATTGACGCCCTACGCGACGTAGATTTCGTTGCCATATCCTTAGATACTCTGGACGAGGAGCGGAACGATTACATAAAGGGCGTGCCAGAAGCCTGGAAGAAGGCCATGGACGCCATCCAGAAACTGCATGAGGAGAGGATCTCCGTGGCTGTTTCTCCCACAATCTCTCGGCTAAACTTAACCGAGATCGTAAGCTTCACAAGGCATTTCACAGACCGAAACATTCCAGTTTGGTACTGCCTATACGGACACGACACCACGGCGGAGGATAAGCTTTTTGGAATAGGAAAAAAGGTCGATGAATTTGAAATCTCAGATAAAGAAGCCGTGGCCAACGTTTTCGACACCCTTGTAGAGATGAAAAAAGAGCGCAACGGAATTTTCATAACCACCAGAACGCTGGAAGCCCTGAAAAAGCTCTTCCTAGACGGTCAGAGAACCTGGAAGTGCAAAGCCCTCCAAAGCTTCTTCGTGATTGATCAGCTGGGCAAGGTGGCAGGATGCCACTGCCTCAAGCCCGTGGCCTCCGTGTTTGAACTACCCGACACTTGGAACAGTCCAAAGTTCGAAAGCCTAAGGAAGGAATACAGCGAATGCACAAAATGCGCGTATCTATGCTACATTTTCTATTCCCTCCACTCCAGCGTCATGGGCAACGTGGAGGTCATCCGAGACCAGTGGAAAAACGCCAAGATGCTCCTACCCCAAAACCGCGCCCAAACCATAAAAGATGATTAACGGAGGGAAAGATCAATGGAGATTAAGGTTGTAAAGATCGAGGCCCCTAAGGATTGCAACATAATCCTCGGCCAATCCCACTTTATTAAGACGGTGGAGGACCTATACGAGGCCACGGTGAACTCAGTTCCGGGCGTCAAGTTCGGCCTAGCCTTCTGCGAAAGCTCCGGGGAGTGCCTGGTTCGTGCGGACGGAACAGACGAGGAACTGAAGGAAGCGGCAGCTCAGAGCATGCTAAGCCTGGGCTGCGGCCACGCCTTCCTAGTTTTCCTGCGCAACGCCTACCCAATAAACGTGTTAAACGCCATCAAGGGGGTGCCGGAAGTCTGCACCATTTACGCGGCGACCGCCAACCTCCTAGAGGTCATCATCGCAGAAACGGATCAGGGGCGGGGGATCCTCGGCGTCATAGACGGCCTGAAACCAAAGGGCATTGAGGACGAAGAGGGCGTAAAGTGGAGGAAAGGGTTCCTAAGGAAAATAGGGTACAAAAAGTAAAACAAACCTTGGGTGCTACAACCCACTTTTGGATGATCTCTCTTTTCGGACCTTTGGCGATTTTCTATTTGGAATATTTTTGTCAACAATCTATTAATACTTAGATAGTTTGCTCATAAGAATGTGGGATTCGTTAATGCAGATGGCCGTTGTAGGCAGTCTCCCCCTGCTCGAAGGGTGTGGAGAATATCCTTGGTCGCACATTAGATACTGGGCCAAGGAGTTGGTTAATCTTGGCTTCGACGTAATTGGAACGGGGGAACCTGGGTGGAAACACGGATATAGAATGGTCGAAAGGTTCACGCAGGATTTAGAAGGCATAGAGATAGCGCGGATCGGAGCGTCCTTTAAGAGCCATTGCCGCGGAAGCATAAGGGCGCCCAAGGAGCCGGAGAACGCCAAGGAAGTTTTAGAAAACAGGTACCTAAAAAAGATCGCCTCAAGCATGGGGGTTAAACTCAAGGCCACGATAACCGATCCCGTAACCATAGGATTAGAGTTAATAGGCAATGATAGCAGGCTCCTTCGTTCCTATCCAAAGTTCTTCGCCGATTTGACTGGGGCCCTTCAACCCATCGTAGAGGAGATAAGCAAGGCCGTTGACATGGTTCAGTTTGACTGCCCCGCCCACGCGTTTAGACCCATCCGGGAGCCTTGGCGGTACGTTAACGACCTAATCGACTACACCTTGGGGAAGCCCACTTGGCTCCACATAGACGGCTCCTTAAAGGGGCTTTTCCCCACCCTTCTATCAGATTACCATGCGGATGTCCTCTGCCTTAACCTATTTGGGGAGGAGGAGAAGGAAAACCTCTCAGCCCTAGAAACCTACAGCGGCAAACTGCAGAAATGTGGCAAAAAGGTCGCCGTCTCCTGCATAAACACCCAAATCCAAGATGATCCATACGTGGTGGAGGGGAAGGAAATCGTTATCTCGCGCCTAGAGGAACTAAAGGGAGCCCTTTCGGAAAACTTGAACCCTGTAGAAGCCATTATGCCTGGATGCGGATTGAACCTCTTGCCAAAAACAACCCACCAAATATTAAAGACCCTAAAGGAGGCCATTAAAGAAGACGGAAGGCAATAAATACATGTTCCAATTTGCATTTACAGGGCTAGCATATACCCAGTAAACTCTGATAGGTCAAGTCTTCTCTTAGCTAGGTCTAGTTTAATCATGTAGACTTCCATATCTAAGGCTCCAAAAACAAGGGGAACTGGTAAATTATCAACGAGAAAGGCTTCAATGCCTATTCTCTTTCCTTCGATCTCCACTATTAAGTCGCAAAAATATTTACAAGTAACCTTGTGTCCATCAGCCACCGTAAACTCCCTTTGGATTAGCAACCCCCTTGGCGTGGAAAGTTCTTTCGCAACCTCATTCTTAATAAGCGATCTCGATGCACCGCTGTCAAATAGCACACCTATCCTTTCCTCTTTCTTATCTCCTCTTACAAGTAGCCTTTGCCTAATTATGCCCAAGCCTATTCTCACCTTCTCTCCTAAACATCCAGTTTTTAGACCTCTATTTTAACTTATTCCTATTCCAGAAATTGTCAATTTTCTGTTCGTACCACCTATAACTAACAATAGCAAGGGCAAAATGCTGTCAAGCCCTGCTTTAGTTAAACAGGTTTGGGAGAAGTAAACCTCATTTAGAGAAGGAAGGGAAAGGAAGACTGTTTCTGGAATGATGTTGCCACCTAGTTAAACAGGTTCTTTCAAACCTGAAGGGCCATTATCCCATTCATGCTTTAATCGGGTTCCTTTTTCACACATTTCTTGTGGCAAGGCATAAAATCTTTATTTGAGGCTTGCATCCCCTAATTGGAAGGAAGCGGCCATGGGGAAACGTCACATATCCAGGGAAGAAGTCGAGCACGTTGCTTGGCTTGCGCGCATAGACCTATCCGAAGAGGAGAAGCACCTCTTTACGGAGCAGTTTAACCAAATCCTAGACTTTTTTAAGAAAATCGACGAAGTGGATACCGAGGAGGTTCCGCCGACCTACCACGTTTTGGACCTCATAAACGTCCATCGTAGGGACGAGGTCAGCCCCTCCCTAGCAACCGAGGAGGCCCTTAAAAACGCGCCTAAAGGGGAAAAAGGCTTCTTTAAGGCACCCAGAATCGTTTGAGGGGCAACAGTTATGCGTAATTTTTGGGAGCTAACTGCCCAAGAAACGGTGGAAAAACTACAGGGGGGAGAGATGACCGCGGAGGAATGTATCCTATCGATTTTTGAGAGGATTAGAGGGGTGGAGGGAAGGGTCCACGCCTTCCTAACCTTCAACAAGGAGGAGGCGCTTGAAGGGGCGCGGGAAGTCGACGAAAAGGTTTCTAAAGGAAAGCCCCTGGGAAGGTTGGCTGGCGTCGCCGTGGCCGTGAAGGATAATATATGCACCCGGGGAATCCGCACTACCTGCGCCTCCCGTATGCTGGAGAACTTTGTTCCGCCCTATGATGCCACAGTAATTGAAAAGATTAGGGGTGAGGACGCCATTATCGTTGGGAAAACTAACATGGATGAGTTTGCCATGGGCTCCTCCACGGAGACCAGCCACTTCGGCCCGACCCGCAATCCATGGGACCCCTCCACCGTGCCTGGGGGCTCCTCCGGAGGCAGCGCCGCGGCCGTAGCATCCGACGAATCCGTTTTGGCCTTCGGCTCCGACACGGGGGGTTCCATAAGGTGCCCTGCGAGTTACTGCTCTGTGGTGGGGCTTAAGCCCACCTATGGCTTGGTCAGCCGCTACGGTTTAATCGCCTACGCCAACAGCCTAGAGCAGATAGGTCCAATCGCAAAAAATGTTTTTGATTGCGCCCTTTTCCTCAGCGTCATGGCGGGCTACGACCCAATGGATACAACATCTGTGGAGATGCCATCTCAAGACTACACAAGTTTTCTCAGAAACGATGTTCAGGGGCTTAAGGTCGGCGTGCCCGAGGAGTTCTTTGGCGAAGGAACCAGCCAAGAGGTGGAGAAATGCACTTGGGATGCCATTTACAAACTGGAGGAGCTGGGAGCTTCCTGTCAGGAGGCGTCGCTTCCAACCCTTAAGCACGCCCTTCCCGCCTATTATCTTATTGCCATGTCTGAGGCCAGCTCCAACTTGGCTAGGTATGATGGCCTACGATACGGGTATCAGACCAAAGACGCCGATTCGGATTGGTCAACGGTCTACTCCAAGGATAGACAGGTGGGCTTCGGGGCCGAGGTGAGACGCCGAATAATCTTGGGCACCTACGCCCTCTCCGCCGGATATTACAACAGATACTACCTGAAGGCCCTAAGAATCAGAACCCTAATCCGAAGGGACTTTGAAGCAGCCTTCAAAGAGTTTGACGTACTAGTTGGACCCACCATGCCGACTCCTCCCTTCAGGGTTGGGGAGAAGATTCAAGACCCCTTGGCTCTGTACATGTGCGATGTGCTAACGGTCCCCGCAAACCTCGCAGGGTTGCCCGCCATTTCCATTCCCTGCGGTTTTTCTGGCGCCCTACCCATAGGCATGCAGATCACGGCTCCACCCTTCCATGAAGACCTAATCCTAAGGGTCAGTTACACCTTTGAACAGAACACAACCCATAAGGATCAAAAACCCCCATTAGGATGATTTTCCCGCACACCCCTTTTTTGTTTTAAAACTCAAAATTTTAACCATAGACCTTTGCGTGAAATTTTTGATAGTGATTTTTTCCATAGCCCCCCTCCCCCTATATTTTCTGGGAATTGAAGACAAAAGCTTGGCAAAGTCCATGTGTTGGGGCCAGGTCGCCGCAGTAGGCCGAAATTAATCCTCCTTTCGGTGAATACAAATGGACATATCCCGCAAAATAGGTAAGTGCTGAGATGGTTGAACTGAAGGTTTCAAAGCTGGTCAGAGCCAAGCATTATATGGCTTTAAGGAGGGCGGGCAGACGGGTTCTATGGTAGATGTGCCGAATACGTTACGTCGCTCAGAAGAGAGCTGGGCTGCGGGTGCTCAGCTAATTGTTTCCTTACGTAATCTTGAAATATGAGGTTTGAATAAAAATTGAAAGTTGGGCTTCAACTACCTCTGCGACATGGACGGCACCAAACTCTTCAGGAAACAAAATAGGAGTTTAAATAGGGGTTTACATCCAAAAATAGGGGTGTAAGGATCGTAAACCTCCGTTGAAGTGAAGGCCATGGCTCTTCCAAAGGTAAAGATAGGTCTCGAAACCCATTGCCAGTTAACCAGCTTAAAGTCTAAGCTTTTCTGCAGTTGTTCCTCGGATTACCGCGGTAAAGAGCCCAACAGTCTAGTTTGCCCCATTTGCCTGGGGCTTCCCGGCTCCCTTCCTGTTTTGAATGGGCGGGCTGTGGAGTGTGCGTTGATGGCGGCGTTGGCACTGAAGTGTAAGGTTTCTGAGAGGATGTTCTTTTTTAGGAAGAATTACTTCTACATCGACTTGCCCAAGAACTTCCAGATTAGCCAATATGATCGGGCTGGCGGCGTCCCCCTGGCCGTGGACGGCGAGCTCTCCATCGAAGTGGACGGGAAACGGAAAGAGATTCGCATCAGCCGAGTCCACCTGGAGGAGGACCCAGGGAAGCTCGTTCACTTGGGACCCATCGATCAGTCGCCCTACACCCTGGTGGATTACAATCGATCAGGGATTGCCCTTCTGGAGATTGTGACAGAGCCGGATCTGAGCTCTCCAAAGGAAGCCAGGGTTTTCCTTCAAAGGCTGCGGTCGATTCTGGAGCACCTCGGAATCTTTGACGGTGGTTTTGAGGGGGCCATGCGGTGTGACGCCAACATTTCCCTGGCTGGGGGAACCCGGGTTGAAATAAAGAATATTTCTTCCTTTAAGGAGGTGGAGCGGGCCCTCTCCTTCGAGATCATGAGGCAAAAGGACCTATTAGACAAGGGGTTGGCGGTGGCGCGGGAGACCCGCCACTGGGATGAGACGCGACGGATCACCATTTCCCTTCGCACCAAGGAGGAGGAGAGCGACTACCGATACTTTCCGGAGCCAGACTTGGTTCCCATCGTTATCACTAAGGACTTCGTCGAGGAAATTGGGGCTGGGATGCCGGAGCTGCCTGAGGATCGGATGAAGCGTTTTGTGGCGGCCTACGGTCTCCCGCGTTATGATGCCCAAGTTTTAGTTGGCGAAAAGGCGCTTGCCGACTTCTTTGAGGAGTGCGTTAAATCATATGCCAAGCCGAAAAAGATTAGTAACTGGATGATGAGCGACCTCCTAAGATGGCTCTATGAACACAACTTAGAGATCCACGAGGCCAAGATCACCCCAAAACACTTGGTGGAAATGATTAAGCTCATTGAGGAAGGCGTCATTAGCGGAAAAATTGGCAAGCGGGTTCTTCCAAAAATGGTTTTAACGGGTCGAAGCCCCCGCCAAATCGTGGAAGAAGAGGGGCTGATGAGGATAGCTTCCCAGGAAGTCCTCGGAAAATTGGTAGACAAGGTCTTTGCCGGGAACCCAAAGGCGGTGGAAGACGCCCTTACGGATGAAAAAGCGGTCCACTTCCTGGTCGGTCAGCTCATGAAGGCAACCAAGGGAAAGGCTGACCCCAAACTAGCCAATCAAATAATTCAGGAAAAACTGCAACTCGTTAAGGGCGAGCTTAAGTAGTTTCTGAGAACTAAAATGTCTTTTTCCTAATGATTTAATGATCCGATTCTTCGCGCCTCCAGAGCTGACCTTACCGTGGCCAGGCAACCGCTCTACTCCTTAAAGGGGGCATCATAGCCGAACCCGCTTCAGCGGCCTCAATAGTAGCCATTAACTACATGCAAAAGCCTTATTTTAATCAACCTGCCAGCAAGCTTCCTTATGCGCGCTATTAACCCACAGCATCTAACCTTGCCATTGGCGGGGGTAAGATAAAAAAATTTTGGAAAAAGATTTTAAGGGCCATGAACATGTGTTAATGAGGTGTTTGAGACTTGACTGAGGTCCTGTTAAAGACTAGAGTTGGTAAAGAACTTGCATTAGAGGTTCTTTCTTCAGCCATGGAGAGGGAAATTAGGGTTTTAAAGGCTAAACTTACAGGCTTTGAGGAGGAAATGCACAAGTTTGAGTTGAAGCATAAGCTTAACTCGAAAGAATTTTATAAGAAGTTTGAAAGCGGCGAGCTGGCTGATGATGAGGGCTACTTCACGTGGTGGGCAGCCATCCATGCCCATGAAAGCATTAAAACAAGGATAGAGACCTTACAGGAACTCCTTGGCCAATGCGAATAATAGACGACTACTTTAAGAAAATTCAAGACATCATAGCGAAGTCTAAGATAGTAGCATCAACCAACATCGAGTACATCAAGGTTTTAGATCATGAGGGATATGTGCGAGGCACCTTAACCCTCATCGACGGGTCCGAGCTTAGACTCCTTGAGTACACAGAGATCAGCCGTGGGCAACCCACCGTAGTAAGGTATCGCTTTCAATGGCAAACAGCCGGAGGGCTCATCGCAAGATGGAACAACGCCCCAAACCACCCAGAAGTAGAAACGTTCCCCCATCATAAACACGTCAAAGGCGAGGAGAGACCGAAGCCCAGTAGAGCAAAAACTCTCATATCCATACTCAAGGAAATCGAAGCAGAGATGGTTTAAAAAGTAAAGAAAGGATTTCCATCACATCAGCAGCCCCTCACATTGTTTGCCCGCCCAAACCCGAAACTCTAATTAATAACAGAAACAGTGAGGCTGCTGAGTTGGCAAACCTAACCGTAATGGAGACCATAGACCTCCTCCTCGACCACGGGGTGAAGGACAACATACGGGCAGACCAGCAAAGAAAGGCCATCAACTTCGCAACAAAACCATAACTTGAAGCACTATAGAAGCCAAAGCACTCGTCAGATTCCAAGGAAGATGCAAGCAAGTGGGGATAGGAATCCACTGCCTAAGAAAACCTATGGTTTTTCTTCTCTTCTTCTTTGATGAATTTGGCCAAAAGGACGGTGCCTAGGGTGAGGCTTGCCAGGCCGAGGAGGACTAGGAGTGGCTGGGGAACATCCAACCTTTTGAGGATCATGAGGAAGTAGGTGGGGCCTCCGAAGGTTAGGATGGCCGCGATAAGGATTAAAATGGCTCTGAGGGCTCCTTTCCTCTCTCCCCTCTTTGACACTTAATTTTCCTCCCTGTTGAAATCCCTATGGCACTCCTCCCTTTAACATTTTCTCATTGAGGAAGTCTTAGGGCTTTGCGGGCGTAGGTGATGTAGCCTGTGTGGCCCGTCATGAGGGTTTGGGGCCGCGTTTTTCCAGTTTCAGTTTGCATTCCCCGGAGGAGGCACTCCACCGTTTCGATTTCGACGAATCCGTTTTCCTTTAGGGCTTCCGCGGTCTTCACCACCTGGTCTATGGTGGGGCTGAAGGAGACGAGGGTTCCGCTCCCCTTTAGCGCCGTGGAGGCGTGGGAGACCACAAGCCACGGGGTTGCCATATCTAAGATGACGGCGTCCATCTCCCTCTCGTCAATGCCCTGGGTTATATCCCTATTTTTGAGCTCCACATATTCGGATACCCCAGCCCTCCTCAGGTTTCTCAAGGCGTTGCTTAGGAACTCCTCCCGAATCTCGTAGCTGTATACCCGCCCCGTGGGCCTGACGTAGAAGGCTAGGGCGCTGGTGAGGGCCCCTGTTCCGGTGCCCGCCTCCACCACTCGGCTTCCGGGGCCTACCCCGCTGAAAACGAGGATGAGGGCGATGTCCTTGGGATACATGATCTGGGTTTTCCTCTGGGTCTTGAAAATGTGGTCCCGGAGAATTGGCCTTAAAGCCACGAAGGTTGTTCCTGTGCTGCTCCTTATTTGGGTGCCGTACTCCTTACCGATTAATTCTTCGAGTTGAAGGAACCCCTTGTGGGTGTGGAAGCTTTTCTCCCCCTCCACCTTAACCAGATAGGTTCGCTTATGATCTAGGTAAAGGAGCACATAATCCCCTTCACTTATGGGCTGGGACAAGACGGATCTACCACAACCTCATTTTATTAGAGTGATAAATAAGAAGGTTTTTGTTTTCTGGACAACCCGGAACCCAAACCAAAGAAGCGAAACTGACCATAAAAAGCCTTAGAATTTGCGAGGAAACTCCTCGGCGACCTAAGGGGAAAGTTAATAAGACATTTAAAGCAAACACTAAATGAGGGAACTCTGTGAAGGTGGTGCAAGTTAAAGTTCCCGAATCCATGTCCGAAAGGGACGTTAAAGTAGCTGCAGCAGTAGAGGCTTTCTTAAGGGGTTCGGTTAGCATTGGAAAAGCTGCGGAGATAGCTGAGATACCCATCCAAGAATTTCTCCTCGAACTTAGAAAGAGGAGCATCCCCGCCTACCCATACACCGACGAGGAAGCCCTCAAGGAGCTTAAGTTGTGAGCAAAGCTGTATTGAATTCGTCCGTCATCATAGCTTTGAGCACATTAGGATATCTCGACAAATTGAAATATGTTTTCACAGAGATTTTAATTCCTAGAGCCGTTCATGATGAGGTTTGTGTTAGAGGACACGGACTGACGGGCGAACGCGATTTGCTAGAAGCTGTGAAAGAAGGCATAATAACGGTAAAGGATGTTAAGACTCGTCTGCTCGTTAACGCCCTGCTGGATCCCATTGCTTTAGGCGAAGCGGAAACAATAACGTTAACGGTTGAGGAAAAAGCCGACTACATAGTGATGGATGACAAGCTAGCTCGTAGAAGGGCAAAATCTATGGGATTAAACGTTGTTGGAACATTAAGAGTGTTAAGATTAATGTATGATGCCAGACTCATAGATAAGAATTAGCTTCTGAAAGCTTTGGAAAAGCTGAAAGAAACAGGCTTCAGAATAAGTGACCAAGTTGTCAATAAAGCGGTGAGAAAAATATAAGCACATTTTTACATACGCAAGTAATTATCATAGCCAACAGGCTTTCGAAGGTTTGCTCTTATCTAATAATTTTATGGCTGCCTCTCCTGTAGGCATACCCCTGATGTAAGGGTGCTAGTCACTTTAAATTACCAGTAATATTAAATTGTTTTCAAGGGTTTTATGTGTCCTATTGGTTTGTCTAATAGTTTGGAGGTGAAGAAATGGTGCCTTCAGATGAGGAAATGGTAGAAGAAGGATACGCCTTATTGGAGAAGGAATTAGCCCGTAAAGGGATCAGCATTGATTCGGTTAAAAAGAAGGTTTCGGAGTTTAACGTGGAGGTTCCTTCCTGGGTCTTCGGACCCTTCGGCGGAGGAAGGTTCAGCGGATACACGACCCCCGGAGCTGCCAGAAACATCTTTGAGAAGCTTGACGACGCTGCTCTGATCCATAGACTGACGGGAGCCACTCCAAGGGTTGCCATCCATGTGGGCTGGGACGATCCTGACAAGACTCCCTTCGACCAGATTGAGGCAGATTCCTTCAAGAAGGTGGAAGCTTACGCGCGGAAGTTGGGTTTAGGAATCGGCGCCGTGAACCCCACCTATTTTCTTGAGGGAACCCACTTTGGGAGCCTGTCAGCCGAGGACCCGGAAACGCGGAGGCGCCTTATCCAT
>Ga0315306_10001063_pt1 | contig 13186 bp, 11 predicted proteins | sample TDP1_MG_FD_203803 | JGI IMG/M metagenome (GOLD analysis project Ga0315306, IMG submission 203803) | Freshwater sediment microbial communities from Lake Towuti, South Sulawesi, Indonesia - TDP1 | ecosystem: Environmental > Aquatic > Freshwater > Lake > Sediment | place: Indonesia: South Sulawesi... | reverse complement strand
CACTGGCTACTCAAAGGCTGATCATCCAAGACAAATCTCCCGAAGATGTAGCAGCATGGACGCAGAGCGAGCTGGAGAAGATAGCTGCAAAATACAAATAACCCTTCTTTTTCTTTTTTCGGAGTAAGGTACAGTATGGAGATAACTAGAGTGTGAAGAGTGCAAAACGTCAAACTGCTGGCATCTTGCTTATTTTACCAGCTCTACTGTGGGTAGTGTTGACAATTGTTTATCCTTTCTGTTTTACTCTATGGCTATCCTTTCGCGATGCCTCTCTTGTTGAGAAAACGATAACGGGTCAATTTATTGGCTTGGAGAACTTCTATGAGCTCGGACAGGATGAAGTATTCAGAATTTCAATGACTAACACAATTTCTTGGACACTAGGCAACTTCGCATTGTCTGGACTACTGGGTCTAACGTTTGCCTTGGTTCTAAATGAGAAATTCAGAGGGAGCACTATGGTCAGGACTGTCGCCGTTATGCCTTGGATCATTCCAACTGTTGCGACCGCCATCGTTTGGCGTTGGCTATTCCACAGCCAGATAGGGATAATACAAGGGGTGCTGCTGGCGCTTAACCTCATCAAGGAACCTATTGCATTCTTCGGCTACGACTACGCTATGTTCTCTGTGATACTTGTTAATACTTGGAGATTCACACCTTTCGTTGTCATATTCTACCTAGCTGGCATGCAGGCAATTCCAGAAGAGCTTTACGAAGCGTCTAAGATAGATGGCGCCTCCGCATTTCAAAGGTTCAGGTTCATAACAATGCCGAACCTGAAGAGCATATTAGGCGTTCTAGGCGTGATAGGGACGCTATGGATTTTCTGCGCTTTCGACATAGTATACCTTATTACGAAAGGTGGTCCAGTCAATGTGACCATGACGCTTCCCGTCTTGATTTGGATTAGGTCTTTCTACATGTTTAACATTGGAATCGGGGCGGCGATAAGCGTCTTTATGATTCTCATACTCTTGGTGTTCAGCATAATATACTTCAAGTACGTTCTGAAAAGGTGAGGAGACACGGCGAACTTAAGGAAATTTTCCATATACTTGCTCGCTATCGCTATCGTGATCTATTGCGGGTTTCCTCTATACTGGATGGCAATTTCATCTATTCAACCCACTTCAGAAATAATTACCCTTGAGCCAGATATATCTAAAGTCATTCCAAGAGCATTCAGCTTAGCGCATTACGTAGTATTGTTTGGTTCAGGCCCAGAACAACATGCTTTCTACAAATATATGATCAATAGCCTTCTTGTAGGCGCTGCAACCACCGCAATAACGTTGCTTATTTCAATGCTTGGTGGTTACAGTTTAGCGAGATTCAACTATCGAGGTAAAGAAGCTATTTCACGTTTCATTTTGTTTGCTTATCTAGTTCCTCCCGCCATATTGCTTGTGCCATTCTTCTTAATGATAAGTTGGCTGAATTTGTTGGACAACTTGATTAGCTTGGTTATAGTATATCCAACATTCTGCATTCCGTTCTCAGTTTGGATACTCAGAAGCTTCTTTGAAGGCATCCCTAGAGAGATGGAAGAGGCTGCGCTGGTTGACGGGGCGAGTGCTATCCGAACATTCTTCTCCGTGGTGCTGCCAATCTCTACTCCTATTATCGGCGCGGTCATCGCGTATTCTTTCATAACATCTTGGACTGAATATATGTTTGCGTTCACTCTCCTTAAGACCAAAGATCTAGTAACAGTGCCGGTTGCTATAATGCATGCCATCCCGGGACACATGATTGAGTGGGGCACGCTCACTGCTGCATCATTTGTCTCTACGATACCGATATTGCTCATCTTCATACCTTTGGCAAAATATCTGTTGCGGGGGATAGCAATTACCTCTGGAGTGAAACAGTGAATCGGTGCCTCGCAACCTGCTAGAATGCTAGCGTATCGGAAGTCATCAAGCCTGTGCTGGAAGACATGAGCTCATTCAATTTCTTTCTGTAGCCATATGAATCCTGGTCAGGCACCACTTCAATAGACCATGGTAGAATCGATAGAAATTCGTTCACAGCATCTTTCAACGCGTCTAGTTTGGCATCCCTTTCGTAGGCATCCTCAATTCTTGAAAGATCGTTTACCTCTTCCATTATCAATCTATCAACTTTAAGCTTGAAACGCCTATGGCTCAACTCATTCCTTGTAGGTGTATCAGAGACGAAAGCATATTTCTCCTCGAGAAAAGTGAGGTACTCTAGAGACTGCAGCGTGATTTCCGCCAAATCTTGTTTGGATAGGAATTGGGTTTCGTAGCTTATCCATCTATGCCAAGACGGATTGGATAAGCCTCTGTAATAATCTTCAAGGTTTCGGAATAGTAACTTGTATCCATGCATCTCAGGGAAATCGAAAGCTAATGAGCCTGGATCCAATAGTAACATTGGCCCTATTCTAGGCTTGACCCAAAGAGAGCCAGAGAACTTGTGGTCCTCTCTATCACGCCGGGAACGATCCATCCGATACAGTCTTTCACAAAATTTCCATGTCTCTCCGATTGTTTCCCAACTTTCAAAGGCTAGCCCGACCATGAAAAAGACGGCTATGCGCATTCTGTAGCGCCAGCAAGACTCTATTGTCTTCATCAAATCTTCATTCGAGTAATCTCTGCCGTGAACCTTACGAATTCCAGGGGAAGCTGATTCCGGCGAAATATTTAGCATAATTGGCACGCCTATTTCTGCAAGCTCTTCAAGAAATTTCCTGCTCGCTGGCGCAAAAAGCTCGATGCCTAGTTGTTCAATATCCAATTTCTCTTTTCTAAGGGTTTTAACCAATTCTTCGACATATTTCCGTCCGCCCATTCGCGGGTCCTGGAATAGGAAGATCCCGTCTACGCCTCGTTCTTTAAGCCTTTGAAAGTCCTCAACCAGCTTCTGAGGACTACGAAATGCCAGAGACTCTCTGCCGAATAGCTTCCTATAGCTATAGGCTGAACCTCCACAAGATACACAATTATACTCGCATCCTCGACAGACTGGAAGAACCCAGGTCTTTAGCCCACTTGTTATAGTCAGCATTATTTCGCTAGGTTCTACCAAATCTATCCTGCCAAAATCGTAGGCGTCAAGGCTCTTGCAGGGTTGAGTCAAATCATTCACGCGAACGCGTCCGTTTTCATCTCGAAAAGTGAGGTTGGGAACATCGGACATAGAAGAAGACGATTCAACATTCTCAAGCAAACATCTAATCGGCCCCTCTCCTTCCCCCCGGATCACGGCGTCGATGAAAGGGTACTTTTCTACGATTTCCTGATGGAAACAGGTTGAAGTTAACCCTCCAAGAACTACTGCAGAATTGGGATGCAGTCTCTTGCATAGTCTCGCAACTTCAATAGCTCCTTGACAGTGAGCCACCCAGTGGAGATCTATTCCGTAGACGGTTGCCTCCTCTTTTCTTACGAACTTATCAACGTCAAAATCTGCGTCAACCACCATTCTTTCTCCGAGGTTTACAATTTTTGTTCTATAGCCGTTTCTTGCCAAGTAGTCGGCCATGCTGATAAAACCTACAGGGACCGATATGAGAACCGTAGTGAATTGAGATACCGTTTCAGCCAATGGTCCCGGGAAGAAGGATTTCTTTCTGAAATCATAAATTGTCGGAGGATGAAGAAACAGGACATCCGAATTCATAGGGAGTTCGCCCCATTACATACGAAAGGCATATTTATAGTTACTGAAAGAAACGTTGTCTTGCATTTAGAGTTTCCATATGTTGCATATCTTACAAAAGAAATTTATCAGACTGAAACTGACAACCAGAAAGGGCTGTAGCATGCTGACAATCGAGGAGGCTACTTTTCTACTAAAGCTAGCTAGGAGACTCGTCACTGAAAGCGTTTCAGATGAGACAGGAGAAGAGGAGAAAGTAGCATTCAAGACGCTACGTGAAAAAAGAGGAGTATTCGTATGCTTAAGAGAGTTCGAGAAGTCTGCCAAGCGAGCGGGCAAGGTAATCATTTCATCTGGTTATCCTCTTCCGATTTTTCCAATAGTCGAAGCGGTGGAGAATGCTTCTTTGAACATTTCAATTCATATACTTAGATCTTCTTTGCGGGAAATCTCAGAATTTCTGAAGGATGTCATCTTCGAACTCACTATCCTAACCGTGCCAAAGAAAATACTCGTAGAACAGCCAATCGGATATCCTAGGGAAATTGAAATTGGAAGAGATGGACTAATAGTTCAAAGAAACTTTTACACAGGGGCGATTCTTCCAAAAGTTGCTATCGAGAAGAGGTGGAATGCGATAGAATTCTTATCGGAGTGTTGTATGGAGGCGAAGTTGGCGGCGGATGCTTGGCTGGAAGAAGGAACATCCGTATACAAGTTTCAAACGAATGTCTATGTGGAGTTGGAACCGAGTGGAAAAGCGGTGAAGGTCGAATTTTGAGAAATAAACAGGCGAAGCGGTAGGAAACGATGCTTCCTATCGATATCGATACAAGCACGTAGCGTATTTAGATTTTCATTCTTGCGATCTTATTTCTCAAATCGCATCGATTCAAACAAGTATTTCTTTGGGAACTCGACTCCGACAGTTGCCAAATCTCCCGCCATTTGATACACATTTATTCTCACATCTGGGTTTGCGGACATCTGCATACAAACATCTCTCTCATCCATCTTGTATTCATCAACAAGCCACTCCATCAACCATAGGAAAGCTTGTGTTATCGATCGTTCAAGAGGCAAGCCGTTGTTTAATTGAATGATGGAACTTGGTTTTTCTATCCTTGGGTAGGGTATCGTCTTCTTCTTGATTACGTCGCAACTAAGTACAACTTCAGCTCGGCACTCGTCTGCCAAACCTGTGAATTCTGAGTCTGATTGCGTTGCATGTGCGTCTCCCACAAACAATAGCCCTCCATCCACATGTACTGGAAGATGCAGTTCATTTCCCTTCGATATGTCTCGGCAGTCCAAATTTCCTCCCCACGCTCCCTGTCCCGACACACTGGAGACAACCTCCAGTTCCGGGGCAACTCCAATCGTCCCTACGAAGGGCTTCAGGTCCCATGTGGTGCTTGGACTGAAGATCCCCTTGCCATCAGCGGTGGTTCCGCTGGGACCCGGCAGATGCTTTATGATACGAGTGAACGGTCCTTGGCACCCAAGCCACGATGCAGAATCTCTCAATGGATTGAATGATTTCTTTCCGGGCACAAGCGCTGTATATCCCTGCTCAGCCGGAATAACATCCACGATCTTCACTATGAGTACATCTCCCTTTTCTGCCCCCTCAATGAAGACGGGGCCGTTTAACGGATTGCCGAGGATTGGAGATGTTTCAAGAAGATCGCCTAAGACCTCGCTTGTGGGTAGGTCCCTGTCAGATCTGATCCGTCCGCACACGTTGTCTTCGGTTTCAAGAGCAAATACCTCTTTTGGCGCAACTTTGGTCACAGAAGGTATACTTTTATCGAACGTAAAGTGCATTCCTTGCTCCCTGTTTACCCGTTTCATAGTCCGATGCCCCATATCTTTGGTTACAATTTCCCGGAACGTTTTGTATTTAATGTTTCCTTTAACACGTTTGACGCCAAAGCCATTTGATTCGGAAAAGGATGTGTCTGCATAAGCCGCCGAATAGGTTTGACGCGCGACAAAGCTAAGCCAATTGCGTACGTTCTACACAGACTCCAAGCCTAAACATAACTTCTTAGGAATCGAACTGGTCAACAAGACTAGATTGGCCGAAATCCATAAATGACGAAGCGGTACACCATTGAAGTCTCTATCGCAAGGAAACAAGTGACTTGAGGGTCTGAAGAAATAAGTATATCATTTGGAAGAGGATAGTTATTTCGAGTTCGGTCGAGGTGTTGTGAATTGGGTTTCTCCTTAGAGATCCGTTATAAGGGTCTTCCTTTATCTCTGAGGTTTCCGTGGAAGATTAGCATAGTCAGCTTCATGGCTTATCCTGGAACGATACAGGGGCAAGGCGATGTTGTTGGCAGTATAGAGAAAATTCTTCAGGATTCATTCTTTGATGGAGTAGAGTTTTCTATAGTTTCAGATCCAGCTTGGAGCCAACTACAACCCCTTTTGAGAGGGAAATGGGTTGCTAGAGGTTGCCAGCCTGACATTTTGACAAGAAAGCTTGACCTTAACTCCAACGACCCTTCAGCCAGAAGGGAAGCTGTAAAGAGTATTAAGCTGGAGATCGAGAAGGCTGGTGAACGCGGCATAGAGGCTGTAGCGGTTTGTTCAGGCCCAGACCCCGGGCAAGAGAGGCGCGAAGAAGCCAAGAGCCTCTTGGTTGAATCCCTCATTGAACTCTGTGAGTGTGCATCCCGATATGGTATCACTGTCGCATTTGAGTCATTCGATAGAATCTATGATAAGAAGCTGTTGATAGGTCCTCTAGATGAAGCGATTCAAGTTATCGAAAGAGTAGGGCGTAGTTGCAAGAACATTGGCCTGATGTGGGATCTAAGCCACGCTCCTATGCTAAACGAGAAACCTGAAGAATTGAAAAAGACTGTAGGTCGATTGGTGCATGTACACGTTGGTTGTGCCAAGAAGATTGACAATACATACAAGGACACGCACCCAGGGTTCTACACGACGGGAGCTGTGAATACAGAGGAAGACGTTGCGGAACTATTGAAGATCTTGTGGGAGATGGATTATCACGGAAAAATAGGCTTCGAGCTTAAGCCAGAGGAGCATCAGACGAGCCAAGAAATAATAAACTGTGCTAAAGGAGTTTTGATGAAAGCTTATCAAAAAGTTGCATCGGAAATACTTGACCTAAAAAGGCCCTAGAGTTTCCCCTCTTCCATGGATAAATATGAAATACTATGCGAGGTCTATTCTTGCCGGTTAGACCATTGCCGGTCTAGTGATACTTCAGGAGATGATCGCCATGGTTAGAAAGATTAGAATAACCGCCGAGGCTGCCGGAGAGGTTATCGGTGAAATAGATGAGGTAAGGAACCCGAGAACAGTTGAAGCGATTTGGGATGCGCTGCCTATCGCGGCGAAAGCAAATAGATGGGGTGAAGAGATCTACTTTGGGATTCCCGTGGAGATCCGGGAGGAAAACTCTCAGCAAGACGTCGAAATCGGGGACCTAGCATACTGGCCTCCTGGAAGCGCATTCTGCATATTCTTTGGTCGAACACCAGTGAGTAAAGGAGACAAGCCCCGCGCTTATAGTCCGGTCAACGTTTTGGGAAGAATAATTGGGGATGCTAAGGTCTTTATGAAAGTTAGGGATGGAGATCCGATAAGAATAGAAAGATTTGAATGAGACAAAACTATAGTCTTCCTGATTCTTGGTCATATATTCCTTAGGGGCAATCTAGTCTTCGATTCGGGTATACCTATGAAGAAATGAAACTTGCTACCGATAACATCGAAGTGATTTGTTGGTAGAGAGAGATATGACGGATAGTCTAGAATTTGAGGAACAATTAGAGTACTTGGTTAGGATACTCTATAGAAACAGTTGCTTCAGAAAGAAGATCGACCGAGACTTAAAGATGAGGCTTCAGAAGATTTCTAAGAGGGAAGGATTGGATGTAGCACAATTTTACTTCTCATCGGTCATTCAGAAAAAAAGCAGGATATATCTGGTCATGAAGAAAGAAAATGAAGAAGTCTTGATCTGTATATCCAAACATGGGAGTAGCTATATTCCTCGACTCTTCTTCAAAGCAACAAAATACTCTTTCAAAATCTCGCCCAAGTTCGCGGCATCAATCTATGTTGTGCCTTTTACTGACGAGAATCTCAGAAGGTTCATTGAGGAAGAATCTCCTGAACTTGGCCCCCATAACCTCGAGAATCTTCCGAGGCTCGGGCTGGGTGTTAGAATGCTGTTTGCTCTTCCAGGGCTTATTGAGGGTTTGGAAGAAACCGATGCCTTATCAGACTTTCAATTGTCAGCGGGCAGAGAGTTTTCATTAACTGAGGTGGTCAAAGCGAAGGTTGGCGAGTACCCCGAATGGTTGGGTCACACCGGTCTCGATGCACATACACTCTATGGAACAATAGTCAAAGAATGCTTCAAGGGCGGTGTCTCGCTTTATGGCACAGAAATAGACCATGCAATTGTCACAGACAAGCCGGAGCAAGTCATTTCAAGAATCAGAGACGCTGATAGACAACTGACATCGGGTTCAAGCGATACTCAAGCTCTTGAGAGGAATCTGGAAGAGTCCATGGCTTATAATAAGCGGATAATAGATGAAGCGGCTGAAACTGGTTTTGTAAGAGGCTTGACTACAGATACGTCTGCCTTGCTCAGAGAAGAGGTTGATTATTCTGAAATATGGAAAAGTGATAAACTGAAGGAGGAATTCGGACGAGTTTTCGATGAGCAGCAGAGAAGATTGCTCATGGAGGTTTATCGCCAGTCTAAACCTCACATCATAAGGAGTCGAGATGGAAAAGAGAGGTTCGAGATCACTTTTACAGAAGAGGATGTAATGCGCTTGGCACTGAAGTTCCAAAGAAGCTTGATCAAGAACAAGGAGCTTTTCGGATATATGGAAGAAAGACTGCGCAAGCCGTTCTGCTTTGAGGTTTCGCTGGATGAAGCATATCGGAGTCTCACAACACCTAAGGAATTGTTCTTCTACTTAACGGAATGCAAAAGGATGGGCATGCCGCTTGACTTGATAGCGCCCAATGTCGGTTTCAGGAAGAGAGAAGATTATGAAGACGGTCTGAAGAAACTGGGCGAACGTGTCAAGATACTTTCAGCGATAGCATCTCGTTTTAGCGCTATTCTAGATTTCCACTCAGGCAGTGACAAGAGATTGGAAGTATACCGGACCATATCGAAGGCTTGCGGCGGGCAGCTCAAGATGAAGATGTCTGGAGTGTACCAACTTGCTCTCTTCGAAACATTAGCCAGCTTTCCTAAGGGTACTGAGGAGAGAAGACTTTTCGAAGAGATCTGGGAGTACACTCTGAAGTATGCAAAGGAGAAGGCATTTGAGGGTGATGAAGCCGCAAATGCTCAGGTCGAAGCTATCTCCAAGATAGTTGAGGAGCAGAAAGCCAAAGGCATTGAATATAGGGCGAATCCGAAAGACGATTTCTTCAGATACTATTCCTTCGTGGTAGTTGGAGCAAAGGATGATGAGGGACGATACATGTTCAGAAACAGATTATATGCGATTGCTCAGAAAGAGCATGTTGAGGAGAGGTACACTTCGAGGGTTGCAGAACTCACAAAGCAGACGGTTAAAGCATTGGGACTAGAGTGCAGTAGAAGGAAAGGAGTCCTCCAACTGAGGCGATTTGGCTATTCATAGAAGCCGTTCCTTTCTGACTCAAATCCAAGTAGCGCCGGAGGGGAACCTAACTTAAGCGAAATGAAACCGTCGTCGGCGAATCTCGCAAATAGCGGGAGCCAAAACTTTTTAGGAATAGTAATCTCATCAACTGTACGCTTGAACTTAGAGAGCGTAGCAAGCTTGAGTGAGAAAGGCGTAAAAGTAGATGTTCGTTCAGTCATCTTGAATGAAACGTATGAGGCTCTACCCTCCCGAATCCACAGTCTAGACCACTGCGGTCATATTGTCCAGACAGCCCTGTCAGGACACCCCGACCTAGCAGCAGATCATATTCTTAATCATGAAATGAAGGGAAGACTGGAGCAGACGATCGGGAGTGCGATCCGTCAGCTGAATCTCGAGTTTGTGAAATCTGCATTATACGGCAAAGACTCAGTTGACATACAGATCTTCAAGGTCAAGGCTAGGCAGAGAGCATATGAAGTTCTGATCGAGATAGCTTTGAACCTTTTCGGGGTCGAGAAAAGACTCGTTCCTTTTACGGATGAGGAGGTTGAAAAATCCCTCAAAATTATCAAATCCTGCTTGGAAAGTTGGGAGGTCTTAGAGAAGACTGAAGCAGCCTCGGAGAGAATAGCACGAGTTGCCCGTGCAGTAGCCGAGAATCTGATTCATACTATGAAGAAGGTGATGAGCGGCTCCGGCATGGTAGCCAAGATGGGCGATGAGGTTCAGGCCTCTTTAAGAGAGGACAGCCTGATGGCCAGCCTCTTCGATGCGTTGAGGTCGACCATACATAACAACATTTACTATCGAATGGTTACGCTCGGAATGTGCAAGTTCGGGAATGACTATGCATTAGGTCTAAGATGGTTAAGGCATCTCGGCTACGTACAAGTGTCAACCAATCCTGTTTTGGCCGCGAGAGCTTACGACGATGATCCAATTCTTTGGGATAGATTCAAGCTCGAAGCCTCCAAACATCCAGAATGGTTCAACAGCCCGGAAGCACATGGTGATGATGTAGCGATGGAGGCTACTAAGATCGCGTTATGGCCCAATCTTGCAGCGTTCAGGCCGATAGCTATCCTATCTAGCTTCCACGACGGGATGGTCAGCTACCAGTTAAACCCGAATGTGGCAGGGCGCCTGAGGGAAAGTATCAGCGATGCGTTGAAGATATATTCGTCAGCTCAAGAATTTCTGTGCAAATATGATGAAAGTCTGTTGTGGGGATACTCGAATAATGTTGAGAGAGGTCGCCCAAACATCGTCTTCAAGGTCGCAGGCGGCTATAGTTCTGCAATCGAGATTACTGCGTCGCTGAATAGAATGGGGATAGGAACGAATAATACGGTTACATACACAGTTGCGCAAGAAGCCACATTGATCTTAGCTGCAATGAAAGGGATGGCTGACGCCTTGAGAATTGGTATACCGATCACGCAAGCCTACGAGACGAATATGGGCGGTCGACTTGAAAGCCACTTGAGAGAAACGAAAGCTGAAGAGCTACTCACGCGAGCAATGGAAACCTTGGAGGATAGAGACCAAGTGATCTTTAGACTTGCCGAAGAACTTGGTGCATCCAGAGAAGTTGACAAAACAGCAGACATTGAAGGTAAGATCAAGATTACCTGCTCTGCCAAGTATTTGAAATCTCTTGAGCAACCAACTTTCGTTGGGGTTATCGCATCTTCTGAAAAACTCGGCAAATCGAGAGAACAGGCAAAAACCTCTTTGACTGAGTTAGAGACTGCTATTCAAATGGCAGGTACGTTAGTGGCACGTCGAGTCTACCAGATTTTCTTTAGGCCGCAGAACAGAACGAAATGGCTATCCTATCTTCAGAGAGAATTCTCATTATCGATCAAACAGGCTGAAGAGATCATGGATAAGATCGACGTGCTTCCCGCGTCAAAAAGGAGACCAGATGATACGCTTCTGACTTTAGGTCGTAAAAACGTGACGAATACCGAGTTTCCGAACCACCAGCAGAACGTTTTGGAAGCATCGAGAAAACAAGGCTTCAACCTGCCTGGATTTGAAGATAGCATCTTAGACGAATGCGACCCAAAGATCGTTGAAAAACTGATGACCTTAGAGGATTTCAAGAAAGCCTATGAGGCGACGCCTGAGCTTGATGAAGTGTTTAGGAAGGTTGGAATCGAAGGGCAGTTCGGTGATAGAGGAATTAGACCATCCGAATGGTCCCAATTCGGCGCAGTAGTAAAGACGATGCGTGAGTTCTCGGAGGCTTACGATGCATTCAAGGAAAAAGCCATCAAGTTTGTCCGAGGGATCTCTAAGAAAGATTGATATCAATTCTATTTTCTGAAAGGAGGAGTGAATGTAGAATGGTCTTTACGCCGCCTAGAGTTGCCGTCAGTGAAAGAGAAATCGGGATTGGATTCATTGGTGCTGGTGGTATAGCGAATACTTACGCGGATCAACTTATTCATATTCCCAATGCGAAGCTAGTGGCTGTGGCCTCCCGCACTGAGGAGCACGCGATCGAGTTTGCGCAGCGCTTTGGCATGAAACGTTGGTACACCAACTATCTTGATCTTCTTAAACAGGATGATGTGGACGCTGTCATCGTTTGTACACCACCTTATCTGCATGCAGCGAACAGCATAGCAGCTGCAGAGGCTGGCAAACACATACTTTGCGACAAACCTTTGGCAACGAATTTGTCGGATGCGGACAAGATGCTTTCCTCCGCCAAGAAGGCAGGAGTCAAATTGATGTACGGGGAGACTGAAAGGTTCAATCCGATTTGGATAAGATGCAAAGAGCTTCTTGACCAAGGAGCACTGGGTAAACCTATTTTGATGAGAACTTATCGATGCATGTCGATGTATAACTATCCACCGTGGAAGGCATGGCTTCGAGATCCAGAGAAACAAGGAGGGGGAGTTGTTATGGAGTCGTGTCATGACCTCTACATCGTCAAATGGTTCATGGGAGAGGTCAAACGAGTCTATGTCGAGTCAGGAACCTTCGCATGCGACCAGCAGACTGAAGACTCATGCCTATTCCTGCTCAGATTCAGGAACGACGCTATCGGTAGCGTCACAGCCAGCTGGTGCAAGAAAAGCGGCTTTGAATCCAAAGTCGACATCTTAGGCACGGAAGGTGATCTATCTGCAACTGGAGGCAACGACTACCCCATTTCGCTTGTCAGCACTCAAAAAACCGCCCACAGCATCAAATTGCCCCTTGGCTGGACATTTCCCAAATATGTCTATATGGAGGAGCTCTCGCACTTCATTGATTGCATTCTACAAGATAGAGAGCCATCAGTCACTGGAGATGATGGAAAAGTCATTCTACAGATAATCACAGCAGCCTATGAGTCAGCGAAAACTGGAAGAACGACTTCGCTATAATGACCCTCATCCAGTCAAAGAAATTGTCGATGCTATTGGCGACAAGGTGCACGTAGACATCGCCTTCAATTGGAACAGTTTTTTAGGGTTTTCTAGCATTTCATGCATAGAACACATAGTGCAGATCGATGGCGACGAACGTAAACAGGGGGATCGAATGCCGCATTCTCAGAGCGATAGAGTTGGCATACGGCGCATAGATAGATTAGCCGCGACTTGCATCCGGTTTGCGGAGATATTGCGAGTCTTCTAACCCCAAATGTCCTTTATCTCGTCTTCAAGCCCTAATCTTTCAAGCGTAGTTCTCCACGGTCTTCCAGTTTTCTCATCCCATCCCGACAGCCTATAGTATTCCATCACCATTCCCTTTACATAAGGTGCCATTGCCTTACCCTTCGCCTTGCCGCTTGGCGGAGCTTCAATAAGCCTTGGGGATACATCGTAATCGTCAGCCGGTGTGAGTCCACGTCTTACATTGAAGACCCGCTCGAGATTTACAATCCTTTCGCTGAGGAT
>Ga0315306_10001062_pt1 | contig 13186 bp, 18 predicted proteins | sample TDP1_MG_FD_203803 | JGI IMG/M metagenome (GOLD analysis project Ga0315306, IMG submission 203803) | Freshwater sediment microbial communities from Lake Towuti, South Sulawesi, Indonesia - TDP1 | ecosystem: Environmental > Aquatic > Freshwater > Lake > Sediment | place: Indonesia: South Sulawesi... | reverse complement strand
ACATAATATTTTTATCTATCACTTTTTTCTTTGAGTTATAAGGTGGAGTATATGGGCGGATCAAAGAAAAAATCTATGAAGCAAATTGAGAGAGTGCAAGCGTCCAAAGAGCCGAAGGAGAAAGAGGTTAAGAAAGCAAAGTCATCGGTAATTGAAAAGAAGTTTGGAGGAATCAATGCCCCAGATGTGGCAAGCCCAGATTTTATCGGTGAACTCGGTAAAATGAAGGCTATTACACCTTACGCTGTAGCCTCACGATATGGACTTAGGTTAAGCATTGCAAAAGACATTCTTGAAGATCTCTCACATCGCGGAGTTATTCAATATGCCGGTGGTCACGCCCGCCTAAGGATATATCGACTAATAGCTGCAACCTAAACTCTTTCTACCCGAATTTTTGTTCCACTTTTTACCTTTCTAAAAAGTTCCAGGTTTTTTAATACTCGCCCCACCAAGTTTACAGGCGAATAAGGCTGCGTTTTTTCATAAAAAATACAAAGTGCATTACCCATCGGCCAATACGCGATTGTACCAGTTTCAACAGTTGATTTAGGTTTTTCAACTCCAATCTTGACAGGGATATTAAAGTACACTTCTTCTTTCCATAAGGTCGCTCGGCCTTCTAATGGGAGCTTTCGGAGTATGGCTTCTACTGTTCGTGGAGCCAAGAAACGAACAAATTCTCCCTGCGCTTCACCAGCGCCCTCGATAACAAACTTAATCGATATGCGGGAAAAACTTTCAACAATCAAGGATCATCCTAAAGTCCTTCATCCAGTTTATCCTCTTTAAAGTGTCGTTAGATAGGTAATGTTGCATTTTGCTGGCGCTAAAGAAATCAAAGACTTGTTAAAAAGATCACGTTATGCCTTCATGAGAATCATGAATGCGACTACTAGGCCGTATATTGCGATTGCTTCAATGAAGACGATGTAAATCAGTGTTCTGGCAAAAACTTCTGGCTTTTCCGCAACAGCTCCGATGGCTGCAGCGCTTGCGGTGCCCATTCCAATGCCAGCCCCAAGTCCAGCTAATCCAATAGCTAATCCAGCACCAATCATGGTAAAACCTGCTTGATCTGCCAACGCCTGAGGTTGGCCAGAGATTTGTTTGGTAAGTATCATTGCCGTTGATGCCGAAAAAATTCCGACAATCAGTAGTATTAGAAAGAGGCGACGACTGAGTTTGATCACGACATGATTTCCTCCGTGATTGGTTTTTAAGATTCAAATATGTGACATTAAAAAGTTTTGGTTACATTAACTCATACAGAACTAAAAGCTCTTTTATCCTTTCAGAAGTTAAACGATTCCACTTACCAACTACAATAGCACGAACATCGCTGATCTCGTAAAATTTAAGGTTTAGGTATGCAAGTAGCGTTCCGATCTGGAAGGGATATCCTCCAAAGACTCCTAAGTTTTCTTTAAGAAAATGTCGTTTCAAAATTAATTCAGTTAGTAAAATGGTCTTCTCTCTTTCACACGCCGCTATGGCACTTGATAATTGATCGGAGTAATGTCCGCTAGTCAGCGCTCTTAAGGTATCTAATGCAGTCGGCGTATTCAATGAGTATTCGAGCTCCGATCCAAGTCTATACCGAATTGGGATAAGTAGCTCTTTAATTGTCGACGGATTAAGACCTATAGCCTTACCACGAAGCAAAATGTTAATGTTACTCATATCGATTTCTGTACCAAGAATTCTAATAGTTCTTCTGTCCCAATCATCGAATTGCCCAACAAGTTTCCATAAGGTTGTGAAAAAATATTGATCAATTGCGGACTCCGCGGGAATGGAAGAGTGGAGTTGTGCACATTTCTCTAGTGCGCTGAGGAGTTTTACTTTTAGGTTATCTTCTTTGACCATATCAATGATTTCTTTTGGCTCTTTCTTCTTTAACAGGTCGGCACATATTTGGGGTGTGAACGATCCGATGGGGGTTATATATGTTGCGATTTCTTTTAGAGGCACTTTGGTGAGGAATGCTCGCAATACAAATTTCAGACATGTAAGTTCATATCGCCGGTAAACTTTTGCCAAGAAATCTCTTGCTATGCCGGTGGTATAGGACATTACTCGCTCATAAACGTCGTAGTAGCTCTTTAGTAAGGCGTTTTCAAACGCCAATAAGCTAAACTCTTCAGTGGGAAGATTGATCACATAAGGGGCATAGACTGTTCCAGAAAGGATCCTTAGTGTGTCTCGCTCATCTGATGCTTTAATTAGTGTCTCGTATTCCGTAGCCTTCAAGAGAGCGGCTTTCTTTCCTCGGATCCTTGATACAGCGTACCCGTATCTATTTGCTCTGGACAATGATTCATCATCTCACTGCAGGTTTTGGCGGGCGTGTTGCATACCACCACAACAAAAGGATACCAAGGGCAAACCCTATCATTGCACCAGTAAACGTGGATATCATGTCAAGGGGTTTTTTAAGGAAGTGACCGGCGAACCAGCCAAGGTACATTCCACCAATTACAAGCATAGAGAATATAACGCCAAGAATTAAAATACGGAATATAACTCCCTTGAGGCTCACGGGTTTGTGGGACAATCGAGCTTCCTCTCTTAAAGTTGGAAAAGAAGTAAAGACATAAAATAATTTCCCCTAGCTCAAAATAAATAACAGTTGGGATTACGATGACCGAGAAAAGTCCATGGAGGGAAGCTACTTGGCTTATCGGTCTATCTTTTGATATACTAATTATGGCGTTTATTGGTTACTTTCTGAGCCAACGATTTGGTTTTTCCCCGTTTCTTGGAGCGTTAATTGGAGCGGTCATAGGCACCTTCCTTATGTGGATTGGAGTTCTTCGAATGGGAAAGATATTTAGGCGGAGAAGGACGCAATGAAGTCCGCCGAATACGCCTTCCTTATAGGGAAAATCCGTGGATTAGCGTCAGCGCTTCTAACGTTAGATCAATATAAGTCGATTTTGGGATGCAAATCATTAATAGAGTTAGTTAGCGTGTTCAAGTCCACCTCTTACAAGCAGGTTTTAGAGAAAGAGGAATGGTCGAATTATGAAGAATTACGTAAAGTAATTGCCGGAACTTTTTCTAGGTTCTTCACCTCTATTCTGAAAGAAATTCCGACCAAGGACAGGGATTTCATAAAGGCTTACCAACTTCTGTTTGAAGCTAGAAGTTTAGTTGCCGCCTTTCGGGTCGCTTTTGGTCTCGATGATTTAATGGTTAAGGCGCAAGTTTTGCCTTCAGGTGTACTGAACGTAGCTGATTATCAGCGTATCCTTAAGTCGAGTGAACTCACAATGAGTACTGCATGGATATCTAATAGGGAGTTAAGAGAAGTTTCCATTAAGGCCATTAAGGAGACGACCAAAATTCGCAGCCCGCTTCCGCTTCAAGCTATAGTTGAAATTGCGTTAAACTCGTGCTTAACCAAATTGGAAGATCTTCCCGAAGACAAGCAGATCCCCTTACGAGCGCTTCTTGGTTATCAAGTTGACGCTGCAAACATTATAACAGTGATCCGTGCGGTTCATGATCATGTTCATCCAAGATTGGGCGAGAGTTATTTAATCAAGCCATTCTATATGGTAAGCCTCGATAAGCTACGAGCAGCTTTAGGTTGTCAAAGCGTTGAGGCTGCTCAATTTCTGGTTATGGAGAAGTACAAAGAAATCCCAGAAGAACTTCTTTCCGAAGGTACCATTGAGGCATTTGAGTATGGATTTCTTCATCGTCTCGCCGAGCGAGGCAGAATAGCGATGTCTGGTTATCCATTCCAAGTGAGAACCATCATTGGTTTTTTTGAATTGCGGTGGATAGAGGCTAGAAACGTTAACTTAATATTTTTTGGGATGGAAAAAGGGGCTAAGCCCGATGGGATTTTGAAACGAATAATTGTCGCGTAGTTAACGTTGATGACAGTTCAAGTTGTTGTGAACGGCTTATATGCGAAGCCTGCTCCAGTGTAGAACTTCAAAAACCATTCAACCCAGTGCAGCCTAAGTGCTTGAAAGAAGACAAAGATAATTTCAAAAAATAGAAAAAATAAAGCTCCTAGAGAAGCGCCAAGAAATCCGCCAAGTAAGAAAATTTGGCTGAAAGCGACATGAATCATTCCGAAAGCAAAAATTCGTCCGTATGAAATTGTATTTGAAATCGACGAAATGAAAGAGTCTAATGCCTCACCGAAGGCATACATTGGTCCTAGGACAACAGTTCTAACCCCTAGCATTGCTATAAATGGCAAAAGGACGTACAGACCGAATACCTGTGTATTAAAGAGAACATTGAGTATTTTTGATCCATAGGTGATAAAAAGATAGCACCCACTCCAGTAAAGCCAAATCCACATTATAGGACCAGCAATTGCTTCCTTATATTCTCTCACCCTGATCTTGTTTATTACGGAAAGAATTAGACCAAACGAGATGTGAACCATCGCAATATACAGTGACAATTTAAGTAGTTTAGTCGGCTCATGAAGTGGGCTAAGGAGAAATGGAATTTCAAACCCTGTCGTACGCCTAATTGCCTCCTTTAAAAGATCACACCACACCTCATTGCCAAGTAATTCGCTATATAAAAAGCCAAATATAATTGCTGAAACCCCGCACATCATTAAAAGTGGGGACCCTTTAACGGCATAGCTGATAAGCTCACCGACTTTGATTCCCTTTCTCTTTACAGCGTACAGAGCGATTGCGCCCAATAAAAGGAAAAAACCATGTGCAACATCGCCAAACATCAAACCAAAAATAATCGGAAAGGATACAAGCCAAAAAATGCTTGGGTCGATCTCATAGTAGTTTGGCAGCCCAAAACCACATGTTAAGGCTTCATAGACGCGCGCTATTTGTGGATTCCGAAGTTGGGTAGGAGGAATTGACTCTTTCGCTCCATGAGAAGGCGAAACTTTGATATCGATGTGAACAAACGCGCAATAGTTTAATGAGGAACGTCTAATCGTATCTATGGTTTCATCGAGGCGTTCTTTTGGGACCCAACCAACAAACACATAGGTTCGCTTCGTTCGCCCCATCAAGGTTTTAGCTTCTTCTATTTTTCTATTAGCCTCAAACATTTTTCGATAGGTGGCAAGGGCAGATCCGTTTGCAACTGCAATTTCTTGAAGTTTACGCCTTAATGAAACGGCCTCTTTCATCGTTTCTGGCGATTCTTCTTCTGCTCTCTTTAAGTCAGTCAATCTACTTTGGATCGCGGATACTTCACCCTCTATATTAGCAATTTTATCGTCTATCTGAGAGAGCAGGTCGTCGGACACCTGTTTTTCAACCCCAATTCCCCCAATTGGAGCCTTACTAATTCCTAGGATATTGCATAACGTGTTTACCCTCGTAGTAACCGATGAGATGCGGAATAGCCTTTCAGAGGGTTCAACTGTTTGCAGTTGTCCTTTAAACTCTTTTAGGGTTTCATGAATATCCGTAAGGTGAAAAGTTCCCAGCTTGCCTAGTTGATAAAGGGTCTCATCAACATAATCCGCATAGACATACACTCTGAGCCTTTCCATTCTAATTGGTCGAAGCAATCACTAGCCCACATTTTGATTTGTGTATGAAAGAACGTTGCTTATGCTATTTAAAATTTAATCGTTAATGATAGAAGTTTTCCACATCTGTATTCCATTACTGCAGATTATAGAGTGACTTCTATCAATTATATTTGCTTAAAACAAAAATAGAAAAAATTGGTTGTTTTATTTCTTAGCCGCCTTTTTTTTGCCTACCTTTTTCATGGGTTTTCCACAGCATATTATGTCGCATTCTGCGCAACCGCAAGGATCGTCAACAACGCACACAATACCGCATTCATCACATTTGAATCGGTCACCTTTAGCTACCAATTTTCTCATCCTCCATAATCCCTATTCTTACTTTATTAAATTCAAAGAATTTCCCATTGCTTATTCCTCAGTAGATGAGAAGTTGCCTTTTGAATTTAACAAAATATTGTAAATTGTTTCTCCAAAGAAATGTACCGCCGTTATATTCTTATTACTATTTGCTCCACAGAAAGGTATTCATAAATAAATGGGCAAACGCGACCAGATGTTAAGGCACTATGTAATTAATATATGATTGCCAATACAACTTGGGCTGGAGGTATGTTTGCCTTTTTCCATGAACAAGAGAAATTAGAAGAAGAAATTGTTAAGTTAGTTAGCAAAGCACTTGAAACCATTAAAAATCCCGTGGTTAAGGCTGTTTTAAAAGGCATGTCTTACGATTCTTCGAAACATGCTGAAATCTATAGGTCAGCGGCGCAGATAATAGCTGTGGCTCCCGCTTTAACAGAAGAGGACTACAAGCGTCTAGAAGAAGTTGTTAGGTGGCATATTGAAAACGAGGAAAAAGTAATCGGGCGCTTAAAAGAGGCAATAGATAAAACTGCCAATGACAGAGTCAAGTTCCTACTTGAATCCATACTTACAGATGAAAACCGGCACCATGATCTCCTAAACATGATAATGGGCATCATAGTTAAAGGCGAAACCATAGCCGACCAAGACTGGTGGGAAATAATCTGGAAAAATGTCCCATTCCATGGCGCCCTAGGTGGTTAATTCTTACGATACGGACTTTAAGCATCTCTTGCCAATGTTCGTGGAAGCGGAGAGGCTAGGCATCCTCTTCAAAGATCGTAATAATAGAGATAAATATTTATTCACGGAACAAGAAGCTAAACTAACCGTAAATATAGCGGAAATTGAAATCGTAAATGACACTAACGAAATAAATCATAACATCACTAAATTTCTCTTTCACTTTTTTTCTTGTGTAGCAATTTAACAAAGCCGTCTATTATTGCCTCTGGCTTTGGGGGACATCCAGGGACGTACACGTCAACTGGAATAATCTTATCAAGCGGACCTGCAAACGTATAACCGTCGGCAAAAATCTCACCTGTTGCGGCGCAGTTGCCTATTGCCATAACCATCTTAGGCTTAGGAGCAAGGTTGTAAATTCTTTCGAGGCTTTCTTGAATGTGAGTAGTTACCTGGCCTGTAACAAGGAGTATGTCGGCATGCCGGGGTGATCCTTTTTGCAAAACTCCGAATCGTTCGGAGTCGTAAAGTGGAGTTAGTGCAGCAACAACTTCTATGTCGCATCCATTGCATCCCCCGCATGGCACGTGCATGACCCATGGCGACTTTTTTCTTGCCCACGCAGTTATTTTTGAGGGCATTTCTTTCATCCTCCTCTAACTAGTGCCTTGACGACAAACTCAACGATTGTTAAAGATGTTTGAGGCGCAATTCCGACAAACAAGAATAACATTGATAAGGCAATCAAAACAACAGATGCTATCTCGGCTATCATTTCCTCAACCTCAAGAGAAACAGTTTTCTCTTAGCCATCTCGTCAGGGGTAACACTACAATTTGGGCATACTGAGTACAGTGCTCTCACTTCATTAATGTCTATTCCATTTTTTTCGAAAGTGTCTTTCGTCCGCCTTATGGCTGCATCCACTTGCGAAATCGGAATAAACGGGCGTCCGCATTTTGAACATTTCAATAATTGTAACTTGACCTCTGTAAACGCGTTTTCTCTATTAAAGGTGGCCAACTCATACTCACTGGTTAAGTGAACAGCATCTTCAGGACATACATCTTGACATCTTCCGCAGAAGGCACAGTGAACGTATGAAAGGGTGAGCTTTCTCTCATCTTCATAGTCTTTTAACTCTATAGCTTTTGGCGGGCAAGCTTGGACACATGCTCCGCAACCGATGCATTTTTGTGCGTCAAATTCTGGTTTACCGCGGTATCCCTTTGACGGTATGGATGGCTCAGCTGGGTACCTTAAGGTAACAGGCTTCTCAAAGCCCCTAAGTCCCTCTATGATCACTCTTTTCTTTACCATCCAAGCAGCACCCTCACGAAATCAATAATTGCGATTGGCAACGCGATTTTGAGAAGGAACTTGAAACCCTGGTCTACTCGGAATCTGGGGTATATGATATCAATGAAGACAAGGATCAAGGTTACGCCAATACATTTTCCAAGAAATTCAACTATGTTAGTGGATCCGCCAAAGAAGAGGACCACTGCAAAGCCAGGGATTACGAACCATTTCATTGCATTTGCCATTTCAAATAGGGCAAGTAGGACTCCCGAATACTCGGTGAGTGGTCCTGTAATGGCTTCATTTTCAGCTTCTTGAATGTCGAATGGACGTTTCCCCATTTTCGGCAACATACAGAGCATAAGGGCAATCGCGGCTAGAGGATAGCGCGAAACAAATGCCCCTCTGATAAGTTGGGCTTGGACAATACTTGTCAAGCTTAGGGTTCGTGCATAAATACCCACAGTCAAGGCGGAAAGGGTGAAAGGTAATTCATAAGCAATCATTAATCTTGCCTCACTGGCCGCACCGATTGTTCCGTATGTTGATCCCAAGTTCATACGCGCAATAATTAAGGTCAAACCAGGCAGAATTAGAAGGAATAAGACAACTATCAAGTCCTCTGGGAAGCTTACCGTAGCATACTGGGAACCAACAGGAAGCAAAACTATCGGAACCAAACATCCAATGATAGCAAGTAAAGGTGCCAAAAAAAAGGGAATTTTCCTGATAGTGCTTGGTATAATCGTTTCTTTGGAAAGGAGTTTAATGATATCAGCGAAAAATTGGTACCATGGAGGTCCCTTTCTCGCTTGAAATCTGGCTCGAACCTTGCGATATAACCAATAAAGCATAGACCCGATTAGAAATGCGAAAATTAAGCCTGGATAAACAAGTAATCCAAATAATATTTCGATAATCTGCATCAACATCTTCTCCGTGCAAGTTTTTCAAGCGTCGTAGTGAACGACCTGTTTTTCTCTGTATCCTCCACCACTACTGCTCTGTCAGTGCATGAGTAACAGGGGTCGATGCTAGCAACGATAAGGAGCACATCAGCTATCGATTCGCCAGCCAGCATAGAAGGCAAAGCTGGGTTATTCATGAAAGACGGAGTTCGAATTTTAACTCTTTCAGGAATATTTGTCCCATTGGATCTGATATAATAGGCTAATTCACCTCTATGGGCTTCAATTCGGTCGAAAGCTTCACGTGTCGGAAACTCTTGCACTTCTCCTAATGCTATTTCGCCTTTAGGTAGATTGCGTAACGCCTGCTCTGTGATATTGATGGATTGAAAGATTTCTCCAAGTCTTACGAGGACTCTCGCCAACACGTCTCCTTCGGGACGTGTGACAATATTCCAGTCAAGTTCGCTATAGGCGGCATACGGATCGTCTTTTCTAATGTCAAGTTCCATGCCGGATGCTCTTGCGGTTGGACCAACCACGCACATCTTCTTAGCGGTATTCTTATCGAGTACTCCAACATCTTTTGCTCTTGCTTTTATAACTGAGTCTTCTGTTACAAATTCTGCTATTTTTGATGCGGCACTGTGGATCTTTACAAGTTGGGCTTGTAAGTACGGAATTATCTCAGGGGTTATATCTCTGCGGACTCCGCCAATAGTGTTTACAGCATAGTTAACTCGTTTACCGGTAATAGTTTCAATAGCTTGCAGGATGTTTTCACGTTCTTTCCACATATACATAAATGCGGTATCATAGCCTATGACATGCATCGCAACTCCGAACCAGAGGAAGTGACTGTGGAGTCTTTCCAACTCGGCTACGATTGTCCTCACGTATCGAGCTCTGTCAGGGACCTCAATCTCTGCTAAGTCTTCAACAGTTTGGCAGTAACATGTGGAATGGCAGTGTGAGCATATGCCACAAACTCTTTCGCAGAGGAAGATGTTTTGGTGATATGTTTTTCTTGTAGCTAACCCCTCTATGCCCCGATGGCTATACCCAACTTTCATATCGGCGCTTACAACTCTCTCGCCTTTTACTTCGACTTTGAAGAATGCTGGTTCTTTCAACATCGGGTGATGCGGACCAATTGGTAATATAATAGTCGTGAAAATCACCTCAGTTTCTCTAAAATCTTGCTTACAGGAATCCTGTGGTTCTCTAAACCGAACTCTTTGTGGTTAATTCCTAAGGATAGAGCGATTAGCTCAAGTACGTGAATAACAGGCACTTTATAATCTAAATTGTATTTACGTTTCAACTCGATTTGCCCATATTCGAACTGAAGATCGCAAGCTGGGCAAGTCAATACTATGCAATCAGCATTTGTCTCTATTACTTTTTCAAGCTTTGTAGCCAGCATTTCTTTAAGTGAGACTTCTTCGCTTGCTAATCGGTTAGGATACCCGCAACACATTTTTTCTAGGCCATAAGGGACGATATTTGCCCCGGTAGCTCGCACTATTGCTTCAAGCATCTCCGGTTTTTTGGTTGCGTCATATGGTGTTTTGGATCTAAATAGGTGGCAACCGGGGTGTAGTACTACATTTAAATTGATAAGTGGGTTTGAGGTGGCATCCTTAATCATTTTAATCCCTATGTCGTTATGGAGTACCTCAATAACATGCTTGACTTCTATATTGCCCATGAACTTTTTACCAAGTGGGGTGATTACTTCATTAACTTGTTTTCTCAGTTCTTCATCTTCTCTTAACAGATGGTTTGCCTCAAACAAGGTTTCATAGCAACCGTTGCAAACAGTCATCATGTCTAGACCTAAATTTTCTGCAAGTGCAATGTTTCTTGCCGCGAGTCCGATCCAGACTTCTCGGTCTAATAAAGCGCAAACAACTGGGTCAGGGCAGCAGGAGGCGCCGTCTATTTCTTGCAAGTTTATTTTGAAATGAGCGAATACTCTTCTGGCTGCTGCTTCGATATTTATGATTCGGGAGGGGATCTGGCAGCCCCAAAATACTGCATACGTTTTTTCCGCTTGCATTAACCGTACCTCAATTTCTTTCGCTTCCAATCGAAGCCAACTTTTTCATCGAATTTTACCGTCTTGGCTACCTTTTGGACTTCGTCTAGGGCCTCCATGTTCACTAAAGTAGTTGGTGGTGCTTCTGGCAATTTTAATTCGGTTCTTTGTTTTTTGGTAACGCTAAGAATTGGGAACAGTTGACCTTGACTAAGCAAAGCCTCTACCGTTGGCTTCTGATAGGGTGTCACAACTCCCTGCATAGGACCCTTTAACGGAGTTTGTTCTTTGGGCAATTCAGGTGTTAAAATTAGTCTTCGTGGGTCAGGGTGTCCTTCGAAAGTAACTCCAAATAAATCCATGATTTCTCTTTCAATCCAATTAGCACCAGAAACTATGTTTGTAATGGTGTTTATCTTGGGCTCCTCTTTGGGGAATTCCGTTTTCACATTTATTACGGCGCCCTTTATACTCATGTGGTATATGAGTTCGATGTCCAGCCCTTTATCAACAGCCGAGATTGTTGCTAATCTGGCATCGTAATTTTCAACTAGTAATTTTATAGCTTGCTGAATCCCTTCTTTTGTAATCGTTATGTTTAGTCGATTTTCCCGGGGTTTCGAAATCTTGACAATATATTCTCCGAGACCCTTGCGCAAGGCTTCTGTTATTTGCTCTTCGCTACTCATTTGCTTTCCTCACCTCACTAGTAACACCACGAGCATAATCAACATGAACAATGTGAATACTGAGTTATCATAATGGTGAATTACTAATGCAGGCACTGGGAAAGAGGATATCATATCTTCACGCACCGTAGATTTCTTTTAGAAGTTTATCAGCTTCCTCCTTGTCAACAAGTCTCACGGCCCGAGTGGAACAGGGCTTAACACATTCTGGTTTTCCATCGCATAAGTTGCATTTGACTGAAATTTTCCTGTCTTTATCGAACTGTGGCGCGTGAACAGGGCATGCGATGTTACAATTTTGGCAACCAATGCATTTCATACTATTGATTTTCACTATGCCAGTTTCTTCATTCTTTGTAATTGCGTCAACTGGGCATGACGCTGCGCAAGGAGGGTCCTCACAATGTTGGCAGTAGATAGCCTCGAAGTTTCCTTTTTCCAGGGAAAAGTGATGTCTGATATGCGGTTTCTCGTAACTGCATATCTTGTAAAATCTAAAGGAACAAGCAGACTCGCACATTCTGCATCCTGTGCATATTCGTGGATCAAAAACTAAGACTTTCTGAGCCTGCAACGCTTACACCAGCGGAGTAGATTGTGTGCGTAGTTTTTGCAACTTTTATAAACTCAAACATTTAAGATTTCCACTCTTGATAAGTTGATATAAAACCTTTATTTTAATCTGCGGAATGCATCATAGTTTCAAAATTTTGAAATAACGTTTATACTAGTCATAGTGCTCATGTGAATGGTCGCATTGTTTAAAACTATTTATATTAGATAGGGCGACCCTATAGGAAAATTCAAAAGGGAGAAAATTCGGTGGCTATGTTGGAAGGGACGCCTACCGAGCCGGAAAAAGTCTTCGTTTTTATTCAAGATAAGTGTACGGGATGCATGGAATGCAACGTTGTTTGTGCTTTTTCACATTTCGGGGTTGCTGACTTTGATAAGTCTTACATCACTATAATACCGGATCCTAACAAGCAATTCTATTTCATCGGAATCCACTGTGCACATTGTGATGATCCAATCTGTAAGGCTTCATGTCCTGTGGACGCTATAATCAAGGATGAGAAAACAGGACTTGTTTTTATAGACTCGCTGAAGTGTATTGGTTGTCAATTCTGCATTGTTGCATGTCCGATTTCTCAGCCCAGATTCGACGTTGAGAGAAGAGTAGCGGTGAAATGTGACTTTTGTAAATTCTATAACTATGACCCAAGATGCGTAAAGTTCTGTCCCGCTGGAGCTCTAAAATTGTTACCTCGGGAAGAAGCTCGCAAACTGGCGCAGACCTATCGAGGGATTAAATAATGTCAGAAGAAGAAACGAAGCGTTTTCCGCTGCGTCAACCCTTGAAAAGTCCGCTTCCTCTATCATTTAAGGGGGTTATCACGAATCTCCTTAAATTCGGTCACATTCAAGAGCTCCTTGACTTTTGGGCCGAGGAGAGGGCGAGAATAGGATTGGAAGCAGCCCCGCCAACTGCCTATAAGGACGAGAAAGCATTGAACGAGGTGCGAGCAATCACAAAGCAGACTAAATTGGACAAGAAGGTTGCTTTTGATTGGGAACGTAAAGAACCTAAGGTTTAGGAGGATTTTCTTAGGTGAATGACAAAAAAACGTATGGATTATTTCTAGGCTGTCTGATACCCTCATCCCAGATCTTCGTTGAAAAGGCTGCTCGCCTTATTGCGAAG
>Ga0315306_10001061_pt1 | contig 13190 bp, 10 predicted proteins | sample TDP1_MG_FD_203803 | JGI IMG/M metagenome (GOLD analysis project Ga0315306, IMG submission 203803) | Freshwater sediment microbial communities from Lake Towuti, South Sulawesi, Indonesia - TDP1 | ecosystem: Environmental > Aquatic > Freshwater > Lake > Sediment | place: Indonesia: South Sulawesi... | reverse complement strand
TTAGGCTATAACATTGATGTCGTAGATATTGACGCTTTTAGCACAGCGAGTGAATGGAGAGAATTTTTAGACGATTTTGAGTTCGTCATCCTTGGCTCTCTCTACGCTTACAATCAGTACTCGGCCTTGAACTCTGGAATCGAGCAAGTTGTAAGCGAAGGAAGCAACGCGATATTTTTTCAACGATTGGCGAGAACAGAAATTTTATTTGAAAATTATACAATCTTAACAACGCAATATAGCGCGAACCCCGATTCGGGCAACGAACTAAACAATAATAAATATGCGGGCATGGGTTATAAGCATCCAGAATGGACTTTCTTTGCAGGTTCTCCTGAAGGTCCGAATTCAGTTGTCATAGATTTTGGGTCGAAGCGGTTCTTTGAGAGAATGGAAGCTGAAATGTCGGCTGATGCATTATATGGAGCAGGTTTCTGGCCGCCCAAGCGGGCATCAATTGAGATTTCGGACGACAATAAGACCTATACCCTATTGAGAGCTGTTTACCCGTATGCTGGGGAAACATATATTCCATTTTATGGTTACCTGTGTGTTGATTTGAATGTTGCATCCAGATTTGTAAGACTAAACTTCACTGGCAATGCAATAAGTGAGATCGATTTCTTCAATTTCACATGTTTCACGCCTCCACCATTCTTTGACCTGTCAATTAGCGATTTCGCATTGGACTCAACCGAGCCAGCACCGGCTTACATAAAGGTGTTTAACACAACAATTTTTCCGTCGTTCGCAAACAATCCGCTAATTGGAAAACTAAGCGACCGAAAACCGCTTTGGACAAGACGACCTTATTATGGTCTCAACGGTGGAGAAACTGCCCTTTTGACAACAACTGATTCAACTCCCGTGTGGAGCGTACTCCAAAATGAAAACCGTGTTTATCCATTCCTAATCTTGAAAGAAAAGGGGCAGGGAAAAATGGTTTACGTAAATCACGGCGGACTCAGCTTTCTGGAAGGTGCAGACACTGTTCCAATTCTGTTTTGGGACTTAATCAACTATATAGCTGACGACACAGTTTTGGTTGGTAAATGGTGGTGGAAAAATGGAGCAAAGGCGGCTGCCAAACTCGCTCAACATCCCGACACATGGGTTTCTGGAACTAACCACACAGAAACTGTTAAGATAGTGGCGAGAGATGCGTATTCTTATGGCGTCTACTTAACAATTACAGGGTTTGGACCAATTGATGGTAACCCTGAAATGTGTCAATTTATTCATGCAAACTATGGCACCACTTTCGGTCCCACACACAACCTTTACGGCGCCCGAGGCGGATCCTACGCTACGGTATTAAAGTTGCTTGAGGGGGATGAGCAACATGCAGCAAAATTTGGTGTTCCACTTGATTTGGTTTGGGAGCCCCACATATATGCAAGTCAAGACAGCGAAATCATGCGGCATGTCTTTAACGACAAAAAATATTACTTGGTCGCCGCCGGAGACCGACATGTTCCTTTTGCTCCTCCTTACTACCTCACTTTAGATAGTGGCGATTCCCAAATCATTGGTATTGGAGTTTATGGAGCAGGCGTAAATTACTATGGCGTGATGGATCAAGCGAGGTATAAGCGTGATTACTATCTCTACGGCTTGATTTCAAACTACTACCATCCACCTGATCTTAGCACACCAAGTAGAAGAGTTAACGCAAACAAGACTTACGAATACTGGAAGGGACAACGAGATGGCTCTCCCATCAACCCCGCTTTAGTCTGGTACACCAACTTGAGAGACATAGGATTATATTCGAAGTTTAGATTAGAAAATCTAACAACCGCTTATACAGTTACAAACGATGTAACCGAAATCACTTTGACATCCACAAGCTCAATGAAAAACGCTTCCTTATTTGTAAACATCGGAAACTTTGATGCACGAAACTTCTTCGGGGTGGAAATTGACGGAGTTATCTCAAACAACTTCAGAAGAGATGGAAACAAATTATGGATGTGGTTTGACATCGATGGAAGAAAAACCATCAAAGTCCTGCATCCACCAGTCAAAATTACGAATGGAACATTTCTGGCCTACACTTTTGCAAGAGGAAAAAGTTTCACTTTGACAGCGAATGCACCTTCTGGAACAAACGTCACTTTTGACGTTTACATCTCTCCCACAGAATTTCCACACGAGGAATGGTGTGTTACTTGCGCAGAGGCAAGTTGGGGGAAAACGTGGGATTCGGCAACTCACATTTTAAAAGTTTGGGTAATTTCAGACGGCACGGTTTCAATTACAGTCGAAAAAACTTTTGATGTAACAGTGAGGGCGCATTGCAACACTGAGGGTATAGATATAGGTGTAAGCATCGTAATGGACGGTTCACCTACAGACCACATAACACCTCACACTTTTACAGGCTTAGCAGGCACTCACACATTCACGGTTCCAAACACAGACCCAAACGGGCACGCATTCAAACAATGGAACACAGGCCACACAACCACAACCATAACAATCGCCACAAGCGGAACTTACACAGCATACTACCAAGAAGAATACCTACCCCCAGTTCCAGAATTTCCTCTAGGCGGAGCCTTTGAAATGGCACTAATGCTAGGCATAATCTCTGTATGGTTGAATAGGAGACGTAAAATTCTACGTGCACCAGTTTCCTGAACTTCGTCTGCACACTTTTGAAATAGAGGAATAACAAATCAAAACATCCAATTATAGAACTGTTTCAGAGTTAATGGTATGTGTCATCCACATGAGATAGAAACAAGAATACAATGTGAAAAAAAGAGGCGCTATTTATGGGACTTCGCTCCAACCATACTGAAATGGATGAAAATTCCCATTCCCCCGACATAATGGAAAGCCCTTCCAGCTGGAAAGTTAAGAAAAAGGAATGACTTTTAAGCGCCTCCTGCAGATTATTTCTTGATAAATCATGGCTAAATACGTGAACATATCGATTCCTAAACCGTTGTATGATCGACTTTCGAAAGCTTTGGAGGGAAGCGGCTACCGCAGCACGACTGAATATATCGTTTTCTTGATTCGAAAATATTTGCCTGAATTAGAGTCTCAAGACGCTAACAGAAGGTTAGAGGCGCTGGGATACAAGTAACATACGATAGCCTAATGATATATCCGTGACATAACACTTAAATATCCGTAATGCACTGATTTTCATCATCGAAAAGAGAGAGGATTTTAATTGGGCGTCAAAAACACGGACACCGAATATTTAGAAGAACTTGAAAAGAAAAGCATAGCAATAATAAGAGAAGCCAAGGCTCAATTCAAAAACCCAGCGGCACTCTGGAGCACAGGAAAAGACTCCACAGCAACCATCTGGCTCTGCAAAAAAGCCTTCTTCGGCAAGATTCCCTTCCCAGTTATACACATTGACACTGGTTGCAAATTCCCAGAAATCTACGAGTTCAGAGACAGACTAGCTAAGGAATGGAGCCTTAATCTAATCATCGCCAAAAACGAAGAAGCCATAAAAAAGGGAGTATCGCCCTATAAAGACAGATTTGAATGCTGCACCTTACTAAAAACTCAAGCTCTAAGAAATCTTCTGGAAAAAGAAAAATTCGACGCATTATTTCTCGCCATACGAAGAGACGAACACGGAATAAGAGCCAAGGAAAGATACTATTCTCCACGCAATGAAGAGTTTAAGTGGAATTATAAAGATCAGCCAGCCGAAATGTGGGACCTCTATGTGAAACCCTCCGAAGACTTCTCCCACATGAGAGTCCACCCCATTCTACACTGGACAGAATTAAACGTGTGGCAATACGTCAAACAAGAAAAACTACCCATAAACCCACTTTACTTTGCAAACAACGGCAAAAGATATAGAAGCCTAGGCTGCCAGCCATGCACCGTCCCGATTCCTTCCAACGCCAAAACAATAGACGAGATCGTCAAAGAACTAAAAAAATCAAAAATTCCAGAGAGAGCAGGAAGAGCACAAGACAAGGAAAAAGCCTACATGATGCAGAAGCTACGAAGCTTAGGCTACATGTAGAATCAAGCTTAACGTAAGTAGACATGAATCGAAAATAACATAAACTTAAAGTGTCAAAATGAATCCCAAAAAAATCAACCTTGTTGTCATAGGTCACAAAGACCACGGAAAATCCACACTGATAGGAAGACTTCTTTACGATTCTAACGCGATACCCGAGCAGAAATTGCGACAGGTTGAAGAAGAGTTAAAAAAATCTGGGAAAAAGGTGTTTGAGTTTGCCTTCTTATTAGATAGTCTAGAGGAGGAAAGAATAGGCGGCTTGACCATAGACATAATGCAGACGCCTTTCAAAACCAAAAAGCACCTTTACACGATTATCGATTGCCCCGGCCACAAAGAATTCATCAAAAAAATGCTCACTGGAGCGTCTCAAGCCGACTCCGCAATATTGGTGGTTTCCGCAAAAGAAGGAATTCAGGATCAAACTAAGCAGCACATTTTCCTAGCCAAGACATTGGGAATTTCCCAATTGACCGTCGCAATAAACAAAATGGACAAAGTAAACTACGATGAGAAAAAGTTCCGGGAGATATCCAAAAAGCTCGAAGAGTTTTTGGGCAGCTTGGGTTATGAAAAATTTCCAATGGTTCCGGTTTCTGCCATTAACGGAGATAATGTTTTCAGAAAATCGAAGAAAATGCCATGGTACGACGGTTTAACTTTGGTTGAAACTTTGGACAACTTTACAAGTCCGTCTCTTCTGCCAGTAAACAAACCTCTGAGAGGCTGTGTTCAAGACGTTTACGAACTCGAAAAGAGAAGTGTCATCATTTCCAAGATCGAAACAGGGGTTCTGGAATGCAGAAAGATTGTCGTTTTTAACCCTTCTGGTGAAAAAGGATCGGTAAGGAAAATAGAAATGTTTGGACAAGAAATGAGAAAAGTTGGACCTGGCCATTCGGTTGGGTTAATAGTAGATGGAGTTAAGGGAATTAAAAGAGGCGAGGTGGTTAGTTACCTGACATCTCCAGCAAGCCTAGTTCGAAGTTTCATTGCTGAACTGATTTTGTTTTCCGGAGTTGAGATAGAGAACGGCGATGTCCTAACGATACGTTGTGGAACCGCGGAGAAAAAATGTAGGGTGCACACGATTTCAGAAAAGATAGACCCCGTTAACCTTACCCTGCAGGAGAAATCTCCGAGCGTTCTGAAAGAAGGAGATGTGGGAAGGGTAAAGTTTGTCGCTCTCGAACCAATTTGCATGGAGAAATATTCCGAGATTCCCCAGCTAGGAAGATTCGCTGTTGAGGGAAAAAAGGGAACTGTAGCCGCAGGCATCGTTCTCAAAGTCGATGTTATGAAGGAACCAAAAGAGGATAATGCCAAAGCGTAGGTGATTGACTTGTTTGAGTTTCTCTTGATCAAGATTCTTCAGAAATTGTGATCGGTATGAAAGGAAAAGTTGTAATCATAACTGCAATATTACTCAATGCCACCGTCGTCGCGTATAGTTGCTTCCAGACACTCGCCATAGAGGTTTCGGGGGCATGGGCCCTGTATCCAATGATGGTCAAATGGGCTGAAGAGTTTCAAAAGGTCCGTCCGAGCGTGAGGATCGACGTGTCGGCTGGTGGCGCAGGCAAAGGGATGGCTGATGCCCTTGCCGGATTAGTTGACATAGGTATGGTGTCAAGAGAAATATTTCCAGAGGAGATCAAGAAAGGCGCATTTTGGGTATCGGTATGCAAGGATGCTGTTGTTCCAACCGTGAACAAAAATAACCCTGTGCTGGATGACCTCTTAAGCCAGGGAGTAAAGAAGACGGTCTTCATAGATATATGGATTAATGGAAACATAACCACATGGGGCGAGGTGGTTGGCAAACCCGAGGTGACTGATCCGATCAATTTGTTCACGAGATCCGATGCCTGTGGCGCTGCTGAGACATGGGCCAAATATCTAGGACGCAAACAGGAGGACTTAGGAAAGTTTGCCGTGGGTGTTTACGGGGATCCAGGTCTCGCGGATGCTGTTAAAAACAACCGCCTAGGAATGGGTTATAACAACGTAAATTATGCCTATGACGAAAAAACGAAAAAACCAATTGAAGGAATAATCATAATTCCGCTCGATCTTAACGAAAACGGGCTAGTTGACGAAAATGAGAATTTTTACGGCACCAAAGACGAGCTCGTCAACGCTATAGCCACTGGAGTTTACCCATCTCCACCAGCGAGAAATCTGAATCTCGTGACTAAAGATGTGTTCGTGGGCTTGGCAAAGGAATTTGTGATGTGGATATTGAGTGATGGACAACAATATGCTCTAGAAACCGGATACATCCCGCTGTCCCAGGAAAAATGTAGTGAAGAATTGGAGAAGTTGAAGTGACATGACTGCGAAAAAATGGCGAAATCCCCTTTTTCATCTCTACTACAATAGAAAATTGAGCGATCTCATTGCAAATAAGCTTATGTTAGCGGTCACAATCTTTTCCGGCTTGATTGTCATTGGCATGGCGTTCGCCCTGTTCTACAAGGCATGGCCAATTCTATCAACGCACCCCATAGAAAAGTTGCTTTTGTCGTCCTCCTGGCTTCCTACTCGAGGAGAATTTGGCTTGTATCCTTTCATAATGGGCACCCTATGGGTGACAATTCTAGCTATGGTTTTGGCTACGCCCCTCTGCCTCTTGACTTCCGTCTACCTCGCAGAATATGCTCCAAGAAGAATTCGTGGCATCACAAAGCCCATGATAGATCTGCTTGCAGGAATACCGTCGGTGATCTATGGGGTGTGGGGAGTACTGCTTGTAGTACCATTGATAAGGGATTATTTGGCTCCCCTCGTAGGCTCCTCCACCACAGGATACAGCGTGCTGGCGGGAAGCATAGTGCTGGCGATAATGGTCTTTCCGACAATAATTTCCGTATCAGAAGAAGTGATTAGGGCTGTGCCCCAAGAGGTCAGAGAAGCCTCAATTGCCTTGGGAGCCACAAAATGGCAGACCGTGAAGCATGTAGTTTTACGGAGTTCTTTTCCAGGCATAATCGCCGCTACAATTTTGGGCTTCAGTCGCGCCTTTGGGGAGACTATGGCGGTACTCATGGTTGTTGGAAATGTTAGTAGAGCTCCGTCTTCGCTTTTCGACCCTGCTTATCCTTTAACGGCGTTGATAGCCAATAATTATGGTGAGATGCTGTCCGTACCCTTCTACGACTCCGCTCTCATGCTCTCAGCTCTGATCTTGTTGCTTGTAGTTTTGTTTTTCAGCGTTCTGGCGAGAATTGTTATGTCGAAAATAAAGAAGGGGTTTGCGATTGGATAAGAGAAAGCTCGAGGAAATTTTCTTCAAAGGATTGATGATTGCATCGACATTCATAGTGGTAGGAAGTCTCTTCGCAGTATTTGCAGTGGTGGTTTGGAAGGGTGTGCCCGCCCTCAACCTCTCTATGATCACACAGACTCCAAAGGGCGGATATTACTTGGGAAAGGAGGGGGGAATATTGAACGCCATAGTTGGATCACTCTACTTAACCGGTGAAGCTACCGCTCTTGCCTTCGTACTCAGTCTTCCAATTGCACTGTATCTGCATGAGTACGCTGAAAAGTCTAGATTGGCGAGTTTCATTCGGCTGTCTCTTGATGTTTCGGCAGGCGTGCCCTCTATAGTCTACGGGGCTGTTTGCTTCACTATTATGCTCTCCTTAAGGATGAGAGCGTCGTTGCTCTGGGGCATTATCACGGTGACGCTGCTTATACTACCCATCATGACTAGAGCCATGGACGAAGTGGTGAGCATGGTTCCTTTCAAGTTAAGGGAGGCATCCTACGCTTTAGGGGCAACGAGATTAGAAACGGTGTTAAAGGTTGTGAGTAAGCAGGCATTGCCAGGAATATTAACGGCTGTTTTACTCGCCTTTGGGAGGGGAATTGGAGACGCTGCGTCTGTGTTATTTACCGCTGGCTACACTGATCGTGTTCCCGTTTCTCTGTTTGACCCAGTCGCCACGCTTCCTCTAGCGGTCTTCTTCCAACTTGGCACCCCTACACCCGAGGTCCAACAGAGAGCCTATGCATCGGGAGTAATACTTCTAATATTAATACTCTTGGTCAGCGTGGCGGCTAGACTCTTGACAAGAAAGTTTTCGAAGTTTGTGGTGAGGTAACAGTGAACGACGTGTCTAAATCGCGGGTAATTATTCAGAAACTGAACGTCTATTACGAAGGGCGTCATGTTTTAAAAGATGTAACCGCGAACATTCCCGAGAACCAAATCACTGCCATCATAGGTCCTTCCGGTTGCGGAAAGACAACACTCTTGAAAAGTCTGAACAGACTTGTGGACTTAGTCGACGGAGTTAGGTTTTCGGGCAAGGTGTTAGTTGACGGTGTAAACATATTCGACAAGAGGATCGATGTTACTGAAATAAGAAAGCGGATGGGGTTGATCTCTCAAACGCCCAACCCATTACCTATGTCGATTTACGACAACGTAGCCTATGGACCAAGAATCCATGGAACAAAAGACAGAGAAGAACTGAATCTGATAGTGAAACAGTGCCTGCAAGCCGCAGGTTTGTGGAATGAAGTGAAGAATAGAATAGGCGAGCCTGCCTCGAAACTCTCTATTGGACAACAGCAGAGGCTGTGCCTAGCCAGAGCTCTAGCCGTAAAACCAGAAGTTCTGTTATGTGACGAACCTACTTCAGCCCTTGACCCTGTATCTGCAGAACACATTGAAAGACAACTTGCTACCCTAAAGAAAGACTACACGATAGTGTTTGTTACACATATCTTGAGGCAGGCAAAGAGGATCTCGGACTACGTAATTTTTCTGTACCTAGGCGAACTAATCGAACAAGGCAAAGCAGAGACGTTCTTCACCAAGCCGAAGGACCCGAGGACACAGGCCTACATAGAGGGCAAGAGCATTACAACCTAACTCAAGCCGTTAGAGAAAGGGACAAACGTTCATTTTATAACGAATAACTGTCCATTAATAATTCATTCGTTGATCAGATAATCAAAGAGGTAAAGCAATAATATGCACTACAGGATTCCTTTAGCCGATCCTTACATGACCAACGAGGACGTGGAAGCCGTCGCAAAAGCCCTGAAAGAGAAGGCGCTCTCACAAGGGAAGTATGTTCAAAAATTTGAAGAACAATTTGCGAGATATATTGGAGTCAAGCATGCGGTAGCTGTTTCTAGCGGAACGGCGGCTCTCCACATAGCATTGGCTGCCATCGACACAAGTTCCAACGAAGAAGTGATAACACCGTCCTTCAGTTTTGTCGCCACCGCCAACAGCGCTCTGTATCAGGGAGCTAAACCGATATTTGCAGACATAGACCCCGTAACCTACAACATCGACCCAGTCCAAATCAAGACTAGAATTACAAGAAAGACAAAAGCCATAATTCCCGTACACTACGCAGGCCAACCTGCAGACATGGATCCCATTCTTGAAATGGCAGAGAAACATGGCATCTACGTGATCGAGGACGCAGCCGAAGCCCACGGAGCCCTATATAAAGGAAGAAAAGCCGGCGGCTTAGGCAACCTTAACTGCTTCTCCTTCTATCCTAACAAAAACATGACAACAGGAGAAGGCGGCATGATAACAACAAACGATGATGAATTGGCCGAGAAGATGCGAATGATACGGTCTTTCGGTCAAGATCAACGCTATCACCACGTTATGTTAGGCTACAACTACCGAATGACAGACATACAAGCAGCTCTTGGTTTGGTTCAGTTAAAGAGACTCGACTGGGTGGTGGAAAAGAGAGTCGAAAAAGCCACATACTACAACGAATACATAGGCGAGCTGTTCGATGAACGCGTCCAAACACCCTATGTAGCGCCCTACGCCACCCACGTTTACATGCTCTACACCATCCGTTTCCAAAACAAACAAACAAGAGAAAAAGCCATCACAAAACTAGAGGAAAAAGGAATAGAGACATGCGTAGCCTTCCCACCTATCCACCTTCAACCACTCTATCAGAGTCTCTACGGCTACAGAAGTGGACATCTCCCAGTAACCGAGAAAACATCCGATACAATTTTATGCATCCCCATCTATCCACATATCACCCAAAAACAACAAGACTACGTCCTATCAGCACTAAAAGAGGCATTAAAATGAACAAGAAAGTGCTCGTGACAGGCGGCGCAGGGTTCATAGGCAGCGCACTCGTGCGCAGATTACTCGAAAAAAACTACAAAGTCACAGTTCTAGACAACCTAAGCATCGGACTACGCGACAACCTGCCGAAAAGCAATCAACTAAGACTAGTAACAGGAGACGTCAGAGACTTTGAACTAGTTTCGACAGTCGTACGTGATCATCAATTTGTAATGCACTTAGCTGCCCAAGCCTTCATACCGTTGAGCTACGAGCTCCCACTGCAAGTAGCCGAAACAAACTCCACAGGAAGCCTAAATGTTTTCAAAGCATGCCTAAACCATAACGTCAAACGAATTGTCCACATAAGCAGCAGTGAGGTTTACGGGTCAGCAAAATACACACCGATGGATGAACAACATCCTCTATGCCCTCAAAGCACTTATGCGGTGGCTAAAGTAGCAGCAGACATGTGGGCTCAAACCTTTCATTGGGAACACAAACTTCCAGTGGTTATATTAAGACCATTTAACACGTTTGGACCTCGCGAAAGCCTACCTTACTTCATACCAGAAATGATAAGGCAATGCATAAAGAAACCAACTATACACGTTGGAAACCTTGAAACAAGCCGCGACTTCACCTACGTAGAAGACACCACAAAAGCGATGCTAAACGCCCTCGAAACAGAGAAAATCGAAGGCGAAATAATAAACATCGGAACAAACAAAACACACAAAATGAAAGAGATTCTGGATTTGATAAAGAAGGAAACAAACGCCGAAGAAAAAGAAATTGTCAAAGACAAAAGTCGACTGCGACCATCAGATGTATCTATTCTTATCACGGACAACCGCAAAGCGAGAAAAATCCTCGGATGGAAACCTGAAACCAATTTTCTAGAGGGAATTCAAAAAACAGTTCAGTGGTATGTTGACAGCGGCAAGCTGTGGGGATACGAAAAGCACGGTTGGCAATGGAGATACTGACAAATCAAATTTCACGAACCAAGTTGCATAAAACATGCAAGCGAGGCTATTTTTTCCTCTAAAATCGTAGAATTTTTCACGTGTTTAGTGTGCGCGCTTGGGCGTAAATACAAGCCAGACTTGTTGCATCCTTCTTAAAATTACTTGCCTCTTAGAGAATGTGAACATGAAAAACGCAAGCCATGTGATAAAGAGGATGTAGCCTACCGATAAATGGAGTCTGTCTCCAGTCTCAAATCCATAATAATAGTCAGTTATAAAAATGAGAGTAACACGGATGATGTTAATAAGAAATGTTCCAAGCACACCAATAAAGGACCACAACAGTTTCGTTTTGATATCGCTTGTATCTTCAAACAGCATAACAACGAGTATTATTGAAAACATGAGCATGCTGTCGACGCCTACACAATTCCAGATGATTTGCAAGGGCAAAGGACCATTCCAAGTTTGTAGAATAATAACGTCTTGCGAACCAGTTGTGACACTTATTCCCAGGAACTTCAAGATGCCGACGGTGATATTGACGAAGAAAGGAACGACATATGGAGACAAGTATTGTTGTAGCCATTTGGATATGAAAGGACTAGAGGAAGTAGCCACCATTAGGAAAAGCGGCGTGAACACTTTCTTGAGGGATGACACCCCGAAGAATGTGAGGCATAAACTAAAAATGTATGCGATGTAATTGGGCGCGGCGTAAAGATATCTAGAGGAGAGCTTGAAGGGAGCTAATAAGTAGTAGAGAAAGAAACTGGTAAATATTAGAATTAATCCTAAGGCTCTCTCAGTAGGGGTTGCCTTGATGTGAAAGGGCAAGTCTTCTCTTTTCATGAAGAGAAGGAGGAAGCCAAATGTTGGTATTATTGCGCTGAATATGTGGAAGTAGGATATCGGCAGAAGGGGGATAAAGGCTAAAAAATAAAATAGGTTGACTCTGTTTTTCAGAAGCACTACAATGGTCTTCAATCTCTGCATCTTTTCAACCCCAAAGTTTCTGGCTTCTGTAGTCGATGCTAACACTTCTTTTTCTATGTTGATATAGAGAAATCAGATACGTAAATCTTTATCCTTAAGAAAGGTTCAGGATGATTTTCGCCAGGGTTGCATGAAATTAGAAATATCTATTAATTACGACTTAGAAAAGTCTAATAACAAATTCAGCACTCACATCAGAGGAAATGCATCATAGACTGTGAGCGAACATGAAAACCAAATCAGCGTTTATGAACTTACACTACCTTATTACACGTGACCAAAATTTCGTGTTTACTATAGTCTCCTATATAGCAATTCTTCTGATTTTCATAAATATGTCGCTCACCCCTTCTCCTGCCATAGGCATATTCGCCTCCGCAATCTACCTTCTGATAAACGCAACCTATTTAGGCCACGCTTTCTTCGAAAAAGAAAACACCTTCATTGGGTTCATGCTTGGCGTCCTTCTCCTAATGGTAATTCTTGGATTGGTTGCTGGGGCAGTCATGATTCTATACAACCTTAATAACATAGGATCAGTAATTGTTCTCTTCATCACGTCTTCATTCACCTCCTTTCTGAACCGAAAGGTGAAATCCAAAAATGTCACTCTATAGAAAAGACAGTACCCCGTATTCTCATGCTCTAAAACTTCTATACTTATCCCTAATTGTTCTTTTATTCTTTCTTGTTTATCAGTCACGCGCAAATGAAGTCAACACGATTTGGGACGTCATTCACCCTGCCTTTGTGCCAACTTTTATTGCTACAACCTTTCTTCTTCTCTTAATAATTTTCTCAGCTGAAAGAGTTGAATACAAGGTCCTGTTCACGATTCTACATTCAATCCTTTCCCACGTTCTCATGGTAGTTATTTTTCAAGCAGGCAATGTGGGCGTTCAACAAGAGATGTTGGGCAAAACACGGCTCGTGTTTGATAACGTTATTTCCAATGGATTCGGTTGGTTAGAGGCAAGTATTCCCTTAAAGATTTATATCTTGTTTAGGGGGGAAAACCTTCAGAGCGCTTTTAGTGTGATTTTTGCTCGCATGTTTGGCGTTGATGTCTTTTGGACTCATTTATTGCTTGTGCCACTTTTGTGGGGAATATTCGTTCCCCTGACTGCCTTCATGGTTT
>Ga0315306_10001060_pt1 | contig 13190 bp, 17 predicted proteins | sample TDP1_MG_FD_203803 | JGI IMG/M metagenome (GOLD analysis project Ga0315306, IMG submission 203803) | Freshwater sediment microbial communities from Lake Towuti, South Sulawesi, Indonesia - TDP1 | ecosystem: Environmental > Aquatic > Freshwater > Lake > Sediment | place: Indonesia: South Sulawesi... | reverse complement strand
TCACTCACAGCCAAGCATCATTCGTCAATAATGCAGCAGATTCGAGTCAAGAACTCAACGGTGCTTTAAGCTCGCCTCTTTTATATCCATAAAAACTCCTACATATAAGAATTTTCCAATCGAACACAGTCTAACAACAAGATTGTGAACAGAAATCGCTATTTCATTAGTTTTTTCAATCCATAAACCAATAGAAACAAGGCGACGTGTATTTGTAGAAAGGATAAGAAGTATGCTTGCCATGGACTGGTGACCACGTCAATCGATGTAAAGGGTATCTGCATAAGCCAAAGTTCGGTCATACCTCTATAAACAGCGTAATTCAAAACCCAGTCAATACAAATCCAACCTGTGACCCACCAGATTAATCCCAAAACAAGTGCAAACCAACCCTTGTTGTTCATCGTGTCACCTTATGTAAATCTTCATTTGACATTTCTCAACGTTCATGCTTGAAACTAGCATTGGAATTGATATAGCGATTATTTCACAGACGATACATTCTGTTCGTCGAAATATCCGAAAACCGAACAAAGACTAAGAGAATCTATATTTCGAATTTTTCTATTATTTTTTTCTCTTTTTCGCCGGTGATTTCAGCTATCACATGAATATAGTTTTGAAGCCCAGAGTTTTCTATTCTCGGTTTTAGTAATTCGTCTATTTGGAACACGCCTGCTGAGTTGGACATGGTTATCTTTATGGTTACTGGTTTTTCCCTGCCTTCCAGAATCTCCACTCGTTGGATTGACAGTGCAGAAACAGCATGTATGTCCACTTTTCCTGCTTCAAAGGGGATTCTGGCTCTACCCTCTTCCATGTCTAAGGCATCTGCAACGCCCACGATGCCAGCTTCTATGGTTAAGGGCTTGTTTGGGCGCTCATGAGAAACAATGGCATGCAAAACTTCAGACTCAATTATGGTGCGTTCTCCTTGATTATAGATGGTTCGAAGCAGTTTATCCATAAAGTTCCATGCCAACGTTGCGCCGAAGAGTTCGTGTCTTCTGCGAATCACGGACATGCCTAAATCGTGAAAGATGGAGCCTAGAACCACTACAACTTCTGCGTCTTCGTTCTTCATATTATAATGCTTAACAATGCTAGGAGTCATTCCTCTTTTTACTAGAATCCTCAAGATTTGTAGCGCAGAGTTGGCTACGATTTTAACGTGGGTTGGACCGTGGTCTGTGTAGCCCATGCGGTCAATAGCCATAACATTTGAGCATCTCCACAACGTTTGCAGTTCCACATCTTCCTTTACTTCTTCTACGATTTTCTTCAATTTTTCATTGTCACGAAACGGAACAGAGAAAACATATGACAACTGTTTTTCAACTCCTAAACTTTCTGTTATTCTTCTGTTGCATCTTAGCGTTTGCGTGCTTTTCTGTTAAATATGTTACCTTTAGTTAGTTAGGCGCAAACAAACCTAGCCCCGCCCAGACCCACCGCCAAAACAAACAAAAACAACTCAAACAATATAAAAGTTTACAACTCAACACCCTTTCAAATGATACATTTCATATTTGGAGCCTATTTGGATCCTAATAGAGGGCGGTCTAGGCTTGTGCGCACACATAAACAAAATTTGTTTTTCTCTCAATAAACTGTCAAGTCATCAATTTGGCGATGTTCTTGTCTTTGCCGACACCAAAATAGTTGGCAACAGGCTGACACTTTGTTCGAAGCAAAAGAACATGCGGAACCTTAAGTTTAATCTCTGTCAGTGTCTCAGCGTAGCCCATACCCTTAGCCACAACCAAATCTGCAGACTTGTAATGTGACAGAAACCGTTTGGAACACTCTTGGAGAAAAAGCCCCACCGTGTCGGTTCCGTTACTAATTATGTCATCTGCAACCTCATGCATACCCACGGCTTTTGCGTCTTGAATCATAGCGTCATTGACTATGGGTTTGCCTTTAACCGCCACAGTAACGTGAGCCCCCAGATTCTTTAGTTCTCGAACCAACAAAGTGTCGAAGGCGATTTCTCCAGCATTATCAGTTAGGTACAGAATTTCCCTTGCTTTTTTCGCCGCATCACGAATCTTAGATATTTCGTCAATGCCCAAGTCGTTTTCACCTTGCTGAATGAGTTTTCCAATGTCCTCAAACTTGAACTCGTGCTCAGGAATGCCAAACTCTATGATGTTGCCAACCATGGCGCATAGGCAGGCTCTTCTAAACTTAGCTTCAGGCGAGGAGCCGCTCGCAACAAATTTCTTGGCTTGGGGAAGAATCTCTAGGGCTCGTTTGTTGCTCAGCCATTTCTTCTTTTCATATGGGTCAGAGTTGCCAGTCACCCTCTTTACAAGACGGTCTCTCTTTGTGCCCAACTTGGCTGCTACTGCCGTTGGTTTGAACTCTCGACTTAGGAGACGCATCAGCGCAGTCATGGCTCTGAACTGAATAGCTTGGTCGTTTGTGGCTTCAAGGATTTCCATGTAGCCTCTGTGGAGCACGCACGCAGCGCACTCGACCTCAACCTTCAATTGGAAAGCTTCCCTTCACTTTTGGCTTCACGCTTTGGCTATGGCTTCAGCAAAATCTAACAGCGCCTTATAAGGGTCTTTCGCCTTCACTATGCCGCTTGCCACCAAAACTCCTTCAGTGCCCAGTTTTAAAGCGGCTGCAACATCTTCACCCGTGGTTATGCCAGCGCCGCAGAGAATAATCACCTCTGGATTGACGCGTTTCACAAGATCAACTGTGCTAGACACGATTTCTGGTTTGGCTTTAGAAACTGGTATTCCAGTGCCGATGAGTTCTGGCGGCTCCACCGCTACCATATTGGGCTTGAGGGCTGCGACTGCTGCACTGACGGCTGAGTTGTTGGAGCAGATAACAGTGATTAAGCCAATCTCTTGGGCTCTTGTGATTGCAGCGTCTATGTCGGCGAGTTTCAGTCGTCTTTCAGAGTGGTTAATTAACGTGCCAACTGCTCCTGCTTCCTTAACAGATTCTGGGAGAACGTGACCTGTGAAGCTGCCATGCGCAACTGGGTCAATGTGTTGGGCAAAGACTGAAATTGAAACAGCTTGGGCGATTGGCGCAATGTCTACGTATTGAGGAGCTATTCCTACGGAGACACCTGTTTCCTGATTTATTTTTTCTGCTGTTTTGGCGAGGTTCAAGGCGTTTTGTCCAGTGGCTTCAGCATACGTCTTAAAATTCACGAGAATTATTGGAGTATGCACTCTGCTCAATTTGCATCAACACCTTGCCTATAGCATACAACTTAAAGGTTAAAACAATTATGGAGAAAAACACCATTAAAAGGATGGAGCCTGCACTTTGAAGGTTAGAGCTCGCGTTCTCATAAGCGGAAGAGTTCAAGGCGTGTTTTTCAGAAGCGAAACTCAAGATGAAGCCGTTAGACAGAATGTTACAGGTTGGGTGCGAAACCTACCTGACGGAAGAGTGGAAGCCGTTTTCGAAGGAGAAAAAGACAGAGTGGATGCGCTCATCGAGTTTTGTAGAAGAGGCCCTCCAGGCGCAAAGGTGACAAGAGTGGAGGTTACGTGGAGCGACTACACGGGAGAGTTCAAGAGCTTTAGCATACGCTATGGATATTAATTCTCACACTAAGCTAACACAAACGTTATCTTAATGGTAAACGTCAAAGTCAAACCCAACAATGGTGCAGGTGCATTCTCATGAAGACAATTCTATTAATCAACGACGACGGAATCCAATCCTCAGGTTTGCTTGCCCTAAAACAGAAAATAGACAAGTTTGGGAAAGTGGTTGTAATTGCTCCCCGAGAAGAGGTAAGTGGCATAGGAAAAGCCGTAACCTCTGCTAAACATGTGAAAATCGAAGAAACTAAGTTAAGCGATGGCTCCAAAGCCTACGCCACAGACGGCACTCCAGCCGACTCCTATCTTCTAGGGGTTAACAAAATTCTTAAGCAGTCACCCGACTTGCTCGTGGCTGGAATAAACCTGGGTCCAAACTTGGGAATAGACGACTTTTTGAATTCTGGAACATTAGGCGCAGCAATGGAAGCTGCCATTCACGGCGTGCCAGCCATCGCTGTTTCTTACTGCAAACAAACAATAAGCGACCAGAAGATTGACAAGGCGAAGATTACAGTGCAAAAGTTGGAGTTGACCGCTGACCTTGCTCAAAAAATTGTGAAGTTTGTTTTAGAGAAGGGCATGCCTCAAGGCGTTGACATCTTGTCTGTTAATGTGCCTGAAAAAGCCGACTGCAAACGAGTGAAAGTCACAAGCCTGTCTTATGTTGGATACGGTGACATCTACGTTAAAGAGGAGAAGGGATACAGAATCGCCCAGTGGAAGTTAGCCGACTACCGCGACCCAGACCCAGAAACAGACATCCATGTGGTCAAAGAAGAAGGCTGCATATCCATTACGCCTATCAAAATCAGGCTTCAACATAAAAAGAATTCATTAAGAAACTTGCTTCGATATGTTTCTAAATAAAAAATAATGTTTACCTTATTTCTCTTGACACTCTGAAATGTGATTCTTTTCCAGCGCTGATGTATTCTCCGCCTGTGCCACGGACAATAGATGCGATTTTGGCGAAGTTTTCAGATCCAAGATACTGACGAGGCTTAATAATAATGTACTGGGGTGTCTCGTCAAAGTTGAGCATGTCTTCTAACTCTTTCGGAAACAGCGTCCTAATGTCTTTGACTGAACGCATTCGCTCTGCAGGCGTCGGTGCTGGTGCTGGTGCAGGTGCAGTGGCAGGCGACGGGACTCCACTTGCCTTCAGTGACTTTGAAATGTCTGCTAAATCTTGTGCAATATCCTTCAAAACCACGAGAAGTTGGTCAATTCTTTGTAAAACTTCTTCCACGGATGGTTTTTTCTCACTCATAACCCAGCCCACGCAAACTATTATTTGCGCACAGCTTCCTCTTTTGTTTTGTCCTAGCACTAGTCAAAACGCAAAAATAACTTAGTTCGCTCATACTTGAAAGGAATAGTTGCAGAGGTTTCAGCGTGCTTGAAATAGACGGCAGTCAGAAAAGCGGCAGCGGAACAATTCTGCGCCTATCCGTAGCCCTAGCCAGCATCGTCAACCAACCGCTTCATATTTTCAATATCCGTCAGAAACGTCCGCAACCAGGACTGCGACCTCAACACCTAGAGGCTGTGCTCACAGCGGCTAAAATCTGCAACGCCGATGTTAAAGGAGCCACCTTGGGTTCGAGGGAACTCTGGTTTACCCCCAGCGAAATAGAGGGAGGTGAAATACACGCTGAAATCGGCACAGCTGGAAGCATTCCAATGCTGTTGTTGACGGTTTTGCCCTTGTGCGCCTTCGCCGAGAAGCCAGTGCGCCTCCATGTGACTAAGGGAGGAACAGACGTTAGAAACGCACCCACAATAAACTATTTGAGGCATGTGTTGCTTCCCATGTTGAACCGAATAGGGTTGGAAACATCGCTCACCATAGAAAAATACGGGTATTATCCCAAAGGCATGGGCGAAATCACCTTGACAGTTCAGCCTAGCCGGAGGCTTAACCCCATACGAATTGAAGAGTTTGGAAAGGCTACAGAACTGCGCGGCTTGTCTGTTTGCACTTTTTTAGCCGACCGAAAAGTTGCCGAGCGTCAGGCAAAGACAGCCAACGAATTTCTCAAAACTCGCGGTTACGAGGCTACGATTCAAGTGGTCAACGACGTATCAAATCCGCTTCAGAAGGGCAGTTCACTGGTTTTGTGGGCAAAAACAAATACTGGCGCGCTCTTGGGCGGCGACGCCATAGGTGAACTTGGCAAACCAAGTGAAGCGGTTGGTCGGGAAGCGGCTGAAAACCTCTTCAGAGAATTGGAATCATTGGCTACTGTGGATGTGCACTTGGCGGACATGCTTGTGCCATATGTGGCGTTGGCTCAAGGAGAATCAGTCTATTGGAGCCGTGCAGTAACAGATCACTTGGACACCAACATATGGCTTGCTCAAGAAATCTTGGGCGTAAAGTTCATCGTTGCTAAAGTTGGAAATCTCTATCGAATTGAGAAAAAAAGATCATAGAGAGGAATTTTGATTTGATGAAAGCTCGGGTTCGCGGAGTCTACACAACCGCGCTGACAAAACTTCTCCTAGACCAAGGCTTCGACATAGTTCAAGCGTCTGCAACCACAAAACAACGATTCGCGCTCAAAGAAGATGACAGTTCACCTGCCCTTGACGTCTACGACCGACGTGATAGACAGGGAGTAAAAGCCTTAGGCAAGGCTGAACCCGTGAACAAGTTCATTTCACTTCTGCAATCCCTTTTAGAAGATGTTATTATAAGGAAGTGGTCGGTCACTGTAGACGGGATCTATAAGGGAATTTTGAAAGAAGTGGACGCCGCAACTCACACGGTTTTGGTTGACATTGGACCCGCAGTAGGTGTATTGCAAGACACAGAAATCTCAAGTCATACAACCGAGCAGCAATTGCTTGTTCAAGTTGAGCGATGGCAACTTGGAAGCAGACAGCCCATGTTGACCACTGAAATAAAGATTCCTGGGACAAACGCAATCTTGATTCCAAGTCGCCAAGTGAAGATTAGTCGAAAGATAATGGACTGGCAGACTAGGACACGGCTTCGTCAACTCGGAGAAGAGTTGGCAACAGATAGTTGGGGCGTTTTGTGGCGCACTTCGGCTGCCAATCAGTCTCTGGAATTGCTAAGAAACGAAGTATCTTCTCTGGTGGAAAAGGCGGAGAATATCATGCAAAAGGCTGAGCAAGTTGAGGCTCCAGCGACATTGTGGGAAGGTGCCCATTTTGTAAATGCGGAGTTTCCAGCCTTGTCAAAGAAAAGACTAGACGCCATTCGGAAGACGGTGGCTCCAACCATTGATGGGCATCATCAGTACAAAGCGAGTGGATATAGAGTCTCAACAGCGCTGGGGATGGCGGAGAAACTCTTGGAGAAAGGCTACTCACAAGCCGACGTAAATGACCTGCTAAGACAAACCATTGAGACAGAATTTCCAAACGTTGATTCATGGATAAAGATTGAACACGTGAAACTTGACGGAAAAGTTTTTCATTTGGGTCCTGCCCTTGTTGAAGCTTTTGACCAAGATAAGGGCTTCATTCGTTTTCGCCGAGTTTTCAAGAGACCAGGCGTCTACGATGGGCTTAAAACTTTGAAGGAACCCGACGATTATGCAATAACTGAAGCCGAAATTGATGAGTGGCACTTTAAGACGCAGTATTTCTCTAAAGAAGGGCAGACTAAAGGAACATACATCAATCTTAACACGCCAATGGAACTCTACCCGTATGCGATAAGATACATAGACTTAGAAGCAGACATCTGCATCTGGCCTGATGGCAGAGTTGAAACCTTAGACATGGAAAAACTTGAAGAGGCGTTGAAAAAAGGATTAGTTACAGAAAAACTGGTTGCAATTGTTAAGGAAAAAATAAGCCAAATCATTCGTGATGTTTCCATCTAACTCAACATTCTATGGCGCTGTTATTTGTGGCACAATATTTAGGCGAATTCTAAAACTGCGTTGACTAAAAATACTATGCCTAAAAGTATGAAGATTATTCCGCTTCCAAGTTGAATGTGTTTCAATGGCACAAATTTGGTTAGCGCTGTGCCCACTGTTGCACCCAGCCCTGTAATGAAGGCGAACGCAAGCATTACGCCAAGATAAACCAACAAAGGGAATTCATACTCTGCAGAAAGTGCTATTACAGCAAATTGGGTTTTGTCGCCTAACTCCATCAACGTAATCAATGAAAATGAAGAGAAAACCTCGTTTCGAGCATTCTTTGTCTTGACTTGCGTTTCGCTTTTCCTTGAAATAATTGTGTAAAAGCCGAAAATCAGAAAGATAGTGGTTGCTGTAAGGCGTATCCAGAATGTGGGCAAAACTAGTGCCAATGTATCGCCGATTGCCACAGCAATTCCAGTGGTTACTAAGAAAGCCAGCATGGCGCCAGAAAAGACCGAGAAGGCTTTGAATCGAGAAGCTAAGGTTATGACTGCAATCTGGGTTTTGTCGCCCAGCTCAGCAATAGCGATAAGCACAAACGATGCGACAAGCGGCGTCAAACTCATGGGCAGAAAGAATACAAGTAGGCACTATTAAACCTAAAGGATTCAAAACACAAAAGTCACAGAGTAAAGATTATAAGTTTGCTTTTTTGTTCATGATTTCTAGAGGTTGAACTGAATGAGTATTTGGCAACTTCGATTCTCAGTTTTAGGAACATTAGCTCTAATTATCGGACTCTCAACACTCTTCTTTACCGTTATCCTCATGTGGTTACAGATTGATTTGCTTGCAATAGGCATATTCGTTGTGTTGTTCAATCTTGCTCAATGGTTGTTAGCGCCTTACCTCATAGATGCCATGTACAGGGTCAAGGAAGCCGCGCCATCTGAACACCCCGAACTTCATAGCATGGTGGAAAGACTAAGCCAGAAAAGCGGCATCAAAAAACCAAGAGTCATGATAGCTAACATTCCAGTGCCCAATGCATTCGCTTATAGTTCACCAATCGCTGGTTCAAGAGTCGCTGTTACCTCTGAATTGTTGAACACGTTGGAAGGTGAAGAGGTTGAAGCCGTTCTTGGACATGAACTGGGACACTTGAAGCACAAGGACGTTCAAACAATGATGTTCGTTTCGATATTGCCAGCGCTTTTCTATTTCATAGGCTACTCCATGATGCTATCATCCATGTACAGACGAAGAGACCAACGCGACAGCGGCAGTGCAGCAGTGCTCATAGGCGTAGCAAGCATGGCTATCTACTGGATTCTCACTATGTTCACGCTGTACTTGAGTCGTTTGCGGGAATATTTTGCCGACCGCCACAGCGCCAACATAGTTGACGAAGGACCACGCAAGCTATCTGAAGCCCTAGCTAAAATCCAGAACTCAACACGCAGAATGAAACGCATAAACAGGCAAGCGGGCAGCTTCAGTTCGTTTAAGGCTTTGTTCATCTCAGACCCAGACAGAGCGGAAACAGACACGTTATCTATAGCTCAGACAAGAGGCTACGCAGCCGATCAAAGATTGGTTGAGGAAGTTCTCAGAAGAAGAGTAACAGCTGCTGACAGACTTTTGGAACTGTTTTCCACTCACCCCAACATAGTCAAGCGCCTAAGAGCCCTACAAGAGCTAACCTAAACCCTCAATCAAACATATTTGGCGCCTATTAGGATTCTAATAGAGGGGGGTCTAGCTCTGTGCGCACACACGCAAACCCTACCTCTATACATACTAACTGTATTCTCTAAACGTGTAGTTGCATTTGGTGCATCTGAAAAACTGAGTTGACGACTCGTCGCTTCCTCGAGTTTGAACCTGCCAAACATAGGCTAGATTGTTACCACACTTGGGACATTCAACACGAACAGTGGGCAAAACACGTAGTTTCTGCTCTTCCTTACTGATAACAGCGATTGTTTCCTGTGGACTGTGCTCAATAACCTTAGGAATTGGCTCAAGCTTCTTGGCTGTCAATCTTTTCTTGTAGCCACATTTGGGACAAGCGAGTACAACGTTGCCCTTCTTTCCTTCCTTTGCGCGTTTGGGCACCAGTCGGGTTCCACATTTTGGACAAAATTCCATTGTCCACGAGCCTCACACTGTCTGATTCCCTTCACGTTAACATCGAGTCTTTTAAACCTTTTCTCATTCCACTCAATATTTAAGGTAATTATACAATTTTCACGCTACTGCTCTTTCTCATGCATCAGCCCAGACGCAATAATGTGCGCCACTCGTAGCGCTTCAGGAACATTGCTCCGCGTCGACGTACTCTTTAAAATACGCTTTGCATCTTCCTCTGAAAGCCCAGCCACATGCACGTATATAGGTTCTTCACCGTTTCTCGTGCGTACCTTAAACATTTTCCCAGCCTTCTCTATGGCTCTCCAACGTTGTTCACTATGAGACAAGTTCTGCAACGCCTTTTGGATGTCGTCAAAGTTGGGTTTGTCCCTTGTAACAGCAACAACGGGCAACTTCACCCTTTGACTCAACTCTTCTATGTCCACAATGTTGAAGCCAGCTAAAGTGACGCCGTTCAACATTATCACGCGTAATTGTGGGTAATGAGGCGAACTGGTTATCATTTCTGCAAGTTTTTCAGTGGCGTCTAAGCCGTCAACCCGAACCTTTGTGTGCATGAAACCGTCAAGCCAGTAACCGCCCCGATAAACAATTCCAACCACATCAACCAATTCGTTGGAATGCGGCGTAAACACACCGTCGTCGATGCCTAAGACTCGAATCTCTGGCTTCACAGCGCGAATTTTCGCAACTTCGCTCTTGCGTCTGCGCTTAGTCCTACGGATGCTCATCAGTCACACCTAACTTTCTCAAAACATCTCTGAGAAGATTCGCAAACGCCTCGGCAGTGTTGTCTTCTCTACTCAAAACCTTTGTGCAATCGTCAAATTCAAGCAGGTCTTCCAACCAAGCGAACACAAGCAAAGCTTCAGCAGCATTTCCTCTCGTGTGCCTGTCAACCCTATGAGGCAAAAACCTGCGCAGTCCAGACTTTGTCACGGCTTCCGCCAAGGTTTGGTTGTCAACTTTGGCGCCCACTAGACGCTTAAGCTTCTGCGACATGGCTAAGGAATAAACAAAGTTAACGTATGAGTCTCCGAGCGCAGCAAGGTCTTTGTCCAGCAGAAGCTCCTCGAGACTGCCATACTTTCTGAGCGTTGGAACCCGGCTCATTTTCGCTGCCATTCTTTCAAAGCTTTCTCAAAACTCGTTCGAAACTCTCTGCTTCGAGTCCGTATCTTCTCCGCTGCTTCACGCAGAGCGGTCTCTGGGCGCCTTTTCCCTTTAGTATGGATGTAAATTATTGGATTAGAAACCAGGGGATGATGGATGTCGTACCCCGCCATTTCAACGGTTTCGTCTTCCAACAGCACCTTTTGAAGCACGTTGCAGAAAGTGTGACTTTCGCCCTCAATTTCTATGCGCAATTCGTTCGGTCCTTTCTCCAAGACCTTGACGTTCATTCAAAATCACCCTTTCCATAGTCTTGAGCAGGCTTTCTGCGTTCAGTGTTGCCGCACTCTGGACAGCGCATCCGCAACCTCCTAAACGATAACACATGGCCACAACGGGAGCAGAAAGCGTAAACCACGCCTAGTTCTCTGTCGTTGGTGGACAGGTGAAAAACTCGATTCTTGTCACTTATGACCTTAGCTCGAACGATGTCACCCGCTTTACATACGTCGTACATGCTCTCAACGTAACGGGGACTCACGTCGGAAATGTGGAGGAGCCCACTGAAAAACCCGCTTAATACATGGTTGCCAACCTGAAAAATTCTTATAACAGCCTGTTTGCTCTGCACTTCTTGGACTTGGCCTACCACTGTGCTGCCGACTCTGGGAACACCTGCGGTTTTGATTCCTGGATAGACAGAGACTTTTTTGTTGAGGATGTCCATGAGCGCTCTACCAGTGGTCAACGAGTAAATTGTGCCTTCTTCCACGTAGGTTCCTGGTCCAGGCTCAAACTCTTCGATGACGCCGAGTCTGTCACCGGGCACAACTAACTGTCCGCTTTTATGTTTGGAAGCTTGACTAGATGTTGCCATCTTGCATTTTCACGCTCTTACTATTCTATATAGGTCAACTTTAACCTCATGTTTTCGTTTGGTGTGAAACTTAAACAGTTTGGGAATATTAAGTTTCATTGGGAATATGCCCGTAACCTTTCCTCCGTGCCCCTCAATAAACTTTTTGATAAAAGCTCGGTTGCTTTCTCCACCCTTATGAAGAGAATAGATTCTGGGCGCCAACTGCAACGCTTTGAGGAGAAACTTTCTGTCAGCGCTTCTCTTCTGCACGCCGAAGGGAGGATTCTGCAAAACCGCATGAAAACGTCCATGCAAAACATCAATGTCACCCGCTATCCAACTTGTTTTTTCGTTCACCCCAAGTTTTTCAGCATTTTTCTTAGCAAGCTTCACTGCTTCCTTGTCGATGTCTACGCCAACTGCTTCTGCAGCGCCTAAAAGAACAGCGCCAATGGCGAGTCTGCCAGTGCCGCAGCCCAAGTCAACAACAACTTTTTCGGTAATGTCGTCGTGAACGTAGGCGGCTATGAATAGCACCTCAGCTGCAATGTCGGTGGGAATAGTGTACTGTTCAAGGTAAGCCTTGGGCGAGGGATGGGGCTCAATTTGTAAGAGAGCTTTTTCTAAGTCTAGTCTTCGAACCAGCCTTTTTTGAGCAATTCTTCCCATGTTAATTCTCCAATAATCACAAGAGCTTCGTTAACTGTTAACACTGGCTTGCGAAACTTGTTTGCATCGTCGAGTGATATGCGTGGGCAAGCTGTGTTCACAAACGAATCTATGGTTGGAAACTGCGTTAACGCTTCAGGCGTAATTTCACGAATACTTAATAAAGCAGCCTTCTTTCCTTTTTTCTCTAATTTCTCCTTAACTTGCATGGCTTCATCTATTCTTTTTTGTCCACTCTTGAGCCCAATCAAAACTCCGAAGCTCTGGGCTTTCTGAGCCTCATTAATGCTTGCCCATCGTTGCTTCCTTATCTTTTGCGCTTCTGCATCAATAGAGTAAGCTCTTCGTTCGTAGGGGTCAGCTACAAGCGTAGGCTTTGAAGTGACTAACGCAACTCCCAAGGCGTGGAATCTGCCGCCTCCTATGAATAAAAAGGCATCCACATCTTTCATAATGGCTGTGACGTTGCTGTAGTTGCAGCCCGTAACCTGTCCAGCATATTTGAGTTCGCCAGCGTCTCCAACAGCCACGCTTTTTTCAGCCTCTAGGAGAGTTGTGCGAGCTTCGCCGAGCATGTCAACGTGTTGAACAGTTGTGACTAAACCGATGTGTTTCCAAGGTTTTAGCATGGGCAGTGCCTTCTTAACCGCGGGTTTGACGCTGACTGTTGCTTTTGCTTCGATGTAAATTGTTGGCACTCGCTGTTGGGGCATCATCTGGCTGTGGCCATAATGAACAAGTAAGTCGGCGCCTAGGTTTTCGGCTTCTTGAACGGCTAGGTCACATGCACCGTAACATGGGTCGGCTGAAACAATGGCTATTGCACCTATTTTCTCGGCAAGAGAAGCCAAACGTGGACCCTCAGCCTTCAGACCCTCAGGCAACTGAAAGAGAACCCGCTTTGCGCCTCGCTTCCTTATCTCCTCTTTTAGACGTTCTTCTTCGAAGTCAAAGGTTGAAACC
>Ga0315306_10001058_pt1 | contig 13215 bp, 9 predicted proteins | sample TDP1_MG_FD_203803 | JGI IMG/M metagenome (GOLD analysis project Ga0315306, IMG submission 203803) | Freshwater sediment microbial communities from Lake Towuti, South Sulawesi, Indonesia - TDP1 | ecosystem: Environmental > Aquatic > Freshwater > Lake > Sediment | place: Indonesia: South Sulawesi... | reverse complement strand
CATAGGCTTTTATGTGCAACTCGCAATAACCGTTTTCGCCAGCTTCCCTACTGCATATTTTGCAGTTCAATTTTTTTCCTCCTTTCCTCTTTCAAGGGGCACATTGGATTGAAACACAGCGTCCACGGGCGTCTTCCCTTTATTCGAACCTGAACAGTAGGCCAACCACATCCACGACAGTTTTTGCCAAGAGGTCTTACAGTGCCTCTCTGTGGAAGTGGGAATGACGTTTTACACAAACCTTTGAAGTAGTTCGTGCACCCAACGAAACGTTTGCCTGTTCTCCTCGAATACAATGTCATAAGTTTTCCGGTGTTGCAAACCGGACAAATACCAATGGTTCTTTCTTCGAGTCTTGCTCTTTTTATGGCGTTGCTTAGCTGTTCGCCGATTATTTTCTCTTTCCCTTTTAACTCCTCTGCCACGGGTTTAAGGATTTCAACGGCTTCTACGAGAACATTTTCTCTTTTTTCGTCGTTTATCTGAATTTTATCCATTTTTTCTTCAAGCTCTTTTGTCAGTTTTATTGAAACAACAGTAGGGCAATATTTTTTCAGAACCTCGAGAACCTCGAAGCCTAAATCTGTTACAATCACTCTTTCATCTCTAATATATTTTCTGTCATAGAGTGTCTGCATGATATCCGCCCTTGTCGCTTTCGTCCCGATTTCTGCTTCCTCCATTCTTTTAAGGAGGCTTCCAGGGTTATATCGTGGCGGCGGTTTAGTGAACTTATCTTCTAGAATTACTTTTTTGATGTTGATTGTTTGTCCTTCTTTTATGGGAGGCAATAAAACTTCTTCTGACCTTACGTAAGCTCCGTAGAAACGCAGCCAACCTTCCTTTAGAGTCTGCCTTCCCCTAAGGTAAAAGCGATGCTTATTTACATTTATGTAAACTTTCATGCTTTGTCTTATGGCTGGCTCACCAAAAACCGCCATAAACCTTCGAACAATAAGGTCCCAAATGTTTCTTTCCGAGTTATCTAAAACCCTTTCAGGCAAGTTTCCGGTTGGGTATATGGCTGGATGTGCAGGGTCCTCTTTCTTTCCTTCACAGGGTTTCAATTCTTTTTTCGCAAGAAGTTCCGCCGTAAGTTTCTTGTATTCAGAAACTTTGTTTAGGTTTCTAAGTATCGCCTCATAGTTTATTGCTGGTGGAAGTTTTTGGCTGCTTGTTCGTGGGTAAGAGATTAGAGCTTCCAAGTATAAGCGTTGAGCGATGTTTGAGGTACGCATTGGTGTATAGCCGAAGAGACCGTAGGCTTCGTTTTGCAGGCCGCCTAAATCAAAGGGTGTCGGTGGCATCTGCTGGAATTTTTTTACATCTGTTTTCTCTATTTCGCCGTTTTTTCCTTTGCAAGCGTCAATTATGGCGTTTGCTTCCAGTTTGGTTTCGATAATTTTCTTTTCGTATTCTACTTCAAAAACTGAACCTGCAATTTCAACTTCTGCTTTTATGCTCCAGTAGGGGGCTGGAACGAAGCATCTGATTGCTTTTTCTCTAGCCACAAGAAATCTAAGGGTTGGGCCTTGTACTCTTCCCGTGCTTAGTGTCGCGTATTTCCCACTCCAATCCCTTGCTGCTATTGTTAAGGCCCGTGAAAGGTTTACGCCATAAAGCCAGTCAACCTCGTGCCGTGTGCGTCCAGCCTCTATGAGGGCAAAATCCAGATGTGGTAACATTTCAGCATAAGATTTCTCTAGTTCCTCTTTGGTCAGTGTGGAATACTTCATGCGTTTTGAGGTTCTCTCTTTGTTGTTGCATGCATATTTCAGTATGCAGTATCCGATGATACTTCCTTCGATGTCGTAGTCGCATGCGTCAACAAACAGGTCAGCACCATTTGAAAGCTTTGAAATGGTTTCAACCCATGTGCGAATTTGTTTTGCACCCCTTTCGGCGACATATCTTGGCGTCCATTTAAAACTGAAAACGGGATAATAGTTTCTTCCACTTCTTTCTTCAGCAACTGTGTATAAATGTCCTAAAGCTGGAACAACAATTATATCCTTATCCCGTTTTGCCACATAATATGGTACCCCACTATCCTCCATTTTCTTTGCTTTTCCTTGTGCGTCAAGAGCCGAGGCTATTCTTTGCGCTGCGTCAGGCTTTTCGGTGATAATTAACGTGTATTTTCCCATGCTTATACAAACCACGTAGGCATATTGGAAATGGTTTCTCAGAATAAAGCGTTATCTAAGATTAAAAGTTTTGTGCCGAATTATGGAGTTGGCAAATTTTGACTAGCAACCAATAAATATGCCGCAGATGTTTATTCCTTACCGTTGCATGGAGTGTGTTGATTTGCCCCAGCGTGTCGTGTGCCAACAATGTGGCTGCGTATTATATGAGGGTGCTGAACTAAAGCCCCCAGATGAAATTTTACATCAACACAATGGGAAATGCCCAAGATGCAGCAAGAAGCTTTCACTAATACCGATTACCGTTGAAGTAACGCCCATAAAATAAAAAGCCGGCAGAGGAGGAGAGTCTTGGCAGAAAAAATTCGTAGGACTCAACTTTATGGAGTACATAAACAAGCAGCAAAATTGACGGTTTTCGCTGGTTTTGAAATGCCCCTATGGTATAAGGGCGTAATACTTGAGCATCTAACAGTGCGGAACAGTGTTGGCATTTTTGACATCTCCCACATGGGAAGGGTAATAATCAAAGGTGGTGACTCTGAACATTTCCTAAATTATGCAATAACAAACGATGTTTCCAGACTGTCGCCTAATAGTGCCCAATACTCAGTAATGTGCAATGAAAAAGGCGGCATAATAGACGACTTTGTAATATACCAGTTGGAAGAGGAAAAGTTCATGATGGTTTCCAACGCAACCAATAGAGAAAAAGATTACAATTGGCTGGTTAGAAATGCTAACGGCTTCAGCGTAAAAATCGAAGAAATTTCAGACGACGTGGCAATGTTCGCAGTTCAGGGTCCAAACGCCGAAAGAACTCTCCAAAAAATTTCCACAGAAGATTTAAGCAAGATTGAACGATTCAAGTGCACTCATACACGTTTAGCAAACGTAGAAGTTTTTCTCTCCCGAACGGGGTATACGGGCGAGGACGGATTCGAAGTTTTCGTATGGAATGCAACATTGACAAAACCCGATAACGCTGTTAAATTGTGGAACGCTGTCCTAGAGGCTGGTAAAGCTTTCGGTATAGAGCCGTGTGGATTGGGGGCAAGGGACACGTTAAGGCTTGAGGCTGGAATGTGTCTTTATGGAAACGACATCGATGAAAACACGACACCTTTAGAAGCCTCGCTAGGTTTCGTAGTGAAATTACAGAAAGACAAATTCATAGGAAAGGAGACACTGCTGAAACAGAAAAATGAAGGAATTAAACGCAAACGCATCGGAATACAGATGATCGAGCAGGGAATACCACGACCAAGCCATGAAATCTACAACAACCAAGGTGAAAAAATAGGGCACATAACAAGCGGAACATTTTCGCCCTTGCTTAAATGTGGCATAGGAATGGCTTACGTTCAGATATCTCAAGCCCAAGAGGGAAACATTATAAATGTAAAGATACGCGATAAATTGGCAAAGGGAAAAGTTGTATCATTTCCATTTTATGACACTGAAAAATATGGTTACAAGCGGAAAACCACAACATAGGCATCAAAAGCCCTTTTTCGGAAAGTATATAAGATTGCCATATGCCATGTAAAATATCCTTTAGCCGCAAGGGAAATAAAACACCTCAATAATCTGTGTAAAAGAGATGGGGCTTGAAATGAGGATTGGAAATATCCTATCGAAAGAACACGTTGTTAACGGTCTGAAAAGTTTAGGAAAACTACGAATTAAAATAAGCCATGGGTCAATAATGACCTTTTCAGCATTGCTGCTCATACTTTTCGTAGCTTTTACTATACGCATATTTCCGATGCGATGGGAAATACAGACTGGCTCAATGCACTTGTCAGAATTTGACCCTTACTTTCAATATCGTTTCACAGAAAAGATGGTTAAAGAGGGCTTTATTTCATGGGCTTTGGAAAATGGAGGGATGGGATGGATGGACATGCAAAGATGGCATCCATTTGGAATAAACGTTGCAAGAGCAGGATTTCCGGGTTTACCTTTTACGGCAGCATTTCTTTATAAAATAATTTCAGCACTAGGAGTGAATATTCAACTGATGGATTTCTGCGCGCTTCTTCCACCCATAATGGGCATGTTAGCTTGTATACCGATTTATTATTTGGGTAAGGACATTGGTGGAAAACACATTGGACTAGTTGCAGCCCTTTTCTTAGCTTTAAGTCCTTCCTACATCCAGCGAACATCCCTTGGATTTTTCGACGACGAAATAATAGGAATATTCTCTCTTCTGATGTTCATGATAATGTTTTTAAGAGCAATTGAAGAAAATAGGCCCCCACTCTCATCTGCGAAATATGCGCTTGGCTCAGGATTAGCCTTAGGATATTTCTGTTCTGGATGGGGTGCCGCATTCTACCCTATTGACGTTACGGTTCTCTTTGTGTTTGTGTTGATTTTACTTAAAAGATACACTCAACGGTTGCTTTTGTCATATAGTTTGACCTTCGGGTTAGGGTTATTTATCGCGATAAACGTTCCGAAACTTGCACCTATCTATCTTACTACCGTTCCCATTTTGCCAATTGCAGGGGTTCTTGTGATACTTTGTCTATGTGAAATTTCTCGAGCTTTGAAATCCACGAAATGGAAGACCATATTCATCATCGCTTTTCTAGCTATGCTGATTGGTGGTTTTGGTGCGCTCTGGCAGCTGGGATACATGCGAGATATAGCTGGAAAGTTCTGGTCAGTTATTGACCCATTTATGCGCGCGGCTTCTCCGCTTACGGAGTCTGTCGCGGAACATAGAATTTCAGCTTGGGGTTCCATATATTATGAGTTTGGCATAGGAATAATATTCTTTATAGTAGGCTTCTTTTTCATTTTAAGAAATCTTAATGACAAAAACCTATTTCTATTAATTCTTGGTTTAACATCTCTTTACTTTGCCTGTTCCATGGTGCGGCTGCTCGTACTTGTAGCTCCAGCCTTTAGCCTTCTGGCAGCCATTGGAGTAATAGGAATATTAAAACCATTTAACACCTTATTGAAGGAACCGCCTAAAATCTTTACGAAAAAGAAATATAGTTTGGAGCATGTTGGAAGAGAGTTCAGTGGAACTGCCATCTTCTTGATATTTCTTATTCTAATGACAAACTTCGCTTTTTCACCTCAATCTGGGGGCATGCCCAAAGCATATAGGCAAGCTTACGCTCCAATCACCATTTCGGTAGCAAGCCTTCCAATAACACCAGAGGAGCCTGTAAAAGTGTGGATGGACACGTTAGGATGGCTGAAAAGTCTTTCACCCACGCCAGTTGTGTGTAGCTGGTGGGACTACGGTTATTGGCTAACAATCCTTGGCAATGTAACATCTCTTTGCGACAACGCCACAATTAATACCACGCAAATAGAAAATGTTGGCTTCATCTTTATGGCAAACGAAACCCAAGCACTAAAAATGTTGAAACTGTATGATGTAAAGTATGTACTCGTGTTCGTAACCGCAGATGCAAACGGAAACTGGCTTGATGGAGCTGGTGGAGATAACGGAAAGTGGATGTGGATGGCACGAATCTCAGGCAAGTCACGCAATCGGTTTATAGACAATGGTTTCATTGACGCGTCGTCTGCGTGGATTAATGAATCTTCATTCGGGTACTATAACATAACCCTAAACAAGTGGATTTGGAATGAGCGTGGAATTAGCTCTACAATCTATAAGTTGATGAGCTGGGGAAAAACTCGGTGGTGTGAGAGCAATGGTGTGACTGATCCTGATGCAGCTATGGCTGTTAAGCCATTATACTTTGATGAGGCATACTTCGCATGGCCAACTCAGGATGAAGCATTAGCGAACTATAGGGGTGTTGTTCCAATTATATGTCTCTACGAAATCAAGTGGGCAGAAATATCGGATTGATATCCATAGATGAAGGAGAGTTATTTTGTTTCCAAAAGTTCCAGACCTTCATAAGCCAAACAAGCCTTTAGTTCCTAATGGTTTAGGTATAATATACGTCCTAGCTAGCGCAACCTATCTTTTCCTGCTGTATTATTTTCAACGGCCAACAGAATTTGAAGCATCCAATAATGTTTCTCCAGCTTTAACTCTGGCTGTTTGCATCTTATTTGGAGGCTTTATGGGTTTACTTGACGACTGGATGAGTCTACGGTGGCGTTATAAAGCTTTCTTTCCGCTGATAGCTGCCATACCGCTTATTTCATTAGCCACTAGACTTGAGCTGCGTACACATATGACAATTCCTATTCTCGGAATCATAGATTTTGGCGTCTACTACTATTTCCTAATTATTCCACTGATTGTGACCGTAACCACTAACACTGTGAACCAGCTTGGTGGACTAAATGGCTTAGAAACGATATGTCCAGCAATAGCCATAATTGGGCTAATGACTATTTCAGGATCGCGTGCAATCCTATTGTACGGTCCATTAATCGTGTGGCTTTTACTCGCCTTTTTTAATTTTCGAGGCAAAATTTTCATTGGTAACACAGGATCCTTCGCCATTGGAATAACCTTAGCTGCATTTGCGATTATTTCAGATTTCAAAACTTTTTTGTTGATTTCCATTTTGCCCTACATATTCAATTCTTCATTAATTTTGCTAAATTATTTCTTCTTCAGAACTAAGGCGGCTGTCTCCTTCAATGGTGAAAAGTTGTTTTCAGATCATAGAAGAAGTCTGATTACCCTTATTACTCATCGTCGTTATTTGACTGAGCGGCAAGTAGTTGTGATAATCTCGCTTTTAGTGGTGGCTTCAACTTCTGTTGCCTTACTTGTTCAATGGCTTTTGCTATAGCCATATTCTTTGATGTTGTGTGTATTATCGTGTTACACACAAAAGGCAAAAATCAGTCTGTAGCGAGGCTTAATTGCGGAGGGTAGAGACCAAGCTATCATACTGGTTAATGTGAGGAATCAATTATTTGCCCAGCATTATACATTCCAAATGTTTCAGTTAAGGTAGACATAACGAGTTTAGTAGGTATTCGCCTAGTTGTCAAGGGCAGCGGAGCTCAAACTGTCAATTTTGATGTGAAGGCAAAACTTGAAGAGAGAGAACGTAAAAGCCAGATGGTGGTTGTGGGTTTTAGCCTGTTGCTGACTACTAAACCGAGCATTGTGAAGTTTGAGGTTGAAGGTACGGCAACTCTAACAGGGAAAAATGCGGAAATAAACAAAATGTTGGAGGTTGACCCTGAAACTAAAGTGCCGTATGTTTTTCAAAGGGTTTATCAGTATGCATTTGCAGCCATGTATCTTCTGTCAACAATTTTGAATGCCCCTCCGCCTCCTCACGATTTGCTGTTTCCCCATAGAGAAGGAGTCCCTGTAGAAGACGTGAGTGTAGAAGTAGCAGCAGAAGAAGCGACGGAGGCTATAACAGTCCAAACTGAAACTGGAAGCGAGGAGACAAGCGAGGTAAGCGTTTCTCGCAAGTAATATAAATGATATCAAAAGTCTCTTAAGCATAGATTTGGGTGTATTTGAGGAAGTAATAATTGGAGTTCAGAAGAAGCCTTATTGGTAAATGTGGAATCTATTGTGGTGGTTGCAGAATCTACATTCTAAAGAAGTGTGTGGGATGCTTGAACCTTTATGCTAATAAAGAAGCTAAGTGCCCATATTATAAATGCGTAGAGAATAAAGGGATAAATTCTTGTGGTGAATGTCAAGAGTTCCCGTGCGAGAAACATTATGGTCCAATGGCAGTATACGCAAAACTATTCCTTGACTGGAAAAAGCAAGAAATAGTCAAAACCTAACAGCACTGGTCTGAGTATTGAGAGGGTAGAAAGGAAGAAAAAGTGAAGTTTGTGGTAAACATCACACATTAGTGCAGTTAAAACACTTTTTTCTATACATTCCCATTTTGGTTTAACGTTTTTGTTTTCGAACATTTCCTTTCTGCTCTCTGCGAAAGTTTAGACCCCCTATATGTAAGTAACCCTAAGAATCTTCGGAATATCTAAATCCTAGGAGAGCGAGGCTCAATGGGTTCTCAAAAAATCCGTTTGGAGTGCTTACCACGCTTCGAGCCTCGCTTCTCTAGACTTCTAAGGCGCTGTCTATTTATTGCGGCACTAAATTCATGATCAAATGTTTTGGACGCTTCTACAACTCTCAACAGTTTACTCTATCCGTTCCCAGAGCAAGACGCCGACAACCTCTCCACCACCCCACAATGTTGGGGGAGTGATCAACTTCAACCGATTACCTGATAGTTCAAAGAACCGTTTTAGACTCTGTCCTTCCCAGTTGGGAAACAAAGAACCTTCCACATGATGAATGACAAAACCCTTTTTCCGGTCAAATTCGTAATGCCCGTAATACGACACGAAGCCTTCATAATTTGCTTTGATTTCTTCCGTTGTTCCTCTCATCTGATCCCCAGATGCGAATTGGGGACGGTCTGGACGTATCAGTTGCGCTGAAAAGCGCCCGGACTCGGTGTAAATGACTGACCCCTGTGCATTTTTTCCGAAAGGATATATCACTTCGCCATTTTCCCTTTGGATTTCAAACGAAATGAGTTTCCACGCACCGATTATAGGTGCTGATTTCTGATTAAGTGTCGGCTCCATTTCACATCATCCCATGAAATACATAATTATGTATGATAACATTAATGTTTTTGATGTATGGGGTTGATTTTGGAGAAAGAAGATAACTGAACTCAGAGTTCTTATGTCGGATTCGACATTTCTCCGATTATATGTAGGCTCGGTTTTCTCGCATGGCATAGCGAATTTCATGTTATGCGAATCGGATGAATGCGGAAAAGTTATAGCTGAACCGAGAACACATATGTGTTTTTGGCTTAAAAGGAGGTGATAGGTTGAAGTTTGGAGAAGTCGTTGTGGCTGTGGCTTCTTTGGCTGTGGTTTACATTTTGGTTTATTCTGTGTTGGGTATTGCGTTGGTTCCGATGATTTCTGGTTGGGGTCTCGATGTTGCTTTTGCTGTATCTGTTTTGGTTTCTAGCTTGATTGTTGGTTATTTCTTTGCTGGCAAGATACAAGAGGAATCCAAGATGGCTTCAATTGGCAAAATAGTTGTTTTGTTTGCATTTGTGATTATGCTTCTCGCTTTGATGGGTTCTGGGGTTGGGCATTCTAGCGCTATGATTGATGAAAATCTTCAGAATATGTACGACACTAGCTCGTGGACAAACACCGATTGGGTTGCTCATGAGATGATGGCGGTGGTTCTTATCGCCTCTATGAACATTGTCCTTGCGTTGGCGCTTGGTTTCGTAGGGCTATATCTGGGTTCGATGCGTAAGCCTTCTGCAAAGACCAAAGAATAGCAAAAACATCATACCACCACTTTCTTCTCTTGTCTTTTCTGAACGACAACTAAATCCAATGACTTCTTCACCTTTAGAGAGAACGATGGCAATAGAAGAGGCTTCTATCAATCCTTTTAAGCCAGTTTGACCCGTTGATTCTTGGACGAGGCTGAATAGAACTCAGCAATCCAATTTCGTTGTTCGGGGGAAATCCGAAACCGAAATTTTAATCAATTGTTTATACTTCGCTCTCTAAACTTCACGAAAATAAGCCCAAATTAAGCTCCTCTAAAGTGGATTTTCGGAGCATTTCTCCGATTATATATAGGTTGGTTTCTGGTACTTCAATAACATTTAATAGCCTAGACTATTTGCATAAAAAGTGTTGGCGGGTGAGTGGGCCTCCACCCGTTCCGCCATACAAACCCCGGGCATAGGAGGTGAAAGATTGAGATTCGACACGAAGGATATAGCGTTAATGACTGCCTTCGCTGCATTATATGCTGTGCTGGTGATTTTGCAAGGGTTAAGCGCTGCCGCCACCGTTCAACTTCGCTTCGCTGACTTCCTCATTCCATTGTCCGCATTGCTTGGATGGCCTGCAGTTTTCGGGGTGACTCTGGGCTGCTTTGTCGGCAATACCTATACATCAGCGTCATTATCAAACGGTGTTTATGATATTGCCTTCGGGCCCGTCGCCAACTTGATTGCTGCCACTTTAATCTATCTACTCAGGTATAGAAGGTTAATCGGCTGCCTCCTAGGCTCATTGGTCATCGGCTTGATTGTGGGCAGTTACGTTTGGCTAATATTTGGATCGCCATCAAACATTTTCGGCGTTGAACTTCCTTTGGGCTGGTCTGTTTGGCTATTGAGTGTAATCAGCATTACAACAAGCAGTCTTGTGGCTATAGCAGTAATTGGCTACGTCTTACTAACAGCACTCAGCAGACCAAGCATAATAGAAGCGCTAAAATCAAAGGGATTGAAGGTTGCTATGTAAAGTCCGTTAAGGGTTACAGGAACCTTTCCAGTTTTGTTAATCCTATTATTTCGTCGAAGTCTAAGCCTAAAGCGTCTAATACTTGGTCGAATGTTGAATGTAGATAGGCTATGTATTTGTCAATGTCTACTTCGTTATTTGTTGCAAGCTCAACAGGTTTTACGTGAGGGTCTTTAACTACTTTGACAAAGCTTATTAAGTCGCCGGCTCTCAGCTCCATCCCCCCTTCCTTTAGGATTTTTGCGGCTTTGACATGTTGCGGAGTGGTCTTTATATAGCGCTCTGGTTCTTCGCCTAAAACCACGTTGAATGCTAATTCGTGTAGGCTTTCCCATTCCCGTCGCTTTAGTCGCATGTAGCAGTCGCGGATAATTTCGCTTATGTCTTTTTTCGCCTTTTCAAATTCTGCTGACGTTTTTACCAGGGCTAGGCGTTCTTTCATTCTGTCGAAGGCTTTCTTAATGAACAATGGAATGTGCCTTTTCTTGCCCGTTAACCCCTTAACGTCAACGCTTCCATCATCTAAAACTCCAAGATAATTCTTCTTCCGTGAGCTGAAAACAGCGTATCTGTAAACCTTGTCCACGTCTAAACTCATTTTTAACTCGTGTTCAGTCCAGTGGGCTAACTCTTCAATTTGCGCTTTTGACGGATTTTTTAGAAATATACTGTCTGTATCTCCATAAAGCACTTGAATGCTAAGCTCTTTTGCTTCATTAAGTATCTGGGTTATTGAGTGTCTTCCAACAGCTGCTGTTGCCTCAGCGACTGGTGGGCAGTAAAGGTCAAAGCTGTCGGCTCCGAACACTCCGTAGCTGGCGTTTAATATCACTTTAACTGCCCCTTGAATGACATCGTACCAGCTTCTTAACTCTGCTGACAAGGTTTTGTCCTTTGATCTAGGTTTGTACCATTGTACCCGCAGGTCTCTAAGCGACCCGATTAAAAGACTTTCTAATGCTCGCTTTTTGGTGCAGACCCAGTGGGGCGTGTCTGGAATAAGATTGCTGTGACATTCTGGGTGTTGGCACAGTATGGATTGGTAACCGAGATTCCAAACTTTTATTATTGAGGGGTATAGGCTTGGGAAGTCCATGACTGAAACGTTGAAGTGAACGCCCGGCACAGGTTCAACAACTATTGCACCCTTGTATTTTTTTCCTTTAATTATCGCTTTGGTAGCGGTTTTGCCTTTTACTGCGAGGATATCCTCCGCATTTGGGATGAGTATGTTTCTTTTGCGGTGTTCGCGGTGCATAAAATTTCTTATCCAACGAGAAACGCCTTGTCGGCTCACGTCCTCCATTGGCATACTGCTAATTCTAGCCAACACCAGAATAAGTTTCATAACCAATTCGTCATCAAAACTTGCAAGCTTAAAAGCGATTTCAGCATCTGTAAAACAGTATTTAGCAAGCTCCGTGTAAGTTAGTTCGCCTAGGCTCTTCTCTAACTTAACCTTTTCCATTCCAATTAGGGCTTTGCCTACATCGTCAAGGGTTACATCGCGGTAACGATTATTAAAGGCATAAATTTGGATTGAGCGGTTGAAGAAAAACTTGTAAAGGTCGATGTGCACGCCATACTTTAGCAAGCAGACACGCCTGCTAACCTCTATTGGAATCTCATTTTTCCTTATACCAAGGTTCATCGCCCTATGGGTCAGATAACGCAAGTCGAAATCGTCGCCATTGAATGTTATGACGAAGGGATAACTCCACAATACATCAAAAACAGTCTTAATGAGTTTCTCCTCTGAATCAAACTTTTCAAGGGTTACTTCAGCTGGCAGATGCTCAGTTCCTTCACGAACGCCTTCCCGTTTCAAAAGCAGGACTCTCCGTTGTCCATCTGAGCCGTAGAGCGAAACACAGACAATTTGATAAGCAGCTTCCCGTGGGTCAGGCATCCTTGTTGGAATTGGCGTGTAAACTTCTATGTCGAGGGCTACATAGTGAAACTTTGGGGCTGGATATTCTAACAGTCTCGCCCACTGTTCAATAAATTGTAGCTCCTCATCCGTGGCTTCCTCAAAAATTTCCCGTATACACTTAACCATTTTTTCGGCTTCTTCCAGGGCTTTAATAATTAACTTGCCATCTTTGACTTCATAAACCATTCCGGGCAACAGATTTCGGTCATAAATATAGGATTGGTAATACTTTATTTTTGATTCCCAAACTTTGATTTGTTCAGGAGAAATCGGAGTTTCTGAAACTGTTAGGAAATCTTCTGGAATTATGTCTCTTATGCATCCTTTTGGGCGGCCTCCGATAGCTAGAGGGTCTCTTGCCACAATTTTTGTTACTTTCACATTCCTATCTAATAGTGGGTCAGATTTTTCCACAATTTCGAAGTGGGCGAAGCCTGGATGTTGCATTAGACGGTTTATTTTTTCAAGCTCATACTGTGAAAGGTTTGTTAGGCAATATGGCTTATGTTCAGTATTGTCATACCAAAAGTAGATTTTGCCTGAAACTGGCTCGTAAAGCTTGATTAACGCTTTTCCAGCTTTTCCATCGTATGTAGCTGAAACAAAATATGAAGGTGGCAGATTCTCAGGTGCCAACGGTGGATAAGCACGCTTTTTTCTTTCCTTTGCTACGGCTTGAGTGAAGGGCAGGGCTTCTGCTTCAGTTTTTCCTAAAAGTTTAGCCTCTGCATAAGGGAATTCATCTATACGCCGTTGCGCCATACTGGTTCTTCAACCTAATTATTAATGTGAGTAAGATATACTAAAATCTCTTTATTAGAGCTAGGATTTTGCTCTTTCTGTTGTGTTGTTTTCGCTAGTTACATTCGTTCTTAATTTTCTCTG
>Ga0315306_10001056_pt1 | contig 13228 bp, 16 predicted proteins | sample TDP1_MG_FD_203803 | JGI IMG/M metagenome (GOLD analysis project Ga0315306, IMG submission 203803) | Freshwater sediment microbial communities from Lake Towuti, South Sulawesi, Indonesia - TDP1 | ecosystem: Environmental > Aquatic > Freshwater > Lake > Sediment | place: Indonesia: South Sulawesi... | reverse complement strand
TTAAGACGTTTTTGCCCTAAACTCGATACGCTCAACACCCTTGCCCTTAGACATTCGCCGCAGAACCTCAGCACATCCAATCTCGCCGGTATTCTTGACATGCAAGCCTCCACAAGCGCAAGCATGCCAATCCTTAACCTCAACTATGCGCACCATTTCAACTTGCGGTGGAAGAGTCTTCAGGCTCTCATGAAACCGCGCCACGTATTCTTCAGCCTCTTTTCGCTGCATGGTTTTGATTATCACAGGTCGGTTTTCCTTGATGATGCTGTTGGCCACTTTTTGGATGTCTGGCAGAAAGGGTCCGAGTGAGCCTTGCTGCGAAAGGTCTAAGCGTGCTTTGTCTAGTTCTAATCCCGAGCTGACAACTTCGCTGATAAAGCCAGTTGCCTTGCGGATGACTTCAGCCATCAAATGCGCCAAAGTGTGATTGCGCATTAAGGCGTGTCGGCGACTCCAGTCGATGACGCCTGTCACAGTCTCACCCTCGGTTATTGTGCCCGGTAGATCTACGACATGGATAACGGCGCCGTTTTCCATACGGACATCTCTGACTACGGCTTCGCCATTTGGACCCCCTATTTTTCCCGTGTCAGGCGGCTGTCCACCACCTAAGGGATAGAAAGCCGTTTGGTCAAGGACAATCCTGCATTGCTCATTCAACCTCTGAACAGCTGAGGCTCTTGCTGTGAATTCTTTAAGGTAGGCATCTTCGTAGTAAAGAAGCCGCGTCGGTTGAAACCTTTGCTGCACAGTCATTATGCGTCATCTTTTCTAGAAGTGATTTCGTTTGCACTTAAGTGCTTTCCACAACTTCCTTTTATGCCGCTAGGTGCACTTTGAACAAGCAGCAACTTAGACTCATTGTTGGTGAAAGGCAATGTCATCATCATCTACAATCCGCAAATACCATCCTGACGATAGAGAACAGTGCCGTGACTTGTGGAGAGAACTCGCGCAATGGCATCGAGAAATATATGAAGACCCCAACATTGGCGGAGAACACCCCGAAGACTATTTTGACAAGCACCTGAGCAGAGTTGGACCAGATAACCTTTGGGTTGCTGCAGACAGTTCAAACGTGATTGGACTTGTCGGACTAATGGTCGTAGAGGCTGAAGTAGAGATAGAACCTCTCATAGTCAGCAAAACCTACCGTGGCAAAGGAATAGGAAAACAGTTGATAGAGAGAGTAATTGACGAAGCCCGGAAAAGAGAGGTAAGGCTTCTAAACATCAAACCGGTAGCCCGAAACGCCCTAGCAATAAAATTCCTATATCAGCAAGGCTTCAGAAACCTCGGCTGCATTGAGCTGTTCATAGACTTAACAGGTCGCACGTGGAAACCCGGACCTAAGATCTACGGTTGCGATTTCGACTTCTAGATCAAGCTCAAGCTGCGCTAACTCGACAAAACTGAACTGCAATGCAACAAACGTAAAATATTCGCCTCACAGCCATAATAAACAAGGCACAAAGCTGGGGTCCAAGGCTTGAAGCTTCTTCGATTATGGATTGAAGGACTAGACGAAATGTTAGGCGGCGGCTTACCAGACAAAAGCGTAGTAGTCATGACCGGCGAACCAGGGTCCGGATACGACATACTAGCCCAACAGATAATGTATCAACATGCACTTCACAACGATAGAGTCGCGTACTTCTCCACTTCACGATCACCTGACACAATAAAGGAGGACTTCTCAACTTTTGGCTGGGACGTTACGCCACTTCAGGAAAAAGGCAACTGGACCTACTATCAGGCATCGGTCGGGGACGCAATACAACTGCTGAAAGAAAACATTCCAAAGGCCATCGCTGAAGGACGCTGGGTTCTCCTTGACTCGCTCTCCTACCTTGTTCTAACCCAGAAATACTACTCCGTGGTTCAAATAGTAGAGCTGCTGCTTGAAAGCGCTCGAAAACATGGCGGCATACACTTCATACTATTGACGCAAAAGATGCACGACACGGAAACTGAGACAACTATGCAGCACTTAGCGGACGGCGTCATGGAGTTCACCGCACATGAAACCGCAGGCGGAATCGATAGACGCATCAGAATAAAAAAGATGCGCAGAGCAGTCTATGAGCCGAGACTAATTCCATTCAACATAACAGAAAGAGGAATAACAATCGAAACTGCAGTCAGAATCGTGTAACTCGGGGAGAAGACAGCTTGGACGTTCTCAAAGCAATAAGGAACCGGCGAAGCATCCGAGCCTTCACAGATGAAACTGTCGCTGAAAAGGAAATAGAGAAACTAATAGAAGTAGCCAGATGGGCTCCGTCAGCAGGAAACATTCAACCTTGGGAATTCATAATAGTCCGAGACTCCAAAATCAAACAAGGTCTCTGTAAAGCAGCTTTGGACCAAGAATTTATCAAAGAAGCCTCAGTTGTGATCGTCGTCTGCGCCAACCCAATGCGGTCAGCTCAAGGTTATGGCTCACGGGGCATAAACCTCTATTGTCTGCAGGACACCGCAGCAGCTACACAGAACATCTTGTTGGCAGCTTATGCCATGGGTCTAGCCACATGTTGGGTAGGGGCTTTCGATGAGGAAAAAGCAAAAGAAGTCCTAGGTGTTCCGGAGGGAGTACGACCAGTCGCTATCGTGCCAGTTGGTCATTCAGCAGAAAAGCCTAGAATACGATCAAGAAGGCGGTTGAGTGAGATAATTCATCGTGAGACCTTTGGCGAAAAGTGGCGAATAAGATATTAAGTGTTGAATCCACTATCATGCGACTCGATCCTCACTCAGAAGCTGTTTGAAATGTGCTCTGCCCATTTGACAGAAAAGATAAGAAAGCTCAGCAGGTTGGCTGTGGCAATCGGTGGTTTCCTGATAATGATAGGCATGATTCTCGTCAACGCTGTCGTGTTAAGCTTGATGAACATTGTAGACCTAAGCACATTCACGAATGAAACCTATTTGCTGATGTTCATGCTAGCTTTGTTCTCGGTGGGCATGTTAGACATAATAGCCGGGGTCATACTTTCTAGGAGATGAGATAAGCTGAGCGTTCGAAGAAAGATCTCCATTGCAGTGGGCTTAACGCAAAGCACTATAGGCGCTCTTGCATCTGTTTTCGCATACATTTTGTACCATAATTCCTTCAATATTCAAGAGATTCTGAACGTGCCTTCTCAAGATGTTATCTCCTACATGATGGTGCTAATCGTTTTCGGCGTGCTTTCCGTTATCAGCGGACTGTTTCTTGCAAACGAGCAATAGACAGGAGATCTGAGAGAACTTGAGAGAAAAGCCCGGTTTAAAAAGAGGACTTGGGTTACTCCACGCAACAATGATGGGCATCGGAGGCGCCATCGAGGTCAGCGTTTTTGTTATGTTTGGCTATGCCGCCGGACTGGCTGGAAGCGCACTTGTGATAGCTCTCGTGGTCTGCGGAGTCATAAACCTCTTTACGATGCTGAGTTACGCCGAGTTAGGCTCTGCCATACCTAAAGCCGGAGGCGAATACACCTTTGCAAAGGCAGCTTACGGCGGCTTTGTCTCCTTCTTAACAGGATGGTTTGAATGGATTAGTAACATGTTCTTTGCAGCATTATCAGCGGTAGGCTTTGGCTACATAATATCGTATCTGGTTCCTGTGAATGTTCCCATAACCGCCATTGTCACGGTGGCGGTCTTCACACTAATCAATGTTCGAGGCGTGGAAGAAGTGGGCAAAAGCCAAACACTAATGGTCGGCAGTTTATTAGCGATCTTGGTCGCGTTCACCATAAACGGACTACTGGCGCCCACATTGCAGCAGTTTCAGCTCTCGGCACCAGCCGGACCGCTGGGAGTCATTCAGGCAACTGCCTACATCTTCGTAGTGTATCTGGGCGCAGAAGCCATAGCAGTGGCACAAGCCGAGATAAAAGACCCCGCCAAAACCATTCCCAGAGCCATAATATTGACCGCCGCTGCCTTACTCATCTTATACCCGGCGATAGCTTATGCCATGTTCCGAATCGTACCCGCTGAGGCTATTAGTGGACAATCATCTCCAATAATATATGCAGCACAACTATCCTTGGGCGACATCGGCAAAATCGCCTTAACACTAGCAGGCACAGTCGCAGCTCTATCATCAGTCAACACGTCTATAATGGCTCAGTCCCGAGTTGCCTATGCACTAAGCCGAGACGGATACTTCCCACAAGCACTGTTCCGCATTCACCACAAGTTCAACACGCCACATGTAGCGATAATAGCCGGAGCTATTCTTACAGCCATACTTGCAGCAACAGGAGTTATAAACTTCGTTGGCTATGCTACAGACTTCGGCTTCATAGTCGGCTTCGCACTAGTAAACCTGTCGCTCATCAAACTGCGCAAAGAAAAACCCTTACTCGACAGGCCTTTCAAGGCACCACTCTATCCTTTCACTCCAATCGCCGGAGTGGCAACCTCACTATTTCTTCTTGCGTTCATAGACCTTGGAGTGCTTTCACTGGGCTTAGTGCTATCAGTCCTAGCAGTCCTCGCATACTATATCAGAATGGTGGGACACCTACGTATCCGCATAGCTTTTGGGGGAATAAGCCTAGGCCTAGGAGGATTCACAGCCATGCTTGCATACTTGGTTGCGACAAGCAGGTTCGCATTCAACGGGTTATCACCGACTGCGGTCTCAATCATATTCTTTATTCTGCTCTTCGCAAGCACAATCCAAATAATGGCAGGCGTCCTGAATGTTACAGCAAAACACTAGCACCGAAGACTTAACATCACACAATCACCTATAGCCCATAGGCTAACTGCAGTTCTTCATGGGAGAAAATATGCCCAAAGAGGAGAACGACACAAAAGCCGACTACGTGATTCTCGATCCTAGAGAAGACAGCCTTGTCAAAGACACAACTGCAAAAGAAAAGGCCCAGGTTTTCAAAGTGTCCCAGAGAATAAGCAAGTATTTGAGCGGACTGTTGTTTGCAACCGGAGCGATATCAATCCTTATGTCCGCAGAATACTTCCTAGGAGCCAGACTTCTACTTTCCCTTGAACTAAAGACACTTTTCTTAGCGGTGCTGGGTTTCATAGGCGTGGTCAATCTGGCTTGCGGGTTGCTACTACTTGCTAAAGAATGAAAATCAACTGTTGTCTTCGACTAGCAGAAATCACTGTCGACACCATATGGACTAGACAACACTCCTCATGGAAGCAATAAGCATTTTACTGCCATGCCCTAATAACAGAGCCAAAAGTGATGACCCAATGCTAGGGCAATACCAAAGAGTTCTAGTGGCTGGCGGCGCCGGCTTCATAGGCAGCCACATAGTTGACAAACTGCTTGAAGCTGATGTTGATGTAACAGTCTTAGATAACTTGTCGACTGGTCGAATGGAAAACCTGAGACACCACAAGCACAATACTCATTTTCACTTTGTCAAAGGAGACATCCGCAACATCAGTCAGGTAAAAGCTGCGGTTAAGAATTCTGACGCCGTGTTCAACGATGCCGCTGTTGTAAGCGTGCGCTTGTCAGTTGAGAATCCAATGCTGGTTAATGAAGTCAACGTGAATGGCGCGTTAAACTTGCTGAAGACCAGCGTGGACAGCGGCGTGAAGAGATTCATCCAAGCATCTTCAGCTTCAGTTTATGGTGACACGAAAACGTTGCCACTTACGGAGGACATGCCGCCTAGACCCATTTCACCCTATGCTGTTTCTGAGCTTGCAGCTGAGAACTATGCCAGGATATCTTACCCTGTTTACGGATTGGAGACCGTATGTCTTCGCTACTTCAACGTTTATGGACCCAGACAATCATACAGCGAGTACAGCGGAGCGATAACAATATTCATGAATCAACTTCTCCGCAATCAGCCCCCAACCATTTTCGGTGATGGTGAGCAGACAAGAGACTTGGTTCACGTCGAAGATGTAGCTACTGCGAGCATACTTGGGTTGTCAAAGAAAGAAGCAGCTGGAGAAGTCTTCAACATAGCGACGGGCACAGCAACGAGCGTGAACACTATGGTACAAACGCTCATGAAAACCGTGGCTAAAACAAGCCTAACACCTTTACACAAGGAGCCTCGACCGGGTGAGATCAAACACAGCTGTGCCAGCGTCGAGAAAGCCAAGAAGATCTTAGGCTACAAACCCATGTTCAACATCGACCAAGGCCTAAGACAACTTGTAGGATGGTACACCTCAAAAGAAGCAGATCACCACCAAAAAAAGATGACGTCAAGGAAAAAAACTTAAACCACTCATGAATAGATGATAAGCCTTCAAGGCTTGGACGGAGACCAATGGTTGAACTGGGAACATCGCTAGTCCTGTTAGACAGCCTCGTCATCTCGCTGCTCGCCTGCCTGCTCATCCTTCCCTACTACATAAGAAAGGCCCAACAAGTCGGCGTCACAGGAAAAGACATCCACAAGCCAGGTTCACCAGTCATAGCCGAATGCGGCGGCGTCATACTCATACTTGCATACCTGGTCGGACTCTTCTTCTTCATACCCTTTAACGACGAAGTTCTGAACCTCGAAATCGTCGGCACCGCTGCAACAGTGCTGTTAACTGCATTCATAGGATTAGTGGACGACATCTTTGAGACAAGATGGCGCATAAAAGTCCTCACGCCCTTACTCGGCGGCGTTCCACTCGCTGTGATGCGCTTGGGTAGAAAAACGATTCTAACTCCTTTCGGAGTGCTTGATTTCGCAGCGCTTGGACTTTTCGGATTAATCATGTTTTATGCAATCATCATACCATTTGCAGTGACAGCGTCAGCCAACGCCATAAACATGTTTGCAGGCTTGAATGGACTGGAAGCAGGCTCATCCCTAATAATGGCTTTGGCACTACTGTTTTTGACTTTTCGTTCGGACAAGCCGATAGGCTACATTATTTTGACTCCTTTCATTGGAGCGCTCTTAGCCTTTCTTTACTTCAACAGATATCCGTCCCGAGTCTTTCCAGGAGACGTAGGCACGTTCGGCATGGGCGCCGTTTTGGCATGCGTCGCCATACTCGCAGACTTGGAGCGAGCAGCCATAATCATGTTCATCCCATACTTCGCTAACGCTGCCTTATTCTTCGTCGGAAAACTCAAGAGAGTGCCACCGCCAAGAGAGGCGCAAATGAATCCAGACGGAACGCTTCCAGCTCCAAGCATCTGGAGTCTTCGAAGCATCATTCTTAGAATCCGCCCCATGAGAGAGAAAGCGTTGGTCACAACCTTGCTCTTAATCGTTGCCTTGTTCGCGGTCGTGGGCATGCTGGCTTACGGGATCTGAAAAAGCCTCTTGAGACATCTAGATTGGGACTGTAGAGATTCATGGTGGCACCTGGGCATCGCCAGCTGCTTGGTTCCGTCGGCTAAAGCAGAATGCTAGCGGTGCATAGGATAGCGAATGCTTTTCTAACTTGCTGAGTTTATGGATTTCTTGAGATGTGCCTGAGGCCAGTGATCATTGAAATGGACAATATTGCCAGTAGGACAAGGTGTGGACCAACTAAGGCGATGGGAACTGCCATTGGAAATCCTAGGAACGAGGGCAAGATGATTGCGAAAGCAGGAATTGTAAGCAGCAGGTTTAGTTGGCGGCCTTGAAGGAAGGACCGTGCGTCATTGGTTCTCCAGAACAAGAGTAGAAACAGTAGAAAAGCAGTCCACTCCATAGAAATGCTCAAGGGGCTTGTGACGCATAACTGCAACCCATACCATTTGCTGGTGGCTGGCCACAAAATTTGTACTCCGCCGCCGGTTAACATGTCGCCCAGAAGTGAATGTTGAGTCAAAGACGCAAGAACTGGTAGAAATCGTTTACCATACACTAAGAGAATGGGTAGAAACCCTACGGCGTATACGATAACTGAGTGAGTTGGTCCTCTGTGTTCAAGTCCTAGAAAAAAGTCAATGTCTGGCAAAACCGAAGCCAGAAAGAGCAGAGGAGTGCTGATTTTTACTTCCAGAAGTCTTGAGGTAGTTTTACCTGTCAAGTAGCCAAGAGCAAGATGTCCAACTGCAAACATGTTGAGCTGCTCCTTCTACGAATAAGGTCAATACGAATAAGGTCAAACACCGAAGTTAGTATTCTGAGATGAACGTTGGGTTTTCTACTTTCTCCTACGGCGTTTGCTGGCAAGCGTTATTTACTTTTTTCTGATGTACGCTTTGCGTAAATCTGCTTTTGGTCCCATGAACGTCTGCCAAGTACACCTACGCAATCTGCAAAAGCTGAAATATGGAATCCATGGGAACAGTATAATCCAGGTGGCAGTTCATCTCAGATTCTTCTTCATCGCTGTTTCATGACATGCTCAAACCGCTCGCTGTCATAGCAATCTTTGTCATTCTCATTCTGCTTGCGTCCGAAGTCTTAATGGGATTGCTTTCATTCACACGGCTTATAGGCACTAAGGGAAATATATACAGTCCTCCTGACATTGGGATTTATCAGGACAGCAACTGCACAAGCCCAGTTTCCTACATCGACTGGGGAAGCTTAGAGCCGGGCATGGCAAGAAACACGACAATGTATATCCGCAACGAGGGAAGCGAAAAAGTCGAACTACAAGTAAACGCGACGAATTGGCAACCCACAAATATTTCAAACTACATGAATCTGAGTTGGAACTACAAACGCGAAGCAGTATTCCCAAGTGAAACCGTCAAAGTGACCCTGACCTTGTCTTCGAGTTCCTCTCCAGACTTCACGGAATACCTTGTTGCCTACGATGTTAAACGGTTCAGCTTCGACATCATTATCAGCGCTTTCAGTTAGTATGGCTTTTTCGTTCTTAGAATGAGAGGTGTACATGTGCAGAACAACGATACAATAATGTTTATTAAGTCTTCGTATATGTGATACCTAATGGCGCAACAAATATGCAAAGAAAAGAAGGCATAGTGGCAGGTGCTGCCTTAGCGCTCGTTCTATATATTCTCATCCTGAGTATTCTTGGACCCATCGTGTCAGCGGCTGTGCGCAACCGAACCGTTTCTAGTTATGGATCTGTGAAAGCTATTGGAGTCTGCGTCTACTGGGATCAAGCCTGCACGAGTACTGTTTCTTCAATTGACTGGGGGATTGTGGAACCTGGCTCGAATGTGAACAGAACGGTTTACATTCGGAATGAAGGCAGTGCTATAGTCAACTTAGCCATAGCCACTTCCAATTGGAACCCGTCAAACGCTTCGAGCTACATGACCCTTAGCTGGAACTATGGTGGGCAAATCCTCAACGTGGGCGAAGTGGTTAAAGTCGAGCTCACGCTCAGTGTTTCACCAGACGTGACGGGGATAACGAGCTTCAGCTTCGACATAACCATAACTGCAAGCGAATAGAACACAACTTCAACCAGACTTCCAAAGCACTTTGGTATAACACCGACAACACCTCTTCATCTAATGGATCCCAACACAACGGCTGAACTTTACTTGCCTATCTGAGCTTTCTCTCGAAAAGAACTCTCTTCAAAGCTGATGCTGCATCGACGGGCCGTCCGGATCTGATTATCCAGACAGAATGACCGATCGATACTCAGGTCATGTCAGGCTTGATTAGGGATCTAACAAAGTCTATCTCTTTCGCTATTTCAAAAAAAAGAGAAAGGTGGAGCTTTTGCAGGGGGACGCGAGAAAATACAAAAAGGGAGGTGGCTGGAATTGATTATTATCCCGTCACAGAGACAAGTAGTTGATTACTGGTCATGGAGTACTTGACACCCATGTAGTAGTATTTCATTGTAGCGCCGGAGTTTATGTAATAGCAGCCACATGAAGTGTATTCTTGCTTTCCTGCGGGATTTTTGTCAGTTGAAATGTAGAATTGCAGCCAAGCATATGTTCCAGCGGCTAGATTCCCTACATTCCACGTCAAGAATACCTTGTTTGATTCACCAATTGTGGTATAGCTTGCTGTGCCTTGTGTGATGTCGTGCGGGAATGGTAGGTCAATTTCAAGCTCTGCGCCCAATCTGTCAGTAACGACAGCATTCTGAATATCGACAGGTGTGTAGATTTCAATGGATATTAGCCATTGAATATTGGTATTCATTGGTACTACAGTAGGTCCGTAATTATACTTGTGAATGCAGATTGGTGGTGCATCTGCGAACGCGATTGGTGAACCAAGAACTAAGATGCATAGTGCCAAAGACACTCCTAATATCATCATTCTTTTCATCTTTTTCCCCCCTTCTAAAGCGGTTGACAAAAAGCAGTAGAGAGCTGACACAATATAAACGCGTATGAAGACTGATTATAGAAGATTCTTCTATTTTGAGCTTTAGAAAATGCGTTGCTGCGGTGTTCTTCTCTTATCTTACTACTGCGTCGCGTACATATCATAATTGAGTGTTTACGCGTGTTTACATACTAAAGATGGATGGCATGGTCAGTCTGGCCTCTGCATAGTTAGGAAATCACTAAAGCAGATTCATAGATTTGGCGTTTCAGAATGATATGACAGCTCAAGTTCTCACGGTTACAATGAAGGCTGCGCCTGCTGCGCCAAGAATTAGTGAAGCTAGTCTTTTCATGTCTGTTGCGAAGGATCATCGTTGTCATCGCCAGTACACAGGCGATTGCGCTTGCTCTCCTGCATCACAAACCTCAAACGCATGATCAAGCTCTTCAACTGATGCACAATGCTAGTATGCATTCAAAGATCAATGTCTAGGAAACTGGCAGAATAGTTGGGCGATAAATCAAGGCATAAGCTAAGTCTCCTATAGCCGTAACGAATTCTGCAGTTAAGCGCGCGCTTGAATCATAGAGGACTCTACCACAAAGCATAAAAATTAAACAAAAGACGAACAAAATAGGGATCAGAACAGCGCAAGGAGAAATTAAACTCTCCACAGAGCGCTGTTCGGCTGAAGGAGACAGAGCAGATTAAGATGGAAAAGAATTCGTTATTTTGGGTGTTGGGAATTCTTCTACTAGAACTCTTAGCCTATACGCAATTTCTGACTCGATAGATTGTGAAGTGTATGGGTAATAGAGAAGTGACAATTAGTGTAGTAATTCCGTTATATAATGCGGAACAAACTGTCGGCAGAGCAATAAATTCTGTTCTTGAACAAACTTATCATGTCTTTGATGTGATTGTGGTCGATGACGGTTCGAAAGATGAAGGTCCCGACATTGTTATGAATTTTCATGATCCACGGATCCATCTTATTAAGCAAAACAATAAAGGCCCTGCTGGAGCTCGCAATACAGGAATTTCCTATTCAAAAGCTGAATTAATCGCGTTTCTCGATGCCGATGATGAATGGTCTAAAGATTTCTTATCAAACATTTTATTATTATTTCAAAAATTCCCTACAGCGGGTATTTACGCTACTGCTTATGATGTTTGTCCAGATGATGGGAAAAACTTCTGGGATGGGCTACCAAAACCAGATGGAATCATCACCGATTTTTTTAGAGCACAGTGTATCGCTGATCGTTACCCCTCAATAACCCCATCATTTGTAGCTATTCCGAAGGCGATTTTAGAAGAATATGGGGGGTTTAACGAGAAAATGATATACGGTAAAGAGGATTGGGACCTTTGGTCAAGAATAGCTTTGGATTACCCCATTGCATACTCCTGCAACATTGGTGGGGTTTACCATTTATCAAAAGGTCAAATATCAAAAGCTAAGAGAGATGTGTCCCTCCGTTATGAGATGCCATTCTTAGAATATGGCAGAAAACGTCTCATAGAAAAAAATTACCGTAGTGAATACTTGAATGAGAAATCACTAGAGGAATTCCTTGTTCGAAATGAATTACAAGCCTTCGTGGCAAATATTTTCATCGAAGACAGATTTGAGGCAATTAAAAAGATACTGCGAATGAACAGTCGAAATAATAAGAAAGAAAAAGCTATGGCCTTATTGCTGTATTTAATTCCAGAAAGATTCCTTTCAGTTATTTTTCGCACAAGGGTTCATTAAGAAACAAACGCGCGCGTAACTGTATCTATTTTCGTTTCTAGGTCTCACACCGCCTTCATGGACCGTTTACCATGAATAATACTGCGCGCGCTATGAAACAACCCATGATAGTCGACGGACGAAGGATCTACAACGCACAAAAATTTAACCAGAAACTAAAATTCAAAGCGATAGGTCTATCCCAGAAACCTTAACCGGAAGAGCAAACAAGGTCGTTCAGCTAATCGAAACCCGCAGATTTCCCATAAAAAACCCTCCAAACACTGGGCTTGAGACGCTGTATTTTCTTAGGCGAAAATCGTTTAATAAAGATATAGTTTTCATAATTGGCAGGTTTCTCTCGAAAATCTTCGAATTCTCAATTTTTCTATATATGTTTGATCTTATTTTAAGCTCGCGGCATCACAGACAATACATTTTGTCGCAAAGATTTATGTCGGTTTTTTTAAGCATGCTAGCCATCGGTAAGGAGATTCTCGGCCGCCACAAATATCGAATACGCAAAATCGATCTGCCGATATGCTTCACAATGGAAGAAAACTTGCTCCTTATTGTTAATCCGCCCAAGAGCACGCTATTTTTCAGAGATAATTCAGACTTGGATTAGGTAGTCTCTTAAGATTGCGGCTGTGGCAAACGAGGCTGTTAGTGCAAAAAGGCTAAAGGTGATTGGGGTTCTAGTTACACTCCACGGTGTGTAGCTGAGCAAGAGAGCGGTAATGGAGGCAAGAGCAATGCTCATACCTATGCTCACTGCAATCCCTTCTATTGTGTTCAGATCTTTTTTTGGGAAAAACAGCTTGATTAGCGCGTAACCTGGTAGCACCAAGACCAAAACGAATCCGAGGATGTTCCTTGCGTAAACGAACTGGAAGAGGTTCTCTAAGGCAGTAGAACCCAATGTGACTGTTGCAAGATCTAGCGTAATGGTGACCCAGTACCAAAAACAGTGTGAAGACAGGAAGTAGTTTTTTGGTGCCAAGATATCTTGATTCCCTCTTTCTTGCCTCAATTTTCCTTATGACGATATTATTTGGTAGACTCTTATAATTGCGGTTAAGATGAACAGTAAGCCCGTTGCAAGCGCCACTATTCTCAATCGGCGTTTTTCGATCAAGATGTGTGTTTTTCCATAATATGGTGACAATAACTCCGAGGTTGTCAGTAGGACGATTGCTGTGATTGCCAGCCAGAGGCTTGCGTCTTCAAAGCTTAGTGGGAACTGCATCTTAATCCTCCAGCAAGATGAACCTCGTTTTCATTGTTTTTCCATTCTCGCTTGTTTCTTCGCTCTCTATTTTTATTTGTTTTCCTG
>Ga0315306_10001055_pt1 | contig 13233 bp, 10 predicted proteins | sample TDP1_MG_FD_203803 | JGI IMG/M metagenome (GOLD analysis project Ga0315306, IMG submission 203803) | Freshwater sediment microbial communities from Lake Towuti, South Sulawesi, Indonesia - TDP1 | ecosystem: Environmental > Aquatic > Freshwater > Lake > Sediment | place: Indonesia: South Sulawesi... | reverse complement strand
GCTGCGCCCCTCTCCAAGAGCTTCTCAATCCATCCTATCATCTCTGGCACGTTGTGTGATGCGCGAACAACTTCATCGATTGTGTTCACTTCAAGAGCTTTCAAGTCTTCAAGCATGGATTGAAAGTACTTGGTCGAATATTTGCCTGGGTCCTGGCCATTTCTCTCTGCGTTCTCAATGATCTCTTTCGAGATGTCGGTGACGTTCATGACAACCTTGGTCCTATGGCCTCGAAATCTCAGGTACCTCGCGATCGTGTCAAAGGCTACAAAAGTTCGAGCGTGACCTAGATGGCAGTAGTCGTATACCGTGGGACCGCATAGAAATATCCTGACAACTCTTCCCTCGGCACGAAAGGCCTTCTTCTTGAGAGTCAATGTGTCAAATATCCGAAGTGTCATTTCTCGGCAAGCCTTGACAATTGGATTGAAGGTTCAACTACTTCTACTGAGGCCTCTGGGCCTCAAAAGAGTTCTTTCGCGGAATGATCGATGTCGCTCACAAGAATGACCTAACAGACTATTGAGTATACCGGCCTGAATCTCGGTCTACGTCTTGAGTTTCATTTCGCTTAAGGTGGCTACTATGTGATCGACCAAGCTCTGGATGATCTTCTCGCCGGTCTCACTTGACGATGTCTTCGGGTCACCTAGGACTCCATTCTTCGTGAACGCTGTCATTCCTCTCTTGATTATCTCTCGGCTTATCTTCTTGTTGAAGGGGCCTACGTAGCCCGGCGCTGCCGACGACATATCGACAAGATCACTTCTCACGGCCAAGACGCATGATGTCTCAGCGAAGCCTGAATGTGCTCCTGCAGCTTCCGGGGACACTCCATACCGGGCTGCCACTTCATTCATAACTTCCACGAAGCGCTGCAAGTCGAAATACCCATAGATCTTCGCCTTTCGATACTTTCTCTTGAGAGCCGGGAGTCCCTTTCTCAAGGGTTCGAAGTTTCCTCCATGTGTCGGGATCAGCACATAGTTCTTGAATCCTGCTCTCATCAGAGATCCCACATAAGCATCAACTAGTGTCTGAAGCGTTCTGGGCGAGACTGAGATAGTTCCTGGAAACGCCAAGTGGTGTTCAGAACAGCCTGGCCTGATGACGGGCGCAACAAGTGTCCTACCTAGCTTCCTCGCCAGTCTTTCGCAGAGGTCGTATGCGAGAAGTGAATCAGTAAACGTTGGGAGATGAGGTCCATGCTGCTCTATTGAGCCCACTGGTATGAGAACCGTCTTGAAGCCCGAGTCAATTGCCCTCTTGATCGAGGGCCAGTTCATCTCTTCCATCTGAACCTTCACTTTCATCACCGATCGCTTGTCGGGCAGGAACTTCGGTCACGGGTTGTTGGCTCTGTGCCTTTCCTGCTCCTTAGTCCATTGATGGCCTTGGTTCACGATTTATTGTTTGAGTTGCTTGCTCGACGCCCTCTTACTTGATTCGGGATCGCCTGGGTTTGAGTGGTTGGCTAAGACTGTGGTCTGGTTTCTTGAAGAAGATCTGACTCGAAATCACTCCATCCTACGCGTGATGCGAGATTTGTGTGATCCTTTCCTCGTCGCGTATCCTTGGTCTCCATGGGCTTTGTGGGAGACGCGTCGCCATATACGCTGGTAAGCCAATGATTGTATCTTGGCTCCTTTCCTCGAACAATCATCCCATAGAGATCGATGAGTCTCTTCGTCATCGGGCCCACCTTGCCATCTGAAATCGCTCTTCCGTCTATTGCCAGAATTGGCTCTATCTCCGCTGCCGTGCCTGTGAAGAACACTTCATCGCCTGTGTAGAGTTCAGCACGGCTTATGGCTCTCTCTTCAACTCTAATTCCCAGGTCTCGGGCCACGGTCATGACGGTCTCTCTTGTTATCCCGGGCAGGATGGAGCATGTCAAAGGCGGAGTCGCCAGCTTTCCCGACTTGACCATGAATATGTTCTCTCCACTGCCTTCGCTGACCGTGCCGTTCCGATCTAGGAGGATGGCGTCGTCGTAGCCATTGCTCGATGCCTCGATCTTAGCTAGGATTGAGTTGATGTAATTCCCGCACGCCTTAGCCAATGGTGGAGTTGAGGAATCGTCGATCCTCCTCCAAGATGAGACGCATACCTTCAAACCCTGCCTCTCAAAGAGCTTCTCCATAGGAAATGCACAGATCGCTATTGACGTAGATCCCTTCAGTACGTCCAAACGCACATCAAGGTGCGAAGCATAGATTATCGGCCGGATGTATGCTGGTACGTGAATCTTGTTCCTTCTCAACAATTCCAACGTTGCATCGCAGAGTTCGTCAATAGTGAAATTGCATTTGAGCCGGTACACCACTGCGGAGTTGAAGAGCCTGGACATGTGTTCCTTCAGCCGAAATACACATAGGTCCCCATTGGCGGGGTAGGCTCGGATTCCCTCGAAGACTCCAGTCCCATAGTGCAATGCATGAGTCATGACGTGAATCTTGGCTTCTGACCAATTCACGAACTTCCCATCCATCCATACGCAGTCTGCCTGTACAGTCATAGCGCCTCATCTACCCGCTTAGGAGAATCGAAGCAGATCTTGTATTGTTCCATCTCAATCAAAACCTCGCTCAGCCAGCCCAGACAATTCGTAGATGTCGGGCTAGCCGACAATAACGAGAATAAGGAGCAACAGAATTGCCAGCAAGTCTCCGTTCGTGATTGATGCGGTGAGATTTGGCAAGTTCTGTAATCCCTTAAGAAGCTATAGCTGCTTGGCGAGGCTATAAGATTTTTGCAGATTTGACAAGCCAGCCCTACGTTCGATCAGTCTTTTCGTTGAGATCTCTGGGATTATGTTGGTGTCATTGTTCTGTTGCGATGCTTTTTGTATCTGAGTGATATCATTAGTCGGCTGACAGGTGGAAGTTTCGTTTGTCGAGCATCTTCGATGTATCGCTTGCCGACGCCATGCAAAGGAGAATGCCTGCGAGGAAGTGGCGCAAGTATGATAGAGACGTTATTCCTCTCTGGATAGCTGACCACGACTTTCCCCCTCCTGTCGAGGTGAAAGAGGCAATAGTTGAGGCCATCAACATCGGCGATACTGGCTACACGGACAATTCGGAAGTTGCACAGCTGATGGCTGAGAAGGTTACCAAGGTCAACAAGATACCTGTCGCTCCGAGCGATGTCTATGTGACTCAGGGGGTATTGCCCATGATGTGGGTTGCCTGCAAGGTAGCCTGCAAGCCCGGCGACGAGGCAGTGGTGACTGATCCTATGTACTATCCGTTCTTTGAAGCGGCAAGGGCAGCTGAGGTGAAGATGAACTACGTGCAGCTGAAAGCAAATGACGGTTACACGTTTGACGAAGAGAGGCTAAAGAGAGCGATCAGTTCCAAGACGAGGTTGATCTTCGTCTGTAATCCTCACAACCCTACTGGGAGAGTCATGACGAAAGAGGAGTTGAAATGCGTTGCTGACATGGCGGTCGATTGCAATCTCACGGTTATGTCTGATGAGCTTTGGGAGGATGTAATCTTCGATGGCCGTCATCATATTAGCCTCGCATCATTGAATTCAGAAATATCTGACAGAACGGTCACGTCATTTGGGTTCTCGAAGACGTTCGGAGTTGCCGGGCTACAGGTGGGATACGCCGTGGCGACAAATAGGCAACTGATGCGCAAGCTCAAAAGCATAGGGTTCAGAGATACCGGCGATCCTGATGAGCCTGCCTTGAGGGGAACAGGTTCGCTGGCCTTGGCGGCGGCGAAGGCAATGCTGAGCCCTAGCGTGAACTATTACGTTAGGGAGCTAGTGGCGTATTTGCAGAACGTCAGGGACCTAGCTTACAGGCGGCTGGCGTCTCTTGATGGAATTCGTCTCAGTCCCCTCGAAGGTACCTATCTGATCTTTCCAGACGTGACTGGCTATGAAATGTCTAGTGAGAATATGACCGAGTATCTCCTCAGAAGAGGCAGAGTAGCCGTTGAGTCAGGCTCGGAATTCGGGCCTTCAGGCGAAGGTCACATCAGAATCAACATAGGGACAAGTGGGGAGATACTGACTGAGGCGCTGAACAGGATAGAAGAGGCGTTGAAAGCGTTCAAGCAGAGTGGAGCCTGATCTCCTAGGCGAGGGTCCTCAACAGGTTCGGTTTTCGCAAAGCGCTCCAATCAGCCCAACGACGATGTTCACCTCAGGAAGTAGGCGGCTACCACGGCGGACAGGGAGACAAAAGCGACGTATGAGAAGCCTACTTGAAAGCCAAAGGAGTCCGCCAGATATCCCAGTATGACAGGCGAGAAAGACCCCAGAGTGAAGGCCAAGGTGAAGTAGAGGCCGTAGATTAGGTCGCGGTTCTCTTGTGTAGTCGCCTCGGCCACGTATGCCTGAACGATCCCTCCGACTCCTTGTCCCGCAAAGCCAAGCGGCACAAGGACGAGAAGGACTTGCAGGGTATCTCTTGAATAGGGGAGGAGATACCACAGCGCGCAGGCAAGGCCCATGGCGAACATCACTACCTTTCTTCTTTCAACCCTGTCTGACAGGTATCCCCAAACGTATGGGGCAGGTATCCCAGCACCCACGAAGATGGCGAATAACACTCCAACCTCAAGCGGTGCTATGCCCAAGTCTCGAATGAGATAGGAAGGTATGAAGTCCCTTGCCCCTATCCTAAACGCCATCACCATTTCAACTACCATGACAGTCAAGACAATTCTGTCGCTAAGCACAACCTTCAGTCCCTTCAGCAGAAGCCTGAGACTCGATGTGCCGGACCACTCGCGAGAACGCTTAGGCTCTGCAATGAATAGGAACGCGAATCCTATTACGAGCCCAGGTACAGAGAAAGCGAGGATAGTCGCCCTCCACCCCAGCCATGATAGCAGCAAGCTTCCTATGAAAGGAGTGACGAAGCTGCCAACCTGCGCAGCAGCTATGTTAGCTCCCAATGCCCTTCCTAGTTGGTTCTTCGAGAAATTCTCAGCAATATATGATGCTCCTGTGGGATGCTGAGGGCTTGAGCCCACGCCCGCCAATGTACGATTGAGCAGAATGTGCTCAAATCCTTGCGAAATCGAGATGAAGGAGTTTGCAATTGACTGCCAGATCATGCCGAAACCGAGGAGAATCTTCCTTCTCACGAATCGGCCCAAGAAACCCATCAAGAGTTGAAGTGCACCGCTGGACAGCCTGTAACCCATCACCAGCAATCCCACCAAGCCGTAGGAAAGCTGGAATTCTGAGATCATTGGCGGGTACAGGATCGGCAACAGACTGTCATACGTGTGGTTCAACGCATGGGACGTTATCACCAGAGCGTATCCAGACTTTGCCGACCCGATTTTCTTCTCAGTCGTCTCGGAAGCCTCGCTACCGGCCGCTACAAAACCGTCAATCTATGAAAGTCTTTCGCCATATCGGTCCTAGCTTCACAGTCTTCTCGGATCGTGAACGTATGCTAGACCCGATTTCACTGTCTACCTCAGACTACATTCTGAAGATCAGGCATCTGACTACTATTATTATGGAAGACCTAGCATATTGGCGTAAGAAGGGTGAGTATTGAGCAGTAGAACCCGACTTCTCACTCGCTTGATCGCTGCTGTTGCAGTCTGCCAGATGGCAGCCATTCTTGGTTCCATCTTTACCACACCTGCCATACCGACATGGTATGCGGGGCTCCGCAAGCCGGATCTTGCTCCTCCGAACTGGGTTTTCGCTCCAGTGTGGACCATACTCTATCTGCTCATGGGTATCTCGCTCTTCTTCATCCTGAATGTCGGACCAGAGAGGAGGCCTGTCAGAGAGCCAGTTGTGATATTTGGTGTCCAACTGGCCTTAAACATTCTTTGGTCTTACCTGTTCTTCGGGATGCAGTCACCTCTACTCGGTTTGATTGGTATCGTCGCGCTGTGGGTGATGATTGTGCTGACCATTGTCTCCTTTTTCAAGGTGTCAAAGTTGGCCGCCTTGCTGCTGGTTCCTTATCTCATCTGGGTAGGCTTTGCCAGTTACCTGAATTACGCACTGCTGATCCTAAATCCCTAGGAACAGTCACTTCTCTCCCAACAGTCGTTGCAAGACCTCAACAGTTCTTTATCAGAATCAGGGCAGTAGGATATGCTACCAAGTCTGTTGCTGAGACAGGATTCCGAAGGTCATGGAAAGAAAAATCATTCCTCGTCGCAGCGCTGTTGCAATTTGGAGGCTAGGGCTCGACGCACGGATTCGTGGAAAGTTCTTTAGGAGCGTTGGACGCAGTGGTAATCTGCCGTATTGGCCGGACAGCATAAGAGTGAAGGACCACAGGTATTGGAATCAAGGGCCGGTAGTTCAGTTGGTATGAATGATGGCCTTAGCCAAGCCGTCAGTACATACGCCGCGTTCGCATCTTGACGGAGAGAGACGCGGAAGCCGCGGGTTCAAATCCCGCCCGGTCCACCATACCTAACGCTTCCGTTCTACACACGCCCAGTTGTTCAAATGCAGCGCGCATAAGTCGCTTACAGCTTGACGCTTATCTCCAGGCCATCTTCACCAACGGCTACATATTTGCTACTGTATTTTCCTGAAAATCTAACATAGTCCAAGTATTCTTTCATTTCGTCGGCAAATATCCGTGCATTGTCTGCAACTAGGGTGCTTCCTTTGTGGAGCTTTCCTTCGACCAGTTGCAGGTAGTCCCGATACTCACTCTTCTCGGCGTCGATGAAGACGAGATCGAATTTTCCTCTCAGTCTCGGTACGACTTTCTTGGCATTACCAATTATGATCTTTACGGTCGGCAGTATCTCTGCTCTCTTCACGTTCTTCTCTGCTGTCCTAGCCTCGTCAGCATGGATCTCTATGGTGACTATGCACGCGTCATGCCCAAGTTCTTTGCCCATTAAAATTGCTGAGTAACCTATGAGGGTTCCAACCTCTAGGATCCGTTCGGGTTTGATCTCTCGAATGACTTCCACTAGGACCTTGCCCTTTCTTGGGCCTATGATTGGAAGGAACTCTCTCTCTTCCAATTCTTCGATTTCCTTCAGAACCATATCTGCCTTGCTCAAGACTGTCCTCCAGAATGACTTGGTGGATGTTGTTCAAAAGGCTCGGCCTTCAGTTAGAATCTCTAGGAGAGCTTGCTTGGTCTACGGGTCCTATTGACGTTTGATCTTGAACCTTATTGGATACGAGTACGCGCAGTTCAACGATCCAGCTCCTTACACTCTCCATCGGAGCCTTCTTGCGTAAGACTTTGTGATCATTTCATTTTCTAGGTCAGCCAACACCTTGTGGCGGTCTCTATTCTTTGGGTTACCGTATCCTCCTCCGCCTGCCGTTTGCATCTCTACGATGTCACCCTTCTTGAGGATCGCGGTCTGCTTTATCGGCAACCTTTTCTTTCTAAGTCTTCCTTGATGATTTCGATACAGGATAACCTTCGCTCTAGCGCCTCCTGATCCACCCAGAAGACCGTAGGGTTCATGCCTCCCCCGCTCCGATAGGACCGTGAAAGTAGTTGACTCAGCGAGCATTTCGTATGCCCTTACGAGTCCGGAGCCACCCCTAGACTGGCCCGCGCCGCAACTATTCGACCTGAATCCATATCTCCTGATGAGTATGGGCATCGAACGCTCAATCTCCTCTATTGGCGTGTTCATTGTGTTCGTCATGTTTGCCTGAATACCGTCAAGCCCGTCCATGGCATATCTTCCGCCGAGACCGACACCTATGGTTTCGTAGAACGCCCAGCTCTTACCTTCGTGCATTCCGCCGATCATCACATTGTTCATTGACCCGCCTGAAGCGGCTGGAACTTTCTCTGGAAGCGATTGAGAAAACGCGAGATAGAGCAGGTCAGCATTCCTTTGACTTGTTTCAAGGTTTCCTCCTGCCACCGGGTAAGGAAAACTGGCATGGAGAACTGTTCCTTCAGGGGAATAAACATCCACGACCCTGAAAGCGCCCTCGTTCATCGGCACATCGTCTCCAATTAGTGTTCTAACGACGAAGTGTACACCCGAGAGCGTCACGCCGAAAACCGCGTTAATCGCATACGGCACTTGCCTATCCGTTCCAGAGTAATCAACATGAATCCTGTCATCCAGAACGGTCAGCTTGACTCTGAGCGTGATATCTCTGCCATTCGGATCCTCCACATAATCCTTAGCCTGAAATGTTCCTTTATTCATCGTAGCTGAGATTCTTGACCTCATGATTCTCTCTGTATAGTCAAAAGATTTCTCTGCGGCAGAGAGGAAGTTCTCCAAACCGTATCTTTCTATGAGCTGAAGTATCCTTCTCTCACCTGTGATGTTCGCGGCGACCTGCGCCTTCAGATCCCCTATCCTCTCAACAGGTGATCTCGAGTTTGAAGCAGCAAGTGAAACTGTTTCTTTCAGGAACTCGTTTCGCCGCATGAGCTGAACAGGATTCATAATGAAGCCTTCCTCGAAAATCGTCTTCGCATCGATTGAAATGCTTCCTGGAACAACGCCGCCCACATCAGCATGATGCGCTTTGTTTGCTGCAAAAGCAACGAGCCCTCCTCGATGGTAGACAGGCCTTACGACAGTCAAGTCATTCAGATGCGTTCCCGCTATGTACGGATTGTTGGCAACTATCATCGACCCCTCTTCAAGACCCAGTCTCTCTTTCTGACAGTATTCTATGATGTTCTTGAGGCCCCAAGGAAGTGAGCCCAGATGGACTGGAATATGTTCGGCTTGAGCTAGTAATCTGCCTTCAGAATCGAATATTGTTGCAGAATGGTCCATCCTCTCCTTTATGTTGGGTGAGTAGGAAGAGTTTCTGAGTGCTATTCCCATCTCCTCGCTTGCGTAGTACAGAGAGCTTCTGATCAATTCCACGGTGACGGGATCAAGAGTCGTCATCGCATTTTCATCTCAATGATCCAGTGTCCTCACTCACGTTTGAGGAGGATGTTTCCGAATCCGTCGACCTCCCAATTCCATTTCGGACTCACAGCTGTGGTTGAATCATATTCCTCAATGATGCATGGTCCTTTGCCGTAAGATCCTGGCCTTAAGGTTACCCTTTCGTAGAGCGGGACCTTCACAAAAGATCCTGAGAAGAGTACGTCTCTTGACGCTGAGACTTCTTCTGCTCTTTGCCTAGGTAGTGCCGGGACCTTTTCTTGTATCGATATCTTTTCTACTGGCACGATGGCCTTGATCTTCGCGTTCACTAGCTCAATCGGATCAGGGGAAGAATAACCGTAGATTCTTCTGTGTTTCTCATCGAAGGCTTCTCTCAGATCCATCCCCCGCGTGTATCGCAGCGTGATCTCAAACGATTGTCCCTTGTACCTTGAGTCTAAGAGCTCTTCGAAGGAGAATCTGGTGAACCCTTCTTCGGTCAGCGTCTTCTCAGCCGTTTTCCGAAGCTCTGAGAATGCTGGTTCAGGATCAAGATTGGTGCTCATCACGGGAAGGGAGAATTCCCTAGTCATGTCCACTGTCAGTAGACCGTAGGCTGAGAAGATTCCGGGATGTTCCGGTATCACGATACGGTCTACGGATATCTCTTCTGCAAGCTCGCAAGCGTGCAGGGGCCCCGCTCCTCCAAAGGCAAAGAGGACAAAATCTCTTGGGTCTCGGCCTCTTTCAAGGCTGACTATCGATATCGCTTTCGACATGCTGCTGTTTACAAGCCTCACTATGCCCTCGGAAGCTCTGTATACATCCATTCCCAGCTTCTTGGCAACTTTCTCTTCAACGGCCCTGAACGCAAGATCACCATAGATTCGCATCTTTCCGCCGAGAAGATATGAGGGATTAATCCTGCCGAGCACAATGTTCGCGTCAGTCACCGTAGGCTCAGATCCGCCCTTTCCGTATGCAGCGGGTCCTGGATCTGCGGCTGCGCTATGGGGTCCAACCCTGAGCGCGCCCCCGTCATCTATCCAAGCCATAGTGCCGCCTCCTGCGCTCACCTCTGCGAGATCTAGGAAGGGATAGCGGACCGGGTAGCCGCTCCCCTTTGTCGACCTGCCGCTGTGCGTCTTGCCTGCAGCCTCAAACTCATACGCGGTGTCAGGTTCTCCGTGCTCTATGGTACCAGCCTTGGCAGTCGTCCCGCCCATATCAAAGGTTATCACCTTGTTGATCGACAGGATACGTGCAAGGTATTTTGATGCGAGGATTCCTGCTGCTGGACCAGACTCGATGATCGATATTGGGTACTGCGAAGCATATCTGACGTTACTTACTCCTCCGTTTGAATTCATCACGTATAGCGGGGCAAGGATTCCTTCCTCGTTCAAACTTGTCCTCAGATTCTCCAAATAGGTGGACACAAGAGAAGAGAGCGATGAATTTACGACTGTTGTGCTCGTCCTTTCATATTCTCTGTATTCCCTGTTGACATCACTTGATAGGCTCATGTGGCCGCGAAACCGCTCCTCTCTCAGAATCCTCTCCGCTTGTCGCTCATGTGAAGGGTTAACATACGAGTTTAGGAATGCAATTGCGACGGACTGGAAACCAAGTCTCACAATCTTTCTTGAAATCTTCCTCAACGAATTGATGTCAAGTGGTTCGAGTTCTCTTCCATCGGGGAGAATTCTGCCTCTCACTGTGAACCTATGCGCCCTCTTCACTAGGGGCTCAGGCCTTCTTGTTAGCAAGCTATAGATCTCCGGCCTTCTCTGCCTTCCGATCTCTAGCAAGTCGCGGAATCCTTCGTTAGTTATCAGCGCTGTCTTCGCGAGTCCTCGATGCGTGATTAGAGCGTTCGTTGCGATAGTTGTGGCATGAATGATTGACGCAATGTCTCGGGCTTTGTCTTGGTATCCTTCCATAGCCTGAAGGATAGCAGTCTCCGGGTTTGCCGGAGTAGTCGGAATCTTTATGACCTGTGTGTCTCCAGATTCGACGTCAAAAACTACTAGGTCAGTGAATGTTCCTCCGACATCAATGCCTACGTACAACAAACGACGAACTCCCTACCATGCTCGACGGTCGATGCGGAAAATACTGTCGTGATCTATATTAACGCGCCCACTACCGATTGGATCTCTCTGAGAGTAATCGCATGCATTTCGTTCAGCGAGGGTAACTTATGTGGCGAGCTCTTCTCGCCGCCGGGACTTATGCGTTTTCGGTGCTAGAGCAGGGCTAAGAATTCCAGAAAGGTCAGATTTCGTCCGGTTCACCCTTCTGCCACAGTGGGAGTGAATTTGTTTGGTCCAGTGATTCCTTTGAAGCTAGTGGCTGCTTGATGAGTTCCTTTTTCTTCTTCCGCCTTCTATCTCCAATCTCTCCATGTTATTCGTTTGCACTCTCGATTTCGAGTCGAAATGGGGAAAGCATAAGTCAGAGATACAGTGCGTAAAGATAAGTCGAGCTGTGTGGGGATATGAAGTTCGAAGAGATGGTTTGGAAACTTATGGAGAGGATTCCCAAAGGAAAGGTTACAACCTACGGTTTGTTAGCGAGGAAGCTGAATACCAAGGCCTACAGAGCTGTTGGCAACGCTTGTCGTAGGAATCCCTATGCTCCAAGGGTTCCTTGCCACAGGGTCGTGAGGTCTGATGGAACTGTTGGTGGCTTTGGTGGAAAGACCTCTGGTAAGGCAGTTGAAAGGAAGATACGATTGCTAAGAAAAGAGAAGATTGAAGTCAAGAATGGAAAGATTATTGATTTTGAAAAGGTCTTGTTCAGGTTCTAAGGAGAGGCCACGGGTGCGTGGCTGACGGATCAATGATACAGATGGATGGAAAAATCAGCAAGATCTGTATCCGCCGCAAGTTGACCGAGTGCCTATCCTCTTTACACCGTTCTTCCGGCATAGCCACGAGCTGCCCTCGATCTTCGATTCACGCGACGCAGAATGTGCCTAGCGTCTGCCCGGCAGGTTGAGGGGTGATGGAGTGCGTGGCTTGCGTTTCGTTGCGAGAAAGACCACGAGTATGACGAGTATCATGACAACCGCTAGGAGTAGGACTATCATGATCAAGCCGAATCCACCAAATGTTTCAAACGTTGGAGCCTCCTCCGTAACATGCGCAACGGTGAATGTCTGTGTGAAGGTTCGTGTCAGAACGTCAGCGAAGGTGGCAGTCGAGGTGCTGGTTGAGAAAATGGTGGTGAGCACCTCTGTCAGGTAGTCAGTGGTGACCGTACCCCGCACGAATACCGCCACGACAGCTGGGTAGGCTGTCGGTATCAACAACGTGCTTGTAGTTGTATAGGGAATCCTAATTGTCGCGGTCCCTGTAATATGGGGCGGGAACCCTCCCCACAACGGTATGTACATTGTCATAGTCCTCACTGCTGTTCCGACCACAGTAATCGTAGTAGATCTCCACACAGGAAGCATCATGGTCGCAGTCGTAGTGAACGTCGTGGTCCTTGTTGCGGGAACGGCTGTAGCTCCTGTCCATGTCCAGTAGAGTGTGCTTGTCTCGATCTGTGTGGCGGTGGTTGTCATGGTTGTTGTGAAGGTTGCGGTTCTTGTTACAGGAACCGCCAGAGCACTCATCTGATCAGTCAAGCAGATGAGCAATGGCGAGAACAGCAACGCAGCCAAAGCTATTGAACGCTTCATGATGATGCACGAAAGAGTTGTATGACCCATATCGATACTTAAGACTTATGAGTGATTCTCAGATCCATGCTGTGAAGTCTGGTCAAGTTGCTTCTTGGTTCGACCTTTCTGGAGAACAGCCTGCTTCCCAGAGCCTCGCTACTGTTTTGAGTCTTCGGTGAAAAACCGAACCAGTATCTCAGTAAGAAGTCGAAGATTGTCTACGGATACACTCTCATCATAGCCATGCGCTCGACTGAGTTCGTCTGCTGCTCCATGCGAAATGACATCGATGCCTAGATCCGTTTTCACCCTGGAAACATCCGTCGATCCGAAAGCAACAGTGATTGGCAATAGTCTTTGTAGGACTGATTCAGTAGTCTTCCTGTAGAGTTGAAGAAATGGGTTCTCCGGCGACGTGGCGAAAGGGCGCGAGGCGCCTGGCCTCACCTCGAATTCCAGATCGATGTTGTTCCTGAGTTTCGCGTCAATGATTGTATTGGTCAGTTCAAGTACGGCATCATCGAAGTTCTCGTCAGGAATAACGCGCCTGTCCCCTTCAATTTCACATATCTCAGGAATTGCGTTCTGTGCATGCCCGCCCTTGATCAAGGTCACATTGAGGCAAGGTTTCACTCTGGGCACTCCGGCCTTCGGCGAAGCGGGATAGCTAGACCATCTGGATTCAACTTTCAGACTTAGTTCTCTGATTGCCTGAAGCACGGG
>Ga0315306_10001052_pt1 | contig 13246 bp, 10 predicted proteins | sample TDP1_MG_FD_203803 | JGI IMG/M metagenome (GOLD analysis project Ga0315306, IMG submission 203803) | Freshwater sediment microbial communities from Lake Towuti, South Sulawesi, Indonesia - TDP1 | ecosystem: Environmental > Aquatic > Freshwater > Lake > Sediment | place: Indonesia: South Sulawesi... | reverse complement strand
GGCCTTTTATCCGTTCTCAGGCATCTCAAGCTGATTCACGATGCTGATACCGAACTCACCAAAAAGATGCAAGCTATAGAAAAATCAATCGATATCGTCGAGATGATGAAAGGATACGGAATTTCCGGAGAAAAAATGGGAATTGCAAATCAATATCTGGCAAAATGTCCTTTCCACAATCAAGAATCCTCTTTCTTAATCGATGCCGATAACAAGGAGTACTTCTGCTTCTGTGAAGGCTTAAAGGGAGATGTCTTCAGCTTCGTCATCAATTATGAGAGAGACATAAACAAAAAACACACAACTCTGAAACAGGCTGTTGACTTCCTGATGGAAAAATTTCAAATTCAATAAGCTCCTTTTTTACTACCCTTGCCTTGAAATTCGTTTTTTCTTGTGTTATATGTCCACAAAAGGAATATATTTGTTTGGAGGAGAAGGATGATTAAGAAAAAGATTAATCTTTTTCCATGGTTATTATTGGTTATCTTTTCTTTGACGATGATCTCTTACTCAAGAGGACAGGCGGTCTCCAAGAAGACAGGGGTTTTAGAAAGAATTGTCATCTCCAAGGGAGAAGGTATCCTGGAAGTCAAGATTCTTCTAAATATCTTCACAGTTCGCCGCCAGTTTGAGCTTTCGAATCCTAATCGGCTGGTCATCGATTTTATCAACTTATACCAGATTAAAGCTGCCCGTTCTTACACTGTGAATTATCTCGGAGTTCTTGCCATTCGAACAGGCATGTATCAGCGCAATACAGCCAGAGTTGTTTTTGACATGGCCGGACAAATCCCGCCTTACAGAATCGAGAGCATAGAGAATGGAGTAAGCGTCACCTTCGGTTTCAAAGAAGCGCCGAAAGTGGTTACTGAAGAAATCAAAGAAATGAAGGTCAAAGACGCCATCTGCGCTCTGCAAGTCGCCCCAGCCAAGGCGAACGTCAACGATCCCATTTCGATCGATATGGGCAGTTCTCAGTATGCTCAATCCATGGAGGTTAATGTTGTTAATCCCGAAGGAACAAAAATCGAGAGTAAAAAGCTCTTTCCAGATTCTCCCCAGTGGAAGACGATACTGGATAAGCCAGGAGAGTACGTTTTCCAGGGAAAAGCCTTCAATGTGAGCGGTAAGCCTTCTGAAAATCCTTGCGAGACCAAGGTCCACATCAATTTTCCCCCAACAAGCAAACTGGAGTGTAATCCTTGTGCAGACTATGTAGGCAAGCCCATAACACTGGATGCCTCGGGTTCCACTGATAGCGATGGAGAAGTTGTGAAGGTTGATTTTGCGGTTATCGATGAAACAGGCAATTTGGTAGACAGCTTTACTGATTGTGAAAAACCTTTTACTTGGGGAAAATCGTTTGAAAAAGAGGGCATATACAAAGTCATAGCTCTGGCCAAGGATGATTTTGGGGCTAAATCTGAACCTGCTCGAGTCTCGGTGGTGATCAACCCCAAGAAAGCCAGGAGATTTTTATTTCTTGTCGATGCCGGGGCTCTGGCTGCTCGAGGAGGAGAAACTTTTGTCGGCTATGCTGCCGGTCGAATCGGCCTGCTTTACCAGATTATTCCCAACAGATTAGACTTCGCTCTTTCAGGAGGAGGAGCGTATGTCTCCAATGTTTCCTCCTGGAAATCTTTCTTCATGGCTGATGCGCTTTTCAATGTCCATCTTGGCCCGGTCTTTATCGGCACTGGCGCTGGCGTTACAAGCCAGTTCAAGGAAAGCGTAGATTATTCCTATGGAGAGTTCATTGCCAATGCGGGGTATGATATCTTCAGGAAAGCTAAAATCTCAGGCTCTGTCTTCCTTGAAGGCCGAGGGCCCATAAGCGGCATCCCCTTCGAGGACAACTACAAGTTGATGCTCGGCTTCAGGCTGCTCTTCTAATTCATCCTATTTCAGTTCGCCGACCGTTCTCTCGACTGCTCTCAGTATCTCTCCTTCCTGAACCACTTCTTTAAGTTTATTGATATCATCATAAAGAGGCCTGTCTTCATCCAGGTAAGCCACGTATTTGCGGATAACCTCATAAGCTGCCTGAATCCCCTTGCTTGGCTTCAGAGGCTTGCGAAAATCGATCGCCTGAGCGCCAGCAATAAATTCTATGGCCAGCACAGCCTGGGCATTATCAATGATCTGCTGAGTCTTCAGAGCCGAGTTCATGCCCATGCTGACAAAGTCTTCCTGGTCTGCAGCAGCAGGTATGGAGCCTGTTGCCGCAGGATGAGAGAGGATCCTGTTCTCGCAGACCAAGGCTCCAGCCGTATACTGTGAGAGCATCAATCCTGAAAACATGCCGGCTCCTCTGGTCAAGAAAGCAGGCAGGCCCATACTCAGATGAGGGTTCATGAGCCTGTTTGTCCTCCTTTCCGAAAGGACGGAGATAGTGGTTATTGCTATCCCCAGAAGCTCAAGTGCAAAAGCCAGCGGAGTTCCCTGAAAGTTTGCTCCGGTCAAAACCAGATCTTCCTCGGGGAAGAAGGTGGGATTATCAGCAGCTCCGTTGAGCTCAATCTCAAACATGTAGCGGGCCCACTTGAGAGCATCGCGGCCTGATCCAATAACTTGAGGGGTGCTCCGCAGACTGTAGGCATCCTGAACTTTTTTCCCCTTTCGGGTTAAAAGCTCGCTTCCATCTGTTATGCACCTGATATTCTCGCTGGCTTCAATCGCTCCAGGATAGCCGCGAACCCTGTGCAACCTCTCATCATAGGCTTTCATGTTGGCATTAAGAACTTCCAAAGTCATGGCTGCAGAGATCTCTGAATTTCTTATCCAGCGAGTCGCATCGTAGATCTCTAGAGCTCCCAGACCGGCAATCACATTGGAGCCATTGATCGTGGCCAAACCATCACGAGCTTCATAGACGAGAATTGGAATACCCGCCCTCTTCATCGCTTCTTTTGCCGGCAACCGCTCTCCTCTATAAAACGCTTCACCCTCTCCCATCGGCACCAGAGCCATCTGAGCCATGGGAGAGAGGTCGCCGCAGGCTCCGACAGATCCTTTTTCACACACGACAGGTGTTACTCCTTTGTTCAGCATCTCTTTGAGCGTCTCCACGACAACAAGTCTTAAGCCTGAATGGCCGTGGCAGTGGCAATTGATCCGGCTCAGGATTGCCGCCCGGACAACATCGACCGGCAAGGGTTTACCGTAGCCCGCCGCATGGCTATAAATCAAATATCTCTGGTATTTTTCAACCTGCTCCTGGGTCAAGACAACTTCTGAAAGTTCGCCGATGCCCGTATTGACTCCGTACATGATCTCTTTTTTCTTGATTTTATCCTCGAGAAGGTCACGGCACTTTTTTATTCTTTTTATGGCATCTGGGTGAATATCAATCTTCTCATTCTCCCGGGCGACGCGGACAACTTTCTCTATGTCGAGGTTATGTCCGTCAAGAGTTAAGGCCATCGTCTTTCCTCCTAAAATAAAAAATTTATAGGCTGAAATCCTTTAATCTATAAGAAGAAATTCAATAAGGCAAGAGGAAAAATTCACTCGGAAGCATCTCTGCTTGTGTGATTTTCTATCGGCGTCGGAATCGCCCCCGCCCCCTGGGGAACCAGTCCCGTCGGTTCCCCCCGTCGAAAAGCCGACGGGGCCCCCCTCCGCTATGGGGGCCCTAGGGGCGATTCCAACGCCTCTTTAAAATCACATATTTGGAGATGCTTACAATTCACTCGAAAATTTCCTTTTTTATCCAGAGGTAGAAAATCGTGGCCAAGATAAAAAACAAGCTGGAACCGATCAAAGCAATCTGGGTCAGTTTTGTTATACTCAAAATCAATAGCGTATCAAAAAGCCACATGCCCATGGCCACCAGAGAGAAGACAAGCCCGAATTTTCTCAGCTTGAGCAGCCCGTAAGCGCCAACAAAAAGAAAAAAAGATAGAACGATGTCAGGAGCGGCAAAGGCATTGTAGAGGGATGGTTCAAGAGGCACTGTTCTGGGAATTGCTTTTCCGTTGATTCTTGCCAGCCAAAAAAAGACTGTGGCCAAGGCTACAAAAAACATGATCACTGAAATGACGACCACTCCTAAGTGAACTTTTTTCCTCGTATTCATCTTGTCTCTTCTTTCTCAATCAAGTTTAGCTCACCTGAAACCGGTTTGTAAAATCCCGGTTCTTTTTAGAAGCATCTTTTTTCCTTAATTGCGATAAAAATTTGATAACTCTCCAATGGAATCAGGCTCGGTGTTGAAAAAAGATAGCTGCGTTTCTTGTTGACAACTTTTTTAGGTCAAGATATAAGTAGAATCTCTCAAACTTAATCCGAAAAAAAACTTAATATATTCTGGAGGTAAAAAATGGCAAAAGAGATGAAAAAAATCATGGTCACAGGTTCTGTAGGCCAGATTGGCTCAGAATTGACCATGGCTTTGAGAAAAAAATACGGCAATGACAATATCCTGGCAACAGGGCACAAAACCCAACCGAGCCCAAAGCTCCGCGAGTCCGGCCCCTTTGAATTCATCAACGTCAGCCAAAGAGAGACAATTGAAGAAGTTGTTAAAAAATACAAGATCGACACGATTTACCATATGTCTGCAATCCTTTCTGCAGCGGGAGAAAAAAACCCACAGCTCGCCTGGGATGTGAACATGAACGGAACTTATAACATCCTCGAAGTTGCCCGGGAGTGTGAAATGACAAGAGTCTTTGTCCCAAGCTCCATCGCTGCTTTCGGCCCTGAAACACCTCGCGAAAACACTCCTCAAGAAACAATCCTCAGGCCAAAAACCATGTACGGAGTCACCAAGGTGGCTGGGGAACTCCTCTGTGATTATTATGTCAAGCGCTTCGGCCTTGATGTTCGCGGCTGCCGCTATCCTGGAATCATCAGTTACGAAACGCTACCCGGCGGAGGGACCACAGATTATGCTGTGGCGATTTTCTTTGAGGCCGTTAAATACAAAAAATACACGTGTTTCCTGAGAGAGGACACCAGGCTGCCGATGATGTACATGCCCGATTGCTTAAAGGCAACTCTAGATTTAATGGATGCAGATTTTTCCCAGCTCAAGCACCACTCGGACTTCAACGTCGCGGCCATGAGCTTTTCGGCAGGGGAACTGGCAGCCGAAATTAAAAAGCATATTCCTGAATTCAGCTGTGACTACAAGCCCGACTTCCGGCAGCAAATTGCTGATTCCTGGCCCAAATCTATTGACGACTCTGCTGCCCGCAAGGAATGGGGATGGAAGCCGAGCTACAATTTAGCCGCAATGACCAAGGATATGCTCGGAGTTCTCAGTAAGCGGCATTCTGAGGGAAAGCTGGGTTATTGAGCAATTCCTTTATGACCAAAGTGCTTTCTCAAGATAAGGCCCTACGGGTGAAATTTAGCCAAAATTTGCGGATAAATACTTCTGATTCTGGCCGATTTGGAGTTTCAAAATCCTGAGCCCAAATGTCTTAAGCAATTTGGTAAGGAGAAAGCGGCGCGATGGACTTCCAGGTTAAAATATTTGAGCCCTGAGGCGGGTTCTCTTCTTATCTTTAAGGGTTGAACTCTATCGGAAAGAAAAACAAAGCACCAGCTTCCTCCAGGATAAGTCGGAACCGGACTCAGGTAAAAATGGACTATATTGAAGAGCTTCTTGAGAAAATCATTTTTTGTTTTGATTGATTCTGGACAATAGAAAGGCGACCCGACCTGGGCAACGACTATTCCTCCCGGGTTAAGACATCTTTTCAATTTTCTATAAAAGTTCCTTTCATGGAGAGAAACAGAGGGGCCTACAGGATCAGAGGAGTCAACGATAACGATGTCGAATGCCCTGTCTATTCTGGCGATGAATTCTTTGCCGTCGGCAATGACAAGCTCCACTCTCTTATCTTTGAGCGTTGAGTTGAGCCAGGGAAAATATTTCCGGCAGGCCTCTATAACCTTTTGGTCGATCTCCACCATACAGGCATATTTGATCGGGTAGCGAAGAATCTCTTTGAGCGCTCCGCCATCCCCGCCGCCGATAACGAGGATACTCTCAGGTTGATGATGGGTGACAAAGGCAGGATGGACAAGCATTTCATGGTAGAAAAATTCGTCTCTTTCTGTAGTCTGAACGAGGCCATCCAAGAGCAAGATTCTTCCAAAATGCTCATTCTCAATCACCTCAATTTTTTGATAGCGTGATTGATCCTGATAAAGCAGACTTTTGACCTTGAAAAAAATTCCGCTTGATGGGCTATGATATTCTTTTTCTTCCGCTGGAGTTAGCTTTTTTTTTCTCTTTCGAATCGTCATATCCTCCAGAAGAAAGGCTTCTCGTCAGTCAAAATTTTTCCCTTTTTCAAGCTCTTCAGCAGATAAAGGGGCAAAGCAAAATAGCTCCTGTGAAATCCGGGATGATAATATTTTAGCTTCCTGATTCCCCGCTGGTGCATTCTTCGAGCGATCTCTTTTTCATCGACCGCAAGAGGGTCATTTTTCTTAGAAGCTAGAACAAAGCCCCAGGGCTGGCCAAAAGAGAGAATAAAGGTCCAGTAGGGCCGAACGAGAGGGAAAACTTTTTGCGTGGTTTTTGCCAATGAACAAAAAAATTGATTGTAAAAAGAATCCGTGCTTCCAGCCTGAAGCACAAACAGGCCATCCTCATCTAAAACTTCAAAAATCTTCTCACAAAATTCTTTTGTGAAAAGATAAACAGAGGGGCCCCCCTTTAACGGCTCACTCAAATCTGAAATGATGACATCAAACTTCTTCTTTGCCTTCTCGACAAAGCCCCGGGCATCTCCGAAGGCTAAACTTGTCCTTGGGTCAGAAAAAGCCCCCTCAGACCATTCAGGCAGATACTTTTGACAGAGCTCGACCAGTTCTCGGTCAATATCGACCATGGAGACTTTTTCAATTGAATTATGCCTGAGAACTTCTCTTATGGTTGCCCCCTCTCCTCCTCCGATGACTAGCGCTCTTCTGGGAAAGGGATGGGTGATGAGCGCAGGATGAACCAAGGATTCATGATAGACAGATTCATCGATTTGAGCGGATTGAATTTTATTATCCAGAAAAAGAACCTTGCCGAAAAATTTATTGTCAAAGCACTGAACGAGTTGATACTTTGTTTTCTTCTGAAAATAAATTTTATCGACCTTAATTTTCCTGATCAGATATTCTGTAATCGCCTCTGAGTAATAAAGGCCCTCGTTCGCCATGGCAGAATTATAACAACACGAGAGGAAAGAGTAAACAAAGAGCGAATGGCGTTAAAAATCCGATTGGAAGCAAGGCCATCTCCCAAATCCTTATCTAATTACAGAATTGAAAATGCCAAAATCAAATAAAAAATATAGACCTCTTCTTAGTTTTTTGGTATATTTTGAAACTTAAAAAGGAGGAATTCAATGTATGGCAAAGTAAGGCAAGATTTACAAAAAGAAATCCAGTCAATCCGTGAGGCCGGCCTCTACAAAGAAGAAAGAATTATCATGACCCCCCAAGGGGCAGAGATTGAGGTGAAGGGCGGAAGGAAAGTTCTTAATTTCTGTGCCAACAATTACCTCGGTCTCTCCAGCCATCCCAAAGTTATCGAAGCTGCTCATAGGATTCTCGATGAGTGGGGATACGGAATGAGTTCAGTTCGCTTTATCTGCGGAACCCAGGATATACACAAAGTCTTGGAACAGAAAATTTCCAATTTTCTCCAAACCGATGATACCATACTTTTTGCTGCTTGTTTCGACGCCAACGGAGGAGTCTTCGAACCCCTTCTTGGAGCAGATGATGCCGTTATCACCGACCAGCTCAATCATGCCTCCGTCATCGACGGCATCCGCCTCTGCAAAGCTGAGCGCCTGATCTACAAGCACGCCGATATGGCTGACCTGGAAGAAAAGCTGAAGCAAACTCAGGGGAAACGCTACCGAATGGTTGCTACTGACGGTGTGTTCTCCATGGACGGTGATATTGCCAAGCTCGATGAAATCTGTGCCTTAGCTGAAAAATACGATGCCCTGGTGATGATCGACGATGCCCACTCCACTGGTTTCATGGGAAAAACAGGAAGAGGGACGCCGGAATACAGAGGAGTGATGGGTAAAGTGGATGTCATCACCGGAACTTTGGGTAAGGCCCTGGGTGGAGCTTCAGGGGGATTTGCCACAGGCAGAAAAGAAATCATTGAGCTCTACCGCCAGCGCTCAAGGCCCTATCTCTTCAGCAACACTCTGGCTCCAGCAGTTGTCGGAGCATCGATTGCCGTCTTCGACCTTCTTTCCGAGACCACTGAATTAAGGGATAAGCTTGAAAGAAACACAAAGCATTTCCGGGAGAAGATGACAAAGGCAGGATTCGACATCAGGCCAGGAGTTCATCCCATTGTCCCGATCATGCTCGGAAAATTCGAAAATGACGCCAAGCTCTCCCAGGATATGGCCAGAGACCTTCTTGATGAAGGCATCTACGTCATTGGCTTCTATTACCCAGTTGTTCCCAAAGGTCAGGCAAGAATCAGAGTCCAGCTCTCTGCAGCCCACGAAATTGAACATCTGGATAGGGCTGTCAAGGCCTTCACCGAAGTCGGAAAGAAATACAAGGTCATTTAATCAAGCATAAGCGGAAAGATTTAAAAGAGGGCTTTTAATTTTTATTTGAGAAGATCATCCCGGGTCAGAAGGGAGATAAACTTGTAGCCTTTCCCTTCCAGATTTTCTCTTCCTCCCTCGAGCCGGTCGACTAAAGCCAGAGCCACAACAACCTTCCCCCCTTCCTCTTCCACTGCCTGGCAGGCTTTCAGTGTTGAACCTCCAGTGGTCACCACATCATCGATCACGGCCACTTTCCAGCCTTTCTCGAAAGGGCCTTCAATCATCTTTCGCTCTCCATGTTTTTTTGGCTCCTTGCGGACGATAAAGGCGGAAAGGGGCCGTTTTGTCTCGGCGCTCAACGCTGCGACAACACTGACAATAGGGTCAGCTCCAAGTGTGTGGCCGCCAATAGCATCAATATCAAAAGATTCGAGCTCATCGAGAACGAGACGAGCGGTAAGATATGCTCCCTTTGGGTCAAGGGTTGTCATCTTGGCATCGATATAATAATCACTCGTCCGCCCGGAAGTGAGAACTCTGGCCACACCTGTTATGAGCGATTTTTCTTTGAGGATTTTTACAAGCTTCTCTCTCAGTTCTTTTTTATCCAAAGGCTTGCTTCTCATTCCAGGCTATAAACTTTACTTATAATAATACCGCGGTAATACTTTTTCAATATCTCCTTATAGTTTGCTCCGGCTTGGGCCATTCCAAAGGCCCCAACCTGGCAGAGGCCGACACCATGTCCCAGCCCCCTGCCACTGAAAGTAAAATGGGTGATGTTTCCTCCTTTGTCATATTCCCTGTCGATGACAAAAAGCGTTTCGCTAAGCCCCAAAACCCTCCGAATTCTTATCCCTTTGACAACAGCCTGCCCTTCTTTTCCCATGAGCAGCATTTCCACAATTCTTTTGGAATTCCCTCTCTTCTGAGGGACAATATCCACTAGCTCACCCACCGGATAAAATTGATTAATCCTCCTTTCCAGTGCCTTCCGTGAAATTCTTATTCTCCAGCGGTGGAAAGAAGAACTCCGATCCAGGACATTGGTATGAGGAGGATAGAAAACCTCCAGAAACAGAAGCTGCCCGTCCTTCTCCAGAAACCTCACCTCTTCTCCTCCAAGGAGAGAAAGCTGAGAAGTGAAAGAATAATCACCGCCGTTATTCTTTAAGAGAAAAAAAGAGGGGGAAAGGATGAATTGTTTATTCTCTTCCTCTTCTTCCAACTCAACTCTATCTTTACTGAGTGACTTGAAAATTCCCCGATGACCGAGCTCTTGATAGCTCTCCATAACCTTCTTCAGGTAATAAGCCAGCTCTCCTCTGGTCAGTATCCGGCCGGGATCTCCTATTTCTTCTGAATTGCGGAAGATTCCTTCCTGAATGAGCAAGGCCAGAGAACCTTTTTCCTCTTTCCCCAGTCCATTTAGACCCTTTATGATGTAGTCTTTTTCACTTTCAAGGAGCAAATTTTTCACTCTATCGTCCCATCCGAAAGCATCGATAACAAAACCAGCAAAAGTTGTCAGGTTCAGGGAAGAAGCATTCGGATTGAATTTGTCATTCTTTTTCCCCAAAAAAGCCAGGGCATTTCTAATCAAGCTTACCGTCTCTTCAAAGGAAGCCTCCTGTCTGTAGTAATCAGGGTTTGTTTCAGAAGGAATCACTTTTAAGCTGATCAGCAAAGCAATATCCCGGCTGATGTTTCCTCCATTGACTTGAATCGGATCGATCAAATTCTTGCTCTTTAACAGCCACTCACTCTCTCGGTCATAGATACATTCTGTGCTTTTTAAATAAGGGAGAGATGGGCCCTCAAAGATATTCTCAACGTTTTCTGTCATTCCTCCGCAGGTGCTCGTATAGAGAGCGTTGATCAAACGTCCTTCGTAAAGCACCGCCTCGCCCCGCGTTAGGTTCACAGCCATGTTGCTGAGGGGATGTTCAGCCTTCATTCCTTTATAATACTGGGATTTTGGCGAATCACAGAGATCAAAGCCTAAATCTTCATTCATTTTTAAATTCCTCAGGGCATAGGTTCTGGCGGCAACGGCCTGGGCTTTCAGGGCCTCAAGCTCGCCATAAATGTAGGGAGAAAGTTCACTGGCCACAACGCTTTTCAGGTAGTCATCAATGTTTAAAACATTGATCAGAACCATTCCCTGATCGGTGGTTTTGAGAACAAAGATGCCTCGGTAATCCCTGCCGTTGAAAGAAAGAAAACTGTGCTGATGGCTTGGAATAAAATAGAGAACAGTATTTTCGCTCAGGCCTTTTAACTCATCATTAATAAGAATCCAGAGTGGTTTTGACTCCTCTTCAGTGATTTCTTCTCGTAAAATCCAGGTATCCTCGATCCCGATTTGATTCAGCTTTTTGATGTAGCTCAAAGCATCGGCTCTGGTCATAAAATCTCCAACCTTGACCTGATAGTCTCCGGAAATCTCACTCTCGGTATTCTCGGCCACGTAAACATTGTTCTCGATCTTTGTCCTCAGGTCTTGAGCAAAAATCTCAGCTTTTTCGCTGTCTTTTGTCTGATAAACCTGAATCACGAATTTTTCTGTCAACTTTTCCTTGCGCCCTTTCACGAAAACTTCGTCCTCATCATCTGCTAAAAGCCTGTAATTCGAGTTGACCTCATAGACCTTCATCCCAGAAGAGGAAGAGATTTTGATATCACTCAGATTAATTCCAAGTCCTATTCGAATAATTGGGTTCTGGATCAGGTATCCATGAAAAAAGGCCTTATCTTTGCCGAATTCAGTAGGGGCCCACGCCATGAGGAACAGAGAAAGGAAAAACATGATATAGTATTTTAAATGTTTAATAGATATGATTTTCATTAGCTGACTTATCCTTATTTTAAGAAATTATAGAGTAAGGCTCACCTGGATGTCAAGCAAAAAATTCAATATGTGGAATATTTTCATTTTAATCATACAATATATAGTATTAATTCTATTTTCTAATTAAACAGCCATGCTAAGAGAAACCTGGATGAAAGTCAAGGGCTTTTTAGGGCTTTTTAGGCCTTGTAAGCATCTGTTTGTGTGATTTTCTATCGGTGTCGGAATCGCCCCTAAGGCCTCCATAGCCGGAGGACCCCGTCGGCTTACCGACGGGGGAACCGACGGGACTGGTTCCCCAGGGGGCCGGGGGGCGATTCCGACACTTCTTTGAAATCACATATCTAGAGATGCTGTTTTAGGTCCTTTTAGGTAGGAAATTTCGTTAAAGCTTGTCCTCGAGTCAAAATTCTTTCAAAACTCGCTTGATATTCTCCGCAAGGGAAAAAGAACTCTTTTTCTCACCAAGGGCGAGATCGCCAGCCATCATCTCTTATTTCAGCTTTGACTCGTTTTTCGCTTATTCTTTCTTTTTAATCTAATAAATTCATAAAATCAACGAAAATAAAAAAAGGGTCTCTTCAAAAAAAACTATTTACTATTTGTTTTTTAAAGATTACAATATCACGCTTAAAAATGGAGGAAGTCATGAAAAAAACTCTTTCACTTTGTCTTCTTTGCTTTTTTCTTCTAAGCCTTGTTTCTTTTCCAATAATGGCTCAGGATGCTTCTGATATCCTGAAAAAAATGATTGAAGCCATGGGAGGCAGAAATCTCATAGAGAGCATCAAGGATACAACACTTTTAGGGTCTCTTGAGATTATCCAGGTCGGCATGACTGGCACTTTAACCATGTATCAGAAAGAACCGAACAAAATGCGCTGGGATGCAGAGATGATGGGAACGATGGTGACTATGGCTTTTGACGGAGAAACTGCGTGGTGGACCAACCCTCAGACTGGAAATACCGAGGAAATGTCTGAGCAACAGGCAGAATATTTCAAAAGAGGCGCTATGGGCAACGACTCCTTGCTGAATCCAGCGAAGTATGGAATCAGCTATGCTTACAAAGGAAAAGAAAAAATCAATGAAAAAGAATATTTTGTCTTGGAGCAGACTTATTCAGACGGCTTCAAGGCGACTCTTTACATAGATCCCGAAACCTACCTTACCTATAAGTCAAAATCCAAAACTTTGGATCAGAGCGGCACAGAAGTTGAATCAGAGTCTATTTCGTCCGATTACAAAAAGGTCGATGGGGTGATGGTCGCCCACTCGATCACAATTTTTCAAGCTGGCCAGGAATTCATGAAAATGACCTTCACCTCGGTAAAATTCAACGCCGGCCTGGAAGACTCCTTTTTCAAGAAATAAAAACAAAGCTTCTTCACTTTACTTCCTTGACTAGATTGTGCTCTTTATGTTTTTGGGCAATGGTCTCAGCCAAGTTATCCAGGGCTTTGAAATCAACTTCCCGGGGATAGCCCTTGCAGAGGACTGGACCCAGGAGCTCGACTTTCAGGTTGGAAGCAAGACCAATGATTTGTTCTGTTGCTTTGCTTGCCCAGCCATAAGAGCCTATGATCGAGGCAAATTTTAATTTTGGCCTTAGAGCATTGGCCAGATAGATAGCACAGACAACATTGGGATGCGGGCCGACATGGACTGTGGGCGTGCCGATAACTATGGTTGCGGCATCGACCAGGCTTATCGCCAGCTTTCCGATGTCAGTTGCAGCCAAATTAAACTGATAGACAGTTATCCCCCTTTCAGCCAGAGCGCTGACCAGGTATTCGACCATTCTTTGGGTGCTGCCGTGCATCGAGATATAGGGAAGGACAACAATGTTTTT
>Ga0315306_10001050_pt1 | contig 13256 bp, 8 predicted proteins | sample TDP1_MG_FD_203803 | JGI IMG/M metagenome (GOLD analysis project Ga0315306, IMG submission 203803) | Freshwater sediment microbial communities from Lake Towuti, South Sulawesi, Indonesia - TDP1 | ecosystem: Environmental > Aquatic > Freshwater > Lake > Sediment | place: Indonesia: South Sulawesi... | reverse complement strand
GATCGATGAACAACGTGACACTGGGAGGAGTCAGCGACAAAGGCGAAACCTGGTCAGTCTATGAGACTATTGCCGGTGGCTACGGCGGCAGACATGGCCTAGATGGGGTCGATGCCATTCACACCCATATGACAAACACAATGAATACACCGATAGAATCGATGGAGAGGAACTATCCAATACTCTTCGAAAGATATGCTATTAGAAGCGGAGGATGTGGATCCGGCAAGTGGAGGGGAGGGTGTGGAGTTGAAAGGGCTTGGAGACTCCTGGCCCCTTCTGCAATTCTGTCAGTAATATCAGAGAGGTTCAAGATAGCTCCATGGGGCCTATCAGGTGGAGGAGACGGGACGACTGGAGAAGCACTAATCATCAAGGCTAGCGGAGAAGAAGTTAGGCTCCGGTCGAAGCAGACTAGCAGAATCGAGAAAGGGGACACCTTCATAATAAGGACTGCAGGAGGAGGCGGCTACGGAAACCCAATGCAAAGGAATTCCTCCTCGGTGCTTGAGGACGTCAAGAACGGCTATGTCTCGTCAGACCAAGCACTTCAAGAATACGGGGTCGTCATTGCGGGTGAACATGTTGATCTCAAAAAGACAGGTCAACTAAGAGCACAGAGCAAGAGTGAATCGCTCCATTGATTCGCTCCACGCATTAGTTCTGCGATAACCCAATCAATCAATCGAAGAGTAGCCTTTCAGAAAGTGTCACGTTGATATCGCCTGCAGGTGATCTATTTCAGTACCTCATTGACGCAAGAAGCGTGCTGTGAACCCTTATTAGCAGGTGAACCAGGCTCATTGGGAGCGAGGTAAGAGCGCCTTGAGTACCGCACGATGCAGGATCCGTCTGAGAGCGCATGTTCACAGCGGTACTCGACGTTGTCACTAACTCTTTTTCTTGCAGCGTGGGCAGGCGGGACTGTTTATGCAGGAGTACCTCTACGAATCAATTGATGATGTCTTTAGACGTTTGCGTAGTTCTTCCCAGGGCCTCAGTTCGGACGAAGCGAATAGACGGCTCGAAAGATATGGTAGAAACATCATAGCCAAACGTAGAGGCAGGTCGCCTGCTCGAAAGCTCGCTGGGCAGATCCTAGAACCGTTCGGCTTGCTGCTACTAACGGCCAGCATATTGGCCGCTGCTGCCGACATGCTCTCTCTTTCTCTCACCATTATCGCTGTTGTGCTCGTCAATGCGCTTCTAGGGTTTGTGCAGGAATGGCGCGCCGAAAAGGCAGTAGAGGCACTGAGACGCTGGGTTCCACAATACGCGAAGGCAATGAGAGACCGAGAGATGAGGAAGATTCCTGTAGAGGATGTTGTTCCTGGGGATGTGGTGCTTCTTGAGGAAGGTGACCGCGTCCCTGCAGACGCTAGGATTTTCGAAGCGTATGAGCTATGGACGAACAATGTCCCGCTCACAGGTGAGTCTCAACCGCAACCCAGAAGCATAGAACCTCCGCCCCGGGGTGCCCGATCAGAGCTCGAATTGTCCAACCTCGTTTTCATGAGTACAAGCGTAGCGCGGGGAATAGGAAAGGCCTTGGTGACAAGAACGGGGATGGATACAAGATTCGGCAGAATCGCAGGACTAACCCAAGAGATAGAACCTCCTCCCAGTCCACTCCAACTAGAGATAGCTCATCTAGCGAGGCTCGACCTAATCGCAACGATCGCGGTGGGAGCGTTTTTCTTTGCCTTGGGTTCCCTTTTCCTGAGCCTTTCGTTTCACGAAGCTATCCTGTTCATGATCGGGGTCATGGTTGCATGTGTGCCTGAAGGCCTTCAGGTCACCGTGTCAACCTCGCTCGCCCTCAGCGTCCTGAGAATGTCTAGGCACCAAGTCCTAGTCAAACGTCTCTCGGCCGTCCAAACGCTTGGAAGCACGACCGTCATCTGCACGGACAAGACGGGTACGATTACAAAGGGAGAGATGACCGCGAAAAGGATCTGGATGCCAAGGCTTCAAGTCGAGGTTTCCGGGGCGGGGTACGAGCCAATAGGAGAGCTCACCGCCAACGGCAGAACGCTGGAAGAGGCGGAAAATAAGAGGCTTGACAAGCTGGTTGAGGCAGCTGCACTCTGTAACAACTCAAAGATTGCTCCTCCATCAGATGAGAGAGAACTCTGGAGTGCGATCGGAGATCCAACAGATGGAGCTCTACTCGTCCTGGCCTTAAAGAAAGACATCAATATTGCCCAGTTGGAGGCCGCGAGACCTAGACTGTCGCTATTGCCTTTCGACTCGAACCGGAAGAGGATGTCAACCATTCACCAGACCGACACTGGGACAATAGCATACGTGAAAGGCGCTCCTAGGAGCATACTATCTGCATGCAACTCTCTCGAGAATGCTCAGGGGACAGAAAAGATGTCTCCAGACCACCTTTCAGAGATCGGCAACAGAATACGTGAGCTAGGAGATCAAGGACTGCGCGTAATCGCAATCGCATACAGAGAACTGGAGAGGCCCATCTCAGTTCTCAGTTCAGAGGAAGTGGAGAGACAACTGGTCTTTCTGGGCCTTGTGGGTTTGCAGGATCCGCCGCGACCAGAGGTGCGCGAGGCGGTCAACATGGCGAAACGGGCAGGCATACGAATCATAATGTTAACTGGAGACTACGGGCCAACTGCGAAGTCTGTCGCCCTCGAAGTTGGAATTGTCGAATCAAAAGACAGCCAGGTGGTGAGAGGTGTCGACTTGGAGAAGATGAGCGATCCGGAATTGAAGCTGCTACTCCGAAAGAAGGACGTGGTCTTCGCTCGCGTCACTCCCGAACAAAAGCTGAGAATCGTGAAACTTCTCAGAGATATTGGTGAGACAGTAGCTGTTACTGGAGACGGTGCAAATGACGCACCCTCTTTGAAGGAGGCAGACATCGGCGTGGCAATGGGCCTCAGTGGAACAGATGTGGCAAGGGAGGCTTCAGACATGGTCCTGCTGGACGACAGCTTTGCGTCAATTGTCAAAGCCGTGCAAGGTGGTCGAGCAACATTCGACAACATCAGAAGATTCATCGCATACGTTTTTGCCCATAACTGGGCCGAACTTAGCGCCTACATTCTATACGTTCTGCTCAGCATCCCTCTCCCCCTTCTTCCTATGCAGGTCCTAGCCATTGACCTGGGAATTGATGTTCTTCCCTCACTGGCCCTTGGACTAGAGCCACCTGAGTCTGGAACAATGATGCGGCCGCCAAGAAGTAGAAAGGAACGCCTCTTCAATTCGTCAACCATACTAAAGTCTCTGCTCTTAGGCGGTTTCGCATCAATACTAGCCATGGCCGCGTGCATAAGCACTTGGGCAGCTGGAGGATGGACATGGGGACAGGAGCTGTCGTACAACGATCCGCTCTATCTGAGGGGAACAACGATGAATTTTACAGGGATCGTTGTTGCGCAAATTGGTTCCGCGCTGTTGCTGCGGGCGAGACGACCCTCTATATCAGAGGGCCTGGCGAATAGTCGATGGATTCTTCTTGGTATAGCGGGACAGTTGGCAGCTACCTCAGCAATAATCTACGTTCCTTCGTTGCAACAGATTTTTGGCACTGTAGGAATTGGCATTACTGAGTGGAGCCTTCTCCTCGTGTTTCCAGTCGCGATCGCGATACTGTCGCAAGCAGCAAAGATCCGCTCTGGAAGAAAGACAGTCGATTGATGGAGTGGCCTTGGATCTCTTGGTTGAGGCTGGTTGGATGTCTTTGGAGTTTCGTTCCCGTTGTATCTGATACCTTATGTTGGACACCCCCGATGATCTTGGCGCTTCTCTTTTTCAATTGCGAGGGCATGGCGATCTCTCTAGAGGCTATGGCTGTCGCGGGAACGGTAATCCTTCAACTCTTGGCAAAAGACCCCACCAGAACTGAGATGCATGGACGTTCCTCATTGTCGAAGAATTCGTAAGTCTGAAGTAGTGTAGTCTGGCGTAGTGCGGCCGTCTGGACGTATGCCCAAAAGGGTTCAAAACCACATGTGGATATGGGGTCGAGAAACCGTTTCAATCCATGCACGGCGACCCAAATCCCTCAGAGATACGCGTCTTCGTCAGATGCCGGAACGGGAGCACGCTGAATTGTAAGTGGAGATCACCGTCTTCATATCAGTCGTAGCGCGTGGAAACTACTGCCTAGGCCGTCAGTAGTTTCTTCTTCGCTATTATTTTCTCTGTCCTCTGTCTTAGGCCTAGGTTTTCGAATATCGCCATAGCCTGATCCAGAAGTGAGTAGGCTCTTTCCTTGTCTCCTTCCTCGTTCCTTTCCAAGTACGTTAAACCGTATTCATATAGGAGGTCAGCGAAGTAGTAGACCGCCCACTTGTCCACGCCGAGAGACTTGTGTTCGTGAAGGCTCTTTTCGAAATGCTGTGCGGACTGTTCCCAGTTCTTCTGGAGCCTGAAGAATATCCCTTTCAGCATCTCTGCGAGAGCGATACCTCTTCCGTTTCCAGTCCTTTCCGCATATCCGTAGCATTTCTCGATCAGTTGCTCTGCCTCTTTGATCTCATCCCTCATCAGATATGCCCTTGCAAGGTATGGAAGCACCTCTATGTGTTGCGCATCCACATCTCCCGCATTTTCCCAGATACTGCTGCTTTCCTTGAGATACCTCTCCGCCCCTGCATAGTCCTCGCTTTCCAGAAGCAGCAATCCCAGCCAGCCGGTAGAATATCCGAGGAACTGATAGTATCCGGTCTTTCTCGCTAGGTCATAGCTTTCCTTAAGATACTGAGAAGCTGTGTCGAATTCTCCACGAAAAAGATAGTAAAGCCCAAAGCCGAACATCGCATATGAGAGGAGATTGTTATGTTTGATCTTCTTCCCTATTGCAAGGCCCTCCTCGCAAAGCGCGAAGGCTTCCTGCATCTCCCCCATCAGAATACGGCAAATTGCCAGCCGACACTTCTGCCAACCTATGGAATACATGTCACCAACCTTTCTTGCCGTTTCCAGCGCGTTCTGAGTAGTTTCGAAGGCCTTCTGATATTCTCCTCTCCTCAATTGGTCCACGGATAAACTGTTATAGATGGCGCGAGCAGTCATCACGAGGTTGTTTTCAAGAGCTATTCTCAGTCCTTGTTCGTAGTACTCCTTTGTCTTTCCGTATTCTCCGGACATTCCACTCAGGAATCCTAGATCATAGTAGCATTGTGCCAAGACTTCGTATGCGCATAGTTTCTTTGCCAGTTCGAAGGCCTTGACTGCATATCCCGTGGATTCAGCAGATTTGCCGCTATGCCAAAGCATATTCGAAATATCTTCATAGAGGCTGGCCAATTCCACAGATTCAGGCTTCTTCTCTAGTAGGTCCAAGGCCATGCGATGATGCTCCGAACCCTTGTCTATGTCGTCAAGATAGCTCCAAAACCCGTGTGCCAGCTTAGTGTGAAGATTGGCGGTGTTGCTTTCATTTCTGAGCTGAGTCCACAGCGCCAAGGATTTGGTCCAGTATTCTAGGCAGGCATCGTATTGCCCCATGTGACTTTTCAGATTCCCAAGCTTCTCGATTACGCGAGCCTTCTCCTCAAGGTTGTCTTCTTTTCCTTCAAGAATCCCAATAGCGTGTTGAAGGTAGGAAAAAGCCTGTTCATGGGCGTACACGTGCTCCGCTTTCTCTCCCGCCTTCAAGAAGTATTCAAGCGCCTTGTCCTTGTAGCCTCCCTCGAGAAAGTGGTAGGCAAGCTCCCCGAGATGCTCATTGATCCTGTCAGCGTAGACCTTCTCTAATGCATATCCAATAGTGCCATGGAGTTTCTTATGTCTCAGAAGGCTGATTTCTTCATGTACAACATCTCTGACTATAGCGTCGGCGAAAGAATACGCCTCTTCGCCACGGACGATTCTTTCCTTGATCAACCCGGTCTTGAGTATTTTCTCAATTGATTCAAGCAGCTTGTCTTCTTCGAAACCCATGACTCCGCGCAATGCTTCAAAGGTGAAGTCTTTGCCAAGAAAGGAGGCCATGGTCAAGATGTGTTGGCTTGGTTCGTCCAGTCGACCTATTCTTGTCTTTATGACTCTCTTGATGGTCTCGGGGAATTCGATTCTTGACGTGTCTTTGATCTTCCACTTGTTCTCTTCGCGGTAGATGACTTCCTCTTCCTGCAGCGACTTTATCATCTCCTCAACGAAGAACGGGTTGCCCCCAGTCTTCTCATACAGTAATTCGCAAAAATCCTTTGGCACGTCGTCCTGCTCTAGGATTTGTTTGATCATTTCTGATGTGTCATTGAGAGACATGCGTCTTAGTCGGATGGGTTGGAGCAGCCGTTCCCTGTTCAATTCTGTTAGCACTGGAGACAAGGGGTGTTTTTCATCAATGTCTGTGTGACGATAGGTACCTAGGAGAAGCATAGGCTCCTTCTGGACGCCTCTAGCTAGGTAATGTAGCAGGAGAAGTGAGGACTGATCTGTCCACTGCAAGTCGTCTAGAACAACCAGCAATGGAGCCTCCTTGGAGATGTTGGTTACGAACTGTGAGACAGCTTCAAAGAGCCTGTTACGCTCATCTTCAGGGCTCATGGGTAGGGATTGCGGAATTGTGCCAAGCTTTTCCTTGATTTGGGGAACTAGTCTGCAGACCTCACTCGGATAGAGACCAACCGCCCTGTACAGTTGCTGAGGCGTACACATCTCCAAATAGTCTTTGATCACCTCGTTCCAGAGAATGTATGGAGGAACCCCATCCATCCTGAACAAGGCTGGGCATCTCCCCGACAGGACTTGCATGGCGCGCAGACGTGCGTAGGCTCCTATCTCTCTAGCCAATCTTGTCTTGCCGATTCCCGGTTCTCCATACAGGAAGACGAGTCCACCCTCGCCGCGGACTGCCCTATCCACAGCCTCCCTGAGAAGACCCATCTCCTCAACTCTGTCGATCAGCCGGACCTCTCTGACACCGGAGAGACGTGGACCCGGGACAGCAATAGCGCTCAGCTTCTGAGGAGGAACACGAACTTCTCCGAAAGATTCTTGAGCGATATCTCTCAGCGCTGCAAGCAGATCTGCCGAGGTCTGATACCTTTTCGCCGGGTCCTTTTCCAGAAGCTTCATGATACATTTGGCTAGGGCGTGTGGAACGTTTGGATTCAATCTGTCCGGGGAGACTGGGTAATCGTGAATGTGGCTGAAGATGATCTTGACAGGGTCCTCTCCCGGAAAGGGTGGCCTGCCGGTCACCGCTTCATATAGGACTGCGCCCAAAGAGTATAGATCGGACCAAGCTTCAGCACCTTTCCCTAACGCAATCTCCGGAGCAACATAGGCAACCGTGCCAACTATCACTCCGTCCTGCGTCTGGCGTGGTTGGCCAAGCATCTTGGCAAGGCCGAAGTCCATCAGCTTCGCAACGCCCTCTGCAGTAATCATTATGTTTTCTGGTTTGACGTCTCGGTGCAAGATGCCTTGTGAGTGTGCGTATTGAAGCGCGTTACAGACATCGATGCCGACTCTCAGAATGGTCGAGGCGTCGCATTTTCCTTCCGGAGATGACTCGATCAGGTCGCGCAAGCTATGTCCTTCGACGAACTCAAGCACGAAGAATGGTTTCTCGTCTTCCCTTCCAATATCGTGAATGGAGACGATGTTTGGATGGTTGAGTTTGGCTACCGACTGCGCCTCGGTCATGAAACGCGAATATGCCTCTCCCGTCGTAACGGGGTTTTTCAGCATCTTAATGGCGACGACACGGTTCAGAGCGGTATCTCTGGCCTTAAATACGATGCCCTTTCCACCTTCACCCAGCTTCTTCAGAACAGTGTATCTACCGTTCTGTAGGTGTTCAATAGACGACAATTGGCCCCGCCAGTTCGACCCTTAAGCTAAGATACCTCTCGCTGTTCTTAAGAATGTCTAGTCGAGAAGTAGCCACTAGATTCCAAGGGGTCTCAGAACCGAGCGTAAGTGTTAACTACCGACCGTGACCAACCGGTAGCCCACCCACGTTCCGGCTATTGAGGTTCTACCAATATGAATGAGAACCCAATCTCTATTGAAGAGAAGCGTTCACCTGGAAAGCTTATCCTGGCCTCACTTGTTTTTTCCCGCTTTGCGACTCAGCCCCCGAGCATTTTGACGGGACTTCTTCTGATCGACATCGGGCTTACATTCGAATGTCCTGTCGGCGTTATGGGACAGATCCGAACTGCCGCTTCTATGGCGGGTGTCGTCTTCGCGCTGCTTATGGGAGCCCTTAGTGTCCGGTTCAATCATAAATCGTTGCTTGTGATGGGCCTTCTGTTCCTCAGCATCTCAGCTCTGGGTTCTGGCTTTGCTTCGAATTTCGTCATGATGTTGGTTTTCTATTCCATATCTGGCTTGGGGATAGCCATGGCCACTCCAATGGGCCTCACATTAGTCGGAGAGCATTTCCCTCTTGAGAAGCGGCCTGGCGCGATTGCATGGATTATGACCGGCGCGGCCGTGTCGTATTTCATTTGTGCACCAGCCATTGGTTTCATCGCAGGCTTCGGAGGATGGCGCCTAGCCTTCCTGGGATTTGTGTTGCCCATTTGCGTGCTGGCACTTCTGTTGGCCACTAAAGGTCTCCGGGCCACATCCAGGAGGCAAGATCCCGCGATGAGCTCAAGAAGTTATTTCGAGGGTTTCAAAAGAGTCTTCTCAAACAGATCTGCTGACGCCTGCTTGGTCGGTACTGCACTCTCATTCGCTGCTTGGCAAGCCCTTCTTCTGTACAGCTCATCATTCAACAGGCAACGATTCCTAGTGTCCACAGGTTCTGCATCCGTCTTGCTCATGGGGGCAGCTGCATGCTTTACTGCGGGTAACCTAGTTAGCGGTCGACTTGTCAAGAGATTTGGGAGGAAGCTTTTCACTGTTCTGACCGCCTTCTTCACTGGCATATTCGTAATCTCTTACACTAACGTGCCCAGTCTGTGGCTGTCTGTGGCTCTTGGCTTCCTAGGTAGCTTGTTTTCAGGTATGAGGTTTACAGCGTCAAATAGTCTGACTCTTGAACAAGTTCCAGGATACCGTGGCACGATGATGTCGGTAAGCACAGCATCAGATCTGGGAGGTGCAGCCCTAGGAGCAGGAGTTGGAGGATTGGCGCTCCTCTTGTTTGGTTATGAGGGTATGGCGATATCCCTCGGGGTAATGGGTATCGCATCGGCCATAGTCTTCCAGCTCTTAGCGATCGATCCCACTAGAACTGGAATGCACAAGGAACCTCAGTCACATTAGACCTTCCCAACCCACAATTGTGACGGCATGAGTGAAGGAAGAGCGTATACTCAACCATAAGGAGGTACACTTACGATCTACGGTGGACGCATCATAACACGACACGTTTTCGCGTATGGACCTCCCACCTGCTACAGCGCTGGGGAGTCACTATGCATAGCCTTCAAGGAACTCATCAAGAGGGAGCTACTAGTCCTGTGAGAATCTTAGAGACAAGCGAAATTGTTAACTACAGATAATACTCGTAGGTTGTCAATCAGTCTCTTCTGTCAATGGAGGTTTTACTGAAATGAACCAGAGACCAACACTTAGTCAAGAAAGGACTTCACCCGGAAAACTTGTTCTCCCATCATTGGTGATTTCTCGCTTTGCAGTAGAACCTCCGGGAATTCTGACAGGACTCCTTCTAGTTGATATCGGACTCACATTTGGATGTTCTGTCGGCGTTGTGGGACAGATTCGAACTATTTGTTCTATTGTTGCAGTCTTCTTTGCCCTGCTGATGGGCATCTTGAGTGTTCGGTTCAAACACAAGTCGTTGCTAATGATGGGTCTCTTGCTGGTCAGTATCTCAGCTTTGGCTTGCTCCTTTGCTTCGAACTTCAATGCAATGCTCCTATCTTATTCGATATCAGGTCTCGGGATGGCTATGGTCATGCCGATGGCTTTTGCGTCGGTTGGAGAGCATTTCGCTCTCGAGACGCGGCCGAACGCAATTGGATGGATCATGACAGGCGCTGCTGTATCGTATCTTGTCGGGTCACCAATCATCGGATTGATTGACTCCTATGGAGGATGGCGCTTGGCATTCCTCGGGTACGCCCTTCCAGTTTCTCTCCTGGCCCTGTTGTTGGCCGCAAAAGGCCTACCCACAGTAGTTCGTGGGCCTCAGGCTGCGATGAGCCAGGGAAGCTATTTTGAGGGCTTCAAAGGAGTCTTCTCAAACAGGTCTGCCGATGCTTGCCTGATTGGCAGTGCCCTTGTAAGTGCTACGTACCAAGCTGTTCTTGTCTATAGTGCCTCATTTTACAGGCAACGGTTTCTAGTATCTACAGGTTTGGCTTCCATATTCGTCTTGGGTGGAGCGTTATTCTTCACGTTAGGGGCCATGGTCAGTGGTCGGTTCGTAAAGAAGATTGGAAGGAAACCTTTAACGGTTCTAACTTCCTTTCTCGGTGGAGTCTTCATAGTCTCTTACACCAGCTTTCCTAACCTATGGCTATCTCTGGCCGCCAGGTTCCTAGGTGGTTTGTTCATCGGCATGACATCTACGGCAGCTAACAGTTTGACTCTTGAACAGACTCCGGAGTTCCGCGGAACAATGATGTCTATGAATGCCGCTGCCGGTAACATGGGCTCAACTCTCGGAGCAGGAGTCGGTGGACTAGCTCTTCTCGTGTTCGATTATGAAGGCATGGCGCTGAGTCTCGGGGTTATGGGCATTGCAGCAGCAATAATGTTCCAGCTCCTAACAGTCGATCCTACAAAAACTGAAACGCACCCACATTCACGATCCTCTACGAATTGGAGTCCAGGGAATTCGCTTTCGCAAGCATAGCAGAATGGTAAGGCAGCGGGGGCTCACACCAGTAGCGGTTAGATGCACATATGATGACGCTAAGCCACCGCTCAGACTAACAGCGCGCGATTAGCACTGACCGACGGGCAATTCTTATTACCGCTACATACTAGGAAAAATAAGCGCTATTCACGGTAAGTGAGGAATTCCATTGAGTGAAGTGAGCTTCGACGAGTTCAAGAAACTCGATATGCGAATAGGAACAGTTGTTGATGTTAGTAGAATCCCGAGAACCGAGAGGCTGTACAAGATCATTGTCGACCTTGGAGACATGGGAAGAAAGCAGACAGTTTCAAGCCTAGTGGAATACTATAGCCCGGAGCAACTCCTGTCGAAAAGAATTGTGTTTCTGACGAACTTGAAAGCCACAAAGTTTGCTGGAGAGTCTTCTGAAGGAATGCTCATGGCTGCAGAGAAAGGAGACAGGCTAGCCCTTCTCACCACTGACAGAGAAATCGAGAATGGAGCGAAGATAACTTGAACAACCCTTTATTTCACTTACCACTATACATTAATCGGAGCACGTCTGGGTGTGACTGATGCCTAGAAAAGGATCAACCGAGCAGGATATGCTGCAAGTAGTAATGGGCGTCGGAGACTCGGGGATACTTCAATCAGAACTGTGGAAGAAGCTAAAGGCAGACAGCCGCGAAGGATCTAGGGCGATCCTTAGACTTGAGAGAAAAAGTCTGATAGAGAGGAAACGTGAACTGCATAACGGCAGATGGACTTTCAGAGTCTTCTCGAGACGAAAACTGTCTAGAATCGACAGCGTGCAAGATGTGCCGTGCGCGTTCTGCGAGGATGAATCCAAATGTGGCCATTCGGCTATTCTTACCCCTAGTAAATGCGTGAAACTCACGCATTGGCTGGAAGGAGTTCCCACGCCTCAGCCGATTGGAGCTTAACATTTGTCGGAACGTTGGAAGCAGGAAAGAAGGAAGGACCAGTTCTATAAGCTCGCCAAGGAGCGAGGATACAGAAGCAGATCAGCTTTCAAACTCCTACAAGCAGTCAAGAAATATCGGCTCATCAAACAGGGAGACAAGGTAGTTGACCTCGGAGCCGCCCCGGGAGGATGGCTTCAAGTCTCCAGGCAGATCGCTGGAAAGGAAGGGTTCGTTCTAGGCATCGATACGGAGCATATACCTGAGCTTCCATGGGCCAACGTCAAGACATTGGTCGCAGATATAACGAACGGTTCTCTCGATTCTGTCATCATCAATCTCTTGGGCTCGAAGGCTGATGTGGTGATATCTGATGTTTCACCGAAGATAAGCGGGGCGTGGGATGTCGATCACGCCAGACAGCTGCATCTCGCTGAGCGATCATTGGAAATCGCGAAGATAGTGCTCAGAAGGAATGGTAACTTCTTCAGCAAGGTTTTCCACGGACCAGATCTGGAAGTGTACCGTGATCATCTAAAGGGACATTTCCAAGAGGTCAGGTTCGTGAAGCCGCCGGCGAGCAAGCAGAGAAGCTCTGAAATCTACGTGCTCGCAATGGGCTACAGAGGCTAGATTTTGAGCCACAAGATCTTCCTGACAGGCTCACCGGGAATTGGCAAAAGCACCGTCCTATGGAAGCTAGTTGAGGAATTGAAGCACCGAGGTTTTCAGGTCGGCGGAATGATCACTCAAGAGGCACGGGAATACGGTGTGCGAATTGGATTCAAGATAACTGACATTCTGACTGGAAGGGAGGGCTGGTTGGCAACAGCGAAAGAGTCTGTCGGCCCCAGGTTCGGTAAGTACTGCATTGACCTTCATGGGCTTGAAGACATCGGTGTCCAAGCAATCACAAGCGCATTGCAGGACCCCCAGGTAGGAATAGTTGCCATAGATGAGTTGGGACCCATGGAGCTGTTCAGCGACAAGTTCAAGGCTGCGGTCAGGCAAAGCGTTGCCAGCGAGAAAACCATCATCGGTACAATTCATTACAGAGCGAATGATCCGCTGCTTCGCGAGATCAGAACCGCACCTGATGTGAGAATAGTCACCGTGACGAAAGAAAGCAGATCCGCACTGCACCAACAACTAGTTGAAGTTATAGCGGGAAAGAGATTAATCTCATGAGAAAACCATCTGTAAAGGAATGCTGAAACGATAGAAGGTGTGGAGCCTGGAGGCAGTTTCCTCTAGAGGCCTTGTTTCTGGAGTAGACGACGCCGGGAGAGAGTTGGGTCAAGAGCCTGCTCCCCGACAGGTCCAGTGATAGGGCCACTAGTCATTGCAGGCATTTCGATCGAGAAGGCAAGACTAGGCGAGCTTCTATCAATAGGAGTCAGGGACTCAAAGGCTCTCACACCTCTTCGAAGATCCAATCTGGCCGTGAAGATCAGAAAGACAGCTCACGATATTTCTGTTCTTGAGTTGGCTCCGAAGGAAATCGACGAGTTCGTCCTCAAAGGAAGAAAGCTCAGGAAACTGAACTACCTTGAAGCCACAGCCATGGCGAAAGTCATCACGAAACT
>Ga0315306_10001049_pt1 | contig 13275 bp, 10 predicted proteins | sample TDP1_MG_FD_203803 | JGI IMG/M metagenome (GOLD analysis project Ga0315306, IMG submission 203803) | Freshwater sediment microbial communities from Lake Towuti, South Sulawesi, Indonesia - TDP1 | ecosystem: Environmental > Aquatic > Freshwater > Lake > Sediment | place: Indonesia: South Sulawesi... | reverse complement strand
AGGACAGTCCTCCCAGTGAAAAGGCCTGGCCAGTTGGTCAACGCTATAACGGCCGGCCCCTGCGCGTAGACGCGTGCCACTCCCTGGACAACAATCATAAAGCTTGATACGAAAAGTACCGCTAGAAGCATTGCTGTCCTGATATGCTTTGAATTACCCAATTATTTCTTTTTCTCCTGTTTTTTCTTAATGCGCATTTCGCGCATCGGAGCTGTTCTGTACCCTGTTGATTATAAAAAGCTTACCCACAATCCCGACACACCGACCAAACAGCCCGTGAAGCACCTAGGCTCTATTGCTTCCTGATTCTTGGCTCCTTCTTCGCGATGTCCAAAGACTCATGGCGAGATCCATAGAGGCAGCAAAAATAGCCAGATGCATTGAAGCACAGAAGACTACACCGTAGTTGATGCATACAAAGACATCGGACTGGGATACCCATTACTCAACCGTGGGACTCCCTTAAGCCATTACGAGTCTTGGGCTCCATCCTAAAGTTTCTTGGCCTCATCCCCAATTTCCTCCGCGTCCTTCTGCGCCTCTTCGCACTCTTTGCGGCATCTTTGAGACTCTTGATGGAGGTCGCCAAGTCCCCTTCGAATCTGCTATGTACTGGCCGCATACGGTGTTGGAACAATACTTGTGTAGAAGCAGGTGATGGCCTGACCTGTCTCTACTGCAGGTCGCGCGGTTATCTCGTTCAATTGTACTTTGCTGTCGTCGTGCAAAGCGTTGAAGGTATGGCTGGAAGAGTCTTACGTCTAGCCCTTTGCTCACAGCACATTCGAACCGCTTCCAAGAGGACTGACACGCTGAAAGCTAGGATTCTGATCGAACCGAGTCCCACGACAAAGCCGTGCCTCAGGTTCTGATTCACTGTTGAACAGGCGTAACAGTTCGAAGCCTAGGTGCGACGAAGAACGACTGGTCTTCGCAAGTTGCTGCCCTGAGATGAACGTTGGGTTCTGCTCAGAAGTATCTGATACATCATTTAGTCGCAAGAAAAAAATCCGGGCGTTGAGCTGAATTTTTTTTCCGATCAAACGTAGAGAATGCCAACGTCAGCGAGCAGTTGAAAACTCATTCAAACAAGGTTGATGCTTCAGAGGATTCTGTTGGTCAGATGCTTAGACTTCAATTGGATTTCTTCTGGACGTCGAGCAATACGTTTACCTCTAGGCTGCTGGAACTGGTGATCACGACCTGAACGGTCTTAGTGGCGTATCCAGTTGCAGAGAACGTGAGATTATACGTGCCCTCATCGACGTGGGCAACATATTTTCCTCGCATACTGCAGTAGCCCTCTCTTCCCGCGAACACAGCCACCCAAGACAATGGTACCGCAGCCTCCTCGACTGCTCCCTCAACCATTCCACGGATCCTCCCCATGCGTCTCACTGAGAGAAGCACATCGTCTCCTAGACCTCGCAAGGTCAGAGTGGCCTCGCTCGGTTGGCGGTACCTCCAATCCTCTCCAAAGTCAAGCACCTTCAACTTGCAGGTTCCAGGAGGTATGCCCGAATCCTTGACTCTCAATCCATCACGCGTAACATAGAAGAAGTGCCCTACACCGCGAAGCCCCATCATAGTGAAGTTGAAGCCAGTTGCCCCAGCCTCAGCAGTCACCTCTGTTACAGATATCAGTTCTCTGCGGGTATCGTAGACCTCTACAGGAATCTTTACGCGCTCGGTGAGGCTGCCGATGAACTGGCCGACTCTGATGTGAACTGTTCCATTCAGGCTGAGTCCTCGATACATTCGGACAGCGCACTGAGTCAAGGTTACCGCGGAAATGATGATCTCATTGTCGAACCTTTGCACATAGCCATAAGTGAAAGCCTTTACGCCATACCTACCCTCCTTCACGCTGTTTGGCGTAGATCCGTAGAACGTGATCTCCCGTATTGACGGGTTCATCCCCGTGAAGTTCAAGGGAGCAGTCCTACTGGAGGGAGTATTCGATGGGATCTTCGTCTCAACATATCCAACCTCGACGCCTGAGAGATAGAAGTAGGCTCGGAGATATGGCGGACATTGCGTCCGTGCAAAGGCCCATGGAATCTCTGGTTTTGAAGCGTCAGTAATGATCGGATATGAATTCGCGACGATGCTCGCCGCGCTCTGTCTCACCATCCTGATCGTTAGTGTTTCATTATAGCCTTCCTGAACATTGACTACTGCAGAATCTAACTGTTCATATCCCCTGACGAGCGCCTTCAGCGTGTAGGGGCCACTCGGCAATCCATAGTCCTTCTTTCGCCAGACACCTGAATATGTTCGGTTCAAGAACTCACTGAACCCTGTCAAGTAGAACCTGACCGTGGAACTGTCTGCGTATGCGGTTGTTCCGTTTGGCATAGTTCCCTCGATAATGGAGAGCGCCGCTATCTGGCCGTTTCCGTTGTAGGCAGAGACGAGAATATTGCCGCCATAGAGAGTTCCAGTCGCTGTCCCAAAGTTCAATATCTCAGCGGCTCGAGGTGTCTCAAACTTCCTATTCGTCGGATCGAAGAAGCTCAACCTTCCACTGATCACGCCCCCAGTCACTAATGTCACTTCAATATTTCCGACAGTGGTGGGGGCAACAGTTATCTTGCCCGGTTCCCTCTGCACGTATCCGAAAACCCAGGCCCTTATCCGGTAGGTTCCAGCTGGAAGCCCCGAGTAGGCTGTTCCAGTGGGTGGATAACCCGCGTACCTCAACTCCTCTCTCTGAGAAAGAACAAAGGGATCCTTATCGGATCCCGTGCTCCGACCCCTGAATGAAGCTGCAACCACTCCTCTATCATCGACGGCTTCGACTGTGTAGTTCAAGGAATTCAGACTGTCTCGACTGTTGCTCCATGGATGCCAAAGCTCCCTGAAACCTTTATGGTCAAGGGAGGCGATTGGGCTTCCGTCAGGCTTTGTGTACTTGATTTGACCCTTTATGACGCAGCCTCTTTTCAAAGGCAGATCGAGGGTCACATTGCCTCTCGCCCTGATGCCAACAACATCGATGTACCTCGTCAGCTCATACGCGTACCCTGTCCCGTTGCAGAAGCCAGCTGACCCTTCAAGCATGTATGCCCCCTCAGCCAGTCCTGTCAGCGAATATCTGCCTGTCGTCTCGTTCACAAAGCTCCTCGCGGCAACTTTTCCAGAAGTCGTCAGAGCGTACACAATACCCTTAGCCCTGATCACAACTCCGGGATGTATCAATGGATCAAAAATGTAGCCGCTGATCCTGCCTGGATTTGGCTTCAGACTTACGTAGATAGGAATGACAGCGCTAGGTGTAACGGGATAGATAGGTCGCCCAGTTGTGGCATTAACCGTCTCGGCCACGTAGATCGTCAAGTCATATCTTCCTCCGACTGAGGGAGCGGTAAGGTTTCTCATCCAGACGAACTTCGGCGGCGCGAACCCCACAAACCCAGTGCCGCTGTGGCTCCAGATCTCAACCAGATAGGGTGCGTTAGGATCATACGATGAGGCATTAGGTCTGCTTCCCGGCGCCTCAGGACGATACAAGTAGTGAAGCGATTCGTCAAGCACAGAGTAGAAGTAATAGTCCCTGCAAATGTCGGATGAGACAAAGGAGGTATCGTTCTCTCTCCTCCCAGCCAAGAACTCTCGTGGAACCTCAATCCTAACAGCTACTCCCGACCTGTCTATCTTGATCTCCAAGTCGCCTCTCGTTCCGGCAAGGACCTCCCAACCTTTCAAAGAAGCAGCTACCGAAGACTCCAAGCATTGCGTCAGAGCCACGCAGTAAGAGAAACCGAGAGTCACCATTAGCAGGATGGCGAGGTAGGCCTTTACTGCAGTGGGAGCGCTCGGGTCAGCCAAGCCCCGAATCACATCCAAATAGTGGCGCTCCTCAATTTATTAGAGTTTCCGAAGAGAACCACACCTTCGTTCCGCTACCCTATCCAACAACCGTATCATGCAAATAGGACCGCCTTAAACAGGTGCCTACTGCAAGCAGCAGACAAACTTCTCTAGGTAGATCCGGATGGAGTAAACGAGTCTGCAGAGATGACTCTAGGCAAGAGGCTTGTTGACAGTCATAGACTTGACTTGAAAGATCTGTCAAGAGACCAGAAATCAAGGACGACAAGACACTACGACGATATCTCGACCTTCTTCTGCTAGCAGAAGTACTAGAAGTGCGAACTCGCAATGTTGGATCAGTGAGACTGCAGGAGCTGTATAGCTTGACTGCAAACAGGCCGAGGGTCTCAGTGGGGCCCACGGCACTTCATTTGCATGGCCTCAATTGGGATATTCCAGAACGAGATATGAGAGTCGTTTCAATCGACTTCGATGGGCTTTCACGTTCAAGAGCAATAGGCTCCATCCTGATAGGATCTCTGGAAGATTGTCTTGTGTACGAGCTGCATGCGGATGCAAGAAAAGACACAGGGACTCTCGCTTTCGTGATTGCGATGGTCTCCACGAAGAGGCTCGATCTGCCATATCTGGCATGGCGTGCTGACAAGATTCAGGTCGGAAGAGCTCTTCGTTGCCTATTTCACAGCATCTTGGCGGTCGCGTCATCTAAGGAGGCGGAAGTGAATGCATCGTTGTTCTTGGCTGTGCGGACGACATTCCTGAAGATTGCCAGGCAGTATGCTCAGTCTGGATTCTGGAGAGTCTTCGAGGAGAAGGGAATTGGAAAACTTGGTGTTGAGCGGGTCAAGAAACTAACTGGCCCAGACATTGTCATTCCGGCGGCAACGCAGCTTGGAGTGTTGGGATGATTGAAAAGGCCTCAGGAGCTGCGAGCCCCCTCGAAAGAATGGGCGCAGCTGGTTCGAGTCAGCTATGCGTACCTGCGAGACAAAGGCGTCGGTGATCTAGTCGTGTACGGATCCCAAGCTATGTCTGTCTATATGAAGAATCCGCTCCGAAGCAAGGACCTTGATCTTCTCTTAGGCCAAGTCGGCAAGATGCGAGATGTGGAGTACAGAGCCACTAGTGTCCTGACGAGGAAATTCGAGGATCGAAAGATGATGACATATGCAATAGAGCTTCGAGTGGCGAGGAAGCCGTTTTTCGTCGAACTCTTCGACAAGATCTTGGGCGGCCGACCCCTTTCGTTGCTTCAACCTTATGTTGAACAGATCAGACGGTGGAACATTGAAGTCTGGTCGCCCTCACGTGAGGCAACGGTTGCTCTGCGTCTTGCCTTCAGGGAACCGGAACAAGCTTCTCGGCTCAACGCGGTGCGTCTGAACAGCTTCCTCAAGGAAAACAAGCGATCTCTTGACTTTGATTTGCTGCGTTCAATCCTGAGGGAGTGGAGAATAGAGAACTGGGTCGAGAGCAACCTGCGTGAACTCTACCGAAGAAACAGATTGCGTATCTTGTATGATAACCGTATTATTCCGGGAATTCGACACAAGATTCTGGAGAGTTGATATCGACCAGGCATCTCCGTTAGGTGATATTGTTGCTGAGGTTGGCGGGCCATCGCGGGGGCCTGCAGAGTTCTTGCGGGTAGGATTGGTTTCAAAACGGAATTGGGCATGTCCATCGGGCCGCACAGAATGCGATCACCGTGGCAACGAAGGCAATCGCAATCATGAGTAAGATGATTGGCCCCCAATCAGCCGCATAAGGCTGTTACTCTTCTATCCACAAGCTTGCCTGATCCAACTCGGTCTGTGCTCAGAAGTTTTCTACTTCTACTGCGATTTCGCTGGACAAGTTGGAATCGACTAGGTGAACATAGATTCTGTAGCGGCCTGGTGACACAGGCTTTCCGGACAGGTCGCACAGGTTCCAGTCAACGGCCGGCCGTAGGAGGACTACCCTTATAGAAGCGCCGGAGGCAGGAATTAGGGAGGAGGCTATCTGTGCGACCCATTCTTCAGCGAGAATATGAGGATTTGGCTGAAGAGTATGTCCGGCTTGTGAAGAAGCATTTCGGTAGCCGCCTCTGGTCGATCTGCTTCTTTGGGTCTGCTGTACGAGGCGAGGCCACGTCTGAGAGCGACTTGGATACTCTTGTAGTGGCAGATGGGTTGCCGCGAGACATCGGTTCGCGGTTCCGTGAGACCAACCCTATCCACAGCAATCTCAGACAGACTGAGGCCTACCGCAAATTCAGATCTCTGCAGAGGCACGGAACTGTATCTGACATCTTCTTAACACGCCGAGAGGCGTCTGAACATCCTCCAATCCTGTTGGATATGGCGGACCATGGCGTCCTCGCCTTCGACAGGGACAGCTTCCTTGAAGGAATCCTAGAGTCAGTGAGACGAAAACTGAGAGAGCTTGGAGCTCGAAAGGTTCTCACCAAGAAGGGCTACTACTGGGTTCTCAAACCTGACGCGAAACCAACGGAGGTCGTTGAGATATGAAGACGACGCGCATGGCGACCGATTACGCAACGACGGCTGCTTGGCTTCTCAGGGAGGCTGAGAACGCACTGGAAGCCGGAAACAGAGCGATCTGTGTCCGTCGATCACAGGAGTCTCTGGAACTCGCCGCGAAGGGCGTCCTGAGGCGCTTGGCGATTGAATATCCGCGGGAACATGACGTGAGCGATGCGTTGGCTGCAGCATCAGATCGCCTTCCAAAATACCTGAGGGAGAAGACTGAGGAGATAATGCAGGCGCTTAGTGAGCTGGGCAGGGTTCGAGGCCCTGCCTTCTACGGCTACGAGGCTGAGGGAATACCTGCAAGCGAGGCCTTCAGCAAGGAGTACGCGGAAGGGACATTGGGAAAGGTCAAATCCCTCGTTGAATTGTGCATCAAGTTTGCCACCGAGAAAAACGACTGACCGAACAGAACTCTGAGATGGCAATCTGTTGGAGCCAACTTGTATTCGACTTCGAGAGGAGCCAGTTATGGAACTACCTCCCTCTTGGCTTAAGCTTAGACCATTAGGGGCACGTTCCTACTTGCCTTGAGCATTTCCAAGAAGAGCGGTTCACCCTTCTCGTTCAGATGGATGATCATGTCGAGAAAGAGGTTAAGCTATCCTCAAGCTTTCTACGCGTTTTGTGTTGTGGCCCCTGACCAAACTGGATCACCTGACAACAAAAGAAGAGAATCCCAAGATCTAAACTGCACAGCACCGGCAACTGCCCACTTTGTTCAGCATTTTCCTGTACGCGAGATGATTGTTTGATAGTTTGAGAACCTTTATCGCCGCCACGCTAGATTGCGAAAGAATTAATTAGCGTACCTTCTATTCCAATCCATTGAGTTCTTCTCTGAGCATCGATTTGAGCGATTTGCGGAGGGCCCTGCACCCTTTAGTGATTTCGCGCGGAAGACGTGTTGTTTCCTCCGGAAGATAAAAAGGCGCGCTTGCCATTATGATCGACGTTGGGCGATCGTCTATGGTAATGAGAACTGGGGACTGGTTAAGGCAGGCAGAGAAGGATCTGCAGCATGCCAAGAGGTCTGTCGAGGGCAGAGATTTTGAGTGGTCGTGTTTCGCGGCTCAGCAAGCGGCTGAGAAAGCTATCAAGTCACTCTATCAGAGTGTGCATATCGATGCGATTGGGCATTCGATTTCGAGGATGCTGCAAGACCTTCCTGCTTCTCTGACACCGCCTGAGGACCTTGTGGAACGGGCGAAGGAGCTGGATAAGCACTACATTCCCAGCTGTTACCCAAACTTTCACTCTGAAGGAGCGCCTTTGGACTATTACACCGAACCTGAAGCGCGGAGAGCGGTGGAAGGAGCGGACAAGATAATTGAGTTCTGCAGAGGCAAGATACCTGAAGATCAATTACGATGAGATCCTCAGTATGCTTAGGGAGTATGCCAAGGCGAAGGCTGGAACCCATGAAGCTAAAGCGATCGTTCTTACAGGCTCCCTCGCCAAAGGAAGCTACACTGGAACGTCAGACGCAGATATTCTCGTAATCGCCGACAATATGCCTTCTCGTGTCCTCGAGAGATATGCTCTGTTCGCGGAACCGAGCATGCCTATCGATGTGGAACCACGAGTCTACACGACCAAGGAATTCATCGGCAAGGTCCGCCGAGACGATAGATTCGCGGTTGAATCCCTGAAAATCGGCATACCTCTCCACGGGGAGCAATTCTTCGAGGAAATCAAGAAATCCCTCAAGAAGAAGTTTTGCAAGCGACGCGCCTCCCTCATAGATTGATAGCAAGATCATGGCTGCAATCGAAGCCGCCCGCCTCTTCTAGGGATATGTACTCTCCAGCCCTGATGTTGGTAGTAGATGGTTGGTTCGGTTGAAGCTCGCCAAGATGCAAGTCGCAACGGTTTTGATGAGCTCTGCCATTATCCGGGACTGCCGATTTACAAGAATCCTGAATACTACTAACATCAGATCTAACTCTGCATTGGCTTTCAAACCTCTAATCGTAATCATTGTGGCCTTTATCCTTCGCCTTTCCTTCATCGGTGAAACGAGTATGATGGGAGACGAAGTCCCTTATGTGGAAGTCGGAAGAAAATATCTCAGAGGTCTATTAGTTCAAGATCTTAGCTATGATCTCTGGAGTTTGAACGCAGGGCACCCATCACTGCTACAGATAAGCCACTGCTATCGAACCTATCGGCTCATAGCTTTAGAAGTATCTGTTTATTACTCTGCCTAAGGCCTGCTTATTGAATCTAGCGGATTTAGAGATTCACGAGGAACTATGATGTACTCAGGAAACGCATCTTGCCTCTGTCCAGGTATCCATCAATAAATCAACGGGTACTAAGCCTGTAGACAGCTTCCGAATCGGCATTCCTTCCGATAGATTCGATAAGAACAATGAAATTTCGATAAGATTAGTCCTGTTTAAATATGCTGGTTCGATCGAGTCCCGTATTATGAGGCTCTTCTTGAGTGGAGTGAGGCAGACCGAAATCGCCGGGATGGTCAATGCAAGCCAAAGCACGATCTCAGCGGTCATCTCCAGATTCAAGAGAGACGCCTCAAAGGCTTCACGCAATGGAGCGTCATCAGCTAGAGCGGTACTTGCTGAGGTCAAAGAGCTCAGATCGCTCTCAGTCGAGCAACATTGACATATACCGAACCTGGCTCGGCTGGCCCGATGGGTTGCCGGCAATCATCTCCGCTGTCGCATGTTTGCGAAGAATCATGGGAGGGCAGCTGGGTTAGACATACACCGTTGAGATACATCTCTTTATTACCTGTTGAGAGAAACCTTCGTCAGGGAGGATTTTCCGCTGTCAAAGAATGAGTCGAACTGAGCTGTGCCTTGGATCTTCAAATAAGGGAAAACTCTGCCGTAATCTTCTAGTATTGTGTCTACTCCTCCTATCTTCTTCAATACCCATCGCGAGCTACTGGCGCGTTTCAGTCGATGCCGCAGGAAACGAAGGTTCCTACTCACCGTACCGGCCAACCGAGACGACTTCAGGCTTTGATTTCTCTCTGAGCAATAGCAACGGAATCACAGTTCTTCCGGGTAGTTCTGGTTCCAACACCATCACAGTGACCCTCATCTCCGGAAACCCTCAGACTGTGACCCTTTCCGCAGACATTGGCACCACTGGCATAGCATTTGCTGCAATTGTGTCCTTCAACCCTCAATCTGGAAATCCAAAATTCACAAGCACATGCATGATCACGACCTCGTCCTCTGCACTGCCCGGCTCATACACGGTAACTGTGATCGGCACAGGAGGAGGATTGACACGCACAACCTCACTTACGCTGACCATCGTTTCACAGGATATGAAAGGTAGGACACGGATCGCGTTGGATGCCTTGCCTAAGCCCGGCTATGTGAACAAGCCCGTAACCATCTTCGGGGGGCTGTATGGTTCTTGGCGCTCCATCAACGATGGCAGGGTCGTAGGCAAGCCGGTTAGGATAACTGTGAATTGGGACTTCTCAGCCACTGTTGTGACCGGCCCTGATGGCCAATTCTCTGTCACGACAGACTGCCCATCCACGGGAGGCACATATTCGATCACAGCTACCTTCTATGAGGATCAGGACCTTACCGGAAGCTCAGCAACAGTAAGCTATGAGATCATCGCGAAGATACTGACCACTATCACGATAGGCTATGTCGGGAACAGAGAGTTCGCAGGATACCTTATGCGTCAGGACACAGGCGCATATCTGGCGTACAAGCCAGTCAAGTTGACTGTTCACTACCTCTCTGGAACGACATGGCAAACAGCGACCTTTGACCTTCAGACACGACAGGACGGCTACTACAGCCTAGAATTCTTATTCTACTGGAACTCAGCGACAGTTGTATTCGAAGGAGACGAAACCTTCGCGCCGAGCTCCGCCACAATCACACGATAAGGGTCATGACGTCTACAGTCGAACGAAACCGGAAATTGTTCTGCCTCGAATTGAATTCTCATCTTGACTGGCGCATGGGTCTTGGCGGTAGCATCTGCTCATCTTCTACGCTGCAGAACATACTTTGCACGAATATAGGAGCCAAACCCCATCAAAATGAATGAGGTGCAAGACCAGAAGAGAAAATCTATCGCGAGGTTTGTCACATGCAAGTACTCTGTGCTTCCGAGCAACGGATGTACCGGAACCTCGATAGTCGCCCCCGGTATGCCCATGGGGGTCTTGTACCAAGTTAGAGGATATCCGTAGCTCCATACGTCTCCTCCTGGAAGTGGAACCGGAGTTCCCACTGGGGAATGAGAACTAATGAATCCTGTGAGCATTACGAGCACTATGCCCAGACCGAACGAAAGCATGATCTTCCGCAGAGTTACAATCTTCACTTTCTCTAGCAACGGTTGGTCTACGGCAAATCTAATATGGCTTACGGTATAACTTTAGCTCAGTTAACTGGAGATGCGTTATGCGCCGTAGATCAACGGATTTTGCAGTGCTATTGCTGCTTCTCGTTCTCACTTTCCAGATGTTGTTGCCGTTGGCGTCTACTTGTTCATTACCTGTGTGTGGATCGACAAGCAGTACCGGTAGCGAATGGACCATAGATATCTTGGTAACAGTTGAGGTGAGATGCAAATACGAGATTCACAACGGCAAGTTGCGCCTTAATCCGGATGCGTTGACTGATCAATTCAAGAGACTGGTCACGGTAATTGTTGGTTCTGTTGAGCTTCCTTCAGTGATTAGGCCTGCTGAGAAAGCCAATGCAACACTAAGTATCCAAGTTGGCAACGTCGCAACTGCAACTTTTGACTTACCCGTTCTGCTTGACTTTAGAATACCGGATACCGTGGGAGGATATCACTACTTCTCACTTTCGAAGAACGCGAGAATTGACGTACCCACTAAGAAGAGAACCGTGGACGTGTTTTTCATGCTCGACGAGACGAATTGCGTCAAGAAGTTGGAGTGGCACGGTCCTCCTGGAGTAATTCAACCAAAGGATGAGCGAGTATCATACGTGCCTTTCATAGTTCAAAGCGTGTGGCAAGTGACAACGCCAAACCCAGAACGTGTAGATGTTCTCGTGGCCTCCTCCATCTGGACAGCTGTGCAAACTTCAGTCAGCCGGTATGCCACTGATCTCAGTGCAACCTACTCTGTCTACGTGTACAGTGTCACATATGGAACGCCTGAGCAGGTACGAACGTTCCTTCAAGGACACTTGACGCTTGATCTTAAAGGCTGTGTACTTGTAGGCGACGTACCTTACGCAATGTATTTCATCCCTGCACATGATACTACGAGTGAAGAAACTTTTCCATGCGACCTCTTCTACATGGACCTGAACGGAGTTTGGACTGATACGAATGGAGATGGAAAATATGAGGGTCATACAGGAGATGTCGCGCCTGAAATCTGGGTAGGAAGAATCAAGCCAACGGGCATGGGCGACCAAGCGACTCTCATAAACAACTACTTCGACAAGAACCACGCCTTCAGAACTGGAACGTTGTCTGTGCCAAAGCGGGCCCTGGTATATGTAGACGACGATTGGGCAAGAGGAGCGGACAGTGTCGACTTGTACATGAGAAGGATCTATGCGAGTACAACTGAAGTAAAAGACAATGCGACGACAACAGCGTCTGACTACAAGAGTAGGCTGAGCCTAGGGTACGAATGGGTTCACCTTCAGTGTCACGGCTGGCCTGGTGGCCACACCTTTAAGATCCCCAGCGGATGGGACGGTTGGGTCTTATCCAGTGACTACGTGACCATCAATCCTCGAACACTCTTCTATCAGTTCTTCGTATGCAGCGGAGCGAGGTTCAGCGAAGACAACTATCTGGCAGGGGTCAGCGTCTTCAAGACAAGTTATGGTCTGTTGGCCATAGGATCGACCAAGACAGGAAGCATGCTCTACTTTGAGGATTTCTATACGCTGGTCGCTGCAAGCAAGGATATAGCGACAGCGTTTAGGACCTGGTTCCTACTGCATGGAGATACGCACGCCTGGTCGCGAGACTGGTTCTACGGACTGACTCTAATCGGTGACCCTGCATTGACCCCGAACGCGGTCACGAAGATGTACTTCCTGTACGATGACGGAATCGCAGACTATGGCTTAGTGCACAGGTCTCCAGTGAACACCATTGCAGCAGTAAGATTCAGCGTCTCTTCTGCAATTCAACTCCTTATGCTGGATTACTACATTTGGGGAGAGATGAATGAAGTCAACGTCCAAGTTCTTGACGCCACTTTTCGAAGCGTGTATTCCCGAGAGGTTACACCCAGCCCATATTGGTTTGTAGTTGACATATCAGGCGCCAATGTAGTCGTGACCGGAGACTTCTACGTTGGATTCCAATGGATAAGCGACGCGCCCGCACCTTATCTTGGAGTTGACAGCACTCCTCCTCACTATCGGCGCAGTTATCTTGGCAGTATAGGATCGCCAGGAACACCGAAGGAGAACGAGAATTACATGATCCGGGCCTTCGCGAGCGCTCCTTTTGACTTCTCTTTGGGTAATAGTGGTGGGATCACTGTTACGCAGGGTGGTTCAGGTTCGAATACGATCACTGTGACTCTTGTTTCCGGTTCGACTCAGGCTGTATCCTTGTCTGCGTCTGGTCTTCCTTCAGGTGCTTCGCCTTCGTTCAACCCGTCTTCAGGCAATCCAACCTTTACCAGTACATTGACCATATCCACGTCTTCATCTACACCTACAGGTTCATACCCAATAACTGTAACGGGCACAGGAGGAGGAAAGACTCATACCACGCAGTTCACTTTGACTGTTAACCCACCTTCTGTCTTTGATTTTTCGATGAGTAATAGTGGTGGGATCACTGTTACGCAGGGTGGTTCAGGTTCGAATACGATCACTGTGACTCTTGTTTCCGGTTCGACTCAGGCTGTATCCTTGTCTGCGTCTGGTCTTCCTTCAGGTGCTTCGCC
>Ga0315306_10001048_pt1 | contig 13287 bp, 6 predicted proteins | sample TDP1_MG_FD_203803 | JGI IMG/M metagenome (GOLD analysis project Ga0315306, IMG submission 203803) | Freshwater sediment microbial communities from Lake Towuti, South Sulawesi, Indonesia - TDP1 | ecosystem: Environmental > Aquatic > Freshwater > Lake > Sediment | place: Indonesia: South Sulawesi... | reverse complement strand
ATCCCGGCGGTGCTGCTGTGGACAGGCCTCACCAGGTACTCAGCCGAGACGGGAGGGTGGGGGGGCTGGCTCGCCGACTCGAACCTTACGCTTTACCCCCACGTGAACCAGTACTGGCCGAGGATGGCCCTGCTGGCAACCGTAGGGCCGCCCGTGGCGGGGGCGCCGAGGGTTCCCAACGCATCCCACTTCTACACCATCCAGATGGCTGATGGGTACTGGCAACAGACGGAAGTTAGCTCGATTAGCAGTGTGCCGGGTGCCCTTATCATTAACGCCTTCAGCATCGCCCACGCAACGAGGACAAAAGGCAGGGACATATTCATAACTGCCGCTTTGACCATGGTGCTGACCTTCTTCATAGCTGGGCCGTTCATGATCTGGCTCTTCCACAACGCCAACTGGGAGTGGTTCCCAGGGACTTCCTACTTTTGGGCCGGCATACATGAAGCCGGCTTCTCTGCCATGATCAACAGCCGAGGCACCCCGTACGGTTGGCGGGGCTACTGGTACATGGGCTACGGATCTCCTACGGGCCCGGACGTGCCGGGCGTGATGACGATGATCACAAGCGGCATAGTCATAGCGGTGGTGCTGTTCTGGATAAGGACGAGGTATCCCAGGTTCATCTTCAACCCATGGGGCATAGTTCTAATGTTCTCAATAGGCAGCGGTTCCGTCGCGCAGATGTGGTTCATGACACTGGTGGCCCTCGTAGTGAAGTACCTCACACTACGGATCGCTGGTGCCCGAGCCTACGAGGAGAAGCTCCTGCCCCTGGCCCTGGGGATCATAGTGGGGGCGGGCATCTACTTCGGCCTAGACAGGGTCCTGTTCTTCACCTTCATGAGGAAGTTCGGATAAACCAGAAAGTAGGGGAGCGGATGCATGACCAGTGAAGCTAGGGTTCAGAGTGGACTGACGGCAAAGTCCATGACGGCCATACTCTACGCCATATTCGTTCTCCAGCCAGCCATCATCTGGATATCGCTGACGACAGGCGCCAACATAACTGGCTCCCTGGGGTGGCTGGTACTGATAGCCTTCGCAGAAATATCAAGACTCATGGGAAAGCGCGTAACAAGGCAAGAGGCCGCTGTACTGTTCGTCCTCGCGTGGCTTCCGGGCTCCGCCGTCACCGGAGCCTTCTTCTGGATGGACCTCATCTACCGGAACTACTATGTCACATCGCCCATAACCCAACTCTTCGGGCTCAAAGCCGAGATCCCCTTCTGGTATGCTCCCCTGGGAGAGTTTGCTTGGGTACATAGAACCTTCTTCCACTCAACGTGGCTGATACCCCTGGGCCTCGCCCTAGTCATGGCCATGCTGACACATTTAGTTAGCCTATCCATGGGCCTGATAGTGAGGCAACTCTACGTGGAGGGCGAGAGGCTCACCTTTCCGCTGGAAAGCATGAGCGCCAGCGGGATACTGGCGCTAGTCGAGAGGGGAAGGGGCGAAGGGGAAGAGGCTGAAAGCCGGAGGATGGACGCCTTCTGGGTGGGGGTAGCCATCGCCCTGATATATACCCTCCTATTATACATCCCATCGGTCATGATGCTCCTCGGCTTCCCCGTGGCGACGCTGCCGATCCCATGGATGGACTTCAACACGTTTATCCAGTACGTCATCCCAGCAGCCTCCTTTGGAATTGCAACAGACCTACTATTCATCGTCACGGGGCTCGTAATCCCCTTCCACGTAGCCATTAGCACACTCATTGGGTCAGTTGCCGTGTACATGGTCGGAAACCCCCTAATAGTAAAACTCGGGATAACCCAGTTCGCAAGGGACTACTACCCAGGTATGCCTATCTCCAGGATCATGGAAAGGTCCACGCTCTACGTGTGGGCTGGACCCCTAATGGGCTTCGCCCTGGCCGCGGGGCTCATGCCCGTAATCCACCGACGAGGCATCTTTGTGCAGGCCATGAAATCCCTGTGGACAGGGAGAAGGGAGGCTGGGGAAAGGGTCCTGAACCTGAAGCTCCTCATAGCCATCTGGCTCGGGGCAACCCTGGCCTCAGTCATCATCGTCTACACCCTAATACCTATAGGCTTAGTGTTCTTGGCCATAATGCTATTCTTCTCGGTAGGATGGTCCTTCCTGTTTACCCTAGCCGACACACGAGCTTATGGGGTCGCCGGCGTCGGCATCGCCTCCCCCGCACAGATGTACCCCATTGTTAAGTACTCCTACATCCGCACATTCGACATCCGCCGCTACGACATCTGGTTCATGGACCCCGTGGTGGGGACAGGGGGCTCCGGCTGGTGCCGATTCTTCAAGATTCTCGACCTAACCGACTGCTCGGTGACAAGCTTCCTCAAGGCCTTCTTTATAGGTTTGCCCATAGCCCTGATCATGGGACTCTTCTACGTCCAGAACTTCTGGTCGCTGGCCCCCATACCCTCGGTTATGTACATGGCCACGGCCATATACTGGCCCGTGCAGGCCGTTAACCAGTCCCTTTGGACAACCGGCCAATTATTTGAGGCCTTTAACCCCCTGTGGATAAGTGGGGCCTTCATCGCCTCAACCCTCCTCTACGCCGTGACGCAGCTCCTACACGCGCCCATCAGCGTGGTGGCGGTAGCCGCTGGGCTGGGCACCCCCATACCCACGGCCCTAACCGTATTCTTCGGAGCGATCATGGGAAAAATAGCGTTGAAGATAATGGGCAAGGGGTGGGATGAAATCAAAATGACCCTCTGCGCGGGCCTATCCCTAGGGGTCGCCGTCGCAGTGGTGGTCCTAAGCGTAGTTGGGATGCTCCTCAAGTCCCTGTGGGTGATGCCCTATTAAAGCATTAAATGAAGCAGAAGCCTATCATGCTCATAAAATCCTTACAAAATTCTTATATGGCATTTCTACAAAATTTATATGGAGGTCGTGGCTTTGAAGACCAAAGGTAAGGTATTTTCTTCACTTTTCCTTTTATGGATAACAGCTGTCGCCTTCACACTGGCGCAGCCCTTAGCCGCCCAGAAGGTTCAGGCCGCCCCATTCGATTACGTGCCCATCGTGGATCGAGCGGCCCTAGACTACGAGTTGGTTAAGGAGTTGGTGGCCCAAATCTCGGGCATGGGCTCCAGGTACACCTCATACCCTGACTACTGGAAGGTTGCAGCCTTCGTCGAAGGATGGTTTAGGGAATACCTGATGGACGTAGAGTTACAGTATTATAATCAGACCGTCCTGTGGGATTACGGGGCGAAGCTCACTGTTGAGGGAAAGGAGATAACCTTACACCCACTGGTTCCCAACGGCGTCTCCTTCGTCGCCACCCCTAAGGGCGGCCTAACAGGGCCCGTAGTGTACGTGGGCCAGGGTCGGCTCCAAGACTTTGACGGAAATAGGATTAAGGACAGCATCGTAGTCATGGACTTCAACACGGGCTGGCGATGGCTTGACGCGGCCAAGCTGGGTGCCAAGGCGGTGATATTCATCGAACCCCTCCTGACCGTCAGGGAGGAGGCCTTCACCAAGGCCCTGGACAGGCTACCCCTTTGGTTCCCAAGGCTCTACGTAAAAAGGGAGGAGGCCAGACAACTCCTAGAACTCCTAGAAAAGGGTGACGTCACGGGCAAACTGGAAGCCAAGACCAAGTGGGAAAACAGGCGCGCCGTCAATATTATGGGACTCGTGAAGGGCACGCAATACCCCGACTACTGGGTCGTAATCGGATCGTACATGGACGCCTTCAGCGTCGTCCCATCCCAAGCCTACGGGGCGAGTGAAGCCGTCTCCCTAGCCACCCTACTAGCCCTCGCCAAGTATTATCACGAGGCCTCTCCAAAGGTCACCGTCATGTTCGTGGCCTGGTCGGGCCACAACCAAGGCATACGGGGGGCCAGAGAATGGGTGGAGAAGTACGTCTACGGGGCGTCTGGAATATGGCCCAAAAATTCCCCCTACTACAGAAACGAAAGTATAGCCAAGTACGTCATGGCATCCATAGGCATAGACATATGGCCTGACACGCCGATCCTGCTCCCAGCGGGAGCCGGCGGATTCCAATTGAGCCCTGAGATCACTTGGGGCCTAGGCCCAGAAGCAAACGCCAAATTTGTCCAGGTCCTCTCCTGGCTGAAGGAACAGACGGGCAAATCCTACTCGAACCCGGTGTGGGTGGTCAGGGCGTACGAAGCCTGGGAAGCACCCTACGTACTAAGTCCCACATCCTTAAGATGGATCGATGCGGAAGCCTTGGGGGACTGCGCTGAGCCAACCCCAGGCTTCATATTCTTCTCAACAGCCCAGGCGGTCATGCCATTCTATGGAACGCCCATAGACACCGCGGAAAACATTAGGGGTACCATGTATAACGTGAAACCCCAACTTGAACTCCTCTACGCTTGGCTTCACACAATACTGAATACGGATGTACTTACCAGATTGCCAACCTCCCGGCCTGAGACTCACTGGGGGACGGCCCAGGCGCCGAAGGTGGGGATTCCCCTAGTCGAGAACCACGACCGCTTCTACACGGTTAACGCCTCTGTAGTAGTCTGGAACACTACCAAGGCCTGGTACACCCCAGTTCCCAAGTACGACCCCGAACAGACCATCCTCGTGGTGATGGGAGCCGGGGCCACCTACCGATACGACATTAAGGAGATGAGGAAGGACTCCGTGATCGTAGCCGACGAACAAGGAAGGGCTATCTCCTTGGGGAATCACCAACACCGCGTCTCACCCCCCTTCATGTATACGGCCTACGTGGTGGACGAGATAGGCCGCGTCACCAACGCTCCCGACTACGGCCGCTTCAAGGCCACAACGATAGCGGAGTATACTGCGCAATGGATTGCCCCCGTCATACAAACGCAACCAGCGCAAACCAAAATCATGATCTCCGTCTTTAGGTGTGGAAGCATTGTCATCTTCGACTACCTGGACCCAAGCTACCTAGACATCTCCTACCTCCCGGTCTCCATGAGCCTCAGGTATTTCGAAACCCACACCGAACTGGACTTCTACAGCACCACCGAAGAATACCACCACTACGGCTACAACACGGCCATAGCCTTCGTGGAGCCGGATGTCCCAATCGAGGTCATAATCCTAACAGCCTACGCGGTCAACCGGCCCTACACGATCCTGATTAACGCAACTGAGAAAAAACCCCTCGGGACGGGGTACCAGGTCCGAACTGGAGAGCAGATCAAGGTCTCAGGCATCCTCCAGTTCCCTGGAGACCTCCACTACCTGAACCTTTTCAGGTACGAAGGCACTGAGCCGTACATAGCCATCCAAGCCTACCAAGTGGCCAAGGAGCGCCTTAGCAACCTCCAGAGGGAGATAGCCGCCGCTATAGAAAGCCACCAGTACACGATGGCCTACAACTTGGCCGTGGAGGCCTGGAGGGCGGAGCAAAACGCATATGCCAGCGTTAGGGGCAGCGTAGAAGATTCCGTCTACACCGTGCCCTTCTTCGCCGCCATGCTCATCATCTTCGCCTTCCTCAGTGAAAGGCTCTTCTTCTCCCTAGAAGGATGGAAGCGCCTGTACGCCATCGTCGGCATATGGGCCCTCTGCACCCTCCTATTTCTCTTAACCCACCCAGGCTTCTCCCTGGCCTCAAGCATTGTAACGGTCATGGTGAGCTTTGCAATTCTAGCTTTGGTCGCCCCCACCTTCGGCATCATATTCAACAACATCACGGGAGTGATCCGCCGCGTCCGTGAAAGGTTCAGGGGCAAGGTCTACGCTGAGATTAGTCGAGCTGCCGTAGCCGTCTCATCCTTCGGAACGGGGATAGGCTACATGAGGAAGAGGAGGCTCAGAACAGCCCTAGTCTTCCTAACCGTCGTCTTCTTCACCTTCGGCCTTACCCTCTTCATGTCCATCTCAGGCGTGGAGATAGTGAAGGGCAGCGAACGGGGCATCATAATTAAGCCCAGCTACGAAGGCATCATGATCAAACGCGAAAACTTCGGGGAGCTTGAAGGGAACAGGCTTGGAATAGGGCTTAGAGCCGTCGAATTCCTCGAGAGCCATTACGGCCACGAGGCCATCATATCCCCAAGGGTCTGGATCTGGTCCGGCTACGCGATCCAGCGTGCCTACTCCGGCTGGATAGCCACCCCTGCCAAAGGAGGCGAGACTTACCTAATCAACGGCTTGGCAGGCTTTACTCCACAAGAGACCGCCTTCACTCCCGTAAATATCACTCTTCAACCTGGAAGCAGATGGTTCATCGAGGGGGACGAGTACGTGGCCATCGTGCCCTCAGCTCTAGTCCAAACGCTTAACATCACAATTGGCGACGAGTTCTCCCTATCGGGTATACGCTTCGTCGTCATCGGCATCGTGGGGGACGATTTTAATAACATCTATGATATGGATGCCTCAGGGCTTACACCTTTAGACTTGGTGTTCAGGGCTACGCCGCCCAACCACCTCTTGATAAAACAGACGCTTCTGATACCGTACAGAACAGCCCTCTACTTCAGCCAAATCTTCTCCGCCCGGTGGGTCGTCAGCGCCATGATCTCCTCCGTCGTTATGAAGCCCCGCAACTCCTCCAGGATCCCCGAGATGGCTTTGGATATCTTTAAAACCCTCAGGGGTTCGACCCTCCAGACCTGGGTCTACCACGGGGGCAAGCTGTTTGTGTATACCGTCGCCCTCTCAGTGGCATCCATCGGGGTCAGGGAACAGATCGTGGCCGTAGGCATAATCATGCTGCTGATGCTGGACACCCTCATTAGTGGCGTCTACGAGCGGAGAAGGGAAATATCCATCTACAGCGCCGTGGGTGTCTCCCCAGGCCACACTGCCCTCATGTTCATAGCCGAGTCCCTGGTTTATGGGATAGTTGGCTCCCTAATCGGTTACATGCTCGGCGTCTTCACCTACAAGATCCTAGAGGCTATGAGGGCCCCCGTAGGGTACCTAAACTATTCCTCCACATGGGTAGTCATGGCCCTAGGCCTGGGCATACTGGTCACCCTCGTATCAAGCCTCTACCCGGGCTGGCTGGCCAGCAGGCTCATAACGCCGTCCCTAGAGAGGAGGTGGGCCATAAAGACCAAACCCAGGGGCGACGAGTGGGAGATACCATTACCCTTCGTGTCGGCATCCAAGGGCGAGGCCAAGGGCATGCTCAACTTTGTGCGGGCCCTCTATGAGCAACACACGGTTGAGAGGGCCGAGGACTTCTCGGTCCAGGACATGGCCCTGGAGGAAGGCGTCATAGACGACCTTGGAACGTTCACCCTAACGGCCACGGTCCACATAGTACCCTACGAGCTGGGGATCAGACAGGGAGTCCATCTCACGACCACGGAGCAGAAGGAGGGACCCTGGAGCTTCAGTATCCACCTAACGAGGCTGGGCGGAGGAAGAACTCAATGGGTCTACCACAACAGGGCCTTCGTAGACATAACAAGAAAGCAGTTGCTCCTCTGGAGAAGCCTCAGCGAAAAGGAAAGGGAAAGGTACCTAAGCTAGCGCGCCGACCGGACCCCATTCTCAGCCTTTAATCTGCTTCTCCAACATCAACGCCAATTTGGTGGCGCCCGCCCCCTCCTTAAGTTTAAGTGAACGACCTATACGCCCATAAATATGTCTAAAGACGTAACTAAGAAAATTAGGAAAAAGTTTTCCCGCTCCTAATCGCCAGCTCACTTTGTGAGCATCCAATTTCATAGGAGGGGATACTTCCCATGTTTTTCAACTACATCTGCAATTGCCTTGACGCACTCAATATTGGCATCAGGTGGTACGTTGTCTCCCATGGCCAACACGAAGTTGTCGCCGGGTACGATGCTTTTAAAGAGGTTGAGAACATATTTTCCAACCTCATTAGGGCTCCATTGGGAAACGATGACTGCTGGCACCCCTCCCCATATGATGACCTTATCCTTCCACACAGCTCTAGCTTCATCCACTCGCACAACGCCCTGAGGAGGTGGGGTGAAAGACTCTGCTATGTCGATGTTGGTTTTAGGGAACAAATTGAGCAGGTGGCTAAAATCTTTTGTATGGGCGTGGCATGATGAGACTTTCCCTTTTGCATGTAACAGATGCATCGCTTTTCTATGGAACGGGATGCTGTACTTTTCGAATAGTGATGAGGGTTCAACTCCGTCTACTGACCCCATCATTATAACGTCTGCCGGTGAATCCGCCGCTATCTGGATCGTCTCCCAAGCCCTCTCCTCGATCGCCCTTGCCAACTTGTCAAACTCTTTTGGATACCTGTAGGAGTCAATTATGCCCTTCACAAAACCCGTGTAGCCAAAGACGCCGTTCAGGGGGCATCCATGGCCTCCTCCCAACGCGATGCCATCGTCACCCACCTCTCGTTCAGCGGCCAAGAAAACGTCATAGGTTGGAGTGTACTGGGTATCTTCAACCATAAATTTCACAGCGTCATAGTCTGGTAGATCCTTAATCATGTATTCCACAGGGTGTGATGAAACAAACCCGTAGAAAGGTCCCGTAGAAACATTCTTCGTGAACACGATCCCAGCAGGGGTTTCATAAGTTCTATGAATCTCTTGTCTTTGAATCTCCCCTTTATATATATCACTTCTAACGACCTCCTTAACCCTTACATTGGGCATTTCTCCTTTATAGAGTCCACATCTAACCCATAACCCCGCCTTCAGCTTCCTCTTGATATCATGATAGTTATATCCTGCAAGGTCGCCGGGTAGGGAATATCTTCTCCTATTGACGTTGTACCAATGATCCATGTTGGGAACCCACGGAATTAAATCCGGCTCCTCGTGGCGTAATACGGCCATTATTCTCTCCTTCATGTTCATGAAAAACCCTCGCAAATCAACACAATGGACCGCAATTTATATATATCTACTACTTTATAAGTTATAAAGGTGGATTGTAGATGGCAGTTGAAGTTAAGAGGGGTTTAACAATCAAGTCTTTGACTTTAGGTACAGTCATTCTCCTCGTTTACACCGTAATATCGGTGATACACGTTTACACGGAAACGGCCATGTATAACGGCTCTCTTATGGCATTTGAGGGATACGCAGATAGTAGATATTACTATTATTTCTGGGGGGAGATCATATTCACATCCTTCGTTGTATTCCTTTTATTGTCTCTTCTCCGTAAAAGGCTGGGTTTAACGCCCCAAGAATACACTGTGCTATTCGTATTCATACTTTTTGCAACACCGATGTTAGTAAACACTACCGCCGTAACCTACGCCTGGTGGTGGCTCTTTCACAGCATGGCCTCAGGCAGGCTCGCCTGGTACGTACCAGCCCAGCTCGAATGGATGGCCCCATACTACTGGTTTGGAACACCCGCAGACCACCTCTACATCAACGGCGGTTACGTGGGTAGACCCCTAAATGTGGCCGTCCCTGTGCGGTGGGGACCTTTCCTTACGATAATAGGCTACAATGGAGCCCAAGTGATGTTCTCGGCGATCCTCATGATATCGTTAGCAGCTATCCTACGCAAGCAATACCTGGAAACTGAGGCTCTACCATTCCCCCTCGTCACCACCGCCACAGAGTTAATCAGAGAGACGACGACGGTTCTGGAAGGAGCCACAAGCTGGTGGTCGAAAAGGCCTGGTTTGTTAAGGAATAAGTGGCTTGGGATAGGGTTTTTAGTAGCCCAGGCTTTAAGCGTAACGGGTTACATATGGTGGATTAAGACCATAGCCGCGCCTGGCCTCGACATAAAGGCCTTCAAGCCTGTGATCGATATAATTGTTCCGACCATACCTATCATGACTCAATGGATGGCACCCCACCTCTTAGGCTTCTCGCTTCTTATGCCTCTAGATGTTCTCATAAGCTTTTTCATCGTCTGGATCGTCATAGTAGTTGGTTTAACCAACGTCTTATGGATGGGGGGTGTTTTCCCGCCAATGCCAGCAGCTTCCACCATGACATCGTATGTATCGCGCGCGCAGTCTTATTTAATCATCATGTCACCACCCGGGATAGGCATGAACGGCATAGCCTACGGAGTATTTTTGGTGGGGGCCATCTTCCCCCTCTTTGTCCATAGGGGTGATGTGATGTCCACATTAAGGGCCGTCTTCAAGCCAAAGCCTGAATTAGAGAAGGATGAGGCGTTAAGCTATAGGTGGCTTTACCTAATAGCCATCCTGGGATTCCTTGGATATATAGCGCTATTTGCCTTCACAACGCCAGCCGTAGTGTGGATAGGGGCTATTTCCCTAATAATGGCCATAATCCTATGGACAGGCATTAGCAGGTTAAGGGCCGAGACCGGTGGATGGGGTGGATACGCCATTGACCTTAACGTAACGTTATACCCTAACTTTAATCAGTTGTGGCCTAGGCTGACCCTTCTAAACGTTGTAGGAACGCCCTCAACAGCTGGCGAGAGGTGGCCAAACAGCATACACTTCAATACAATCCAGATGTCCCAAGGATACTGGAAGACCCTCTACGCCGGTGGAATGGGCTCTCTACCCATGTCCCTCATGCTTGAGGCATTTTCCTTAGCTAAGTCTACAAGAACGAGGGCTAGAGACATCTTTGTAACAGGTATAATAACCCTGGTTTTAACATTTTTCCTAGGGAGTGTCCTTATGGTATGGATTTTCCATACTGCCAACTGGTCATTCTTGCCAGCAACTATTACCTCTTATTGGAACGGCAATTTACTTGATTCCGCATTTACCCCTATGTTAAACTCCCGTGGTACTCCACTTGGCGCGCGTGGCTACTGGTACATGGGCTATGGGGCACCCGCGGGCCCAGACGTACCGGGCACGTTAACGGTGATCTCAAGTGGCATAATCATAGCGGTGGTGCTGTTCTGGATAAGGACGAGGTATCCCGCATTCATCTTCAACCCGTGGGCTATACCCCTATGGTTTGGCTTGGCCAATGCCGAACAGTTCTGGTTCATGGCATTGATAGCCCTATTGTTAAAGTATTTGACGATAAGGGTTTACGGTGCTAAGACTTATGAAAATAAGCTCCTACCCCTTAGCCTGGGGCTCATAATAGGAGCAGGCTTTTTTTTCGCGATGGATAGGGTTTTATTCTTTGCCTTTATAAGGAAATTTGCGTAGCGACATCTTCTCTAAGGATCTAGCTGTTAAGGCTAAACTACCGTGGGCTTTAGCCCGCGGGTTTTAAGGAAACATTAAGTGAAGGCGACTCATCTACAGACTGAAATCTGTTAGGTTCTTGCCTACGTTAACTAAAGTTATTGCCCTTTCCCAATTATCATCAGTGTTCCTTTACAGGTGGGAAAAACTAATTCCTCCAGTCCATCTCCGTCCACATCATCGACAGTAGCACTGTTCTCATAATTATATTGCCATTCTGGAACACGCCAGTCCTGGAAGGGAATGCGGAGAACTTCTTCACCTTCAGGGTTTACCGCTACGATCTTCAATGGCCACTTTTTTTGTTCTCGGCCGGGCTGCTCTCCGAAGATGGCATATAGTTCCCCGCTGCCGTCCCAGTCGATAAGATGGGCGTGTGTGGGATAAGCACCTTTAGTCACGTCATCATATGTCCATAATATTTCTCCGTCGTGATTGACAAGCACCATGCCATGGTTATAATGCCATAGCTCTGAAAACAGGATCTGCTTCCCAGACATTTCTGGAGACACTTTTCCTGTATCAACCCACTGTCCGTGACTGATCACGGCCCTAAGATGCCATAATAGCCGCCCTTCCTTGTCGAACATACATCCACCAGTAGACGTGACAAGCCGCGGCTCGCCGCCTTCGTCGAAAACATCCACGACTGCATAGTCTACATGACAATCGGGGCCGATCTCACGAAGCGAACGGACCAACATCACCTTTCCATCATGGTCTAAAACGAAGAACAGATTGTGATTGGAAGGCGATTCAGCGCCTACTACGTTAGCGGCTGATACAAGAATTTCATCCTTTCCATCCCCATCCAAATCCCCATTGTGGACGAAGTGCTCGAAATAGTCCGGCAACCCACTGATCTCCAGAGTGACCGTGCCGCGTTTGTCGAGTACATATATGTGTCCTCCGTTGACTGCCACCACTAACTCTTTAAATCCATCCCCATTTATGTCCGCCAGGCCGAACGAGTCAATGGCGCAATTCGCGTAGTCTCGCTTTCCAATAGAAAGATTGATCCGCCGCTTGAATTCGCCTTTCCTGTTAAGTATCAAAACGTTGTTCTCTCCGTTTGGATGCTCTCCGACGGCAACTTCACTCTCTCCATCTCCGTCTACATCCGCGACCAATAGTGCGGTGACCCCGTGTTTATCCTCATTAGACACTGAGGCTTCCCACAGCTTCTCTCCATCAGATTGTAGCGCCACCAACCGCTTACCTGAGGAATGGGCCCAAACAATCTGTCGCTTTCCATCTCCAAGCAGATCGCCAACCTGAATGGCATAATGAGGAGACATGCCAACTTCAATCTCACGCAACCGATAACCAGAGAAATTCCGTGACAACATCGTCCCCTCCTTCCACTTTACGAAAATGTGAAAAACCCAGGAAGAGCAGAATGCCAGACAATATTGCTAAACCATAACTTACTTTTGAACTAATTTTTGCCACTTCCTCGACTATGATTACCATTTTTGGAGCTTATAAATTTTCTTCTCTGCAAAAAAAGCTTAAATAGACTTTTGCGCCAAATCTGAGAGGCTAAGTAAATATTAGCACGCTAACTAAGGGAACGATCCATGTTCAAAGGTGTCAACAAAACGACCTCAAAGGCTCCCCTACCAGTAATTTTTCTTCAAGGTTTAATTAGTGAATGGGAAGCCACGCCGCCGGTTATCGTGGCCTACCCCAGGAATGCGGAATTTGACAAGCTGTTTATGCGGCCCCAGCAGGTGGGCTTTACGGGGGAAACCGTTGCCTGGGAATTCATCGCGTTCACCAACATAATTCCTAAGGCAGAAATGGACGAGAAAAAGAGGGAGCTTTACAGAACCCTGAAAAACCTGGAGTGCGAGTTGAGATGGGAGGGGCTCCTAAGGAGGAAGCCGCGCTTCAGACCCTTCGCAGGGCTTCTGGAACTTCGCAAAATCAGTGGTTTAGCCCAAGCCTTGGAGCCAAGGGATGAGTTAGGAGAGGCCTTAAGCCACGACGCCCTTCTGTCAAGGTTAATTATGCAATCCGGCCTCAACGAACTCGCAGTTTTCCTTCTCTCGGATACAGTGGACTTCCCAAGTCCTGAAGAGGACGTTGTGAGTAGAATGGCCCGGTTTTATGCTGAGCCACCTGAGGTTACATGGATTATTCGCGCCTCCACAACATTCACTTTCCCCATCGAAAGGATGGACAGAAATAAGTGTGAA
>Ga0315306_10001047_pt1 | contig 13292 bp, 18 predicted proteins | sample TDP1_MG_FD_203803 | JGI IMG/M metagenome (GOLD analysis project Ga0315306, IMG submission 203803) | Freshwater sediment microbial communities from Lake Towuti, South Sulawesi, Indonesia - TDP1 | ecosystem: Environmental > Aquatic > Freshwater > Lake > Sediment | place: Indonesia: South Sulawesi... | reverse complement strand
ATTGAGAAATATTGTCGCCCTGTTTCCCATAGGTAGCACTAACATGATGCTGGTATAGCTATCCAAACGAAGATCAAGATCAGGGATGAGAACCCAAATTGAATTATATCGCCTCCAATTTCAGCCGGGTCACTGGGCGGTTTACTGAGTAGGGGAAGTGCACCAATTGATAATGAAACCGCTAAGCGCAACTTTCTCCTTGGTTGCGAGATGCTCTAGAACGAATGAGGTAGGCGTATGCGTAGCGACCGCTATTCCAGCAGTAGGAAGTGTTGTTCCTTACGCGGAGGCGGGTGTCGGCGCTATTGCAACTCAAGCATTGACCAACGTAATCTATGGAACTCGGGGGCTGGAACTCTTAAGGTCAGGCCTCTCACCACAGGAAGCGTTGGAGATAATATTGAGAGAAGATTCTGAAAGAGAGTCGAGGCAAGTGATAATGATCGACGTTCACGGTAGAACCGCAGCCTTCACCGGTAAAGCGAATGTGGACTGGAAAGGACACTTGATAGGCGAGGACTATGTCGTTGCAGGGAATATGCTTGTCAGCGCGCAGGTCATTCAAGCGATGGCTGAAGCGTTCGAAACCAGTGGAGGAGAGCTTGAGGAGAGATTGCTGAATGCTCTTGAAGCGGGGCAGAAGGCTGGGGGCGATAAGAGAGGCAAAAGATCTGCAGCCGTCCTTGTGATGAAGCGTCCTGAGTACAGAGGGATTAGACCCTTCATCGACTTGAGAGTTGAGTATGATGAAGACCCAGTGAAAGAACTTCGAAGAATCTTCGAAGCCTACAAAGCTTGGAGCATCTAAATTTAAGAGAGCTGACCGGTCGAATGCCAGTTTTCGTTGTACAATCCCATAAGGCTCGTCGAGCAGGCTTACACTACGACTTCAGGCTTGAAGTGGATGGGGTTCTCAAATCATGGGCCTTCAGGAAAGAGCCTCCAGTAGACCTTGGTGTCCGTAGGCTCGGTATCCCTCAAGTCGACCACGAGTTGTCTTACGCATCCTTCGAGGGCGAAATAGCTAGCGGGTACGGTGCAGGAACTGTTAAGATTTGGGATAGAGGGGAGTACGAGTTGATCGAGTTGAAACCCGAGAAGAAGATCGAGTTTGTGTTGAAGGGCTTGCGGCTGAAGGGCAGATACATAATGGTGAATACAGATAGAGGCTGGCTGCTGTTCAAACGGAAGGAGCAGTAGAACCAGAACTATCATGGTGCTCATGTTATCTTCAAGAAACTGTTAGAACATGATAAAGGCAGGACCAGATCAAGCTAGTCTTAGGTTGAGGACGCTGTGCCCACAGCCACAAGTCAACCCAAGTATCAGAGATTCGTAACTGCGCAGACGCAGCCTTTTGACCCTATCGAACTCGCGAAGGAGACTGAGAAAATTGTCTGTAGAGGTGATGAAAGGAAGTACACAGACTTTTATGCGACAGGAGTCTACAGAGGAATCGCTACGGGCTATGCTGTGGGCTGCTCCTTAAGATGCGTCTTCTGCTGGTCAGATTGGTCTAGAGATTACCCTGAAAAGTACGGAAGCTTCCACTCGCCCGAAGAAGCATACAGGAAACTTGAATCTGCAGCTCGAAGAAGCGGAGTAGAGAAGCTTCGTATCTCAGGTTCAGAACCCACAATCGGTAAGGGCCATCTACTATCTCTTCTAGAACTTGTTGAGAAATCGAAGTTCTCACTCTTCATCTTAGAGACGAATGGGATGCTATTCGGCTTCGACAGAGACTATGTAGAAAAGATCTCGAGATTCAAGAAGCCGCATATAAGAGTCTCACTGAAAGCTGGAACACCTGAAGGATTCAGGAAGAGAACAGGAGCCATTGAATCAGCATTCGAACTTCCATACAACGCTATCAAGAGCCTTCAAGACTACGGCGTAGGCTTCCATGTAGCAGCAATGACAGACCCTAGACTAATGCCTTCAGATGAGAGGAAGCGCCTCATGCAGAAGCTTCGCGAAATAGATGTTCGGTTAGTGAGAAACCTCGAAGAAGAGGTAGCTGACCCATATGAAACAACGATAGCACGCCTAGAAGCAGCGGGTATCCATCTAAAATGGGCGCAAACCCAATAATACTGGCAAAAGGCCTCAGAGCCTCAAAACGGGAACTGTGAATGAAAAGAGAATATCCTAAGCTACCGATGGTCGCTGTCGGCGCAGTAGTCAAGAAAGGCAGCTCGATCATCTTGGTGAAGCGTACACATGAACCTGGGAAAGGATTCTGGTCGATTCCAGGCGGACTGGTCGAACTGGGCGAGCCCGTTAAAGACGCGGTGAAACGTGAAGTTAGAGAGGAGACTGGACTAGAAGTCGAGATAGACAAGCTGATCGATGTGATTGACAACATAGTCTACGACAGATCGAGGAGACTCAAGTTCCACTACGTCTTGATCGACTTCCTAGTCCATCCAGTGGGAGGAGAACTTCAAGACGCTTCGAAAACGAGGTGGATAAAGGCTGGAGAACTTTCCCAGTATAGGATTACGAAGACCGCGACCAAACTCCTTCAAGAGATAGGGTTCACGTAGATCTTAGGCCGACAAGTGGGAGAGATGCGAGCTAGCGAGCCGACTCTAACGCTAATCCGAGAACTGGGAGAAAGGTTCTCGAAGAAGATTGGAATAGATCTAGAGACCAAAAAGTCCTCTGAGATCTTCAAATGGTTCTTAGCCTCAATCCTCTTTGGCGCGAGAATAACAGAGAAAATCGTAGTCAATACTTATCGAGAGTTCGAAGCGAGGAATCTTCTGACGCCGAGCAAGATCCTGAATACGGGATGGGACGGGCTCGTCGAAGTACTCGATGAAGGTGGCTACGTTCGCTACGACTTCAAGACTGCGACCAAACTTCTCGAAGTAATGGGAGCGCTTGAGAAGAGATACAAGGGAGACTTGAACAACCTTCACAAAGCAGCTTCAGACTCCCGACGCTTAGAACAGATGCTGACGAGCCTGGGTAAAGGCATAGGACCTGTAACCGTCAGCATATTCCTACGAGAGTTGAGAGGCATATGGGAGAAAGCAGATCCAATGCCTCAAGAACTTGTTATACAAGCTTCAAGGAACCTCGGATTCACTAAGCTCGCTGGAAAGGATGAGAAGGAGAGGTTACTCATACTCAAACAGTTGAAAGATGTTTGGAGACAAAGCGAAATCAAGAAAGGCAGTTTCATCGATCTTGAAGCTGCCTTAGTCAGGCTGGGAAGAGACTTCTGCCGAAAGAATAGATGCAAGACATGCCTTGTAAGAGTTCACTGCGAACATCCACATCGTGCTAATGTATAGCAACTGGCTTCGGTCAAAGCATAGTAGAGACGGATGTTTTCTAAGGGATCGTTTTACGTAGCCTTAATTCTCGGTCTTTCACATGCGCCGATAGGACTTCAGAAAAGGTAGATCACTCTAAGTGATAATAGAACTCTCTTGGTCTAAGTTCTTCGAACTGATCTGTTTTTTGCGCGATGTGCCTTCTTACATCTACGCATAGATGGCATTTTGAAATGTATCCTTGCGCGTGCTCCTTGTAATCAAATTCCTTGACGCCAAATTCGAAAAGTCTTTTCAAGCCAGTCAACAAGGCTTCGAGAATCGGCTGCCTATCCAAATCTATTCCTTGACATATTAAATCGATTTCTCTTCCGTCTCCCAAGGAAATGCCTGCGCAGTAGCCTGTCATATAGTTGCAATAGTTATCGACGTGAATATGCCAACCTCTTGTCAACTCTTCTCTGCATGATTCGCTAAGGTACCGCTTCGCTGGGTACTTTCGATATAGGTGGCTCAGCGTATAGGTCGCTCTACCGATAGGAAGCAGCTCTATATTTTCATACAAGTCGCCAAGCTCTGTTTTCCGTAGATATTCATTGAAAGACAAGGTGTTCTTTATGTTAAGTTTCTTGAATTGACTGTAGAAGAATTCCTGGTAGATTATTGCATTTTCACGAAAAATTTCTCTGCCTATTCTAGTAGCCCTTTCTGTTCGTTCGAAAGGCAGTTGTTCAAGTATGAACGGGTTTACACTAATAAGTATGCCATGCAATCCTGCGTTTTTCAACCGCAAGAGTCTTTCTCTCGTCACCTCATCATTGGTACACCAAAAGGAATTGGTTTCAACAAATGTGGATGAAATCTTCAGCTCATGCGCTATTCCTACAACCTTGAGCAGAAGATCAAAATTAAGAAAAGGTTCCCCACCTGTAAAATGAACTCCGTAGTTTACAGCAATCTTATCGGTTCCAAGAGGGCTTCCCTGAATTCTACCCGACAGTTGAGTGAGGATTTTTTCCACGTCCTTTTCAGAAATCCAATCATCTTTCCAGCGAGAAGAACAAGCATACATGCAATGCTTGCATTCACTGGTGCATTTGTAAGAGAGGAAGATGCCTCCGGAAATCGGTTCTTGTACATACAACTTTTCCATGCGAAAGATTTCGGATTCAAAGCACTTAACTTTTCATGTCCAGACTTTCTCAAGCCACAGTTTTGATCACAACTCTTCCATGAGGCAATGTCACCGTCGGTTTCAATCCCTCTTATCTGCAGATTCGCCAGGTACCATATTGAGCTGAGTTACCAACACAATCTTTGACAGACGACAGCGGGAATGATGGAGAAAACTAGTCTCTCATAAGCGAAATGCAGAATATTTGATGCCAGTAGACATATTAAGCGCGAATTTATCTCTGCAAGATTGTGATGCTGAATCGTTCTCTCAAGCGGAAGTGTAGAGGTTGTGGACAATAGAGATCAGTATTGGCAGGTCTAAGATCAAACTGGTTCAAGGAGATATAACAGATCAGGAGACGGAGGCCATAGTTAATGCTGCAAACCCTAGCCTCATGGGGGGCGGCGGAGTAGACGGGGCAATCCATCGTAAGGGCGGACCGAAGATCCTTGAGGAGTGCAAGAAGATTCGAATTACTGAGTGGCCTGAAGGCCTCCCGACTGGAAAGGCAGTTATCACATCAAGCGGCAAATTGAAGGCTCGATATGTTATTCACACTGTAGGGCCTATCTGGCGTGGAGGAAACCACGACGAGCCCAAGCTTCTCTCAGATGCTTACCGGAACTCTTTGGAGTTGGCTGTAAATAAAGGGCTGAAGACGATGGCCTTCCCATCTATAAGTACTGGGGCGTACGCGTACCCTATAGAGATGGCAAGTCGAATCGCACTTAAGACTGTCAAGAGTTTTCTTGAGGAGAGGGGTGGCCTAGAAGAGGTCAGATTCGTCCTTTTCACCAATTCAGATTTCAAAACTTACGGAGAGGCTATCAAGGAGACTCTGTGACTTGCATTTTTGAGAGGATGCGGGTTTGTAGGCTGCCTGTTCATCCGCTGCAAGGGGCGAGTCAAGCGTCAACTTCTTCATCGCTTCACCCTCCACTTAGACACTGGACTAAGTTGCTAACAAAAAACTAATAAGTTTAAGAGAGCAAAACGGGCAGAATGCTTGGTGTCTAGAATGACCAGTTTTCCAGAGATTTCTCCAAATTCAATTCATGTAGGTTGGATTGGAACCGGTGTTATGGGAGGATCGATGTGCAAGCATGTCCAAAATGCGGGTTACAAGATCTCAGTTTACAACAGAACGAGGTCGAAGGCTGAGGAGCTTATCGCGAAGGGTGCTATGTGGGCTCAGTCACCTAGAGAAGTTGCTAAAGAATCGGACATAACCTTCACTATCGTAGGTTACCCGAAAGATGTTCATGACATCTATTTCGGGGAGCATGGAATCCTTGCTGGATCCAAGAAGAATTCGATAGTAGTCGATATGACTACTAGTCAACCGTCTCTTGCAAAAGAAATCTACCAGAAGGCTAAAGAGAAAGGCGTCTATGCGGTGGACGCCCCTGTCTCAGGAGGAGATGTCGGCGCCCGTGAAGCCAAGCTTTCGATTATGATAGGAGGAGACAAAGATGTGGTTGGATATCTTCATCCGCTATTCCAGTTGATGGGAAGAAATATTACGTATATGGGTCCGGCTGGCGCTGGTCAACATACCAAGATGTGTAACCAGATACTGGTAGCCACAACAATGATTGGAGTGGTCGAGACTCTTCTTTATGCGTACAAGGCTGGACTGGATCTCGATGAAGTTATTTCAGCTATCGGTGCTGGAGCCGCAGGATGCTGGTCTATTAACAACCTCGGACCTCGAATTGTTAAGAGAAATTTCGCCCCAGGATTCCTTGTGGAACATTTTGTGAAAGATATGGGAATTGCTTTGGAGGAAGCTCGAAGAATGAGCCTTGCACTGCCCGGATTGGCCCTAGCTCACCAGCTCTATGTAGCCCTTATGGCGCAGGGAAAGGGTAAACTCGGTACGCATGCTTTGGCCTTGGCCCTTGAACAGTTGAACAATTTGGAAATGAAAAAGCAGTAATAACCCGCCGAGTTCAGTTCAAACATCGCTTTCGCTTAGAGAGGGGAGAAGCCTTTGGAAAACGCTGTCGAGGTCAAAGAATTAAGCAAATCTTACGGAAGCTTAGTTGCAGTTGACCACATCAGCTTTGAGGTCAAGAGGAAAGAGATCTTCGGCTTGCTGGGGCCCAATGGCGCTGGGAAGACAACAACCATACGCATGATCTGCGGTATGCTTAGGCCTACAAGCGGAACAGCTGTCGTCGCTGGCTTCGATATCTCTCAAAAACCACAAGAGGTGAAGCGTAGAATAGGCTTGGTTCCCGATATCTCAAATTTATTTGGGGAGTTGAGCGCTAGAGTAAACCTAGAGTTTATGGGAAAACTATACGGCTTAGACAAGAAGACACGGCGAGAACGTATTGACCAAGTTTTAGAACTCTTTCATTTGAAGGAACGACAGAACGACCCGGTCAAGTATTACAGTAAGGGCATGCATCGACGCCTAACGGTTGCTGCAGCGCTTATTCATCAACCCGAAATCCTGGTCATGGACGAACCTACAAGCGGGTTAGACGCTCAAGCAGCACGTTTGGTGAGAGAGATCATAATCGACCTGAACAAAGAGGGCAGAGCCATACTCTTGACCACACATCAGATCGACGAAGCAGATAGACTCGCGCAGAGAGTGGGCATAATTGACCGTGGTCGTTTGATCGCGTTGAACACGCCTGAGCAGGTCAAAAACAGCACTGAAGGAATGCATGCCTTGGAAATCAAGATTCTGAATGAAGTAGACCAGGAACGGTGGATTCCCGTAATAAGTGGGACTGAGGGCGTAGACAAAGCGTTCTTGGCGGAAGGGAAGATACGGATTCTATCTAAGGACTTATCGCAGATAATTCCGGCAGTAGTGAATCTCGTGGACAAGCATGGTGGAAAGATTGAGAATATCTCAGTTGCACAACCAACGCTGGAGGATGCTTACATCAATTTGACTGGGAAGATCATCCGGGAGGAGCCTAAGTCGAGGGAAGAATATGCCCAGAGAAGACTGGCTAGGAGTGGACTCAGATGAAGCCGTTAACCGCGTTTATGCATGCCTTCTGGATCGCCGAGAATGATCTGCGTCAGTCATTCAAGTCAGTACGCCATGTGGTCTGGAGCCTTCTCTTCCCAATCTTTATGATGTTCACTTTCAGCTTCAGGTACGGCGCCACAGAACCAGACGTTCGATTCATAAGTTTTCTAATACCAGGAATTGTGGGCATGACCGCCATGTTCGGAAGCATCAATGAAACGATGAGCATAGTTTGGGACAAATCCCTAGGAGTCTTCGACCGAATATTAGCGGCACCAGTCTCATCCGCATCGATAATAGTTGGGAAAACCATGTCAGGTGCAGTTATGGGGGTCATAAGCGCAATTGTGCTACTTATGATCGGCAGCATAATCTTCGGCGTTTCATTCGTCAACATCAGTTTCGTCCTCTTGATAATCTTGCTTGCGAGTTTCTCTTTCACTGGCATCGGAACAATAATATCGGGTTTGGCGCCTGAACCCAGAGAAGCCATGATGCTCTCAAATCTTCTCAGATTTCCAATGATGTTCTTAGGCGGTGTATTCTTCCCAGTGGAATCCATGCCGACGCCACTTCCCTACGTTGCTCGAGCCTTGCCTTTGACATATGCAACCGAAGCTTTGAGAGCAATTGAAGTAGGGAACATATCGGTAGTCTTCGTCGACGCGATGGTGCTTCTTGTCTACACCATTGGAACCATGTTGTTGGGCTCGCAGATACTAATGAGAATAATGACGCGATAATCCAACATTTCATCGCAAAAGTCTCGGCGAATCCTAATGACTCTCGTAGACCAAGAGAGACATTAACGTCTGAAGATTGGCCGAGATTCTAGCGAATTAGGTAAAAAAAGCGGGAGTTCCGGAAATTCCCCTATCCTTTGTTAGCCTTCGATCAGAGTCTCAGTGCTCTTCGTTCCTACAATCGCGTGAAGTTTGTTCGATAATTTGCTTACGGCATCGTACGACGGTGTCTCGACAAATGCGACGATGTCGTATCTTCCGAAGACAAAATAGGCGCTCTTGACCTCAGGGATCTTCTTTACGGCGTCCAAGACAGTAGGACCTTTCGGAGGAAGAACTCTAATCAGGACACAAGCTTGCATCCTGAACATCCCCTAGAAACCAACCAGCGTCTCGGTAGCCTTGATCCCTGCGATCCCATGAAGCTTCATGACCATTTCTCCAAGCGCTTTCAGGTCTGGGGCCTCGACTTCCGCAACCGCATCCCATCGACCGTGAACACTGAACGCTCTCTTGACTCCCTTGACTCTCCTAGCCTCTTCCACAACGCTCTTAATCCTGCCTGATTCACAGCAGAATAGAACGCAGCCTAGAACCATTTTCTTCTCTCCATTTTTCAGCTTGGCTTCCAAGAAATTGCCAGAGAACTCTAAAGACTTAATGGTCGATTTAAATCTTCTTTGCAGAACCTTGTTCATGAACATTATTCTTTAACAAAGATTCGCAACCGACTTACATTTCCCACGAACTGCTTCTCCAAGGTGAAAAGCAGAATGAGTGCAAAATTATTATAGTGAATCGCCTTAGCTTTTCAAAAGGTGTCCTCATGGGCATTGAAGAAGAAAAGAAAATGGCGGCTGTCTACGCTTGCAGATTCGTGAAGGATGGACAGATTCTAGGCTTAGGTAGCGGCTCGACTGCCGCGTATTTCGTCGAGGAGCTTGGAAGACACATAAAGAGGGAGAAAATGGAAATCCTGGCTTTACCCTCGTCTTACCAAATCGCAGAAGTTGCCATCAAGGCAAAAGTTCCTTTGACAACGCTAAGGGAACATCCTGAGGTAGATATCGATGTTGACGGAGCAGATGAAGTAGACCCTCACTTGAACTTGATCAAGGGGGGTGGAGGCTCACTGACAAATGAGAAAATCATTGCGCAAGCTGCCAAGAAATTTATTGTAATAGTCGATCACAGTAAGATGGTCAGTCGTCTCGGCTTAAGGTTTCCTGTTCCAGTCGAGGTTCTTCCGGACGCGAAGTCTGTTGTCTATAGGAGACTAAAGGATATCGGTGGTCAGCCGAAGCTGAGATCTTTCGGGGGAAACGGCGGGGAGATGCCGTTCATCACAGAGCATAGAAATTTCATCCTGGACACTAAGTTTACTGATATTCGAAATCCGAAGCAACTTGGCATAGAGATCAAGTCCATTGCGGGCGTCGTTGAACACGGGATCTTTCACAAGATGGCTGATCTTGTCTGCGTCGGTTCTAGGCGTGCTGTCAAGATTTTGAGAAGGGCTTAAAGTTGATTCTAGTTTTCTTGCTCAAACCCTTCTCGCCGCTACAATGGCTTTCACTATGTCATATGCTAGGTTTCTTTCTTCTTTGATTTTGAAGCCTGCTTCTCGAAGGTTTGCCAAAGTATCCCTGTTTATGTCTCCTACTCCAAGTCTGGCCGCCAGAGGGTTTGATTTATCCATCAGATAGCCCAGCGTCCTGTTCTGGCTCTTAACGTGCTCCAGCATGAGTAGTCGGCCTTCTTTCTTGAGCACTCTGCGTAATTCGATTAAACCTCTGACTGGGTCGGTGACGGAGCAGAAGACCCACGAAGAGAAAATAGTGTCAAAGATACCGTCTTTGAATGGGAGGTTTCCCACATCTCCTTGGCATAGCTCTACGCTGCCACTGTAATTCTTGAGTTTCATCTCAACTCGGCGCAACATCTCTCTGCTTATGTCAACTGCTACGATTTGCTTACTGGACGGATAGTCTCTTAGACTACTCCCAGTTCCCACGCCTACTTCCAGAATATTGCCTTCGGCTTGGCGCAAGATCTCTTTGCGGTGTCTTGAGGCGAATCGCTCAATAAAGAAGTTGAGAGTGTCATAGAAACGGGCTGCCCAGTCAAAGCGAACTTCCTCTGACAAATTTGTCATAGCAATGTTGTTCATGTCTTATCTAGATGCCTCTTACCCAGAACTCTGACGCGGATTTCTCCAAGGCGTGACTTGCCCACAACTTTGGTGTTTAGGGAGTGCCTGAGGATTTCCTTCAAATCTTCCTCCTAAGTAATTTGAGTCGGCATGACCTATCAGCCCTTGACTCCTTTCTTCTGTTCAATTATCGCTTTGCATTTGCTGGCATACTCGCAGTAGTCTAAGCATGATGCAACTTCTCTCGAAACCTTCGTTCCACATTCAAGGCATTTCGTTTCCTGCTCATCGCTCCATATCTCAACTTCAGCTTTACATTTGGGGCATTTGAGATACTCTGGTGTCGGTCTGACAAACTTGTTTATTCCGGGGCAGGTTACGATCCCGCTCATCTTAGTATCTTCCTCCTCTTTCTAGCCGTGGATTAGATGCGGTATGCATCTCGCGCAAACCCATTCGCTCCTTCCCTTCACTCTTACTGGGAAGAGAACGCTCTCCTTCTCAGTGGCTCCGCACTTGAAGCATTGAGCCACAATCTTCTCTATTTTGGCGTTCTTCTCCGCGGATTCCTTATCGAATGCGATCGTTTCCCTCTCTTCGATTGAGAGCGCGCCGGTAGGGCATATCCCGATGCAGAATCCCAGTCCGTCGCAGAGTTCCTCCTTCAAGACCCTAGCTTTCCCATCTACTATGGTGATAGCTCCTTCGACGCACGGAACGACACATTTTCCGCATCCGTTGCAAAGCTCTTCGTCGATCTTGACTATACTTCTCTTAACCAATCACTTTCCCTCTAGACATCTCGTTTTTCTCGGACAATACTTCTCAGCGTGGTTTGCGATCAGGTTGAAAAGGCCGTCTATAGTCTCGCGGTTGAGAGAGTAGACCCTCTCCTTCCATCTCCTCTCAACGAACACGAAACCGCACCTTACAAGCGGCCTAAGATTGTGAGAGATCATAGTCTGATCTTGCCTTAGAGCCTTAGAGATCTCTGTCACGTTTCTAGGCCCTTTTCTTAGAAGCTCTACTATTGCCAAGCGCGTTGGGTTGGAGAGCGTTGAGAAGAAGAGGCTGCAGGTCTCGCTTAGTCCACGCTTCATTTGACGTAATCCTCATATGACGAGCTATTCATATCATACTTAAACTTTTTGTCGATGCTAGAGATGCGTCAAGGGAAGGCAAGAAACCTTGATCAAACTTCTGTTCCAGACCCCGTTGTTGACTTTTGGGGAAAATGTGATGCACATAGCTTTAATACTGCTAGTTCTAGCGATCATTTCTAATGTGAGGAATTGGGGTGGAAAGCTGTCGAATTGTACGATAGGAGCTAAGGTCCTTTCGCTCGGTAGCGAGTTTCTACTCTTCAAGAACAAGGACTTCCGGAGGAAAGACTTCGACGACAGATTGGTGATTCAAAAAGGGCTTTTTGCTGTCGAAGGCACGCAATCTTGGGACGACAGGTCGACAGATGTCGACGTCTTCTCCGGATTTTCGATCGGCGTTAATTCGTCAGGACTAGCGTGTTGCGACTCAAATGTAGAGATGAAGCCTAGCGCGAAGAACTATGATTTTCTAACCCAAGAAATACTTGAGAAATGCAGATCTGTAGATGACGCAGCAAACGTTGTCGAGAAGGCGGTCCATACTCAACGGTACTCTTGGGGAAACATCGTCGTGGCAACCAAGGACGAAGTAGCTACGTTTCAAGTGGCAGATTATGTGAAGGTTTTTCGCGACTCAATCCAAACTGTGAGAACAAACCATCATATTGAGCACGGCCGACGCCCGATATTATATGGCGAGTCTACGGGATCAATTGAACGCTATGAGGTTGCCAAACGCCTATTGGAGAGAGTCGAAGACGTAGATGGCGTTTTCGAAATGTTGCAATCGCATGAACGTGGTTTGAGTACATCTTCGATCTGCAGCCACGGCAGGTTCAACACGGTCTACGGGTACGTTGTTCACTTCAAGAACAATCGAGTCGTATTCTATGTATGTAGAGGAAGTCCTTGTGTAGGCAAATTCGTCGCAGTCACTCTAGACTTCGATGACGAGAAGTTGCTTCGCATGACTGCGGAAGCCTATCCCTCAGAACGCAAACCTCAAATTCAATACAGTGCCTAGTGGGTGAAGAATCGACGATTCTGAAATGAATGAGTCCATAGAGGAAGAATGGGCTCGTGATGACATCGTCCGATAGAAGAGTTGTGACAGAAACCGTGGATTGGAAAAGCCTGGGCAATTCTGAACTTACGAATTGACAAAGAACTTTCCTTAAGCATTCAAGTTCTCTTGACCAAGAGGTACCTTAAACCTAGGCCGGCCACCAAGCCTCCTGCGTGCGCTAAGAATCCTCCTCCAGCGAAAAGGTTCATACCAGCATAGAACACCATTCCCACAAGACCCCTAAGTCCTCCAGCTGCCCCCAAGAGACCCCATATAGCTCCTGAAGCTCCCAGCCCTACAGCATCCCCGCCTAAAAAAAGAAAGAAGAGATTTCCAACCAGACCGCTCATGAAGTAAATTGTCAACCAAAGTCCACGCGATGTCTGTTCTTCAAGAGATGTGCCGAAGATCAGGAGGAAGATGAGGTTCCCGCCTAGATGAATTATGTCAGCATGTAGAAACATTGCCGTAAAGAGCATCCAAAAAGCGCCACGCCAAACCGCTGAATTGTCCTGGACGAGCGGGTATGCAACACGCAGACTCAAGCTCAAGAAACTTCCTCCGATAACGGAAAGAGCTGCGTACACGATGATCAGTGAGAGAGCGATCCAAACAGTCGGAGACCGAGAGAAACTCGAGTTATTCTTCAAGATCTCAACTACGTTCAATCGGCTACCAAAGCTCTTCTCAACTTCAATGATGCTGAGAGAGCGATTAAACAGATTACGTCCATAGGGATTATGAACATCGCAGCCATTTGAGCGACTCC
>Ga0315306_10001045_pt1 | contig 13305 bp, 15 predicted proteins | sample TDP1_MG_FD_203803 | JGI IMG/M metagenome (GOLD analysis project Ga0315306, IMG submission 203803) | Freshwater sediment microbial communities from Lake Towuti, South Sulawesi, Indonesia - TDP1 | ecosystem: Environmental > Aquatic > Freshwater > Lake > Sediment | place: Indonesia: South Sulawesi... | reverse complement strand
GGGTAAAGCGGCGGAACTAGCTAAAGCCAACATGGCAGCTCGAATAGAGCACCTCAGCCAACTCCGCGACCGCTTGCTCAGGGAATTGCCAGCCAAGATTGACCATGTGGTGGTCACCGGTCACCCCCAGAATCGTCTTCCGGGAAATGCCAGCTTTTGCGTGGAGTTTATCGAGGGTGAAGCCATGCTTATGCTGTTAAATAGCCAAGGGGTGGCTGTTACTAGCGGCTCGGCATGTACCTCAAAAGCACTAAAGGCCTCCCACGTGCTTATCGCCATTGGACTACCTCATGCGCTGGCCCAGGGTTCTCTTCTCTTCAGCTTTGGCATAGACAATACCTCCCAAGATGTAGACTACGTCCTTGAGGTGCTGCCTCCCATTGTGGATAGACTACGACAGATGTCACCACTTTATGCCAAATTTACCAAGGAAGGCAAAGGAGGCAAATAGTATGCCGGTCTATAGTGAAAAGGTGATGGAACACTTCATGAACCCCCGCAATGTAGGAGAAATTGAGAATCCCGACGGCGTCGGGGAAGTAGGTAATCCTATATGCGGAGATATGATGACCTTTTATATTAAAGTCAAGGACAACCGGCTGGAGGACGTTAAATTCAAGACCTTTGGTTGCGGGGCAGCCATCGCCGTTTCCAGCATAGTTAGTGAGATGGCTAAGGGCAAGACACTAGAGGAAGCGATGAAAATCACCCCCCGCTTAGTGGCTGATGAACTGGAAGGGCTACCCAAGCAAAAGTATCACTGCTCCAATTTGGGTGCCCAAGCCCTGAACAAAGCAATACAAGATTATCGGGACAAAAAGAAAAAAACGAAGGGAGGTAAGAAATGATGGGGGCTGAGTGTAAAGCAGAAAAAGAGCGCCTTTTCTGTCCCTACTGTGAGGAAGAGATAGCGGAAGCATCATTCCCCTACTGCCAGGTGTGTAAAATAACCATATTCTACTGCCCCAGGTGCCGAAAACCACTGCCTCGGGAGAAGAAGGTCTGCCCCCATTGTGGGGCTGAGATTAAAGCCGGGGAAAGCTAAGGAGAGCAAGAGGTGTCTTCTAATTCATCTGGCTAAAGGAAGCTGAGGCTATGGTAGATTCCAAGTCACCGAAGCGGACACATCAAGTCTTAGATTGCATAGGCCTCTATTGCCCAATGCCAGTTCTAAAAACCAGACAGGAAATGGACAAGCTTGTTACCGGTCAAATTCTAGAGGTATTGGCTGATGACCCGGCGGCTGAGGAAGACATCAAGGCTTGGGCCAAGCGGGCTGGGCAGAAAATACTTAAGATAGAGAAAACCGACGAGGGTCTAAGATTTCTGATACAAAAAATAAAGTAGGAGCTTAACCATGGCTAAGAAAAAGCACATCCTTTACGTTCAAACAAGCGGTATTGATACACCAAAGCGTCTTTACTCGCCCTTCGTTCTGGGCATGACCGCCAAGGCGATGGATATTGATGCCACCATTTATTTCCTTGGCTTAGGAATAACGGTGGTAAAGAAGGGTATGGCAGAGACGGTCAAAGAGGGCAACTTTCCTACGGTTAAGGAAATAATGGACCAGGCAATCGCTGCTGGGGTCAAATTACTGGTCTGTGAGCAGAGCACCCAGTTGCTCAACCTCAACCGGGGAGACTTTATACCAGAAGCCAAGATTGTAGGAGCAGCCACGCTGAACGACCTAGTTCTCGATGCTGACGCCACTATGTGGTTCTAAGAGACTCGGTTGTGGCTACGATATACGGGTGCTATAATTCGGCTATGAAGGTCTCGGAGTTAGGGGAATTTGGACTGATTGACCTCCTAGCTAAAATGGTTCACGAACAGATGGCACCCCCAAAACCACTGATTCTCGGTATTGGCGATGATGCTGCTGCCTGGCAGGGTGATGCCTCAACTCAACTGGCTACGGTTGATTCCGTCATCCAGGGTATTCACTTTTCTTTGGATATCACCCCGTGGAAGGAACTGGGCTGGAAGGCACTGGCTATTAACCTGAGCGACATTGCGGCTATGGGCGGCGTACCTAAATATGCCCTGGTATCGCTAGCCGTACCTGACGACACTGAGGTTGACGATGTTACTGATCTCTATCAGGGGATGATTGAGCTGGCACAGCAATTCGGAGTAGCTATAGTTGGCGGCAATATCAGTAGCTCACCAATAGTAGCTATTAACATTACTGTTTTTGGTAACGCTAGAAGTCAAGACAAGCTCCTCACCCGCTCAGGAGCTAAAGTCGGTGACAAGGTAGCAGTTACTGGTTACCTGGGTGCGGCTACCGCTGGCTGGGAGATGCTTACCAAAGGGCTTCAAATTGACCCCGAAGCTAGCGCATTTTTAAAAAGTGCTTTCCTTCACCCCTACCCCCGAATAGCCGAAGGGCAACTGCTGGTAGACACAGGGGTGAAGACAGCGATAGATATTAGCGATGGGCTGATTTCTGACCTAAACCACATCTGCAAAGCCAGCCAAGTTGGTGCCCGGATAGAAGTCGACCGGGTGCCTGTCCAGCCTGCAGTCAAGGCTAACTTTGGTGATAGAGCCCTCGAGCTAGCATTATCGGGAGGAGAGGACTACGAGCTTTTGTTTACTGCAAGCACTGAGGTCATTGATAAAATAAGAACCAAAGCCCCCTGCCCAATAACGGTAATTGGTGAAATCGTAGGCAAGGCAGACAAGATAACCCTGGTTGACAGGAATGGAAATCCGTTTAGCCTCAGTAAAAGGGGCTGGGAGCACTTTACTTCAAGATGAAATTAAGCCGCCTTGATTTAGTTAGCCATAGTCCAGAGGAGACTCAAAAGATTGGGGCTGGCATCGGTAAGCTAGCTCTGCCCGGCGATGTTTTTCTCTTAGTCGGCAGACTAGGAACAGGCAAGACCTGCCTCACCCAAGGTATCGCCCACGGGCTAGATATCAAAGAGTATGCGCTAAGCCCCTCCTTCGTCATAGTCAGGGAACTTTACGGGAGGTTGCCTCTATATCATATCGACCTGTTTCGACTAGACCATATAGAAGAGATTGAGGAACTGGGCTTGGACGACTATCTATATGGTAGAGGTGTTTGTGTCGTAGAATGGGCGGAAAAAGGGATGAGGCTGCTGCCAACCGAGCACCTGCTGATTCAAATAGACTTTCTTTCCGATACTGAGCGAAGTTTCCGACTTAAACCCAGGGGTAAACGCTATCTAGAAATACTAGACCAACTGAAGAGATTGTTTATTAACCTCACCCCTCTCTTACCTACACTCCCCCTTCCCTGAAAGAGGGAAGGGGGGCAGGGGGATAGGTGGCTAAACAATTTCACTAAAAAGCCTCTTTCCCTTAACTTATAGAAAGGGCTAAAATAAATGCAATTGGCGATAGATACCTCGACAGATACAGCTAGTCTGGCTCTGGTTAAAGACAGCGAGGTGATAGCTGAATTGACCTGGCGCTGTGAACAAAACCACAGTGTTGAACTGCTACCCCGCCTGGCTGACCTGCTAGGGTGGAGTAAGTCAAATCTTAAATCTATCAACTGCATTATCGTAGCCAAGGGACCGGGAAGCTTCAACGGGTTGCGGGTCGGGATTAGCACAGCAAAAGGGTTAGCCTTTAGCCTGGGTATTCCTATCGTTGGCATCAGCACCCTGGAAGTAGAAGCCTACCAGCACGCCGAAACTAATTTGCCGATTTGCCCCATATTTAATGCCGGCAGAGGAGAAATTGCCACGGCTATATACCAGATGAAGGATAATGAGTGGCATCAGATTATTGGTGAGCATATAACCACTGTTGAAAACCTATGCTCACAGATAACGACTAAAACCCTGTTTTGCGGCGAATTTACAGCCGCTATCGCTGGAGAGCTAAAAAAGCGGCTGGAGCAAAAGGCAATAATATCAACCTCAACCGCCGGATTGAGGCGAGCCAGCTTCCTAGCCGAGCTGGGACAAAAGCGGCTGGAAGCCGGCAACTATGATAACCCAGCCACTTTACACCCGTTATATCTGAGACGACCACCGATTACTAAACGCAAGCACCGATAAAGGACGGAGGCAGCAAAATGGTAACTGGACGACAAATATCAATTGGCATCAGCGACCTGTGCTTTGGCTGTGGCAAAAATAACCCCTGCGGACTGAAACTAAAGTTCAAGTGGGATGGTAAAACAGCCAGAGCCGAGTTTACCCCCAACCAGTTCCATCAAGGCTTCTCAGGCATTATTCACGGTGGCATTATCACCACCATCCTTGATGAGGCGATGGGTCACGCCGCCTACAACGAGGGTATAAAGTGCGTAACTGGCGCCATGCAGACCAAGTTTAAGCGGCCACTCTCAATAGATGAACCTATCATTGTTACCGCCTGGCTGACCAGGAATGCGCGAAGATTCGTTGAGACCGAGGCAAAGGTGACGTTGATGGATGGCACACCGGTAGCCGAATGTACAGCGATGCAGTATGTCAGTTCGAAAGTCAACTAGGGGAGATTAAAAATGGAAAGGTCTCTAGTCCTTATCAAACCTGATGCTATGCAGAGGGGGCTGGTGGGGACTATTATCAACCGAATAGAGGAGGTAGGGCTCAAGCCGGTGGCGGCTAAGATGCTCCACATGGATAAGGAATTAGCCCGGCGCCACTACGCTATCCACAAAGACAAGCCCTTCTTTAACAGCTTGGTCAATTATATTACCTCGGCGCCGATAATCGCCATTATCTTTGAGGGTAAGAAGGCGGTAGAGGTAATTAGAAAAATAATGGGGGCAACTGACCCGGCTAAAGCTGAGGCAGGCACTATAAGGGGCGATTTCGGTTTAGATATTGAACACAATACCATTCACGGCTCTGATTCAACAAAAACTGCTAACGAGGAAATTAGCCTGTTCTTCAGAGGGGATGAAATTTTTGGTTATTGAATTCTGACTACCGGAATAGCCTGGCTCCACAGCTTGTCCAGCTGGTATTGTTCCCGCTCATCGGGGGCAAAAATATGCACAATAACATCGCTAAAATCAAGAAGGAGCCAACCTGAGTCCACGGTGCCTTCATAGTGGTGGGGTAAAATGCCCTTTCTCTTTAGGACATGCCCAACCTCGTCCCGGATAGCCTCTATTTGTTTATTGGAATCGCCGCTACAAATAACAAAGTAATCAGCAAAGCTGCATATCCCTCGGGTATCCAGCAACACAATATCAACCGCCTTTTTATCACTGGCAGCTTCCACTACCCGACGCGCTACATCTATCGCTTCCAGCTACTATCCTCCAAACACTATTGAGTTACCTAAAAATAACCCCCTCCGTCCAAGTTTGAAGGGAGGGGGTATATTTCAAGCCAAATAACTTTCCTAATAGCCATGTTAGATTCCCAAAAACCGTTCTAGCTCTATTTCTATACTATATAACTTCAAGGCTTTTGTCAATCGTTTATACTGTCAGTCTCACGCAACCTTATTTTCAGCTTACCGGCTCCTCTTGCCTTGCCTTCCCTTATGAGCCATTTCTACATGCCTGTGCCAGCATTTCTCATGCACATAAACGGCACATTTAGCGCAGTAGTAGATATGGGCTCTGGCTTCTTTCCCACAGACAGGGCAATTCATTGATTATAAACCTCACCCCCTTAGTCCCCCTCTCCTTATTAAGGAGAGGGGGAAGAGGTTTTAGAAAGGGGGCAAAGCCCCCTCTCTTACCTTCACTCCCTCTTCCCTGAAAGAGGTAGATGAAGTCCTTGCATAAGGGGGTCGGGGGGATGGATTATATGAGGGAGGCGGAGCCTCCCTTTGACTCTCCATGATATGGATATATATTCCTATCATGGGGGGAGGAGTGGTTTTTGGAGGGGGTTTTCACCCCACAAAAACATTGTTTTTGTGGGGACCCCGATTTCAAGCCCCTTCAAACTTCCCTGACAGTAGTTAGCCTATTATTACCTCAACAATTAAGGGCTAAACCTGAGCGTCAACACCGAGATTACAAGGAACGCAACTACTAAGACGATGGTAAGTTGGAACAATAGCTTCTCCACGCCCCGTCTAGTCCGATAGACGGTGCCTGGCTGACCAAAAATACCACCTAATCCTCCACCCCGAACCTGAAACAGAACCACCGCTATCAAGGCTACAGCTAACACAATCTGGGACACATTGAGATAAGTTGGCATCCTACCCTTCCTCAATCTTTTGCTTAATTAACTCGTTTACCACCTTGGGATTGGCGCGACCTTTGGTAGCCCTCATCACCTGCCCGACCAAGTACTGCAGAGCTGGTGCCTTACCTGCCTTAAAATCAGCCACCGCTTGAGCATTGGCTTGAATCACCCGACTGACCGCCTTTTCAAGCTGCTGGGTATCACTAATCTGACTAAGCCCCCGCTCTCGAATAATCTCATCGGCATCCAGCTCGGTTTTAAACATCTCCTCAAGCACCGATTTAGCGGTGGCGGTGTTAATAACAGCCTGCGATTGTAAGACAAGCAACCTGGCAAATCGCTCGGGGCTGACCTTTTTACCAAATTCTGTTATATCACTATTGTGCGCATTCATTATGGCACTGGCGGGGCCCAAGAGCCAGTTACTTATATCTTTAGCCGGAAGCGCCATATTGACCAAGCGAAGGCGCTCAAAGTAATCAGCCAACTCCTTGGAGCTGGTGAGTAGATTAGCATCATAGAATGGCAGCTTATATTCAGCCATAAATCGGTGGCGCCTGGCATCAGGCAACTCGGGTAGTTTTGACCTTATTTCCTCCACCCACTCCCGGCTGATAACCAGTGGCGGGAGGTCTGGCTCAGGGAAGTAGCGATAGTCGTGAGCGTATTCCTTGCTGCGCTGGGCTACGGTCTTCCCCTTGTCTTCTACCCAGCCTCTGGTCTCCTGCACCAGCTTTCTGCCTTCGGCTACTGCCTTCCTCTGCCGTCTGGCTTCATAATCCATAGCCCGATAGACCGCCCTGAAGCTATTCATATTTTTGACCTCAACCTTAGCCAAAGAATCTGGGCTATCTTCAGGACGGACACTGATGTTGGCATCACACCTGAAGCTGCCCTCCTCCATATTACCGGTGGATACTCCCAGGTATTGAAGTATACTGCGCAGCTTTACCAGGTATTGCCTGGCTTCTTCTGGGGAACGTAGGTCAGGCTCACCAACAATCTCCATTAGCGGCACGCCAGAGCGATTGACATCTACCAGACTGTAAGATTCTCCGCCTGGGAAGGCGCAGTGTATTAGCTTGGCTACATCCTCTTCAAGATGAACCCGGGTTATACCCACCCTCCTTTTTTCGCCATCGACTTCAATGGTGAGCCAACCATGATGTCCAACGGGAGCATCATACTGAGAAATCTGATAGCCCTTCATTAGGTCGGGATAAGGGTAGTTCTTACGGTCGAATTTGGTGTATTCAGAGATAGTGCAATTCAGTGCCAGGGCAGTCATGATGGTGTATTCCACCGCCTTCTGATTAATGACCGGCAACACCCCGGGCATCCCCAGGCAAACCGGACAGACATGGGTATTGGGTGGGGTAGTAGCATAGTCAGCGCTACAACGACAGAACATCTTGCTCCTAGTTAATAGCTGGGCATGCACCTCTAGACCGATAATAGTCTCAAAATTCATCGCCTGTCCTAATCAATATGAAAGCCTAGAGAACGGGTAAATACCTTTTTAATTCATATTCAGTAACCTGAATACGGTACTGTTCCCACTCAATCTTCTTATTTTTGATAAAACTATTAAAGACATGGTCGCCAAGGGCTTTTCTTACCAGCTGGCTTTTTTCAGCCAGGCTTATAGCATCGGAAAGGTTGGTGGGTAAAGTAGCTATGCCCCGGCGCGCTCTCTCCTCACTGGTCATCTCAAAAACATTTTCTTCAACCGGGTCAGCCAATTTGTATTCCTTTTCAACACCCTCCAGACCAGCGACTAGCATCACACTGAAAGCCAGGTAAGGATTACAGGCAGGGTCGGGAACCCTAAACTCAATCCTAGTGGCGTTTTCTTTCCCCGGTTGATACTCAGGGACTCTAATCATATCTGAGCGGTTTCTCCTTGCCCAGGAAACGTAAACCGGTGCCTCATAGCCGGCGACTAAGCGCTTATAGGAATTGAGCCACTGGCTGACCACGGCGGTAATCTCCGGGGCATGTTTCAGCAGACCAGCAATATAGTATTTGGCTAGTTTGGATAGATAGTACGGGTCATTTTTATCAAAGAAGGCATTTCTGTTGCCTTTGAACAGCGACTGGTGGACATGCATGCCACTGCCATTGACACCGAAAATAGGCTTAGGCATAAAGGTAGCATAAACACCGTGCTTTAGCGCCACCTCTTTGACCACCAATCGACAGGTCATGACATTATCAGCCATGGTCAGGGCATCGGTATAATACAGGTCTAACTCGTGCTGGCTGGTAGCCACTTCATGGTGGCTATATTGAACACCGATACCCATTTGCTCCAGGATGAGTGCGGTCTCCATTCTTAAGTTACTGGCTATATCCGGGGGAGTTAAATCAAAATAGCCGCCCTCATCTAGAACACCCGTCTCCTCGGCACTCTGGAAATAGAAGTATTCCATTTCCGGCCCAACATTGAAGGTGTAACCAAGGTCGGAGGCTCGCTTAAGGTTTCTCTTGAGCACGTATCGCGGGTCGCCTTCAAACGGTTGCCCGCCGGGTCTTAAAATGTCGCAAATCATTCTGGCGGCAAGCCGCTGCGGTTGGCTCCAAGGCAGGATTTGAAAGGTAGTCGGGTCGGGCAGAGCTAGCATATCGCTCTCATCAATTCTAGCAAACCCTTCAACCGAAGAACCGTCAAATCCAGCGCCATTGGCTAATGCCTCCTCCAGCTCCCTGGGGGCAATAGCGAAGCTCTTGAGAAAGCCCAGAATGTCAGTGAACCATAGACTTATTGATTTAACGTCCTTATCCTTGACCGTTTTGAGGACATATTCCTTGGCTTTTTCCATTTCGTCCATTTTACCAACCTCTCGCTGGCTATTTGACCAGCTATAGTTTAATTGGTTAAATATTACCCTACTTTTGACTCCCTGTCTAGCTCACAGCTATGGTAATACCCCATAGCTAAAAGGTTAAGCGTAGAATCAATCTATATTCTCTTGTTGATAGGCTCCTTGGTAGCCTTCTGTCTCCCCGGTTAGCCATAAGAAAACAAGCTGGACAATTCTGGCATTCCTCTGAAGACGAAACCCCTGAGGATTATAGACCACCATAAGAGATTGGGAACGACCAGAGTAACCAGCATCCCATACCGCAGTGTTTACCGTAACCCCACAACGAAGCAGGCTCGACCTGGGTGTGGCTATTGCCATAATATTTTTAGGTAGATGGACAACCTCGTTATAAGTAACAATATAGGCACCCGGCACCAAGTCAACAAAATCCAGCCCATCAAACACCAAGGGGGCTAAATTAGATACCAGCCTTTGACTATCTTTGACCGCTATCCTGCCCGATGACTGGAGCATTGCCACCTCGCGCAGGGTAAGGTCAATGCCATTAGGTTGCACCTGCTCATCAAGGTTAACATAGCTTTCTACTAGAGGCGGCTGTTGCTTCAGCAATCGGAGAATATCCTGCTTGGATAAAATGGCTGCCATCTTCAAGCCTCCTTCCCAATTAATTTGTCATCACGAATGTATAATAACAAATTAATGAGGGAATAGGTTAATTCAAGCTACAAAAGGCGGTAGAGGGTGGAACAAAGCGGGGGTAACCAGAGCAGTTAAAGCTCCCAGCAGCATGCTGTAGCCAACTGTCTACTTGGCATAGAAGCTGGCTATCCAGCCGGGTCTTTCTGGTGCACTCCCTGCCTCCAGCATCTCCTGCCACTTTTCATCGGTGAGCCTGTCAGCCATAGGGTGCTTGAATTCGTAATAGCTAAAAGCAGGTCCAGCCCCAACCAGGATTCTACCGTCGGGTAATTTATAGGCAGCCAGGATGAGGTCAACATAACCGACCCCCTCCTCTAAAACCTGCATCGGTGGGTTAGTATCAGTGTGCACATCAGCAACTATAGTCGTTTCCTTCCCTTCTGCCTCGACTCCGGCAACAATAAAATCAAGCTCATCACCAAAGTCCCTGATAAACTGATAATCGGCTTCAGCCAACTCCTTATTTTCCAGTTCGTCTTTAGATATATCTATTAGCCTGGTCAGGATACCCTCTAGACTTTCCAGCCGCGATTTCTCCTCATCACTTAGGGCATTAAGCTGAGCCAGTCCCTCCTTGGTCATCCTGGTAAGAGCCAGCATTCGGGCATAAAACTCAGGGACAGGCTCAACATAGCCAACTACTGGTTGGGACGGTGGCAGTGCTGTCTTAAGAGTCGGGGTATAACTCTGCTTGGCATACAGGATGGTATCGTGCCGCAATTCAGCCCAAGAGGCTAGAGCTGTCTGAAGCTCCTTATCTTGCCAAGCCTGCGTCTGCATGAAGGTAGGATAGCCGTCGCCAAACCCTTCAAGCAAAGGCTTTAGCGCATACAGCCAAGCCCAATAGAGGTTACGATTCCAGTCGGTAATATCAAACTCATCAAATTGTGTCTTTAGTTCATTTAGCTGCTTATCATAGCTGGTATCTATACCTTGGTATTCAGTATCCCCCTCCGTCTTCAATATCTGGTAAGCCCGTTCTGAGCCAAGGACTGCCATTATATCCAAGCCCCGAGGAAAACACCTGGCTGGACCAAGCTGGGTCATTTTCATGGTAAAAGGCTCACCACTACCCACATACATGCCGACCGCAGGGGAGACCAGGTTCTGAAACATGTAGGAATCGGGGACAAACCTCTGCCCCATGAGCCGCATCCCCTTGGTCTTAGCCAAGCACTGATAGAGCTTCTCTTTGGTTATCGGTGGATAGACGACACAGATGCCCGAGCCACCGTAGATTTCCGGGCTTCTCATTTGAGCCAGCTCAGCCTTGAGGGCTAGAAGGTTGTCATCACTGGCAAGCAGGCTGGCATCAAACTCGGTGCCAAAGACCTTTTCAATGGCACTGAGGTACTCATAAGGGGTAAGGTCATCGGCAGTACCGACGAAGAATGAGGTAACTGAATAAATGCGGTCCCATATTTCCTGGGCGGTGCCGTCATCCACCTCAACGTTGGATAATTCGGCCGAAATTAAAGACGATTGGATAGTAGCCAGTTTGGCATCCTGTTCAGTAATTAATGGTCCTTCCAAGGCAGTGCACTCGCTTGCCTCCCCACCCTTCAACAGGAAAGCCATCCTTCCATACCACATCATTGCCTTGAAGTACCTTTTTAAGGTCTCGCTACGGGTGTAGTGCCCCCGTGGCACATATTGGGAGTAATCTTCACAATAGCAGCAGGGAACATCGCAAAGGCAATCCGTATCCGAATTGAAGATAGCGCTGGGCTTAAATTCCTGGTGCTCTTCTATGTTCTTAAGCTCTTCATCCACTTCATCCTTGACATAGCTGGGAATAGTGAAACTGACCTTCCTTATCGGCTTGAATACCTTCTGGTCATAGGGGTTTTCGCGGTTCCATTGTTCAATCTCTGCCTGTAATCTTGCCTCGTCATAGTCCTCGGTAGGCGTCTGGAGAAGCTCCAGCCCGACAGCAAAGTAAGCCACGTTCCTTCTGGCTGCTTCCTTGAGATCTGAGCCGGTAAAGGCGTTATAGTCCTGGATAGACCTTTCCAGCATAGCCTGGCTCATATCGACGAGCTTATCAAAGAACTCCTCCTCTTCAATCCGCTTCAGAATCTCATTGAACTGGATATGGTAGAGATGGAGAAGCGTGTCAGAGGTTACGAAGATGGGAACACCTAGCTCCTTCATCGCCTTATAGGGTTCTACGATATCGTCACCGTGCCACGGCATGACCACAAACCCGTTTTTCTGAAGGAGTTCTTTTTGATTTTCTGTTAACTGGAAGTGGGGCTCCGTCTCCGGTAAATTGGTGATTTTCGTCAAGGCTAGTGGTAAGGAGTAAGAGGGCGCATCCAAGGTGATAGAGAAGCCTTCCATCTTGTAGGAGGAAGCTAGCGCCAGTTTGGGATTGGATATGTCACCGGCTACCGCTGATGGTATGTTCAATGTAGGTGGCAGAGATGGCTGTCGGGCAACACATCCACTGGCCAAGATAATACCAATTAGTAGCCAAGAAATAAGTAACCTTGCCTTCATTGCCTTTTCTCTACTTATAAAACGAGTTCCCGAACAAAAAGTTACCCTTCTAGGCTTTACTGTAGCTGAAAAACAGGCGATTATCAAATACCTTAATTTGACTAAGTTGTTTTTGCTAGATCCAACGAGTCTCTCTAGGCAATCGTTGCTGTGCAGTCGAATGAGATGCCTTACGTAGAGTAAAAACTCGACGCACTCTGGAATTACTGGTTGTATATCTTCAACAAGACGACTCCCCGTCTTGTTGACTTTTTACATAGCTACGTCTTAAATATTAGTGCACCACCGCTCGATGTTGATAGATTTAGTCGAATAGTCCTAATCTCACTCCTGATCTGCTGTCGACATAAAGGATAAGGTTATGGTAGAAGACTCAGGTATGGAAAAATTCGATCATACCAAACTTACCTACAAAACAGAAAAAGTCTTGGAGGAGCCAGAAGAGCTCGGCTCTCTTTTCGAGGCAAAGCAGGAGCTAATCAAAATCGTTGATAAAGCGCTAGAAAAAATCATCAATATTCCGAAGACTGGTCTCAGACGCAATCGATTTAGCGCATGGTTAACGACATATGAACTCCTGCTCGCCAATATCATTAGAGACGACAGTCCCCTTGCCGAGAAAGGCGCTGCTGGATTAAAGGAAACCTTAGAGTCGGTATGCACTGGGGCATCACTAAGAGAGTTTATGACCATAACTCCAATAGGGGAAGGGCATGTGCCTTTCGTCGATGGTGTCGGCAGACTGAAGATCGCCCAGGATAAGTATAAGTCTGTTATTGCTTCGGCGTCGTCACTTGCGCCAAATCCTATAAGAATCTGGTCTGGGGCATCTCCAAAATTCAAGAAATATGGAGTGATACTCGAACTACCAGATGAGGAGGTGACAGAATTTTTCAGATTGAACTCGGCACCAATATTCTATGTTAACGGAAAGATCACGGGTCTGAGGATAGGAACTGAGGGCGTCTGGGAGGCTGGGCGGATTGTTATGAAGAATAGGCCTTTCTCCATCTACATTGAAGACTTTCATCGCAATACGGAAGAGGTTCTTGTTCCGGATAAGCCAACGATCCTGCAAGTAGATATGCCTGCCGCCGAGTCACGACCCTACTTTAACGGCGAACTATTCT
>Ga0315306_10001043_pt1 | contig 13317 bp, 12 predicted proteins | sample TDP1_MG_FD_203803 | JGI IMG/M metagenome (GOLD analysis project Ga0315306, IMG submission 203803) | Freshwater sediment microbial communities from Lake Towuti, South Sulawesi, Indonesia - TDP1 | ecosystem: Environmental > Aquatic > Freshwater > Lake > Sediment | place: Indonesia: South Sulawesi... | reverse complement strand
GGGCGGCGCGGTCTTGACCAATGTCCCGCCGAGGTCGAAGAGAACAGCCTTCAAACTGAGCGGTCCTCAAAGCCCAATCTGACACCTCTCATATATGCCTTTTCAGAACAGAAGCCCTTTTCAACCGTGCAATCCTACTATCCTTCTGAAAAAGGATGCGATGAGCATGTTGACTTGGATACTGGCCGAGTCAGCTCTTGAGACTGTTCCTGAGGCGCTTTGGAGACACCCAGCTGTCAAGCACCACTCAACGAGAAGCGGGAAACCACCGAGCGTGCTCATTCTTGACCGGTCCTACCACCATGCAGCCATGAAGACACTCAAGTACGGCCAAAAAAGGGGCAGACCCGACATCGTTCACCTGAGCCTGCTTGAAGCCCTGTGTTCGCCACTGAATAAGGAAGGTCTCTTGAAAATTCATGTGCACTCATTCGGTGATCAAGTAATCTCCGTATCTTCTCAGCTAAGACTGCCAAGAAACTACAACCGCTTCATCGGTCTTATGGAGCAGCTCTTCACACTAGGCAAGGTTCCGCCTTCTGGACAGCCTCTCCTTGTTCTAGAGAAGAAGACACTTCCCGAACTCGTTAGCTCAATTAATCCCTCCCATGTTGTTGCCTTCAGCAGAATAGGCAAACCTTTCACACTTGAGGAAGCAGTGCAAGAACTCATAAACGAAGAAAAGCCAGTGGCGATCATAGGCGGCTTTCCAATCGGACACTTCACTGACACAACGACGACTTTGGCGGATGAGATCATCAGCATAGATCCGGAAATGCTTGAGGCGTGCATTGTGACTTCCCGGCTGATCTACGAGTATGAAAGAGCCATTTCAGTCCCGAAGAAAAGGATCGGGCTTTCTAAGGCCCAGTCTCCCTCTCTTAGCTCCATCGAAGAATTTTCCTGTCGTACAAGACTTCCGGCATGATTAGGAAGCCTGATAATGCGAATGGCGTCACAATCGCCCAGTCCTGTAGAGTCATCGGAGCAGTGTCGAATAGCGCGAACCCGAACAGCACGCCCGTGTACGGTATGAAGAATGTTACTCCCGCGGAGAACAGAACGGCGAGAAGCAGGTACTTGTTATTGGTGAATCCGACTCGGAACGCATTCCTCTTCTCCGACCTACAATTCCAGACAACGACAAGCTCCTGCATCGTGGCCTGCATAAACGCAAGGGTTCTTGCTTCCTCGACTGGTTCACGCCAGATGTAGTACGCGATATAGAATAGGACTGCCGTGCCAAGGAACTGCGTGATGAAGGTAGCCAATATGGATGCCAACCTACCGTGCAAAATCCCTTCCTTTGGGTCTCTGGGCGGGCGGTCCATGACATCGTCAGCGGGCGGATCTTGGCTCAAAGCTAACGCAGGCGCCCCATCAGTCATCAGGTTGATCCAAAGGATCATCCCAGCTGACAAGGGAAGCTCCAAGCCTAGCAGGGCGAAGCTACCGATTACGAGGAGTTCGTCAAAGTTGCTCCTAAGCAGAAAAAACGTGAAGTTCCTAATGTTGTCGTAGATTCTCCTGCCCCCTTCCACTGCCCTGACTATTGTAGCAAACTGGTCATCTGCCAAAACCATGTCCGATGCTTCTTTAGTTACGTCCGTGCCCGTGATGCCCATGGCTATCCCGATGTCAGACTGTTTGAGCGCTGGTGCGTCGTTCACCCCGTCTCCTGTCATGGCGACGATGTGTCCCTTTTTCTTTAGGGCTTTGACGATTCGGAGCTTGTGTTCGGGCAAAACCCGCGCGTAGACTACAGTGTCTTCCACGACTTTCTCGAACTCTTCATCGCTTATCCTGTTAAGTTCCTCGCCTGTCAGGGCTAAGCCGCCTTCCCGCATCATGCCAATCTCTCTGGCCACGGCGATCGCGGTAAGCTGGTGGTCACCCGTGATCATTACAGTCTCTATCCCAGCCTTCTTGCATAGCTGATTAGCCGTCTTGGCCTCCTCTCTCGGCGGGTCAATCATCCCGGCCAATCCGACGAATGTAAGGTCACTCTCCAGTCTCTCATCAGCCCCCTTGTCCAAGAAGCTCGCCGCATTCTTGTCCATTTCCTTGTAGGCGACGCCAAGAACCCTGAGAGCTCCCTTTGCCATATCCTCGTTCACCTTGAGAATGGCATCCCGTTCCTTCGTCCCCAGCCTCTTCTTTCTCTGGTTATTGAGAATGCTAGTGCAATGGTCTAGAACAACCTCGGGAGCACCCTTGGCAAAAGCTAGTAGTTGTCCTTCCGAGGTCTTGTGAACTGTTGTCATCATCTTCCTCTCAGACGTGAAGGGAACCTCATGGATGCGCGGGCATTCCTTCTCAAGATCCCCCTTTGCGAAGCCAGCTTTCGCTGCGGCAACGATCAGAGCACCTTCAGTTGTGTCTCCTAATACGTTCTTCCCGTCATAGCTGGCGTTTGTGCAGAGCGTTGCTCCGCGAAGCAAAAGGCCAAGCTCAGCCATCTCTCTGGCATCGACCCTTGCGTTGCCTAGTGAAAACTCGCCTTGAGCCTCATAGCCGACTCCCGTGACCTGAACGATCTTGCCGTCAACATATATCTTGCGGACAGTCATTTCGCCCTTGGTCAAGGTGCCTGTCTTGTCCGAGCAGATAACAGTCACCCCGCCAAGGGTTTCAGCTGAGGACAACTTTCGGATGATCGCGTTTCTCCTTGCGAGTTCCCTTGCACCCAACGCTAAGGTCACAGTCACCACGGCTGGAAGTCCTTCAGGAACAGCTGAGACCGCTAGGGCGATAGCTGTGAGGAAGCTGTCAATCATTTCTCCAGGTCTTGCTGGGTCGAGGAGCTCCAAGACAAAGATGATCGCGCAAGCTATCACGACGAACATTCCAAGTTTCTTGGCGAACCTCTCTAGCTTCGCTCTGAGGGGTGTTTCTTCTTCGCTTATGGCCTGAACCATCTCAGCGATTCTGCCAAACTCGGTTCCCATGCCCGTTGACGTGACAACCGCTTTTCCCCGGCCGTAGATGATGTGGGTTGCCATGAAGACCATGTTCTTCCTGTCGCCTACTTGGGTATTCTCGGCCACGGTTCCGATCGCCTTGTCCACTGGTGTTGATTCGCCCGTTAGGACTGCTTCGTCGGCTTCCAAGTCCACGACTTCTATCAGTCGAGCGTCTGCTGCGATTCGGTCTCCAGTTTCAAGTAGAAGGATGTCTCCGGGCACCACGTCTTCGGCAGGAATTATTGTCTCCTTTCCATCCCGCATCAATCGAGTTTTCGGCGCGGTCATCTTGCGCATGGCCTCAATAGCCTTTTCTGAACGGTACTCCTGTACGAAGCCTACGAGAGCGTTGAGGGCCACGATAACGCCTATAGTAGCGGAGTCTGCGTAGTCCTCCAGCGTTCGCGCTTCCGGCTTGCCAAAAGTCAGAAAGAGAGAGATCACAATGGCAGCCAATAACATCAGGACGAATATGTCTTTGAACTGGCCTAGAAAGATTCTTAGTGGGCTTACACCGCCCCTTTCGATCAGCTTGTTGGGCCCATATTGTCCAAGCCTTCTTCTGGCTTCTTCACCACTTAGACCGCTTCGGTCCGTCTCTAGTGTCGCGAGAGCTTCTTCCTCTGTCTTGGCATGCCATTGTTCAGCCATGGCTGGGTCCTTCTAGTTACGAAACATCAACCCTAATTAAGCTTTTTCTCACACAGTTCGGGCTGGAGAACTTGCGACACACTCTTCCTCCAATAAGGGAGATCTCAGAAAGTGACAGAAAAGCTTTAGAGATGGGCCTCGAAAAGCCATTCTTGGTGACCGTATGGTTAGAGTTGAGAAGCCTACAGTGTATTTCTCTGAGCCTGGACCTGAGAACACGGATGATGTGATCGAGGCTGTTGCCAAGAGACTCGAAAGCGACATCACCAAAGTGGTCGTCGCGAGCACCTCTGGTGAGACCGGCGCGAGATTTGCTGAAGCCTTGAAGAGAAAGGCTAGGGTAATTGCTGTGTCGCATGAGAAAATGAACCGTGACTTGAAGGAGAGGACGGTCAAGATGGGAGGCGTCGCTGTAGATGAGATTCACTTGCCCTTGCACGGGAGAGGCATGGATGACGTTAGGAACGCATTCTACAGTTTCGGCCAGGGTTTGAAAGTTGCCGTTGAGGTGATTTTGATTGCTGCAGACAAGAGGCTACTGGATTCTGGCGAAATCGTTATAGGCGTGGCAGGTAGCGGAACTGGTGCGGATACGGCTATCGTTGCTCGGGCAACGAAGACCAGAGAGATGTTCAGCGAAGATTCATCCAAGAAGCTTGAGATCAAAGAGGTGGTGGCCATGCCGCTGAAAAAGGAATGGTGGGACTAGCCTCACCCTAGAACCTATTGTAGTGCACGATCTCTTCTAGGCTTCTTCTGCTTTGAGGATAGGGTTTCTCAGCGGGGTAACCAAATGAGATCAGAGCAACAACTTTAAGGTTCTCTGGAATCTCCAGCACGGTCCTGACTTCGTCTTGATCGAAATCCCCAATCCAGCATGAGCCTACGCCCTGAGCTTCCGCAGCGATGACCATGTTCTCCAAGGCTATGGTTACGTCAACTGTTGACCATTTGTTGTTCTCATCTCCGCAGCCCACGACAAGAAAAGCCGCGTCTTTGACGAACCCAGCCCACCTGCGCTGAGAAAGCGAATGCTTGAGCTTCTGATCCGTGACAACGATGAAGTGCCAAGGCTGGGCGTTGTTCGCGGAAGGGGCCAACCTTCCAGCTTCTAGGATGTTCCTCATAACTTGGTCTGAGACAGGTTCCACTCTATAGCGTCTTATGCTTCTTCTGTTGAAGATCACATCCAAAAGGGTCATTATAGGCACCTTTCAGGGGTGTTTCTGCTTCAGCTTTAGTACATTACGTTGAGTCAACAGCGTAGGGACTGTATACGGGCTAAGTGGGGAGCGGATATTTTCCGTATTTTCGTGCTTCGTCAACCATCGCGTAGACGTTCTGGACCTTGCAGTTTGCGTGGATTGAGTTGCTGGATGTTAGCACGTAACCTCCGCCTCTAGCAGCTGCGTCTATACATCTCCTCACGTCTCGTCTTACCTCTTCCTCAGTTCCGAAAGGCAGAACGTTCCTGCAGTCAACGTTGCCTAAGATGCAGACTTTGCCACCATATCTTGCCTTCACGTCCTTTAGGTCCATGGCGCCGGGCTCGATTGGATGAATACCCTGGATCCCAGCTTCTATCATGTCATCTAGTATTGGGTAGACGTTTCCGTCAGTGTGTTTCAGGACAGGAACTCCTCTCTTTTCCGCCAATTCAACGACCTTGTGAACGTTTGGGAGCTCAAACTCTCTAAACTGCTTCATGCTCATCAGTGGGGAGCGGTTGTCAGCATAGTCGTCCGTCAGGAAGACGACTTCAGCTCCGCCGTCAAGCATGATTTTTACCATTCCGATGCAGGTCTCTGCGATCTTGCCTATGAACTTGTGAGCTAGGTTTGGCCGGCGGTACATGTCCAGAAGGAGCTTGTCTATTCCGCCTCTGACTTGGAATGCCATGTGCCAGCCAGAGTGGCCTTGACAGAGTACCGCTACATCCTGATTCTTCAGTGGTTTCATGACGTGTTCAACCATCTCGGACATGCCTTCGGCTTCTGGGTCTGGAGGAACGTAGTTCTCCATGTCTTCCTCTGTTTCGACCGTACCGCTGACCCACCATGTTGTCTTGGTTTCCTGCCTTGAGTCGAGTATTCTTCCCCATTCATCGATGAAGCGGGTTTTTGAGAGAAAGCGCGGTTTGTATCTTCTGGAGCAAAGTGCGTAGTCGCTTGTCGCGGGGACCGCGTCAAAGCCGAGCTTCAAGCAGGCCTTGGACAACGCGATCCTGTTTCTGACTGATGCTTCCCAGGGATTCTTCTCTGAACCAGCGATGAGGCTGAACCCGCCGGATCTCTCGCCTGTGATTGCTTCTATTATCGGCGGATCGAGGCCAAGATCGGTTACAGGAACGATGTCGGGTTCCCTCAACTCGATTGCTGTGAAGAATCGTTCCCTGTGCGGCAACTCCAACGTGACGAACCTCCACAGAGACAGAAAGATGAAGAGGAACTCTAAAAGAGTATCGCAAGCCAGTAAGGACAGGAGAAACCGTGTCTTTGTCTGCTGCTCTTTCCGGATCGAACTCGGGTTTGGTGACCTAAGCGCGGAATTCAAGTTTGGGGATCTTGCGGCTCGGTTTGACCGCGGCGAGGTTCTGGCTGGTTCTCGTGGAGAGGACAGTTTGCAGAGGCTTATGTAAGCATCTGCTGGCCCAGACTTTTTTCACATTGTGCACGGAAAAAAATTTTTTCCTTAAATACGTGAGGAAACTTCAACGGGAAAGCCTGGAAACTTTGAAGTCAACAACCGAAGCTCTGAAATATTGAGGAATCCTTGATAGACTAAGGATTTCGTTGAAGAATCCTTAACAAGCTTGCTGCGAAACCTTTGCACGATTCAAACGAAGAGAGGTCCCGCAGGCAAGAGAATCCACGGACATTCTCGTGCATGTGCAAGGAGAGTTGTTTGTGAAGGAAAACAATGTTTCGTTAGGGTATTATTGATGGGGTTGAGGTAACGAGTCTTAGAGGTTTCTTGCTCAATGGCCAGTTCCTCTTTCGGAAGTGGGCCCGCAACCGTGTCACTTTGCTTGAGAAGAAGGCTAGAGTCTTCAGTAGGATCTGGAACTCGCGTCTCACACCATCACCTTAATCATTTGAGGCTCAGCTTGGGTATGAGCTTGTGGGATGTACTTCGCCAGGATCTCCTCAGCCCTTCTGTATCACTTGCTCAACCATCTCTGGCGTTATCAGGCTCGGAAGTTACCTCTCTTTCTGCTCTGCCTCCTCCTCTGAAGTTACTCCTTATTAGTCCGTTCAACACCTTAACGAAAGCTTTTGCACTGTACAGAGCAGAACTCCATCTGGGGAGCATGTTGTCACCTCCACATATAATTTGGTGACTATGCTCATGATCTCTTGCTCAGCTTCTTGTTCCAATATTCCAAAAGGTTGAGGAGCTGAGTGTCCTCGCTCCTGATCTCTACTTCAGTCCCGTCTTGATACCTGATAGTGACCCTTCCCTCAAGATAGGCCCCAGGTTGACCGTAACTCCAATATGCAAAGGCTACGATTTATGGAACTGCTATAGTCAATGACTTCTTTTCTTTGGAATAAGATGTGCATGTCTAACATAAACATGGTCATCGGGGCAGTTTATGTTTCCTTGCGGACAATGTGTTATCTCTATGAGAACACGCCCCTCGAAGACCTCTGCATATATTCGAAACTTGTTCGGCTGGTTCCGTTCTCTTATCCATTTGCCGAATGCCACTTGGCTTCTAAACCAGTCGTTGCTCGCAAAACTGCGATGATATTTGATCCAGTTTCTTGGTTGCGAACCTAGGACTATTCTACCAGAGTATCTTCGGAACTGTGGTTGAGAACGGAACATATCTTTCCTTTATGATCCTTACGTATTTAAACGTGCAGCTTTTGGAATATTCCAAAACTTTATATATTACTATCTATTAGAAGCTAACAGAAAGCTAGCGAAGCTAGCTAAGCTAAGACGGTGTCAAATAATATGAAAGGAAACAAAAGAGGAACTAAATCAGACGAAGCCTTACTGGATATCATAAGGGAATATCCTGGACTTTCGCAATATGAGCTTTCCAGAAAGCTGAGGTGGAGTTCTGGACATGTTGACAGTTCTGTAAGAAGACTAATGAAATCGAACAAAGTCTTCTTGAGAGTTATGGAAAGGAATGGTAGAAGGTTGAATCTAGTTTATCCAGAAGAAAAGAAGCCCTCTACCCTTATCGAGGTTCCGAGTGAATTGTTAGAAGCAGAAAATCCCGCTTGGAATGATCAAGCCTATTTCTATGCTTTAGACAGTTCCACAATAGGCGTCTCAGGTAGCCCGATGCCAGAATGGGGAGAGATCTCTTGTTTTGCAGAAAAAGTTCCCATAAGAAAAGAAGAGGAGAAACTCCTCTTCAACATTCCAGAAAGCTTCTGGAGATTCTACAATCTAAATAAGAAACATAGAGTTGTTACGGTCAACGGGAATGCTGTCTTAGTGACTGTTTCTGGGGACATAATTGAGGAGAAAGCATATCCAAGCTAGATCAAGATGCGGTAACTGATGCCACCTTAGTGTTTGTGACGAAGCCTTTGCTTTTGGTTCAGCAAATCAAAGAAAGCATGTAGTAGCCACTGCAATTATTCCACTGGAATGAAAAGATTGAGCCCTACATGGAGAAAGTAAAGTTTCCTTTGTTGGATCTGGAACTTTGTATTCGATAGCACCCATTTGCTTGTAGAATCCCAATAAGCTATAGACTAACCATCTCTCTACAATCTTGCCCTAAACCATACGATGGATGCCAACACCCATCCACGTAGACTTCTTGCAAGTTGGGGCCAACCTCATTCTCTCATCAACTGCAGGCAAATATTCACGATGTTCGCCTGTGTGTGCTCCGCAAATCCGCCCTTCTCATCTCTTTCGAGATTTCATCTATGACGATGTTGCGAGTCTTGTCGCAAGGTATTTATAAGTGGCTTGCGAGTGAAATCTCAGTGGTGAAGGTTATTGTCGATTTCTGAGCTTTGAGAGCAGAATCCCTAATGGAGAGACAAGGCTCTGGTTAATGATGATCTGCTCATTGTGGCTTGGGAGAGGTCTTCTTTCAAGGTAAAAGCTTTCAAGTTAAAAGAATACTTTGCAGTAACAAAAAAAGGAATAGAAGACGTGCAAACCGAGGAATAGCCTGTGGGTATCTCAAGCAGCCGCAGTTATTGAAATGGCGTTCGCTCGTAGCGAACATTATTTATTTTAACGAACATCGAGGTTTCTGAGGTTTTCAAGATGCTTTCTGGCAACCCTGAAGCAAAGCCCATCATAACGTTCCAGCGCGGGCAAAGGTTCACTTCTCTTGTTGCGCCTGAAGGAAGGACCTAAAATCAGCATTAACCTTTTCCTAGTCGGCCTTACACTACTCAAGTTATATCGTCTGCAGAGTACTTAGTAGAAGTAGCATATTTCGTTGATTTTCTTGCTACTTTCTTGGTGGATTAGCCCAAAGACATAGCGAATAGTCTGGTTGAATTCAAAAAGCGCACCTTAATCTCCGCTAAAAAGGTACACAATGGCCGCACGTTTAAATACTGTATTCTTGGTACGTTATCTAACATGACATCGATTGGTGTTTACCGCTCTAGCGTGATCAGATCAGACGGCTCCTTCAGAACTACAATCCCTCTAGCAATAGCGAAGGCTCTTGAGTTAGAGCATAGGAGCAAAGTAGATTGGGAACTTATAGTCGATGAGAAAGGTGGGAAGTACGTCATCGTGAGAAGGGTGAAGGCGTAGTCGTGGCTCCTCAGCTTCATCGTCCCATGAGTCGCTGAACTCTTTTTGTAACTCCTTGTCAAAAAGAAGACGGACGCCTTTCTCTCCTTTCCTGGCAAGCCCCAACTTAATAAGCATATTTGCTTCTGGCCCTTCAGCTCTAATCCATCCAGCCTGAAGGGGGTGAGTCCCTCTCTCCACGTCATCGATAAAGTGTTTCATCAACTCTTTGAAAAGTTCGATTCTCTTCTTGGAGGCTGAGATCATTTATTCATCTCCTTCCGAACAATATCTAGAAGATCCAATAAAGCAGTTATCTGTGAGAGACATTGGTAATGTAATCCTGAAACAACTATAAATCTACTTCGCCTGAAATAATATGTGCCTTTCATTTCCAAACATCTATCAAAAAACCTTTTTGGCGCCTGTTGATGTCCCCTTTCTCTGCGACTTCTCCTGTCTTTACTTCAGCTTCGCAAGCTCACTTGGAGGGCCACTTGGGAATCTTCTGCCCAGGAAGATTGTTCATTCTTCGGGGGCTGGTTGATTCTCGTGGAGAGGGCAGTTTGCAGAGGCGTGTCGAAGCAATCGTTGACCGGGACTTTCTTCACACTTTGCGCATCGGAAGAAAAATCCTTAGATACTTGATGGAAGTTCTGAAGAGAGGTTATCGTTCTTCAGGGAAGGGTTCTGCTTGATAGGCAATATTTTAGGTGTCTTCTTTGGGAAGAAAAACTGAAAAAATAAGGGGGGGTATACTCTATTGGTGAAAATTTCAGTCAATAGAGCTATTACGCATCGCATTTTGAGGCTCAAGAAGACCGTCAAAGGTGATCCACAGAAGCTTCGCGTGAAGACCCTTGCTAGCCTCAAAGAGATCTTCAACCCGTAATGGTGAAGATCTCCCGCAATAGCATGGCGGTCCGAAGAGTACAGGCATGCGCAACTTGAAGTGAATATGCGGGCACATGAAGGATCAGTCAAGGAAAGTCAGACCATGGGATCGCAAGGAGATGCCAGCTTGCAGTTTCTCTTGTGGAATCTTATCTTCTCATCTCCCAAACCAGGACATTCAAATTCCTTTTTCCTGAGGTAAAACCAGCCTCGAATCCTAATGCTCTCCTAGACTTCTCTAAAAGTGATCTCCACCGTATGATTAGGTGAGCAAGCCTTAAGAGCGCTTCATGTCAATGCCTTGATGGTGTGGACATGGAACGTTCTGCAGCAACTGATGAAAGAGTGAAACGGCTTCTGGCAGAGTACAGGGTTCCCTATGATGCGCCGGCCTTCAGGATGATCGACAATGTCCATTATGTCGGCGGCAAGATGGTCAGTAGCCACTTGATCGCGACTAGGGCGGGCCATATCCTGATCGACACTTGTATGCCGAACTCTGGACCCTTCATTCTTAAGGGCATAGTCGACCTAGGGTTCAACCCCAGAGACGTTAAGTACATTCTCATAACCCATGCTCACATCGACCACTTGGGAAGCACAAGGATGCTGGCAAAGGAGACAGGAGCCAAGGTTTGCATAGGTGAGGCTGATGTGGAGGCAGCTGAGAAAGGAAGCGCAACCCAGTTCTGCTTGATCGGGTTTGCACCTTTCAAGGTTGACCGAGCCTTGAGGGAAGGGGACACAATCGCCATAGGCGGCAAGGAGATACGCGTATACCACACTCCCGGTCATACGCCTGGCTGCTGCTCGTTCGGTTTCAAGGTCAACTATGAAGGCGTAGACTACAACGGATTTCTGTTCGGCGGCCCTGGTCAGAACGTCTTCGAAGAAGAGAATCTGCGTGCGAGCATCTATGGCGGAACGATTCAAGATTACAAGACGAGCTTGAACAGGTTGGAGACCTTAATGGTAGATGTCTGGTTGGGCGCTCATCCGGGGCAGAACGACATGTTTGGAAAGCTGGAGCTCCTGAAGAAGGGTATCAAGCCGAACCCGTACATAGACCCAGAAGGCTGGAAAGACTACCTGAAGAAGCTCAAAGATAACCTGCAAAAGTTCCTGTAGCCCAGCTGACAAGGCTTTCATTGAGAACGCTGATGAAGGACCCCTACTACCCCCTCTCCCTAGGGCACTGAAAACACTCCAGAAACGGACATATCCGAGCGCCCTTCACGAGGAAGGGTCTCTCTCTTGTCCGCCAGACGCATCTTCTCTCTTAATGATTCTACGAAAACGGAGATGAGAACATGATGCCAAAATGGGGATGGTCTGAGCCCTTAAGGGCCGAGATGCAAGGCTTAACAAGGCTATCTTCTGGAACGAGCGTGCCTAGACGAGTTTCATCTTTCTCTTGGTGAATAGAGAAACCCCAACTGCTGCGACCAGACTACCGGCGATGAGCAGACCTGCATGAAGCAGGGTTGCCGAGGATGGCGCTGGCGTAGCATCAACCATCCCATAGGTCTGGGCTGCTTCCTTGAGCGTCTCGAACGATGTTACCTGCAAATACCTTTGCTTTTGAGCCTCAGCTGGCTGGCTAGTATCGTTCTCGCCTCCGCTAAGGCTAGCGCCCTTTGTTGTTACTACTGTGGTGAATGCCGTGAACGTCATGATCGGGATTAGCATGACGACTATGCCAAGTGCAAATGCGGCGGCTGTGGCGATTATGAGCTTCAACTCTTGTCGTACCTCTGAGTAGAATGTGAAAGTGAAGGTATATATGACTACACTTTAGAACAGCCATCCTCGACTCATTACTGTTCTTCTACTAGCATTGTGCCTTTCAGAAAGTGATAACTGAAGGTTCCCAACAATGGCAAGGTCAAAACAATCAGCCTCGTTCAAGATACCCCTACCATGTTCAGTAGTATGGGCTGGTCACGGCTGTAGGTGATAAAAATGCTATTAGGAGGATGCGGATTAGCCTAGGATGAATCTTCGGGTTCGCAGTGAACACTCACTTTGACGATCTGTTTGTCGATTGCCCTTACTCTCTCTTCAATCTTTGTGGCGATCTCATGTGATTGGGCAAGAGTCGCCAAGCCGTCAACTGAACAATGCAAAGTGATGTTGCGACGACCATCCCGGGTTATGATCTGAACCTCGTGAAGCGAACGAACTTCAGGCAAGCCATCTGCAATGCGGGCTATCTGCCTTCGCAGTGTGCTATCTTTTTCTGGACTGTAACCGGATTCGGAGATTTCGGATGCTGGCTCAAGATGACTGATTATGGTGGAGACGTTCTTCAATTCGTTCTTGAGATGCTGCTCCAAGCTTGAGGCGATTTCATGGGCATCTTTCACTGAGATCGATGGTTCAAGCTCAAGGTGGTAAGATAAGAAGAGGTTTCTCCCGATTGACTTCACAGCTATCCCGTGTATGTCTCTGACTTCCGGGATCTGCGAGGCGATGCCTCTGACCGTGGCCAGTGGGTCTCCTCCTGTGTGAGGCTCGGTGTGAATCACTATATCTGAACCAGGAAGTACACTTGCTATCTGTTCTTCTATGTTTGAAGCTACAGTGTGTGCTTGATACAACGGCATTCCTCCCGCCAATGTTACGTGAGTGTCCACGAAGTATTTCGGTCCCGCCCTTCTGATCCTGAGGTGATGACAGTCTTCCACCCCTTCCACTCTTACTATCTGTTCTTTCACTCTCTTTGAGACGCCCTTGGGAGCTGCGTCCATCAAGGTTGTGAATGAGTCCCTGACCACTCGCAAGCCGGAGTATGCTATGTAGACGACGATGCATAGGGCGGCAATCGAATCTGCGGACCAAACACCGAACCAGTAGGAGACCAGACCAGCAATCACAATTAACGCTATCAGAAGGTCATTCATGAAGTGGAGTGCTCCTGCCTCAATAGCCTCGCTCTCACGGCTTCTAGAAGATGCCTTGAGCTTCAGGTAGGCAAACGCGTCGATAAGTATTGAGGCAAAATTTGTGACCAAAGCCAGCCAGAAAACCTCAATGCCACTCCAGCCCGAGGCCAACCGTAAGAACGCATTGTAGG
>Ga0315306_10001039_pt1 | contig 13337 bp, 18 predicted proteins | sample TDP1_MG_FD_203803 | JGI IMG/M metagenome (GOLD analysis project Ga0315306, IMG submission 203803) | Freshwater sediment microbial communities from Lake Towuti, South Sulawesi, Indonesia - TDP1 | ecosystem: Environmental > Aquatic > Freshwater > Lake > Sediment | place: Indonesia: South Sulawesi... | reverse complement strand
TTTCACGATTTGTTGGATGGTGCAGTGGCTTGTTTCGGAGGATTGACCTTTGCCTCTAAGATGCTGGTTTCAATACCTACCATAGCTGTGCGCATGGGCATCGCCGTTCAACAATCAAGAAATCATCGCGAAAATTTTGGTGAAAAGGAGAAGAAACCCTATGGTCTTGAAGGTTTATAACACGTTGACCAAGCGTTCAGAAAGTTTCAGGCCTCGACACGGAAAAAAAGTGCAAATGTTCGTGTGTGGGCAGACTGTCTACGACGACGCCCACATGGGACACGCTAAAACATACATACAGTTCGATATCATCGTTAGATGGCTTCGACGGCTGGCCTACGATGTTTTCTATGTTCAGAACATAACTGACATTGAGGACAGAATAATTAACCGAGCGAAAGAGAGGGGCATAGACCCATTAAGACTGTCTGAACAATACACCCAGAGGTTTCTCGAAGACTTGGAAGCAATCGGAGTGAAAAAGAATGTTGACATGTTCCCCAAAACCACCGACTATGTGCAGCAAATGACGGAACAAATCAAAATCCTAATCGAAAAAGGCTACGCATATGTCGTAGATGGAGATGTCTACTATGATGTGGCGAAGTTCAAGGACTACACCAAGCTCTCCCGCATGTCCATTGAAGAATTAAAGACACACAGAATCGAACCCGACTCAAGGAAAAAGAACCTCTACGACTTCTCACTGTGGAAGAAACAGAAACCTGGCGAGCTCGCGTGGGACTCGCCGTGGGGAAAAGGAAGACCAGGCTGGCACATCGAAGACACAGCCATGACTTGGAATATTTTTGGTCCTCAATATGACCTGCACGGCGGCGCCACCGAACTCATCTTTCCTCATCACACCAACGAAATTGCCCAAGCTGAGGCTGCTAGTGGAAAAAAACCTTTCGTAAAATATTGGCTACACACTGGCGTTCTGCAGATTGGTGGAGTTGAAATGCACAAGTCCTTGGGAAACTTCGTCACCATAAGAGAAATGTTAAGTAGACACGATGCGGAAGTGCTTCGACTGTATTATGCTTCGACTCATTATAGAAAACCAATAGAATTCGACGAGAAAGATATGGAGGAGCCGAAGAGAGAACTCGAATACCTGTATAATACATTAAGAAACATTAAGAACGCCGCCTCTAGCGAGGGCGAGGAACCAACTGAGCTAAGGAAGTTGTTAATCGAAACCAGAAGGAGGTTTAGAGCGGCCATGAACAACGACTTCAACACACCCTTAGCCATAACGCATCTCTATGCCCTAGCCAGAAAGGCGAACACGGTGGTAAGCAAACATAAAATCAGCCCAAAACTCGCCGAGGACACGATTAAGACAATGAAAGAGCTAGGAAACATCTTCGGCATTTTCGAAAAAGAAGTGGTAGCTGAAGAAGAACTGCCCGAAAAAATCAGGGAATTAATTGCACAGCGCGAGGAAGCGCGAAACAGAAAGGAATGGAAGAAAGCAGACGCGATAAGAGAACAAATCAAAAAACTAGGCTTTGTTCCTGAAGATACCCGTGAAGGACCGAGATGGAGAAGAACCAAAGACTGAAGCGCATTCCTAAACTTCTGCCAAGCATTCTAGCCTACCTATATAGATATTTAGCCCATTCCTACAAAATTCTAACTTGCTGGTTGCGGTGTTGGGAGTTGCTGTTCGGTTTTTTCAGATAGGAAATTGACGGCTTGAAGTATGCTTTTGGCGAGTCCCAAAAGGTCTATCGTAATCAACATCATCAAATAGACTCTCAAATCAGCCCAGACGTTGATTGGCATCCCTTCGACATTCAAGTTCAAGCTAACAATTCCGCCGTTCAGGGCGAGGACAAAAAATATCATGAGAATTATGGCTTTTCCCACATTAAACGCGTGTTGGAATATGGTTCCAGACGTGAGTTCGCTGGCCACAACAAAGAAGATGACAACCGCAACGAAGAGGTTGAGGAGTTGCCCATAGCCAGCAAACAGTTCCGGAGCGAACCCGGACACTTGAGAGATCAGGAAAATGGGAAAAACATATAAGAAAACAAAGTAGAGAACGCCCTTAATCGCTGCCTTCACAATGCGAGGCAGCATCTTTCTGATAAATGACCCAGCTGTTTGATTTTCAAACAAGTGGAATCACCATTGGACCATAACTAAAAACTGTGGTCTGGAAAGTTAGGCGAGCCTTTCTAATGTTTCTTGGGTCGCCTGAGATAGAAACGTAGACTCCAGGTCCATAGCTACTCTGGGGCTGCACGTTTAAGACTGCTACTGTTTGACCTACGACATGATCCGTGTTGTCAACAATTTCTAGTCTCATGGTTCCATTCAATTCGAAGAAGGAATGATTTTCGAAACTAAGGGGAACGATGGCGCCCATGGGTGTAGGGTTGGGTCTGTCCAAGGTTAAGTTGCTGAGTGGCGCGCCCCAAGGCATAGTGGAGTTCGTTGAGATTTTGAACGGTACTGCGTTGGCGTAGTTTAGTTTTAGAGCAATGTCAACATAAAAAGTGCTGTCATTGAAAAGCAGATATGAAAGGTTCTCTGTAGTCATCTGGCTGATACTCATTGACATGTTATGGGTCACGGATGCATTGCTGCCTCGCGGTATAAGCTGCACAAAAGTTGAGGAATCAGATATAGGTGTGCCCCGATTGTCCTTAATTCGTGTTGTGAGATTCAAGTTAGATATGTCGTAGAAGCCACCATTGTCGATGTAGAAGGGCAACGAGGCGGTTACAGTCCCATTATACGCCGTCATCGCGTAGGGTCCAAATTCCGGGCTAATCTGAAAGGCTGAATACACGGCTGTGACAGTAAGAAATAGCAGAATTATCCAGAATACGTTGGTCGCCCAGCCGAGCGCCCGAATTGCCTGTCTCATTTAGTATCACTCGAAAGACTCTGTCCAAGTGAGAGATTCAGCTGTCTGTCAGGTGCTTATTTCGCCTGGGCTTCTTGGAGTTCCTTTGGGGGGGTAGTAGGTGGCTCTGGAGCTGGAGTTTTTTCCGGGCTTTCAGTTTTTTGAGCCTCTTTAACTTCAGGCTTTAGTTCAGTTTTTGTTGGGGGTTGAGGAGCAGGTTGTTTGACTTCTGACCTGACCTGTGGCTGCGTTGACGCTGTCTCTTTCTCTCGTTTTAGTAATTGGATAGCTCTTATTGTTAGGATGGAGCCTATCCATCCCATAACGCCTAGGTATAGTATGCGGATGATAGCTTCGATTAGAGGTGCCATCGCTCTTCCGAAGAGTTCTGTGAGATCTGTCGATGCCAAGATTGAAAGGCTTCCACTGAGGAAACCGTAGGCGCTGAAGAACGTGAATGCCAAGAGAATCACGCCGACGAACAACACTATCAAACCGGAAACTTCTGTCTTGTCAAATCTCAATGTTAAACCTCCATAGCCATCTGTTTCGATTCAAGCCATATAAAAGGGAAATGAATTCAAAGTATTAATCGAGAATACCTCATAAACAAGAAATAGAATTAAGAAGAGGTTCTCAACCATAATCATTAAGTTTCTCTCTTTTGTTTCAAGGTGCGAATTAGCCTGGACGCTTCTTGAGCAGTTTTTGCGGATGCAACAATCTTGGTTCTTTCAGTGTTGATTCGGGCTTCGCAGTGGGGACACTGCCTCGTCTTCTGAGTACTCTTTGCCAAGAGTAATCGTCCACAGTTGTGGCACACAATGATGTTATACATCGCGATTTGCCTCTTTCCAGCGAAAAGTTTTTTCTCTTGGAGTGTGAAACTGTTGTGTTTGAGGTTGCTAATTAGATGAGTGCCCCGTCCTTGATAGATTCTGTTGCTACTTATTTTCGGCAGAAGGGTTACAGGGTTGAGCGCGACACGGTTTGGGAGGGCAAAACTTCAGGTCTGTCGCACAAGTTTGACTTAATCATTCGAAAGGGTAATGAACAGCGTTTGGTTTGGATTCGGTCATGGAAGCGCACCGTGGGAGTCAACATGGTCATCAATATGGATAAGGCAGCTGAAGATGTAGGTGTGCCCAGCCCGATTCTGATTTCTGAGAAGTTTAGCGGCCATGCCAAAGCGTACGCGAATAGACGTGGAGTAACATTGTTGACAAGGAGAGAGATTCTGCAGCGCTTGGGTTAAAACTCTTTGAGATACTGGTCAAGACTGTTTTCTTTTTCGAGTTTTCCAATCCAATCTGTAATTCCAACAGCACACCTTTTCTTTCCATTCAAAATAGATAGAATCTCACTGACGGTGTCTTCAACTGTTTTGTTCGTTGTATCTATTTCGCACACTTTTTCGATGCTCACGTTCATGATCGCGTCGTATAAACAGACGTCTAATATTTCTGCGGTGAGGTTTTCCCATAGCTTAGTGCCTTTGAATCCCCGCCTTTCCATCTGTTCCTTTAGCTGCTGTGGATGACGCCTTAACACGAAAACCCTAGTTACCTGAGCTTTTGGAATTGCAGCTGATGCGTAGTGTCCATCGATTACGACATTGTCTTTCTGTTGTTTTATGATTTGCTCCACTCTCTTTGCGAGCTTGTTAGTATCCACTATTAGTGTTTGTCTTAGCTCGTCGTATCCGCTCGTCAGTTTTTCGCGTTTGACTATCTCTGCCAAATCGATGTGCAGAGCGCCTAACTTTGTGGCTAACTGTTCTGAAACTATTGTTTTGCCTACGCCCGGTGTTCCCGTGATTATTATGACCTTTTTGAAGTCTTTTCTCTCCTTTAGGCAATCACACTTCGGGTTTTAATGGTAATTTTAGCTTTAAAGCTAATCATATGGCTCTCGAATTCCTACAATCGAGAAAGACTCTGACTTTAGAAGCCCTCGATTTTTATGATGCGCCGTTTTTCTAGGCGTTTTATAGCGTCGAAAAATTCGCTTTTCTGTTTTCCGTTGAGTTTGAAGTGTTGAAGCATTTCTTTCACTGGGGTGTGTGCTCGTCCAAACTTGCGAATCTGGTCTCTGAGATAGTTTACGACGAGGCGTTCCACTCGTCCGCATTTCCATGTTGTGTTTCTAAGGAGGACGGCCAAGGCTTGGATCATGCGTTGACCTTCTTCCCTTGATCTTTTCCCCATGCCTCTTTTCATCTTTATTTCACGACTAAATCATGATTACAACTGTAGCATTTAGCGTTTATCCTCAAATAAGGCTATGTATTAGAACAAAACGTACTAAAGATTAGAACACGTGTTTGTATGTCGTAAAATCGATATGCAAACATAGTTGAATCACAGATGGAGACAGCGTCTCGTGGAGTTAGATAGAAGAATCGCAGAAATCACCATTGAATCAAAAACCAAGCAAGTCGTCAACGTGAATTTTCGTGGAAACCCATTGAGGTTCAGATGCCAACGATGCGCTGTTTTCTGCTGCAAACTAGGTGGCCCAAGACTCACAGCAAGAGATGTTGAGCGGTTAAGTCAAGCAGGATACGACTCGGACATATTCCTCGATGACAGGCAGACAAGCCTGAAAAGTGGAAAAGACGGCTCATGCATTTTCCTGTCCTTCAATGCTAAAGAAGGCTTGTACCAATGTTCCGTTTACGATTACAGACCAACATTCTGCAGACTCTATCCTTTCCAGCTTGAAAAATCAGGACTTCGAACCTGTGCGCTGAAATTTATTCCATGCTGCAATGGTCTAAACACTGAGGATGGTGAGGGAGTAAATGAGAAGTTCTTCGGTAAATTCTTACAGAAAATCCTTCTAGATTTGATGGACTCTGATGCAATTTGACTGTTCTTTTTATCGACCGCAATTTTGAAAAGGAGACAGGATGCACCTATCTTAAAAGGAGAACATACCAATCATGAATTTTATTTCTTCTAAGGCCCGAGTGAAGGGGTTTTTCGAAGGCGAAAACGTTGTTTTAGGGCCTTCCACAATCGGCGTTAATTCAGTTATGGGCAGAAACGTGATCGTTGGCTATCCTGTTAGAAAATCTCTTCAGATTTTCGCTTTCTCAAAGGAGTTTAGCATCGAAGGATTCGACAAAATCAGTCATGGAGCCAGAATTGGAGGAAACTGCGTCATCCGTTCTGGTACAATAATCTACGAAGATGTCTCAATCGGCGACTGGGTTGAAACAGGGCATAACGTGTTGATTCGTGAAGGCAGCGTGATAGGCCACAAAACACGCATTGGCTCGTCAACTCAGCTTGACGGCACTATCAAGATAGGACGAAACGTAAGCGTTCAATCTAACGTTTACCTGCCGCACCTCAGTGTAATAGAAGACGATGTGTTTCTTGCACCTAACGTTGTCTTCACCAACGACCCTTATCCACCAAGCCAGCGCAGAGTGGGCATTGTTGTTGAGAAAGGCGCCGTCGTGGGTGCCAATGCGACAATTGTGGCTCGAGTCAAGATAGGCGAAGGCTCTGTCGTGAGCTCTGGAGCTATAGTGACAAAAGATGTGCCGCCTCACAAAGTCGTGGTTGGTGCGCCAGCAAAAGTTTACGCAACTCGTGAGGAGTATAACAGAAAGATGACTAAATGGGAAAAGGGCGATGAGAAGGCGTATGGAATTCGCTGAATGCAAAAGCGGGAAGCTCGTGTTCGCTCGACTATCTGAAGACGAAGACGTATTAGAAACCGTAACAAAAGCAGCCGAGAAGGCAAAAGTGTCCGCGGGATTCTTTTTTCTCATTGGTACTCTGAAAAAGGCAAGGATGGGGTTTCTCCGTGAGGGTAAATACGAAACAGTCGAAATGAATCAGCCCTTAGAAATCGTTTCTTGCCTTGGCAACATTTCGGTCAAGGAAAACAAAGTCTTCGCTCACGCTCACATTTCGGTTTCTAACGATAAAGGCAGGGTTTTTGGGGGGCATGTCATGCCTAGATGCGTCATCGGAGCTACCGGCGAACTCGTCTTAATGGAGGCTGTTGACATCGAATTGCTGAGGAAATTCGACGACAAAACTAGACTTTATCTCTGGGCGATGGGCAAGCCATCTTCTAAAGCTGAAAAGAAGCGTTCCGGTTCGGCTTGAGTTGTTTTTTGAGCCTGAGACCGTGAACTCCGCTTGAATAGTAATCATCCAAGGGTTCTGTTTCGACATATCCTCGCTTTCTGTAGAGTCTTCTGGCAGCTTGGTTGTCCACCCTGACCTCCAAGTAGCTGGTTTCAGCGCCTTTTTTGACGAAGGCGTTTTCCATTTCCTGGAGGAGTCTTATTCCCACTCCCTGTCTTCGATACTCGACACCTACGTCGACGGTATAAACATGGCCAGTCTTGGTTGTGCCGTGGCTTTCAATCATGCCGATTATAAAACCCGCAACTTCACCGTTGATTCTTGCCAGTAAAGCGATAGCCTTTTGGTTCCTTAACAAAATTTCTATTTGTTCCCTTGTAAACGCTTCTCTGGTGAAGCATTCTCTCTCAATTCCCAAGAGCTCATTTAGATTCCCCAGTTCTGCTTTTTCTAAAGTTATTTGCAATTTATTCTCATCCTTTGATGGAAAATCAGCGTTGTCTTAGTTCCAAACAGGTGCATGTACGCGTTAACAATCTTTTCCTTAAGGCGTTCTTCAGGGAAACGTACAAGATGGCTTTTGCAGTGTTGCTTGCAGTCGGATGCGCCAAAGCCGGCAATAGGAACTGTTGCGCCGTCAATGTTCATAATGACTTTGTTTACCTGGCACTCTCTGTTTACGTCGCTTTCTGCCGCGACGACATCCACGACTGTTGCGTTCTTGTTGGCTATAAGGAAATCGATATGCCAGTGCCTGACTTTTCTCTTCTTAAGATGCCTAGCCACACGTTTTTTGAGGCTAACTGGTCCATAGCCAACAGCTGAACCAGTGTAAGTGTAATATCCTTTTTGAAGCTTGAAACAGTCAAGCTTTTGCATCTTGAGACTAGTTTCCTTATTCAGGTATATGATTAGAGTGTAGACTCCTTTGGTGGGCAGTGTTTTTAACGGCGATAAATCTTTCACTGTGTTAATTTCTAAACACCCTGTCAAAGCGCAATTTCACTGACTAATCAAGGTGGAAAACCATAAAAACACTTGGATTGTTATCATAATGAAATTACATAGGTGAACGTGAAATGAGCCAAGTGGGCAAAGAAGACCCTATTAAGATTCACAGGGAAGGAACAGCACTGTATGATAGTGGGAAATATAATGAAGCCATCGACAAGTTCTTACAAGCCTCCCAACTGTACGAGAAGATGGGCAATTTCTTCGACGCCTCTTACACACTGTTTAAGGCAGCAGAATGCAACTTCCTTATGAAAGATTATAAAACTGCTATAGAACGCTTCCTCAAAGCCGCGGACATAGCCTTAGAGAAGGGCTACGACCGCTTCGGACTCGGCGCCCTAGAATACGCACGCGACAGCTACAAGGCGGCGGGAAAAGAAAAAGACAAAAAGGTCTCGGATTTAAAGAAAAAAATCGTCGAAGTGAAAAAGAAACTTGAGGCACAAGGCTTCTAACAATCGTAATTTCTCATTTGGCTTGGCTATCTTTCTCTTCTTAAGAAGTCACCTATGTCTGAAATATTCTTCACGATAACTTCGTTCTTTTCAGCCCCTTCATCTATGTTGCACAAGATTTTGCCGAAGCCTAGACATTCGTTATGCTGGTTAACGATCAACGCGTAATCGCCTTTTCCCTTTGAGCCTCTCATATTCAGTATCCCTTGCTTGAATATGTCCCTTCCACAGATGAAAAGCCAAGCGGTTTTGCTATCGACCATTATCTTGTTCGCTCTCCCTTCCGCCATCATTGATAACAGAATGAAACTTGGAAAGAAAATCCCATCTTTGACTTTTCCAAGGTAGGCTCCAGCATAGAAGAAGTCTTTCCGAATCTGGCTTCCAAGTCTCTCGTTTATGAGAAAATATCTGTTCTCTTTCTTAATTATCAGGTTGTCGTCTAAGCTAATGCTTGCATTAAACCTGCTTACGAAATCTTCAATTGGTTTCATTATGAACTCTCTCGCTTCTTGAGTTTACAGACAAAGAAACCTTGAGTTTTACTTGGCCAAATTCTCCTGCAGTTTTCTACGGAAGTGTCAAGTTCCTTGCTGAAAACATTTGTTAATCCCTTTTCTCCGTGGCATTTGATTTCTTCAATTCCGAGATTTAGGGTTTTTATTGCCCAGTCAATGTTCAATTCGTTCTCTTCCGGCTCCAGCGAACATGTCGCGTAAACCATTTCTCCGTCAACCTCTAAGACTCTGAATGCTTCGGTCAGTATTTGCCTCTGAAGCTCCGCGTTCTTCTCCACGTCTTCAAGCGTTCTTCTGCTGAACCAGTTTTTGTCGGTTACATAATTGCCTGAACATGGAACGTCTAGTAGTATGTTGTCAAATTTTATGTTCAGCCGTGACGACTCTCTTGCGTCTAACAGATAGACTATCGTGTTTCTTACTCGGCACCGTTCCAGCTGGTTTGACAGTGCAGCCAGTCTTCGTCTTTCAGCATCTAAGGCTATTATTGCGCCTGCGTTCTGCATCAGATCCGCTAACTGAACAGTTTTTCCACCTGGAGCTGCACAAGCATCGAGAATGGTTTTATTTTCCAGTCCGGTGAACAATATGGCTGGGATTTGAGCCGCTGCCTCCTGAATCGAGTACAAGCCCAAGAGGTATTCTGACGTTGCACCAACGGAGAATTCTGATCTGCAAACCCAGTAACCATTTTCAAGAAAAGGAATCTTTTCGAGCACGACTCCCAGAGATTCCAGTCGTTCCAGAAGATCTTCTTCATTAGCGTTCATCGTGTTTATTCTGATTGCTGGTTTGGACTCGAATTCTTTGTACGCCCATCCAAGTTCCTTGTAGCGACGAACAAAAAATCCTTTGCCAGACATCGAGTATAGATAACAACGGTGTTCATAAAAACTTGGTGTTCAAGCATGGATCAGGCGCAGCGATGCTTTAGCCGCCTGGGGCTCCATGGAACGGGACATATTTCCACATCAAGTCCCACCAGTCTTGGTCTGTTATAGTTTCGCCTTTCACTATGATGTCCATTATTAGATTTAGAAGGTCATGGTGTCGTTTTTCATCTGTGAGTATAGATTCAAGCAAGAACTTGACTCTGTCATTGGTGGTTTTCTTTATAGCCTCTCGTAAGCGTTCAATTACGTTATCCTCGTTTTCAATGTGCCACCTTACAACCTCTTTTAGATGCTCAAATTCTTCCTCTTTCAAAGCGGGAGCTACTGCTATTATCTGCCCAGCCGACCTGTAGATTTCAGCGTGCTTGGAAGAATCATAGGATATGCCCTTCAGAACGGCCACAACCACCGGATTCTTGATGTTTTTGAGTGCTTTGTTAATTGACTTAACGATTTCCTTCTCCTTTTTCTGCTGTTCATTGAAGAAGGCAACCATCTGCTTTTCTGTGAAACTCATGAACTTTCCTCCAATCCATGTGTATCTTTACATGAATTTATAACTTGATGTAATCTTATGATTATCGCAAGGTTAGAGCGATTATGAGTAAACCCAGAGGTTATCTGCGCCTGATGCGTCCAGTAAATTGTCTAATGATGGGTTTTGCAGTGATAGTTGGCGCCTCCATTGCAAATCCAAGTGTCTTAAACGCTTCTTGGGTCAATCTCGCCTACGGATTCGTTACTGGTTTTACGCTAACCGCCGCATCAATGTCCATCAACGACTATCATGACAGAGACATCGACGCAGTAAATGAGCCAAACCGACCAATTCCAAGCGGGTTAATAAAACCAAGAGAAGCTTTGTTTTTGGCTCTTGCTCTAACAACAATTGGTTTTGCTGCTTCGTTAGCAAACTCGTATCTAACAACTTTCTTCTGCCTTGTGATAGCCATAGTCGCATGGATAGTCTTTGAGACTTATACCACTGTTGGAAAACGTAGCGGACTACCAGGCAATTTCCTCGTCAGCACTTGCGTTGCAATACCCTTCATTTACGGCAATTTCACTGTTGCTAACTCGCTGGGATTAAACGTTTTGATCTTCGCATGGATGGCCTTTTTTTCAAACACGGGCAGAGAAATTACAAAAGGAATTGTTGACGTAAAAGGTGACAGAATGCAAAATGTGAAAACTTTGGCTGTTCGCCTTGGTGAGAAAAATGCCGCAGTGGCAGCCACAATCTTATATTGGCTTGCAGTTTTGCTGAGCCCAATACCTTGGCTTCTTAATCTTGTCTCCTTGTGGTTCATTCCTTTAGTGGCAATAACCGACTTCGGACTTGCAACCTCCTCATTTATGCTCCTTAGGGATTACTCAAGAGAAAACGCAAGAAAAGTTAAGAAAATTGTTCTCTTATGGTTCATAATCGGATTGTTAGCGTTTGTCGTCGGTGTCATTGGGTGATCCGATGTTCAACAACGAAGTTTTCGCGAATGTTAAATGAGACAAAGCCAATACAATGAATAGTGTCAGTATTTCGCCTTTTTCTCGTATTGTTTTTCGTAGATTTCTCGGACTCTTTGTATAGTGTCGGCGTCATCTGGGGTTTTATCATCTCTGATTCGCGCTATTCTGGCGAAACGCAGAGCCATGCCGCACTCGTATTTTGGGCTCTTTTGAATCTCGTTGTATGCCACTTCAACCACTATTTTTGGAGTGACCACAACCCGGTGAGGCTCCTCGCCGATAGTCAGTGCCTGAAGCTGCTTGGTCATCTCGACTATCTCTTTGTCAGTTAAGCCTTTGAACGTCTTGCCCACAACCATGAACCTTTCTGTCTCTGCGTCTCGTGCGGCGAGATAATAGTCGCTCAGCCAATTGTGCCTTCTGCCGTATCCCCATTCAGCGGCAACTATGACGAGGTCTAGGGATTCTAGTGTGCGTTTGATTTTGAACCAGCGTTTGCCCCTTATTCCAGGCGTGTATGGACTGTCGAGTTTTTTGGCAACCAACCCTTCATGCCCGGTGTTTAACGCTTCTCTTAGAAATTCTTCGGCTTCCCTGGGACTGCTTGTAATTATCTGTTTGGTTAATTGTATGCTTCCAGCGATTTCTTTCAGTTTCTTTCTCCGTTCAATGTAAGGAGCGGTGACCAAGCTCTTCCCGTTTAAGTACATAACATCAAAGAGTTGGAGTTCAATTGGGATTCGCTTAACAACCTCGTCTATTTCATGGACTCTTCGAAACCTGCGCATGAGGTGCTGAAAAAGAAGCGGACTGGTCCGGTCTTCGCCCACAGCGATGACCTCTCCCTCGAGGATGGCTTGACCCGCCTTCACTTGCCCTCGAACAAGTTGCACAACTTCAGGAAGGCTTTCAGTAACGTCTGTGAGTCTGCGACTGTAAACTCTCACATCGTCTCCAGACTTGTGAATCTGAATTCGAGCACCGTCTAACTTGTATTCGAAAGCTGTGGCTCCTCCAACCTCTCTAATGGCTTCGTTTACGTCTTCAGCCATCTGAGCCATCATAGGTTTTATCGGCCGAAAAACCTTGAACTCGAGTTTCACTATGCCTTCCTTGCCCTTCACCTTTGCTATCGCTGCAACTTCACCGGTGTCTCCCACGAGCATGCTTGCAGTTTGAACCATTTCAAAAGGGAGGTCGAAGGCTTTGGCCACAGCCATTTCCATCAAGCCTTCATGAAAGCCTGTGCGCATCTCGCCAATGAATATCTTAACGATGTATTTGGCCTCTAGTGGTGAGGCTTTGCCCAGAAGCGTTTCAACTAAGAGTTCCTTGCGCTCTCTCGACCCGTAGCCTGATGTTTCTGCAATCGTTTCAAAGGTGTGCCTAACCTCGAGAATGCTCAAGGGCTTCTCAAAAAGCGTAGCTTGACGTCGAATCTTGCTGGCTTCAAACACGGTTTTAGTCGCTGAACCAATGTCGCCTGTCTTACTGAACACATTTTGGAAATCGCCCCATTCTATATTCGTCACGCGCTTAATCAAATCGCTCAGAGTGGCCCAGCTGACCTCAAGCACTCGTTGATCCCACTTTGGGAATGGCCGCCCGAGAATCATCGAAACAGCGGGCTCAACCTCGTCTGGATGCAAGTCCTTCAGGAAGTTCGCCACTAAATCAACCTTCAAGAGACGTTTGGTTGTTGCCTCCAACTTCTCGCAGAGTTCGCACAACTCGCGAAACGCGGTCTGCATAGCACCTTTCCTTACATTTTGACCTAGTCTTTCACACAGGACATAAACATTTTTGTAGCTTGTTTCACAGCTCTCATTGTTGGAAAGCGAAAATTTACGAAATTTAAATAATCAAGGCGAAAAAGCTGTTTTCAGCATTCAATCATGCGCAAAACATCAAAAGGTGTGAGGTGTCTTTTGGAAAATCCTTGGAGGACGGTGGCAGTTGAAGGTTTGTCCATAAGATTCTTCGGAAACCCTATTCGCGCGCCTTTTTTGTTTAGTTCG
>Ga0315306_10001038_pt1 | contig 13340 bp, 12 predicted proteins | sample TDP1_MG_FD_203803 | JGI IMG/M metagenome (GOLD analysis project Ga0315306, IMG submission 203803) | Freshwater sediment microbial communities from Lake Towuti, South Sulawesi, Indonesia - TDP1 | ecosystem: Environmental > Aquatic > Freshwater > Lake > Sediment | place: Indonesia: South Sulawesi... | reverse complement strand
TTCGAGCTCCCACCGGATGCGATGCCCGGCGAGTGCACGATCGAGGTCAAGGACGGCATGTTGATCGTCACCATACCGCGCCGCAGGCGGCATGGAAGGGCTTAATCGAATTTATTTAGCTCTCCCTCAGTTTGTCACATATATGACAAAACTCAGGTTTGGGATGTCACATATATGACACGTTCAGCGTTCCTTGACCATTCGAAATACCCTGCCGCCAAGGCCTTGTACGAGGGAGGTTTATAAGCAAAAAATGCCAAACGTGCTCCATCCCCACCGTTATAGCGCGCCTTCGGCATTTATTGCGATTAGCTAAATAGATACTCGGGAATATTTGGGATGAGGTTTGGGTGAAATCGTGAAGTACATCGTGGTTGTCGGGGACGGGATGGCTGACCGCCCTCTGAGGGAGCTCGGAGGTAGAACCCCCCTGCAAGTGGCCGACAAACCGAACATGGATTGGATAGCCTCGCAGGGCAGGAATGGACTCCTGAGGACTGTCCCAAAGGGGATGGAGCCTGAATCCGATATCGCGATAATGTCGATATTGGGCTACGACCCGAGGAAGTATCACACCGGCAGGGGCCCTCTGGAGGCAGCGGGACTCGGCGTTCCATTGGGAGAAAAAGACATCGCCTTCAGGTGTAGCTTGATAACGGAAGAAAAGGGCGTGATAAAGGATTACAGCGCCGGCCACATAACCACGGAGGAAGCCAAGGATTTGGTGAAAGCGATGAAGAAAACTTTTGGGCATTTGGGTGATTTTTACGTCGGCGTCAGCTACCGCCACCTATTTGTGATGAGGGACCCGCCGAAGGGTTCGGATGAGCTCGAGACCACGCCGCCTCACGAGATCGTGGGCGAAAAGCTCGATAAACATCTGATTAAGCCCAAAAACCTCAAGATCGCCAAAAATTTGAATGAGATGATCTTGAATTCAAGGAAAATTCTATCGAACCATCCAGTGAACGTCGAGAGGGTGAAAAAGGGGAAGAGGCCAGCGAACGCGATATGGATATGGGGGCAGGGCAGGAAGCCTGCGATGGAACCTATAGCTAAAAAATATGGGATCAAAGGGGCGATCATATCGGCCGTCAATTTGGTCAAGGGCTTGGGCGTGTACGCGGGGATGGACAAGCTCGATGTCCCAGGGGCAACTGGCTACTACGACACGAGCTACGAGAACAAGGCCAAGTTCGGGTTGAAGGCGTTGGAGGATCATGACCTGGTTTTCATCCATGTGGAGGCGCCGGATGAGGCCGGACACGCGGGGGACATCGAGAGGAAAATTGAGGCAATAGAAAACCTTGACAGGCGCCTCATCAAAAAAATTCTAAATGGGCTGAAGGATGAGTATGTTATTTCAATTCTTGCCGACCATCCAACTCCGATAAAGGAGAGAGTCCACGTCCCGGACCCTGTGCCCTTTGCGATCTATTCGACGAAGGAGGGTAGGGATGATGTGGAACACTTCGATGAACTTTCCGCTGGCAAGGGAGCATTTGGCATTTTAGAAGGTCACAAATTCATGGACAAATTGCTCCGATCTTAACGCACGATCTTGGGGCAAAAAGTCACATAAAGATGGAAATCCAATGAAAGGTCGTCGGTGATCGAATGCGCGCCCAGATCGAGATGGAGCTGGAGGACGTGCCCGGTCAGCTCGTGAAGGTGCTCGAGCCGATATCCAGCTTCGGCGGCAACATCCTGAACGTGCTCCACGAGCGCGATCGCAAGACGCCTCTCGGGAGAGTTCCCGTAAGGGTGGTCTTCGAGGTGGATGAGAAGGTGAAACTCAACCGCATCGTGGGCGCGCTCCGCGACATGGGCGTCCGGATCACCAGGGTGGGCGAGAAGGAGGGCGCGGTCAGGAGCACTGTGCTGCTAATCGGCCACATCATCCACACTGACATCCGCGACACCATCGACCGCCTGAACGAGCTCCGCGGCGTGAGGATCTCGGACCTCAGCCTCGCGATGGGGGCGATAGGCCAGGAATCAGCTGCTAGGGCCACGATAACTGCGGACGATGAGGCCCGAGCGCGCACAGCACTATCCCGCCTCGAGAAGATAGCCAAGGGGAAGAGCTTGTTGATGATAACATCCCTGGAGGGGACGTGATGCGTTTAATTCTCATAGGTTTCGGGAACCTTGGGAGGGGACTCGGCCGCGCGCTCGTCGAAAAGTCCAGGTTCCTGCGAGCGAGTTACGGGCTGGCTCCGAGGGTGGTTGCAGCGGTCGACGAATACGGTGCGGCCGTGGATGAAAAGGGACTCAAGCTCGACAAGCTGTTGAGGGCGGCTGAAAGGGCAAACACAGTCGCAGCCTATCCGGCGAAGGGGGAGAGGAGAAAATCAGCCCTTGAGGTGATCGATGAGGTAGAGGCTGATGTTGTCTTTGAGCTCACGCCGACAAATATCAAGACGGGCAATCCCGGCCTAACCCACATCAGAAAGGCGATGCTCGCAGGCAGGCACGTGATAACCTCCAACAAGGGTCCGCTCGTCGTTGCCTTCCGGGAGCTCGATGGGCTCGCCAAGAGGCAGGGCGTGGAGTTCCGCTACTCCGCTTCGGTGGGAGGAGCAGTTCCTGTGGTCGGGCTGGCGAAGAAGCTGCTCGCGGGCAACAAGGTCCATGCTATTCGAGGCGTCCTGAATGGTACAACGAACTACATCCTGACCCGGATGAGCAAGGAGGGCGCACCGTTCGACGTCGTGCTGCGCGAGGCTCAGGAGATGGGGATCGCGGAAAAGGACCCGACGCTCGACGTGGATGGGATCGACACGGCATGCAAGATCACGATTTTGGCGAATGCGATCTTAGACATGGATGTGAAGCTCAAAGATGTTCGGACGGTTGGGATAAGGCGCATAAGGCCTGAGGCCATCCGCCTGGCGCAGGAAGCGGGCTACATGATAAAGCTGGTGGGCGTCGCGAGGCGCGGCTCGCTCGAGGTCGGACCTAGGCTCGTGCCCGCCGGACATCCGCTCGCGGTGGGGGGGACATTGAATGCGGTCACCTTCGAGCTGGACCTCGCGAGGGAGGTCACGATCACCGGCTTCGGCGCTGGCCCGAGGGAGACTTCGAGCGCCCTCCTAGGCGATTTGATAGACATCCACAGGACCCTCGGGGGCACGGGCACATGTTGAAATTTTCCTCTTCGAGAATTACAACTTGGTTGAACCTCAGGTTTTGACAATATGTCTATCTTAATTGTTCACCTTTTCAGCAAAACCGGGCCGGAAAATTTTTGGAAAGTTTCACCTAAGGTAGCCGGAGGCTGAATACGGGGGCGGTAGGGTAGGTGCTATGAAAAGCCATAAAAAATTATCGAAGAACGAGAAAACCGAGCTTTTAAAAGCTGTTTACGAACAACATTGGCTCCATGCGAGACATGTTGAAGATGAAAGGCTGCAATTTACCAACATTTTCTCGATAATTATAGCTGCCACTTTTGGATTCTTAAGCATCATTATTGAACGTTACGGGATTCGCTCAGTTCATGTTACAATTCCTTGCGTAGTCGTACTATTCCTCTCGTTATGCGGTTATTTCATGTCGATGGCACTCCGGGCACCATTTGTTGCTCATATCTACTATGCACGTAAGGTGCTGGAGGATTATGATGAGTTGATCGAATATTGGGCATACAAGGACAAAGAACGCGAAAAACTTTACGGGGAACTCAAACGATATAAATTTCACAATATCTTTGTGAGGCTTTACATATTTTTTATATTCATGTCCATGATTATTTTGCTTAACATGTTTTTCTTTCACGTTTTTTCTTTTTTTAAGCTATCTGCTGAAACCTCAATAGCAATAGCCGCAATTTCGTCTTTCTGTGGTGCACTAGCAGCAGGAATAGCATTAGAGATATTACGTTGGAAATTAGAAAAGAAAGAGGAAATTTTTAAAACAAAATTGGATATCCTGATTCGTGGTGAGAAACCATGATTAAGGCCATCTTCTTTGATTACAGCAATATCCTAGCTAGAGATAACCAAGATATGAAAAAAGAAACCAAAGAAGCATTGAAAGTATTGATGGAAAATAATATCCTTGTAGGCGTCATTTCTGGTCTACCCTCATCATTTGTCTGGGCAAAGGGCATTGAAGTCGGGTTTCATTTCTACGGTGGCGAGAACGGCGCGGAGGGTTTCTCACCTACTTATGGTTTTAGCATCATATCTGGGAGAAAGAATATTAACGTAATGGAAAATCTAGCTTCATCGATTGAAGATAAATACGGTAAACTAATTTGGTGGCAACCGAATAAATACGTAAAAACTGTAAAACCAAGACCCACAACTACATTTCGGCAACTAAAGAAGATCTATAAATTTGTCGATGGTAAAATAAAAAATCTTAAGATTGATTTTAAAGTATATTTCCACGAGGACGCTATAGATATCGTTCCAGCGGGTGTTTTAAAATCAAGCTTGATTAAGAAATTTTTGTCAAAAATAAAAGCAATGAACATCTGTGAGATTAGAGATGAGGAGGTAGCAGTTGTCGGAGATAGCTCGGCCGATATTGAGATGCTTCAGAAATTTGGATATCCTGCCACAACATCTAATGCAGATCGAAAAGTAAAGAAAATTGTGAAAATGAAAGGTGGATTTATATCAAAAAAACCCCACGACAAAGGAGCAATAGATATCATCAATTGGACCCTGCGATTAATAAATCAAAGTAAGGAGTATCATTAAGACTTGCCGAAAGTCTTGTAGCAGTCAACCAAGCTGAATAGGTCTGAACTAGGAATCTAAATAGAAATTTCTGAAGTAAAGGTATTTTACACAGCTCTTCAAATCAAAGAAGGGAAGAACTTGAAATTCGAATATGAGTGCATAGAGTGCCATGCAAAGTTCGACCCGCAGGAGAGGCTCTACATCTGCCCAAAATGTGGGGGGCTGCTTGAGATCGAATTCGACCTCGAGGAGCTCTCGGAAAAGCTGGATCGGGGGCGCCTGAGGACCGAGCCGCCGAGGGTATGGAAGTATCGCGCCTTCATGCCGATCTTCGATGACTCAAAAATCGTCACCCTCCATGAAGGGGGCACGCCACTTCACAGGTGCCGCCGCCTCGAGCGAGAGATAGGAGTGAGAGAGCTCTATGTTAAAAACGAGGGGGCGAATCCAACCGGCTCCTTCAAGGACAGGGGGATGACGGTTGGAGTGACAAAGGCGCTGGAGTTCGGGGCAAAAATCGTCGCCTGCGCCTCCACTGGCAACACGTCCGCATCCTTGGCGGCATACGCGGCAAGGGCTGGGCTGAGGTGTTTGGTGGTGCTGCCTAGCGGGAAGGTGGCCCTCGGCAAGTTGGCTCAGGCCATAATGCACGGAGCTGAGGTGATGAGCATAAAGGGCAACTTCGACCAGGCCCTCGCGGTAGTCCGAATGATATGCGATGAGAGGAGGGACATCTACCTGCTGAACTCCGTTAACCCGTTCAGGCTGCAGGGCCAGAAGTCCATAGGTTTTGAGGTCGCTGACCAGCTCAATTGGGAGGTGCCCGACAGGGTGGTCGTGCCTATGGGAAATTGTGCTAACATCTGGGCGATATACAAGGGCTTCATGGAATACGAGGCCACGGGCATGACGAAGGGCATTCCAATGATGACCGGGATTCAGGCGGTCGGGGCGATGCCGATAGTGGACGCTATAAAGCGGGGATTGGACAAATTCGTGCCTGTCGAGGATCCAGAGACGATAGCCACGGCGATACGCATAGGCAGCCCTGTGAACGGGCCGAAGGCGATCCGAGCGATCCGGGAATCGGGGGGCACGGCTGAGTCCGTCACGGATGAGGAGATCATCTCAGCACAGAAGTCGCTTGCCCGCTTGGAGGGGCTGGGCGTCGAACCCGCGAGCGCGTCGACGATAGCAGGGCTTAGGAAGCTGGTCGAACAGGGCATCATCGGCGGGGACGAGCGGGTGGTCTGCATAGCCACGGGGCACATGTTGAAAGACCCTGAGGAGGCGATAGAGGTCTCCGAACGCCCAGTTGAGGTTCAGGCGGAAGCCGTTCTAAAAATGATGAGGTCAGCGGTTCCGGCCGTGGCCTACGCCTAGCATTTTCAGAAACGCTCTTCCATCCCATAATTGACATCTTGCTGAAAATTGAGCCGGGATTTGAACTCAGGTCTCTGGATTTCCCTGGGGAGGGTCAATGCCAATACATATATATGCCATTTTACCATAACTTATTTATGTGGTATTATGGTTGAAATAGTTGAAGCCGACAGGTCCGGAAGGATAGTGATCCCCAAAAGCCTGCGTAAGGAGTTCGGCATCCAGGAGAGGACGAAATTTCTCCTGACCAAAAGAGGCGCGGGGCAGTTACTGTTGCAAAAGCTTGATGTTGAGGAGATAGCTCGGAGGCTTGAGGAAGAGCTATCTCGGGAAAACGTCGATGCCGTAGTCAAAACCATCAGGAAGGAGATCCATGCGAAAATCAAGGCGAGATACCCGGACCTTCTTGCTTGACACCAATGTGTTCATATCCGCCATAAAGGAGCCCAAAAAACAGACGGCGGCCCTAAAACTTATCCTTAAGATAGCGGAGGACCCACGCATAAAGCTAGTTGGAAATGATCTTTTGGCCGAGGAAATGCTCCGCTACACCGAGCTCTTGAAATCCGAGACAGCCGTCATGATCCTTTCGACGTTGTTGGCCAAGATGGAAATCGTCAAAGTTTCTGAGAACTACAGGAAAATATGCAAGATGTATATCGAAACGCCAGACAAGGCGGATATTCTACATGCTGCAACTTGTTTGCAAACAGGTTCTATTCTGATAACAAATGACCGTCACTTCGATAAGATAGCCGATGAACGCATAATCGATGTATGGAACATCAGCGAGGCCCTCAAGAGGCTACTTTAGTTTCCATTTCAGGCGCTATTTTGGATTTTTAAGTGGGGTCGCCTAGCTTGTAATTTCGCTTGAAGGACCCCGAGGAGGCCGTTCTAAAGATGATGAGGTCTGCCGTTCCGGCCGTGGCCTATGCCTAATGGTTTCGGAGATCATCATTTTTTAGTTTGATTGTAAAATTTGTATGATGCCCACATACTTGTCCATTTCGATCTGGGTGTTAAACGCTCCTGAGAGGTCAGCCAGGTTGGAGAGGATGGCTTCTGCTTCTGATCTTGTTGGAAGCTCCGGGATTCCCTGAGCATCAAGCCTCATCGGGTATAGACAGCATTGCCTAACTTTCCCCCCAGCGATCTCGATAAAAGCGACCACAGAGTCGTGGGCATTTGAAGGCATGGCGTAATCAGGCCTGAGGATGAAGTTTCCTAAACTAAAGATAGTTAATTTATTCTCGTACGCTTTGACGGCTTGGAGCATATGGGGATGGTGCCCGATCACGATGTCTGCTCCAGCGCGGAACATTTGGTCGGCTGTCGCGATTTGAGAGTTGGTGACCTCCTGTGTCCATGATGTCCCCCAATGTAATACGACGACCACGACATCGGTATTTTCCTTTAGACGGCGGATGCTATCCGAGACATCACACGTCGCAAAAGAAGCCGCGCCCGGACTATTTTCCCTGGCAGAAAAGACCGACTCGTTGATCAAATTGTAGGCGAGGAAGCCTACCTTGACACCTTTAGCGGTCAGGAGCAGCGGCTGGCAGGCTTCGCTCGCATTACTCCCCGCTCCGACACAATGGATGCCGTTTCCCTCGAGGGCCGCCCTCGTCTCTTCCACTCCTATTTCTCCGCCGTCCAAGATGTGGTTGTTCGCGAGGCCCGCTACGGTTAGAGTTCCCACTTTCATATAGCTAGCAAAGCTTGGGGGTGCGACGAAACAAGACTGGTTCGGGTATTGGGTGGAGGACCCCAAGTATTCGGGAGGGAGAAGTACTCCTTCCATGTTGAAGAGGAAGATGTCGCTTCGTTCCAATAGGTTCCTCGTCGAGGCTAGGGGATCTAAGCTTTCTCCCCGATATTTTACAATGTTATAGCCGCTAGAGTCGCCTACTACGGCAAGGACCACGCTCGATGCGGGAAAGTTAGGGAACTCAAAATCAACTTTTTCATTTGTGTGCAGGTAGAAGTAGAGGAAAGCGGAAACGATGCCGAGAAATATGAGGACAGCAAGGATCACTTTTTTCTTCGGTCCGAAAAGGTGCAAATAAGAACCTCCCTAAAGTTTTCTAAGCGGAGGCGTTAATAAAAACTCGCATCTTAAGAGATCGCTCGGCAAATTCACAAGAGCCGTCAATCACAATCCACATTTTTAAGTTAAAACCAATGAGTATAGGGACAAAAGTGGCGAACAAAACCATGAGGGGCAGGGAGGCCCTCGATAAAACTTTGGGGCTTCTGAGACAACATCATGAATGGTTCAAATCGGTCGTACCGCTGATAGCCAGCGAAAACGTGACAAGCCCGGCTGTGAGGGAGGCCCTGATCTGTGATTTTCAACATCGTTACGCCGAGGGTTGGCCGGGGGAACGCGTCTACGCGGGTTGCATTTACATCGATCAGGTCGAGTTGCTCGCAATCGACCTCGCCAAGCAGCTCTTCAAGGCCGAGCACGCGAACGTTCAGCCGGTCTCGGGCTTGGCAGCAAACTTGGCCATGTATACGGCCTTGACCGAGCCCGGAGATCTCATGATGTGCCTCTCGATCCCCTGCGGCGGGCACATAAGCATGGGGAAGAAAAAGTTCGGCGGCACGGCTGGCGCTGTTCACGGGCTGGAGGTCGAATATTTTCCGTTCGACGAGAAGAGGATGAACGTCGATGTCGACGCGGCCGTCAAGAAGGTCAGGGAGGTAAAGCCGAAGCTCCTTCTCTTCGGCGGCAGCGTGTTCCCGTTCCCTCATCCAGTCAAAGAGTTCGTCGATGTTGCAAAGGAGGTCGGCGCCCATATCGCCTATGATGCAGCGCACGTCATCGGCCTGATAGGCGGAGGTCAATTCCAAGACCCACTGAGGGAGGGGGCGGAGGTCGTCACCTGCAGCACCCACAAGACCCTGCCAGGACCTCAGCACGGCATGATCTTGTGCAAGGGGGAGCTGGCGGAGCCGATCAACATGGCGGTCTTTCCCGGCTTGGTGAGCAACCACCACCTGCATGCGGTCGCCGCGCTCGCGATAGCCCTGGCAGAGATGCTCGAGTTCGGCAGGGAGTATACCGCCCAGATCGTCAGGAACGCAAGGGCATTGGGGAAGGCACTATATGAACGTGGATTCAAGGTCTTGTGCCCAGATCAGAACTTTACGGCATCACACACTATCGCGGTCGATATCACAAAGTACGGCGATGGGGGGACGCTCGAGAAGAAGCTCGAGCAGGCAGGCATCGTGCTTAACCGGAACCTCCTGCCGTGGGACATCAGGGAGGGGAGGCACTACAAAAACCCCGGCGGAATAAGGTTGGGGACATCTGAGGTCACCAGGCTCGGCATGAAGGAGCGCGAAATGGGCGAAATAGCGGAGTTCATCAGGCGCGCGGTCATAGACAGGGAGGCGCCGGAGCGGGTTTCGGCGGATGTGGCCGAGTTCAGGCGCGATTACCAGCGAGTTCACTACGCGTTTGAGTCAGCGACGCAGGCTTATGATTACATAAGGATCCATTGAGCGGAAAAAGAATGCCAAAGTAGGTCCCTCAAAATTTAAAATCGGAAGTTTACATTACAGCTAAAGCTTTTCAACCTACATTTCCCCTGCTTTCCTATGTTTCGCCTGGAACTCCTCCATAATACCTTATTTTCACAAATTTAGGTGTAAAAAGGTCCTTTTTTCAAATAGGGCAGAAAAGAGCCCATAAATGAAAAATCGATTACTTTCGGTCACCTCTCCCCTAAAACCGCTTAAAAAAAGCTCTCAATCGCTCAAAAGGGGAAGATAGATAACAATTCATCTCATAGGACCCCTATCCAAGCGTTTTGATGCTAGAACAGCGTTAGCCCCAGCTATCAAAAATTTTCACTCAACGATTAATAGGACGTTTTCAATAATTTCCCCTTTCTTAAATCTAAATTCCAAAAATTGCACCGTCACTTTTATGTATCAGATTCAGCACTTCTCACCCCGTAGCCCCATTTGGAGGTCATGATTTGGATCAAGCGACAAAGGAGAAGCTCGAGAAGTTCCTGCATCGCAAGGAGGTACTGAAGGAACTCCGCAGGCTCGCCGCGGCCGGTCAAAAATCCCTCGTGGTCGAGTTCGAACAGCTGCTCGAGTTCGACATGGAGCTCGCCAAGGCCCTGCTGGACGGCCCAAACGACTTTCTCGATGCAGCCGATGCAATCCTGACTGAGACGACCAAGCTACCAGGCATGCGCTTGCGCGTCAAGGGGCTGGACAAGAGCATAGTGATACGCGATATTCGAGCCGGACAGGTAGGCAAATTCATCCAGGTCGAGGGCATCATGACGCGCGCGAGCGAGGTCAAGCCCGAAGTTAAGGAGGCTGTCTTCAAGTGCCTCAGGTGCGGCGAGCTCAATCGAGTGATGCAGATCGACGAGGTCTTCAGGGAGCCATTGGTCTGCGAGAACCCGAACTGCTCGAGGCGAGGCCCCTTCAAGCTTGAGGTCGAGAGCTCCGAGTTCCGCGATTGGCAGAGCATCAGGATTCAAGAGCGGCCCGAGGAGCTCCGCGGCGGACGGATGCCGAGACAGCTCGACTGCATCATAAAGGACGATTTCGTCGACAAGGCGGTGCCGGGAAATCACATCGTCGCATCCGGAGTCCTGCGCGTGTTCCAGGAGGGCATGCCTAAGCAGCGCAAGACGACTTTTCGAAAGATCCTGTTCATCAACCACATCGAGGTCATGCAGAAGGGGGTCGAGGAGACAGAGCTCAGCCCCGAGGATGAGGCGCGGGTAAAGGAGCTGGCGAAGGACCCCTGGCTCCGCAACTTGGTCATTCAATCCATCGCCCCGAGCATCTACGGCTACGAGGCAGTCAAGGAGGGCATCGCGCTGCAGATCTTCGGCTGTTCGCCGGTTGAGCTACCCGATGGCATGAGGATCCGCGGCGACACCCACATTTTACTGACGGGCGACCCTGGAACGGCAAAATCGGAAATGCTTAAATGGGTGTCCCAAGTCGCTCCCCGTGGCCTTTACACCTCTGGCAAGAAGGCAACGGGTGCAGGCTTGACTGCCGCGGCGGTCCGCGATGAAATAGGTGGTGGATGGACGCTGGAGGCCGGAGCGCTGGTCATCACCGACGGGGGCCTTTGTTGTATCGATGAGTTCGACAAGATGAGCGATGAGGATCGAGGCGCAATTTTGGAGTCGCTTGAGCAGCAAACCATCAGCGTGGCCAAGGCGGGCATCGTCGCGACGCTCAATACTCGCACATCGGTTTTGGCGGCAGCGAACCCGAAAGGTGGCAGATTTGATAAACAAAGGCTCATCAGCGAGCAAATAGACCTCCCGCCGGTAATCCTATCGCGATTTGACCTGATATTCGTCATGCGCGACGAGCCAGCAGCTGAAATGGACCGTACCATCGCCCACCACATGTTGGAACTGCATCGCGAGCCGACCCGCGTGATCAAGCCACCGCTCGACGTCGACACATTGCGAAAACTCCTCATATACGCGCGAAAGAACGTTGATCCAAAATTTGAGGACGAGGAAGTCCTGAAGACCATCGAGAACTTTTATGTCAAGTGGAGGAGCGTTGCCGAAAGTGGGGAGGCACCCCTTCCGATTACACCCAGGCAGCTTGAAGCACTCATCAGGTTAGCGAAGGCCAACGCCAGAATGAGGCTGAGCGATCACGTGACAGTTGAGGACGCGAACCGAGCGATCAAATTGGTATCATTTTACCTGCGCGAGGCTGGCGTCGACACGGAAACGGGGAAGATCGACATAGACGTGCTGATGACAGGGAGGAGCAGATCTCAGCGCGAAAAGCTCCAGCGGGTCTTGGACATCATCCGAGAGCTTGAGACCGAGTACGGTGGAGCGGCCCCTGTGGAGCAGATCAAAAGAATGGCTGAGACCGATGGCATCAGCACATCCTTCGTTGAAAAGATGATCGAGGAGGAGCTTAGGCGTGGGCACCTGTACGAGCCTAAGCAGGGGATGGTAAGTCGCACGGTGAAATAGGTGAGAAATTGAAACAGCGCGTCCGAGTGCTCCAAGATTTGCCTGAAATAAAATTGGTCGGCAGGCGAATGGGCCCCCTTGTGGCCGGGCAGGAGGCAGAGTTTGAACCCTGGGAAGTCAAGGTGCTCGAGCGACATAAGTTTGTGGAGCCGATTCAAAAGCTCACGACGGCGGAGTTACGGAAGTTCATGCTGGCGGAGGAGCGGGCTCCCGGGCTTGGGCCATTACCATCGAACTTTTACGCGATGGTCGCGCAACGCGCCGCGAGTATGCGAACATCGGGTCAGCCAGATGAAATCGAAGAGTTTCGAGCGGCCTTTGAGGCCCTGACCGAAATTCGAACTCACAAACTCTTACGGGCAGCGCTTTCACCCGCTAATGCGGAAAACCTGTTGCCTGAAGAGCGATTTTTCGTCAACCGCTTGGCCATTGCCTTGGAGGATTGGGGGCGATGGCTGAGCGAACTGCTTGAAAAGGAGGTTGAGATCGGGGAGACGGCTTGAGGCGATGATGAGGTATGGACCTGAACGACACCCCTTTGTCCTCGGTCCGGGGAGTGTTAAAATGATGAGTTACCTCCTCTGAGCCTCGCCCTCGCCCTAAGAGGAGGTGGGCAAAATGGTGAGAAGTTCAGAGGGCCTGTTCGACGTGTTGTTAGAAACAAGGCCGATATTCAAAAATAGGGAATACCTGCGCCCAACTTATACGCCGGAGGAGCTACCCCATCGCGAGGAGCAGATACATCAGCTCGCGCGGATACTCGCAGCACCGCTGCGGGGGGAGACCCCTTCAAACGTTTTCATCTATGGCAAGACGGGCACGGGTAAAACAGCCACGGTAAAGTACGTGGTGAAGGAGTTAGGGCGCGTCAGCGACCGCGCGCCGCGCAAGGTGGAGGTGGTCTATCTAAACTGTGAGGTCGTCAACACACAATATCGCATCCTCGCCACCCTCGCAAATGTCTTCTTGGACAAGATGCGCGATAGGTACGGCCGAGAATACCTGAGCTCGCTTGGTTTATCTGAGCAGGTCCCGATGACCGGCTGGCCAACCGACCAAGTCTACCGCTGTTTCTTCAATGCGATCGATCACGATGGGCAGCTCGCGATGATAGTTCTGGACGAGATAGACAAGCTAGTCCTGAAGAGCGGTGACGAGGTCCTCTACAATTTGACCCGCATGAACTCCGATCTCAAAAAGGCTAAGGTCAGCATCATCGGCATCTCAAACGACCTAAATTTCATGGGATACCTCGACC
>Ga0315306_10001037_pt1 | contig 13341 bp, 11 predicted proteins | sample TDP1_MG_FD_203803 | JGI IMG/M metagenome (GOLD analysis project Ga0315306, IMG submission 203803) | Freshwater sediment microbial communities from Lake Towuti, South Sulawesi, Indonesia - TDP1 | ecosystem: Environmental > Aquatic > Freshwater > Lake > Sediment | place: Indonesia: South Sulawesi... | reverse complement strand
AAATCTTGGAAAAGATTATCATGTTGGAGAAGAGATTTCAGTCAGACGATAATAAATCTTCCACTCACTGATAGCTGAGTGCACTTATTAAAAAGCGTTTTTTTAAAGCTTGATTCTTTAACCACGCCTTCCTATTATTTTTCCTAAAAGAGAGCTTTTGAGCTGAAGAGAGATTGCTTTTTTTCCGCTTTGGCGACTAAATTAATCTCAGAAATAAAAAAGCAGGTGTTCTTGAAGATAGAAAGGAAAAGAGAAAGATTTTGACCTGCTTTTCTTGAGTATGGGGGATAAGAAGGAGGGCCCGAAGGAGAGGATCCTCCTATTTCCTGTTCCTTACTTTACTAAGGCGGATCGGACGGGCCCATTTCCTTTTTTTTATAAGTGCCATTGTCAATGATGCAAAAGAATGATTGCGAAGACAATCACCTTTAAAGAGGATTTTGATGATGATTTTTTTTATCTTGCCCTCACCTCTAGGAGTGAGAATTGGGATATTTTTTAAGGAAGAATGAGCTAAAAAATTAGCTCTACACCTTCTCTTGCCCCGTATGTCCTGGGGAACTTTTGACGCGATAAGGAGACAATCCTCTCAATCTCCTTATCAGAATGGTCAGGATTGAAATGGGAAAGATAGAGGTTGTGGACTTCAGCCGCCCTTGCCACCTCCGCCGCTGCTAGCCAGGTGCTGTGTCCCCATCCTCGTCGGCCGGATTCGTATTCCTCGGGCGTGAACATGGCATCGTAGATAAAGATCTCAGATCCCCGGGCAAAGGCAACCAGCCTCTCATCAAGCCCGCTTGGGGGATGCTCTGTGTCTGTGGCGAAAACGATTTGTCTTTTCCCGTCCTTGATTTTATAGCTCAGGCTGCCCTGAGGATGACGAAGAGGACAATGAGAGACCTCCAATCCTCCGATGCGGAATCTCTTTTCAGGAACTTTCTTAAATATTTTTCTAGAGGGAGTTTCTCTAAGTTTCACGGGGAAATATCTCCCGGCCATCAAGCCGCTAAGGTATTTTTCTATCTGCTCGCCGCTCGAATCGGCATAAAAATTTAAGGTTGCATTTGGCAGGTAGAGCGGGGCAAAAAACGGAAGTCCGATGATGTGGTCGAGATGGAAATGCGTAAGAAGGATATGGATTTTAATCGGCTTTTTTCCTCCTTTTCTTGCCAGCCTGTCGCCAAGCTTTTTTATACCTGTTCCGGCGTCGACGACAATAAACTCTCCATTGGAAAGACTCAGACAGGCAGAAGGGCTGTGACCTCCGTATCGATTCTTGTCTTTCCCGGAAACCGGAGTCGACCCCCTCACTCCCAGAAACTCAAATCTCATTTTGGACCTTATTTCTCTTTTTCTTAGTGCACAGCCGGCTTTCTATTTACTCGCTGTTTTCAATGAGGTGTGTTCTTCAGGTTTGGAGGGGGCGCTTATTCTGTAGCTCCTCAATCCCCAGCTCACCTGAGAGAAAATAACTTTTGCGACTCCTGTGAAGGGAACGGCAAGGAGCATGCCCAGGGCTCCTGCAATCTTCCCCCCAACGATCACCGCTACGATGACTGTCAAGGGATGCATATTGACACTTTTAGAAACAACAAGAGGGGAAATAAGCGCATTGTCAATGGCCTGAACTACTATAAAAAGGATAACGATCCATAAAAGAACAAGTCCTAATTCAGGTGGATTATTCAAGATTGCCAGGACCAGGGCTGGAATAGCGCCGGCAATCGGACCGATATAAGGGATGATGTTGGCTAATCCCGCCAGGCTTCCGATTAAAACAAAATGGGGGATAGGGCCGTGGAAGTAACTGTTGATGATGAATAGGCCGATAATCGAGAGCACTCCCACGATAAGAGCATCAATTGCCTGACCTTGGATGTATTTTGTGACTTGGGTTCCTGTTTTATGGATGATATTTAAAGTGAACTCAAAATATTGGTTGGGAACCCTGGAGATAAAAGTCTTTTTGAAGCGTCTTGCGTCTTTGATCAGGAAAAAAGTGACAACTGGAATGATGACAACCGAGGCCAGGAATGAGCCTACGCTCTTGAGGAGCCCCTCCAAGCTTCCGAGGAGTTGAACGCCGAGCAGGTTAAGCCGAGCGACGACATTTCTGGCAAAATCGGGGTTGTGGAAGTATTTATCGAAGAAATTTTCAACTTTTTGATTGAGGCCAGAGATAACGCCCGATTGAAGCTTGGCGATGAGTGCCTCCACGGAATGAATGATACGCGGTATGATCATCCAGAATGAGAGGCCAAGCAGGGCAAAGATCAGAAGCATGACCAGAAGAATAGCCAAGCCCCGCTTAAATCCTCTGCTTTCCAAGAAATCAACCAACGGACTGAGAAGAACGGACAGCAGACCGGAGATGATGAACATGACCAGGACTTCTTTGACGTAAGGAAATAAAACGACAGCGGCTATGACGACGATCACAATCAAGAAGATGCGCCAGAAAGTCTTCAGCATTTGAGAGTAGAGCTGGAAGGTGTAGCTATCCATTGCTCGCTGTTTCCTTTTCTTCCTGGAGCTGAATCAACAACTCATTGGTTCGGCGCAGCCTTTCTCCCAGGACTTTCGCCAGGGCGAGGAGTATTTTTATGCCCAGCTTAGGCTTTCTGTAAATGAGGTCGAGGAAATCAGGTCTGAAGAAGCCGATGATCTCGCTGTCGATTGTGGCCACGGCAGAAGCAGAGCGGGGTGATTCGTCGAGCAGAGCCATGTCGCCGAAAAAAGAGCCATCGTGAAGGCTGGCCAAGGTCTTCTGAGAGGCTTTCTTTTCTTTGTCGATAATATCAACAGAGCCCTTGACGATAATATACATCCCAAGGCCTGGGTCTCCCTTGCGAATGACGGGCTCGCCTTCTTTGTATTTTCGTTTATGGAGAATTTTTTCTATTTCAACCAGCTCTCTGTCTGAAAGGTCAGAAAATATCGGGACCTGTTTGAGTATAGTAAAAATGTTTTCTTTTTTCCTTTTTTTCATAAAAATACCGTTACTCCAGATTGGATTTTCCATTGCAGCTTCCTCTTTATCTTAATTAACATATCACATATATTTTTGAATATTCAAACCTTTTTTATGATAACCTTTCCAAATTCGGTGATGATCGATGATCTCTTTTGATCAGTTTCTGATTATCACCAGATTTGGCAGGTTCTCTTTTTTATCAATTTTTTGAGTCCTTCTTTACTTGATGAGGGTCATTTTGCTATATTCTTAGAGGAAAAATTTGAGGCAAGGCTCTTATGTCAGAAATCCATATTCTAAGCCAAGATGGACAGGCTTTTGACTTTCCTCCTTTTAAAGAAAAAATCACCATAGGCCGCAGTGGGGATAATGATGTCATCCTTTTTGACAACTCCGTTTCCCGCCATCATGCGGTGATCGTCAAGACAAAAAACGAATATTTTTTGAGCGACATGGGAAGCTTCAACGGCACAAAGGTAAACGGAAAATTGATCCAGAACATCCGCTTGAACCATGGCGATGAGATAAAAATCGGATATGTCAGGCTCAAATTCTTGGCCAAGGAGGAAGCGCCTGTCCCATCACCCAAAGATTCATTCATCCTGACTGGGGAAAGAGCCGAAGAGAGGGGTACTCGGACAATCGTCCACTCCAGCACAGAAGATAGCCGCCAACTGGATACCAGAGAGCTTCTGATGTCCTTGGGTCTGCAGAAGCCCCTTGGTGGAGAAGAGCTCACCGCCGCTGCCAAGAAGGCGGGCCTGCAGCCCGAGGCCAGACCCGACCTTGTCTCGCTGGAGAGGATGAATAAGGTGCTCTTTATCCTCTACGAGATCAGCCGCCAGCTTCATGCTATTCATGATTTCAATGAGCTTCTCAAAAAGATTATGGACTTGATTTTCATGGTCATCAATGCTGATTTTGGTTGTGTCATTCTCACCGGCGACAAAAGCAAAGAAGAGCTCAATGCTGTTGTCGTTAAATACAGAGATGATAAGGTTAAGAATAAGCAAGAATTAAAAATCAGCCGAACGATCATCAACAGGGTCATTCAAGACAAAATCGCTCTTCTTACTTCCAATGCCATGGAGGACTCTCGCTTAGACCACGCCCAAAGCTTGCTCAGCCATCAAATCAGGTCTTCGATGTGCGTCCCTCTCTGGAAAAAAGATAAGGTCATCGGAGTTATCCAGTTGAACAGCGTTAGGCTCATAAACCAGTTCACCGAGGATGACCTTGAGCTGCTTAAGGCCATCGGCTGCCAAATGGCGATGGTCATTGAGCAAGCAAGCCTGAACGAAAAAATCCATGAAGAGGAACGCTTGAGAAGTCGGCTGGAAAGGTTCCATTCCCCCCAAGTCATAGAGATGATTATCAAGGGCAGTGAAGAGACAAAAGAAAACATCATGGAACCTAAGGAACTGAAGGCCACTGTTCTTTTTAACGATATCGTCGGCTTTACTCCTCTCTCGGAGAAGATGCCTCCTCGAGAGATAAATTTGCTCCTCAATCAATTTTTTTCCAAGATGACGGACATCGTCTTCAAGTATGATGGGACGCTGGACAAGTTCATCGGTGATGGCCTGATGGCTGTTTTTGGAGCACCCGTGGAGAAAAAAGACGATGCGGAGAGGGCGGTCATGGCAGCCCTGGAGATGAGAAAGGAATTGGAAGCCATGATGGACAAAATTGGGATGGAGAAGAAATTTGAGGTGCGAATTGGCATAAATACCGGACGGGTCGTGGCCGGAAACATGGGCTCACCGAACCGGATGGAGTATACAGTCATCGGCGACCCGGTCAATCTCGCCTCGAGATTGGAATCCATTGCCCAGCCGAACCAGATAATCATCGGAGAAGAAACCTATAAAGAGGTCAAAGGGAAGTTTAAAGTCAAGAAAATAGGGCTCAAAAAAGTAAAAGGGAAGAGCGAAGAGATCTTGGTTTATGAAGTTTTGCAATAAGGGAGAGGAAGCGGCCCATCTGCGCCTATTTTTTTCAGAATGAGATAAGTTCCTTTTTATAAGCCTCGTGCCATGAAGAAGAGAGTAAAGAAGTTTTTGCTTATAGGCGGGATGTTCCTTTCTTCCCTTCTGATTCTCCTTATCATTTCCTTTTTAGTCTTTTATTACAGGAAGTCTCTGACCAAGGGCATTCTAGAGAAGTTGATCGTGGATAAGACAGGAGCCAAAGTTGAAATTGGGAAGCTTGATTATGGGCTGTTTCCGTTCCGGGTTCAGCTCAATTCTGCGAAAGTCTTTCAGAAAATCGAAGAAATGGAGATAGAGCTCTCCTTGGAAAAGTTGACTCTCAAAGGAAGCATCAGGCGGCTGCTGAAGAAACAGAAGCCTTTCTTCCAATCAATCGAGATTAGGGGCGGAACTGGCAGGGTCAAAATCCCAAAAGTAGGGGAGAAGATAGATTATCGAAAAAACATCTTGATGCTTTCTCAGGCATTGAGTTCGATCGGCCGGGTGAGCTTGGAGGACTTTGCGCTCGATTATGTGTATTTATCAAATAGCATCAGCTTCGAAAAGGGAAGTTTGGAATTCTTGCCCGGCGCTAGGGAAGGAGAATGGAATTTTTCACTCAATGGCGAGAATTCCTTGATAAGAAATTTGGCCAAAGAGATTTCCCTGGAAACCTCATTCCGGGCCAGGGGGAAGCTTTCTTTCCTCGAAACTCCCTGTTTTGAAGGCCAGCTTTTCCTTCGAGCTTTGAATATTCATTTTCAAGAGAGGGATATTTTTCTGCCCGAGATCGCCTTGGATTTGCGCAGCGAATTTCTGATGAAGGAGAATATCCTCTCCCTTCCAGAATTCAAGCTAAGCCTCTTGCCTTTCCTCGTTGCTTCAGGTCCGATGAAGCTGGATTTTGAGAAGGATTATTCCTTCTCTTTTCTTCCCAAAGTCCATTTGAAGGATTTCAGTAAGATTCATGATTTTCTCAAGCCCTACCTAAGCTCTTATCTCCCTCCGCAGGTCAAGGATTTAGCCCTGAGCGGGAACGCCTGGCTTGAAGGAGAGTATCAAAATATCAAGGTTTCTTCCGGAAGAGAGATGAGCTTCAAGGGCTTAGTAAGGCTCGACCCGACTCAGGTCCGCTGCTCGGCCTTCGGTTTTTCTTTTCAAGATATTATATCAGGCGAACTCAAAGCAGAGGGTTCCAACTCAGGAATGAAATTTTCAGGCCTGGTAAAGTCTGAAGATGGGAAGCTTTCTGGAAAGGGTCTCGAAGTTCAGAATTTTTCTCTCGACCTTCCTCTCCAGGCAACGACTTCCTCTTTTCGCATTTCCCGCTTCAATTTCAGGCTTAAGGGGCTGGCGTTTTCCTCGGCAGGGAAGAGGTTTGAACTTCCTCAGCTTGAGCTGGGAGCCGGTGTGAATTATGACCTCAAAGAGAAGAAGATCGAAGTCAGCCGCCTGGAACTTCGCCTCCTGTCCTTTCCTCCTCTTCAAGCCGAGGCTGCTCTTGACCTCAAGCCGCGAGGGAAAAAATATTTTCAACTGAAAAGTTCAGGAATAGATATTTCAAGCCTTTCATCTCTGCTTTCGCCCTATCTTCCTTTGAAGATATCAGACTGGGAGCCCAGCGGACGCTTTTCTCTTTTCTTTGAAGCAGAGAATTCTGTAAAGAGCAGCGAGGAGTGGGCTGTTCGAGCCGATTTCGATTTATCCCAAGGAGCATTCCACAATCCCCCCTTCACCGTTGCTGCCGAGTCCTTGCATCCAAAAATTTCACTCAAGGGAAAATACAGCCAGTCTCTCCAGAGCATTCCTTTTTCACTGGCATTCGACCTTTCCCAGGGAGAATCTCTGTGGAATAAGTATTACTTGAGCTGGAGCAAAAACCCTCTTCTCCTCAACGGCAGCTGTGTCTTTCATCTTCCCCAGAGGAGAATTGATGAGCTTGCGCTCGAAGCCTCGCTTTATTCTCTGGGGACAATAAAAGCCCAGGGGCAGCTGAAGATTCAAGAGCCAAAGCTTATTGACCTGAGTCTTTCAACCTCTGCCTTAAGCCTTCAATCGTTTTTGTCTCTAATTTCCCAGCAGGGGACAGAAAGCCCTGCTCTTGAGTTGAAGGGCGAAGCAGAAGTCCTGGCGAGCTTCAGAAAAGAGGGGCAAAAGCTTCAGCTGGCCGCTCAGCTCCAGCTTAAAAATGGGGCGGTCGGAAGCGAGAGCAAAGGTTTTTTCATAGAAAGGATGGAAGCGCGGATTCCAATTTATTATGAAAGCGGGAGTAAAGGGAATGAGGATAAGGAAGAACCCATCATAGAAAAAGGATATTTTTCTGCCAAAAACTTGAAAACGTCTCTATTCTCCATCGCGCCCTTGCGGCTTGATTTTGAAGTCGGAAAAAATACATTCATCATTAAACCGCTCTCTATGGAGGTCTTCGGAGGAAAGGAGATTCTTGGCGAGACCATTTTTCGCTTCGATACAGAGCCATTCGGCATTCATGGCCTCTCATCTCTTTCCCTGAGCGGGGTCGATATGTCTCAATTCCCCCTGAAATCGCCTCAATTCAGATTGAGCGGCAAAATCCAGGCAAGCCTTAACCCGGTCGAAATCAACCTCGAGGAGATTAAAACCCAGGGCGAGGTTGCGGTGAATATCTTTGATGGCAAAGTGACCGTCAGAAATATAAGAATAAAAGAGCCATTTTCCAAGAACAGAACCGTCTCCTGCGACGTTATGGTCGAGGATTTGAGTCTAGAGAAATTTACGGATACTGTTCCCTTCGGCCGGGTCACAGGATTTCTTAGAGGAGAAGTCAAAGACCTGGCTTTTTCTTATGGTCAGCCTGAGAGGTTCACCCTGAGCCTGGAATCCGTCAAGAAGAAAGGGGTAAGTCAAAAATTTAGTTTAGGAGCAGTGAATAGCCTGTCCATCCTCAGCTCCGGGGAAGAAAGTGCTGTCCCAGCAAAAAGCGGATTGACCCGTATCGTCTCGGAATTCGGGTACGAGAAAATAGGAATGTTCTGCTCGCTGAAGAATGACATCTTCACCTTGAGAGGAACGATTCAAGAGAAAGGAGTTGAATATCTGGTTAAAAGGTCTTGGCTTTTTGGAATCAGTGTGGTAAATAAAAAGCCTCGCAATCGAATCAGTTTTAAAGACATGTTGAGCCGACTGAAAAGGATCGGCCGTTCTCAAAAGGCAAAGTGACCGGGATAAAAAGGTATGGTATAATTAAAAAAATTTTGAAAGAGGGAGTAAAATGAGAAAAAAAACTTTTAAATTGATTTTCGTGAGTTGTCTCCTCCTTTTCCTCTTTTCCTGTCTGACTATAAACATTTACTTCCCGGAGGCAGAGGTCAAAAAAACAGCCGATGAGATTGTGGAGAAAGTCAGGAAGTCGGATAAAGAGGAAGAGAAGGAGAAAAAAGAAAGTTTTTCCCTTATGCCCCTTGCCTATGCTCAAGAAGAGACCAAGGTTACCAATCCCAAGATTCGGGCTCTTGAACAGTCTTTAGGAGAAAGATTCCCCAAGCTCGAGCCCTTCTTTAATGGCGGGAATATTGGAGAGACAAACGACGGATTCATTCAAGTCAGGGATGAATCGGCTCTGTCTTTGCAGCAGAAAGCAGTGCTTCGCAATCTCGTCAAGGATGAGAATGACGACCGGAAGAGCCTCTATGCCGAAGTTGCTGCGGCTATGGATATCGACCCCAAGCAGATCAATCGCATCCAGAAGATATTTGCCGATAAATGGATAGAGAAAGCAAAGGCCGGGTGGTGGATTCAAAAAGAGAATGGTGAATGGGTCAAGAAATAAGGTAAGGGATGAAAAGGATAAAGCGCAGACAGCTTAAAAAGGACGAATTTGTAACAACCATCAATAAGATCGCCCGCTTTGTTAAAGAGAGAACAAAGGAGCTTGTGGCTCTTGCTGTTTTGGTTTTTGTCGTTGTCATCGTCTTTGCCGGGGTGAAAATTGTCAAGGGACAGAGTCAGCAAAGGCAGAGCAAGCTCTTGGGTCAAATCCTTGACTTGCACTCTGGATTGAACAGCCAACCTGAGAATGAAGCCAAGCTCGAAGCATTGGCTGGAGGCGGAGAGTTCTCCCGCATGGCCTATATCGTTCTGGCTAATTATTATCTTGATAAGGGAGACGAGGCTAAGGCAAAGACATCTCTGGAGAAGATGCCCAAAAACAAGAAAGATATTATTTACTATCAGGCTCAAGACCTATTGGCGCAAATTCTTTCAAGGCAAAAAGATTATGACAAAGCTATCGAAATCTATAAAAAAATTGAAGAAGAAAATCCCAAAGACTACTCTTTGGATGTCGTGCTCTTCCATCGGGCTGAAGTTAATGAAAAGAAAGGGGAGATCGCTGAAGCCTTGACCCTTTATAAGAGAGTCCAGGATGAATTTCCCCAGAGCTATTACAGTTTTGAGGCCTCACAGAGGGCGAGGGAGCTGGAAGCAAAAAAATAACTCCTCTTGTAAATTTAAAGAAAAAATATATAATAAATTTTTTTTATCCTAGAGAGGAGGCTGAGAATGGCTTATATGATTACTGAAGCGTGCATCAATTGCGGTGCTTGCGAGCCTGAATGTCCCAACGAGGCAATCTCAGCGGGAGAAGAAATTTATACCATTGATCCTGACAGGTGCACAGAATGTGTCGGGCATTTTGACGATTCCCAATGCGCCTCTGTTTGTCCTGTGGATTGTTGTCTTCCTGATCCCGACCATAAAGAAACAAGAGAAGAACTAGAGGATAAGTTTAAACGCCTCCAGGAAGAAAAAGAAAAAGGATAATTCGCTAAGATTTAGGGTTCCCTTGATTAGGAGTGATTTCAATCACTCCTATTTTTTTATCTGAGAGATGGAAGAGAAGAGAGAAACCACAGTCTATGAAGAAAAGAGCCTTCTTTCTTCTCTAAAGAAGAATGTCTGGATAAACCTCCTGCTTTTTGTCCTGACCGTAACCTCCACCATCTTGGTGGGCATGACCTTGGCTATCAACTTTGAGTATGCTGATGCTCCTATCCAGAATCCTCGGCTCACTCTTGAGCTGGGGATGGCTAAAAATCCTCAGGTCATCGCTTTGGGAATAATCTATGCGGCCGTTCTTATGGGAATCCTGCTCGGCCATGAGTTGGGTCATTTTCTGACCTGCCGCTATTACAGAATCAACGCCACTCTGCCCTATTTTATTCCGGCTCCAACCTTGATTGGAACTCTGGGCGCCTTCATCAAGATCAAATCGCCCATAACGAGAAAACATCAGCTCTTTGACATCGGAGTTGCCGGACCTTTGACAGGTTTTATCCTTTCACTCCCGGCCCTCATCTACGGGCTTTCTCTCTCTAAATTCGTTCCTCCCATCAGTCCTGAGGAGGGCGGCATCGCTTTTGGCGAATCTATTCTCCTCAGAATTCTGGGCGGAATGATTTTCAAAGATATTCCGGCGAGCTATGATGTCTATCTCCATCCCGTTGCCTTTGCCGGCTGGGTTGGAATTCTTGTTACTTCCTTTAATCTTTTTCCTGTGGGACAACTTGATGGAGGCCATATCTCTTATTCTCTGCTAGGACTGAAGTCGCGAAAAATCGCCAATCTATTCTTGCTTGTCTTCTTTATCATGGGCATTTTTTTCTGGGTAGGCTGGCTCATCTGGGCGCTTATCATCCTTTTTCTGGGGTTGAGGCATCCTCGTGTCCTTGATGAGGAAACTCCTCTTTCGGCAGGGCGGAAAATCATCGGCTGTCTGATGATTTTAATCTTCATCCTCTCTTTCATTCCAGACCCTATCAAGGGCTATGATTTGTTTAGTCTGTTGAGAACAATCCGTCTATGAAAAGAGCGAAGAGGCAGGAATCAGCGCAGGGACTTTTTAACAAATTCTGTGGAAAACTTGTGGAAAAGATAGCAAAATTTAAAGCCAAATATTTTGAATTTATTGAAGATACAACAAATTGCACAAAAATTAGTCATCCTATTTAATTTATTGATAATAAATAAATTATAAATGTATTGAAAATAAAGTAATTACAAGGAGGCAAGTTTTTCTCTTAGAATAAGAGAAGATTTTAGGCTTAGCTCTTCAAGTCTACGTCCAATTTTCCTGAAAAAGGGCATATTCATTTAAGGAAATGCGAAATAGGTTCAAGGATATTGAGAGAGAATTTGAGCAGCTAAAGAAAAAATTTCGACTTCAGGAAATCAGCCGGGAGGAATTCGTCAGAGGACTGGAGAGGCTGAGGCTGAAAGATGACGAGGGGCGATTCTGGATGATCGGAGCCAAGAGCGGAAAATGGTATTATTTTGACGGAGTGGAGTGGATTCAGTCTGAGCCTCCCTCGATTCTGGAAAAGAGGGCCATTTGTATTCACTGCGGCTTTGACAATGATTTGGAAGCTGAGGTCTGCGTTCGTTGTGGAGTAAGCTTGGAGGAGGACAAGAGCGGCTATGAAAATGCGAATCATAAAACCGGCCAAGCCTCTGCAGAATCATCTGATTCCAGCGGAGAAAGAATAAGAAAAGTAAGAAGGAGCAAAAGGGCATTTTTTGAAAAAGGGCAGGCTAACTTCATCCTTCGCTCAGTGAATCCTCTGTCTTTTCTTTTCTTCTCGGCAGTTACCGGTCTTCTGCTGGGCATAATCATCGGAGCCATTATCGGGGCTTCCAATTTTTCTTTTGGATTGACAAAGATTTTTCCTTCTTTTTTCCAGGAAGTGCGCGGGAATTTGCTCGGAGGAATCAGCTATGCTGTTCTTGGTGGGGCTTTAGGCCTCCTGGCGTTTTCTTTTTTTGGATTCTTAACTGCGTTCTTCGCCAACCTCATTTCTTCTCTTGTTGGCGGAATAAAAGTTCATATGGACGGGATCGATAAAATAGACTAAGTATGCTTCTTCTTCGGAAATTTTGACCTGATTAAATTTTTTTTGTTTTTAATCTTATTCAAGGCATAGGCAACCTGCCCTATTGAAATTGATTCATCATTGGGGGAGTAATTCACCGATCTCAAGACTTTATACCCTTTTCCTTCCAGAAGCCTTGCCGCTCCATGAAGCAATATTTTGTTAAGAAAAACGCCACCGACAAGAACGACAGTGTCAATCCCAAAATCTCTTTCTGCCCTTTCTGCCACGAAAAATATGACCTGAGCTAGGGTGTTATGGAATTTTGCAGAGATTATGGGGAGTGGGACGTTTTGCTGCAGCTCTTTAAGAACAGACCTTATCGTCTTATCAAACGAAATCTGGAATGGGGCAGAAGAACCATTTAGGGAAAAGCCATAGCTTCCTGCTATCTCCCTTCGAGCTATAGCTTCCAACCTCATCGGCGCTTCTGCCTCATACTCGACTTCCAAGGGCGAGAGGCCGAGCAGAAAAGAGACGGCGTCAAAGAGCCTGCCGCAGCTTGAGGAAAGAGGGCTGTTGACCTTTTGCTCGACCATGGTCATCACGCCTCTTATTTTCTCTCGGCTCACTCTCTCCAGAGCTTTGACTCTCGGAATCTGGCTGCCGTAGATATCCATCAGGTATGAGACCGCTGTTCGCCAAGGATGTTTTGAAGCAAGATCCCCTCCAGGAAGAGCGACCGGCTTGAAATGAGCAAGCCTTTGGAAGGATGAATAGTCGGCCAGGAGAAACTCACCGCCCCAGGCCGATCCATCCTCTCCATAACCGTAGCCGTCAAAGGCCACGCCGAGGACTTTTTTTTGGGGAGGGATTCTGTGTTCGAGAAGAGGAGCCAGAACATGAGCGAAATGATGCTGGATTTGAAGATGAGGGAGGCCTGATTTCTGGGCGTGTCTTGTGGTCTTAAAGTCAGGATGTAAATCTGAGACAACAAGCTCAGGCTTAACTTCGAAGAGCCTGGTGAGATGGCGGATTGTCTCCTCGAAGTATTTATAGTTCTGGAACTCGTCGAGGTCTCCCAGGAACTGGCTGGTAATCACATAGCCATTTTTATAGACAGAGATTGTATCCTTGAGCTCTCCCCCGAGCGCTAAGATGTGGTGCGGAGATTCCAGCCCTTGAGGAACTCTCTGTGGATAGGGCACATATCCCCTGGCACGTCTAAGGAAAAGAGGCTGCTTGTTAACGACCTTGAGCACTGAATCGTCGGCTCTGACCTCGATGGGACGGTTGTGGGTCAGGATGTAATCGCAGAGCTCTGCAATCCCTTCTTCCTCGTCTTTGATGATTGGAGCGTCTTTTTTATTGGAGCTGGTGGCAACGATAAGGTCAATGTGGCGCAAGAGGAGAAAGTGAAGAGGTGTGTAGGGGAGCATGAATCCTGTTTCATCAAGGAAAGGAGCTATGCCCTTGATCTCTCTCTTTTTCCTTAAGAGGACAATAGGACGGCGGGCCGAGAGAAGCATCTTCTTCTCTTCATGGCTGATGA
>Ga0315306_10001035_pt1 | contig 13344 bp, 8 predicted proteins | sample TDP1_MG_FD_203803 | JGI IMG/M metagenome (GOLD analysis project Ga0315306, IMG submission 203803) | Freshwater sediment microbial communities from Lake Towuti, South Sulawesi, Indonesia - TDP1 | ecosystem: Environmental > Aquatic > Freshwater > Lake > Sediment | place: Indonesia: South Sulawesi... | reverse complement strand
GGAGAATTATGCTGAACCGACAAGACAGATTCTTCATCATTCTATGCCTTGTCTTTCTATTGAACGGAATTAGCCGCGGTTCCTATGCCGGAACTCAAAAGCCAGGCGCGCAAACTTCTTTCTCGGCTCAAATTAAGCTTCATAATGGAACACCGACGCTATTTCTTGATGGGAAACCAGCCTTTTACGGTGTTTGGTGGTGTTCGGCTCCTGAGGCTGATGGCTGGGTGAATTCAGGACTTGGCCGCGATTACGCTCAAGAAACGGGCATTCATATTTATGCTTTCGATGTTGGGAATGAAGAATGGTGCGGTCCAGGCGAGGGACGATCAAGTCATTTTGATTTCTCCACTGTAGAACAACGTTTTAATCGCATCATCAAAGAAGACCCAAAAGCCCGCTTTCACCTGCGCATCAACTTGGAAAGATGGGCCAAGTGGTGGCATGACCTCTACCCCGAGGAATGTGAAATCGTTTCTGATGGAAGCCGAGACAGGCAATCTTTTGCCTCAGAGGTCTGGCGGAAGCAGGCTAAGGAATTCTTGCGTGCCTATATCGCCCATTTTCAAAAAGTTGGAATCGCTGACAGGATTATTTCCTATCAAGTAGGGGCAGGTCATACTGGGGAGTGGGTCAAGGGCAAGGTATCGATGAGTTTCTTGACTGGCGATTTCAGCGCTCCTATGCGCCGATATTTTCGTTCCTGGCTTCGCCAGCACTATAACAATGATATCTCCCTTCTTCAAAAGGCCTGGAACAAAACTGATGTGACCTTTGAGACAGCCGAAGTCCCTTCAGCCTCCGAGCAATTCCAGACGAAACACTTCACTTTTCGTGACCCGAAGCAGGAACAAAATGTTATCGACTATTACCGCTCGTTAGCTGACCTCTGCGGTGATTTGGTCATTTACTTTTGCCGAACAGTCAAGGAAGCAACTGGTGGAAAATCTCTGGCAGGCGCGTTTTACGGCTATTTGATGGAGCTTGCCTGGAACGCCGGTTTTTTCTCTGAAGGACCTGACAGCGATTGTTCTACTTATCAGCGAAGCGGACACTTAGGGTTCAAGAAAGTCCTCAACTCTCCTTACGTTGATTTCTTAGTAAGCCCTTATAGTTATGCTTTCCGCGGGATGGGAGGGGAAGGGTGCGGAATGCTCCTTACAGAATCCCTCCGCCTTCACAATAAAATCTATATATACGAGGATGATTCACGCACTCACACCTTATCCACCGAGCCTCACTATGGCCGGGCGATGAACTTGGCTGAAACGACCGCATTCTTGAGACGAAATTTTGCCTACAATCTCACAAGAGGTCAAGGAATATGGTGGCTGGTGAACAAAGGACACATTGATGTCTTTTCAGAGCCTGCGTTCAAACCCATGCTCAAAGAATTCCAGGAGCTGGGAACTTTTGCTCTTCAAACTGAGCGCGCACCATGCGCTGAAATTGCAGTATTGATCGATGATGAGAGCTTTTTCTACGAAACTGTCAAAAATGACCTGGACATTCCCCTCATTTTTAAGCAGCGCCACATCGGCCTGGCCCATATCGGTGCACCTTATGACCTTTATTTATTGGATGATTTCATCGAGGGGCGATTGCCTTCTTACAAGCTCTATATCTTCTTGAATCCCATCCGTCTTGATGAAGAGCGAAGGGAAGCTCTGAAAAGAGAAATAAGAAAACGAGGGCCGACTGCGCTCTGGATTTATGCTCCGGGCTATATCAAAGATTCTGCATCTCTTGAAAACATGGCTGACCTGACAGGTTTTAAGTTTGGCAAGAATGAGCATCCCTGGGCCTCTTTCTTGCATATAACCAATTTTAGCCATCCGATAACTGCTCAATTGTCACAGGATGTCTATTGGGGAACAGACAGCCGGCTCGGCCCAATGTTCTATCTTGACGACCCTGAAGCCTGTGTGCTTGGAGAAGCGGTCTTTGCCCAGGGAACATGTAAGCCTGGTTTTGGAGTCAAGATTTTTCCTGAATGGACTTCAATCTACCTCTCTGTTCCTAATGTGCCTCCTTCTGTGTTGAGAGGAATCGCCCGCTTTGCCAAAGTCCACATTTACAACGACCAGGGTGATGTTTTATCGGTGAGCCGCGAGCTTTTGAGCGTCCACTCCGTCTCCGGAGGAGCGCGGACATTAAGACTTCCTCGAAAAGTGGAGGTTGTCTATGACCTTTTTAACCGAAAAGTCATAGCCCGCGATAGAGATCATTTTGAGGTCACCCTGCTTCCTGCTTCGACATCGCTCTATTACACCGGCGCTGCCAGCCGCCTTCCCCTAAAATAGCAGGCAACTTTTTTATTAAATTTGCATTTTATTAGGTAAGGAGTGGTAAAATCTTAAATTAGGCGTTATCAGATGGAGAAACGAGGAGCCGAATTGATAAGGAAAGCAGCTATTTTTCTTTTCTCGCTCGCCTTTCATGCTGTATCGATTTACTTTATCTTGTATGCAAAAATTCATATAAAGATTTACCCTGAAAAAAGAGTGGTGAGGAATGTTCTTCTTGCTTCGCCTGAAAAGGTGCTCCTGCCTGAGGATTTTGAAAAATTCTTGGAGATCGTTCCAGAGATTACATCAAAAAGGGGCTCAAGATTTTTAGAGAAAGAAATGGGAGTTCAGGCCGGGCCAGGAGAAGCCCAGGGCAGTGTCCCTGCTTCAAAAACCGATGTCGGCCAAGCCTCTTATCCCGGGAGCGCCAAGGTTCCTGGCGAGGCAAGCAAAGGGGAGTTTTATTCAAACTTTTCCTCGAAATTCGAACTCGGCCTAGCTTCAAAATATAAGACAGACCTACCCCCTGGCTACAGCTTTGATTTGCCCGCGAGACTGGGGAAGATAAAAGACATGTCTGCTGAGAAGAAAGAAGGCCGTATAAAAGATATCAACCGTTTGAAATACCCTTATTCTAATTTTTCAGCCATCGGTCCTTCGGGCGGAGCGGCTTCGGTCGGCAGTAGCTACGGGTTGAGGCGTGGAGTTCGGAGTGCGAGGGCCACTTTCAAAGTCCAAGGCTATGATATCTCTCCCTGGGCAGAAAAGGTCGTCAATAAAATCCTTGTGAACTGGATCATTCCTTCTGAACAAATAAAGAATCTTCAGGGTCTGGTCGGAATTTCAGCAGTCATCGAGAGAGATGGAGGGCTTTCCTCAGTCCAGATTGTGAGCACGTCAATGGTTCAAGTCCTTGATGAGGCGGCAATGAAGGCCTTGAGAATGAGCTCTCCTTTTCCTCAGTTTCCGGATGATTTCCCGAACAAGAGCATCGAAGCCTTATTTGAATTTCAATACAATGATTAAGAGACTTTTTGTTTTGCTGCTGATGACAGCCTGTTTTGGCTATGGGCTTCATGCTCAAACAGTATTTCCCTTGCTCGCTGACATATCGCTCGTAAGCAGCAATCCCAATGAAGGTGTCTTCCCGCCAGCCAGGTTGGTGTTCGCCGTCGATATGGAGAGGGATGCCTATTACAAGTTATCCGACAGTGAAAACACGATAAAAGGTGGCCTGCTTAATAGAGGGATAAACATCATCAGCATCGAGGCCGATAATCTCTTTGATAAATCCGGCTCCCACATCTATTTTCTAGACCTGAAAGCGAGTGATTTAATCTTGAAAGAGGAAATCGAAATTGATATCCGGCTAAGCATGGAGGAAATAGAGAAAAAAACAAGCGAAGAGACTGAAGGCCGCGAGTTCAAGCTGTCCATGTTTATCGGTAACGAGTTGGTCGTCTCCAGCACGAAATTAGCTCAAAAAAGCTATCAATTTAAATTTGAGCTTCCGCCTTGGCCTGACACCTACAAGCCTCATAATCCAATCGAGAGGACCAACTCCCCCTTAAATACAGTCTCAATTTTCACTGCGGTGGGAGTTGTTTACGACTTAATAAAAAAATTGCTGAGCAAGAAAAGCCAAGAAATTCCGGTCAGCACTCTGCCCAGGCTGAAGCAGATGACAACGACCTTTCTGAGGGTAGGTTCAGGAGGGGCTACCGAGGAAGTCAAAGCCATCATAACCTTGAAGACAAAGGAATTAACGATTCCTCTAAAATAAAAGAGAAAGCCAACCAAGCATATTTCTGGCTGGAACCATTCTCAAATCCAGGCTTTGGAGACACCAAGTCGCATCCATAACGAGGTTTTTCATCACGGAAAAATCGGCGCTTTCTATCCGGTTCAAATTTTTAATTTTTTTCGACGAGCGAGGATGAAGTCGGCAATTAGGCTCTAAAGAGCGAAACCGCTATTTTTTGACAGCAGGCATACGGCCAGGAGGACGGACTTCCTTTCCGACCCTCTTTTCATCGCCTAGCTCTTCTCGGGCTTTTTTTCCCAGGTCCTGAAGCTGTCTAACAACTTCAGGGTATTTTTCGGTAACGTTAAACTTTTCACCGATGTCGTTTTCAAGGTCATAGAGCTCCAGTCCGGTTCTACCTTCGCCATAACGACCGGGAAGGCCGTCTTTGGCCGGCTCAACGCCTTGATAGGAACGGTAGCTGTGAGGAAAGTGGAGCTTCCAGTTTCCCTGCCTGACGCACTCGAGCTGTTTCCCGTAATAATAATAAAGATGGTCGCGGGGGTTGGCCTCTTTATCTCCGAGGAGCAGAGGCAGGATGTTGACTCCGTCGATTTTATTCTTGGGCAGAGCTGCTCCGGCAATGGCGGCAAAGGTAGGAAGCAGGTCCATGGTCGCCGCCATTTTATTGCAGACCGAGCTCGCAGGGATGTGTCCTGGCCAGCGCATGATACAAGGGACTCTGACTCCGCCTTCCCATGAAGTCCCTTTTGCTTCGCGAAGAGGCAGCGCTGAGCCGGCGTGGTTTCCGAAATTCAGCCAGGGACCGTTATCGGTCGCAAAAATAACCAGCGTGTTGTCATCAAGGTTATTCTTTTTTAGGGCTTTGAGGATTTCACCCACTGACCAGTCAATCTCCATGATGACATCCCCGTACATACCCTGCTTGCTCTTACCCCGGAATTTTTCAGAGACACCCAGCGGCACATGAGGCATGGAATGGGCAAGATAGAGGAAGAATGGCCGGTCCTTGTTCTTTTCGATGAAATGGACAGCGCGCTTGGTGTAGAGCGTGGTCAAAATGTTCATGTCCTGCAGGGTGCGTAGCTCAGCAACCTTGTCATTGCCGTCGATAAGCGGGGGATAAGGGTGTTTAGCCTTCCGGTCATCTTTGGGAAGAGGCTTGCCTTCATAGTCCAAAGGCCACATATCGTTGGAATAGGGAAGGCCGAAGTATTCATCGAAGCCATGCTGCAGTGGCAGGAATTTGAGGTGATGGCCAAGATGCCATTTCCCGAAAATGCCGGTTGCGTATCTCTTTTTCTTGAGAACTTCGGCTATGGTCTCTTCTTCAAAGTTCAGCCCGACATCCGATTCAGGCGACAATGCACCGAATATGCCCACCCGGTTTGAATAACAGCCGGTCAGGAGCGCTGCCCGCGAGGCGCTGCAGACAGCTTGGGCAACGTAGAAGCTCGTGAAACGAACTCCTTCTGCGGCCATCCGGTCGAGGTTCGGAGTTTCAAAACCTTTTGCCCCGAAGCAGCCGACATCAGCATATCCCTGGTCGTCGGTCAAGACGACGATAAAATTCGTCAGGCGTTTCTGCAGCGATGGCTTTTTTAGAGCGAGCAGTTTGCTCGGCTTAAGTGAAAGGGCAATGCCGCTCAGACCCAGAGTCTTGAGGAAATCGCGGCGGCTGGTTGTGTGCTTCATCTTTTATTTTCCTTAATATGGGAACACAATACTTAATTAAGATATTTTTTGCAAATTAAGTATTGTGTCCCCATATTAAAAGAATATTCATGAATTCTATTGAAAAAATCCCGGGCTTATTATAACTTTTGGGACTCAGCTTATCATGGCTTAAATCCAAAAAAAGGAGGTTTGAGCATGATTTTCAAGCGGCAATTTTTATGGCTGCGGGCGGTGATCGTCTGCCTATGTCTTTTGTCGATGACTCTGCTTCTTTTTCCGGTTCAAGCCAAAAAAGCCAAGGCTCCAGAAAGAATCCAATCCACTGACCCGGCTCTGAGGCTGCAGTGGTTTGAAAAGCAGCTGGAGATGAAGAAAAACTCTCCCTACAAGGACCTGAAGTGGCAGTTTCTCGGCCCGACAAACATCAGCGGCCGATGCACCGATATCGCTGTTGTCAGTCCCAAAGGAAAAAATTACACAATCTATGTCGGCACGGCTTCTGGCGGACTGTGGAAGACGGATAACGAGGGAACGACCTGGGAGCCCATTTTCGACCAGGGACCATCGACCTCAATCGGCGATGTGGCTATTGCCCCCTCAAACCAGCAGATTGTCTGGGTCGGGACTGGCGAAGCCAATATCTTTCGCAGCTCGCAGTCAGGAGCAGGAGTATACAAGTCAACTGACGGAGGCAAGGCATGGCAGCACATGGGGCTGGCAGGAACCCAGACCATTGCCAGGATTGTCATCCACCCCGAGAATCCTGATGTCCTTTACGTCGCTGCTTCTGGCCACGAATGGACAAACAACGAAGAGCGCGGCGTATTCAAAACAACAGATGGCGGAAAGATCTGGAACAAGGTTCTCTACATTGATGAAAAGACAGGAGCCATCGACCTGGTCATTGACCCGAAGGACAGCAACACCCTCTATGCGGCTACATGGCAGAGGATGCGCAAGAGATGGAACGACCCCCGCAACGAGGCCGATTACACGGGAAGCGGAATCTACAAGAGCACAGACGGAGGAAGCACCTGGAAAGCCATCAACAGCGGGCTCCCAGCTCCAAGGTACAGAGGAAGAATTGGCATTGACCTTTGCCTCTCCAAGCCAAATGTGCTCTATGCCTTTGTCGACAATTACGAGCCTACGCGCGAGCCGACTGAAGCAGAGAGGGGCGATGTCTACGGACTTCCATCGAGTGGAATCATAAAAGGGGCAACAATCTACCGCTCCGATGATAAGGGCGAAAGCTGGACATTGGTCAGCCCCTTGACTCCACAGGTTAAGCAGGAATTGGAGCGCCATTCTGGCACCTACGGCTGGGTTTTCGGGCAGATCCGCGTCGACCCAAATGATGAGAACACATTCTACATCATGGGCGTCCCATTAAGAGTTTCCAACGATGGAGGAAAGACCTTCCGCCTGCTCAGGGGCATGCATGCTGACCATCACGGCATGTGGATCGACCCTGACAATTCCAATTACATAGTCAATGTCAACGACGGCGGAATCGTTATTTCTTATGACAGAGGAATAACCTGGAGGCAGTTCACGAATAACCTTCCTGTCTGTCAATTTTTCAATGTCGCCTGCGATATGGACACTCCCTTCCATGTCATCGGCTCCATGCAGGACCACGGAAGCTTCAGAGCCATTGTCGACCTAAGCCAGGGTCGGGACAGAATTCGGGCTGTGCAGTTTGAAAGCGCCCCTGGCGGTGAAGGCTGCACTCATGCCATCGACCCGACGAATCCCAACATCATCTATTCTTCTAGTTTTTATGGAACTCTGATCAGGTCTGACCTGAGCCTTCCTCTGGCACAACGCAGGAAAATGATAGTCCCCAGGCAATATGAGAACGAGCCCAAATTGAGAGGGCAGTGGTTGGCCCCGACCATTATTTCGCCTCACAATCCCAACATCATCTATCACGGCATGCAATATCTCTTCCGCTCCGAAGACAAAGGGGACACGTGGGAAAGAATCTCGCCTGACCTGACCTACAACACAAAAGAGGAGATGGGGGACATTCCCTATCATACGATCTTTTCCATCTCTGAATCACCTCTCATGTTCGGTTTGATCTATGTCGGAACAGACGACGGCAAAGTCCATGTCACCAAGGATGGCGGCAAGACATGGCAGGAAATCATGGCTGGCCTGCCCTATCAGAAGTGGGTCTCTGAAATCGTGGCCTCGGCCTTTGACCTGGGCGCGGTCTATATGACCCAGAACGGAAAGCGGGACGACGACTTTGCCCCTTATGTCTGGAAATCGAAAGATTACGGCAAGACCTGGGTTGATATTTCCAAAGGCATTCCTCTTGGCCCGGTGAATGTCATCAAGGAGCATCCGAGAAATAAGAATGTTCTTTTTGTCGGAACGGATACCGGCGTCTATGTTTCGACTGATGCAGGCTCGAGCTGGAATGTCCTCGGCGGCAATCTTCCCTCGACCTATGTCCATGACCTGATCATTCATCCCCACGAGAATATTGTCGTCATTGCCACCCATGGACGGGGCATGTGGGCTCTGGATGGAATAAAGTTTGCTCCACCCACTCCTGCGCGCTTTTTCCAAGAGGATGAAGATGCCGAAAAGTTGAAATAAAGACATCTCTGAAAAGCCATCCTTTTCGAAAAAGGATTGATAATCCCTATCCTTTGATATAGGCTATCGTTCATGGCCAAAGAGACATTCGACAAGAGTGCTTCGGGCAAATCCCAGCTATGCTTGCCAAGAGTCCTCGGGCTGTGGGATATTATCGGGATTGTTGTCGGCGGAGTCATTGGCTCTGGAATATTCCTCGTCCCGGCTTCGATTGCCGCCAGCGTTAAGTCTCCCATTCTTTTGTTTGCCGTCTGGGTTGTGGGAGGAGTGCTATCTTTCTTCGGCGCCATTTCCTTTTCTGAGATGGGAGCGGCTTATCCCCACGCCGGCGGAATCTATGTTTATTTGAGGGAAGCCTACGGCTCGCTCATCGCCTTCCTCTTTGGCTGGACCCTTTTCCTGGTCATCGATTCTGGAGCGATTGCCACCTTAGCCGTTGCCTTCTCCTCCAGATACCTTCCCCATTTTTTCCATCTTAGCCAACTGGAGATGAAGCTTGTTGCCGCCTGCTTTGTCGCTTTTCTGGTCATTGTGAACTATATCGGCGTCAGATGGGGAGCCAATTTGCAGAATTTTCTGACCATCATCAAATTTGCTGCTCTTGTCGCCATTTGTGGAATTGTTTTTGTCTTCGCCAAGGGAAATACGGCCAATTTCTACTCACCTTCTTCTCCGCCATTTTCGCTGAATCTTTTGGGAAGCTTTGGCGTAGCTCTGGTTGCCTCGCTCTGGGCTTATAAAGGCTGGGAATCAGCCACCTACAGTGCCGGAGAGGTTAAGCGACCGGAGAGGAATCTTCCCCTTGGGATTTTTATCGGAACTCTGGTGGTGATTGCCATTTACCTCATCGCCAATCTGGCTTATCTCTATGTCTTTCCTACTGACCAGGTCGCCCAGTCCGACAGGATTGCCTCTGATGTGATGAGGGCTGTTGTCGGCTCTGTCGGCGCTTCGGTTATCGCCCTGATCATTCTCTTCTCCATTACAGGAGCGGCCAATCAGAATGTCCTCTGTTCGCCCCGGGTCTATTTTGCCATGGCCGGCGATGGCCTGCTTTTCAAGAAGATAGCTGCCGTCCATCCCAGATTTCTAACTCCGCATTATTCCATCGTCATTCTCGGCCTGTGGAGCGTCATTCTCAGCCTTTCGGGAACGTTCGAGCAGCTCTTCACCTTTGTCATCTTCGGAGAATGGATTTTCTTCGGCTTGGCAGGGGCTGCGGTGATCATTCTGCGCCGGAAGAAGCCAGACCTTCCCCGGCCTTACAAGACCCTCGGCTACCCTGTGACCCCGGTGATTTTCGTCCTTTCCGCCCTCTTCATCTCTTTTAACACTCTTGTCAATACGTTCTGGAATTCCATGGCTGGACTGGTCATCATCCTCCTCGGGGTTCCGGTCTATTTCTTTTGGAAAATCCGCCTGAAGAAGCAGAGAGATGCGGTGCGGCAGCATGCCTCTGAGATTGCCAAAAAAGAATGAATACCCGATACCTAATTTTCTGCTCAACGATGAAGATATAAAATCATGGCTAAAAAAGGCTATCAATGGAGCGGCAGAGCTGGTTTCATCCTTGCTTCTTTGGGCATGGCTTTTGGAGCGGGCAACATCTGGCGCTTTCCCAGGGTCGTTGCTGCCAATGACGGCGGCGCTTTCTTGATCGCTTTCATCATCGCCAATATTGTCTGGGCAGTCCCCTTGCTGATGATTGAGATGGTCATGGGAAAGACAACTAGGCTGGGCACCAACGGAGCTTTTAGAGACTTTGTCGGCAGGAAAAACACCTGGATGGGCGCCTGGACCGGTCTCTGCTGTATCCTCATCATGTTTTATTATTCAGTGGTCACAGGATGGGCTTTGCGCTACTTTGTTTTCGGTGTGAGCGGCGCGGTCAAGCCGGGCATCGATTCTGAATCGATGTGGAAAGGTTTTCTTGCCTCTCCATTCCAGACTATATTGTTTCATTTCGCCGCCATTGCAATCGCCGTCTTTATCATCTTGGGTGGAGTCCGCCAGGGCCTCGAATTAGCCAACAAGGTCATCGTGCCCAGCATCGTCGTCATTCTGGCCGTGGTCATGGTCTGGGCCCTGACAAAACCGGGCGCGGTTCTTGGTTTGGAATATCTCTTCAGTCCGAACCTGGGTGCTTTATTGAAAGCCAAAACATGGTTAAACGCTTTTACCCAGGCTGCCTGGTCGGTTGGGGCCGGCTGGGGACTGATGCTGACTTATGCCGTCTATACGTCAGAAAAAGAGGATATCGGAGCAAACTCCTTTGTCATTGCCTTTGCTGATTCTGGTTCATCTCTTCTGGCAGGCATGGCCGTCCTGCCTCTGGTCTTTGCTTTATCTCCGAGTGTCGAGGCAGCCAACCAGGCCCTTCAATCAGGAAACACAGGGCTGACCTTCATCTACCTGACAAAGTTCTTTCCCTCTCTGCCGGCCGGCTCTTTTGTCGCGGCTCTTTTCTTCCTTGCGCTGGCCATCTCAGCCCTCGCCTCCTTGCTTTCCATGGTCGAACTCGCCGTGCGAAATTTAGAGGATTCGGGTTTAAACAGAAAAAGAGCAGCAGTCATCGCCGCCGTCGTCGGTTTTATTTGCGGCATTCCTTCTGCCTGCAGTATTTCTTTTTTCGATAACCAGGATATGGTCTGGGGAGTCGGCCTGCTCATTTCCGGAGTATTCTTTGTTTTTGCTGTTTATAAGAGAGGTATCGACAATGTTCGGGAGATGATCAATCAAAGCAGCTGGATCCATGTAGGAAAGTGGTTTAATTTTTGCGTCTTGGCCATGCCGGTCATATTTGTCTTTGTCTTCGGCTGGTGGGTTATGCAGGCAGCAAGCTTGTATCCTGAGACCTGGTGGGATCCTTTGGAAAAGCTAAGTCCGGCAACGATGGCTATTCAGTGGATTTTACTGCTTGCCCTGGTCATTGCTCTGAATAACTGGTTTTCCCGCAAAGTCAAAGCACCCTACTTAGAGCCACAGAAAAAGAGGAGCGAGAAGAGATGAGTGCCCTGGCAATAGCAATGATGGTCTTTATGCTTGTTGTCTACTTCGGGGGGTTTATCTATTTTGCTCTAAAGAAAAAACCTTAGGTTCGGTCGAAACAAAAATCTAAGCGGCTGCTTTCTTTTCTTCTCTTTTCTTCCTCTTCCAGGCAATCCTGACCAGAATGATTGTCAAAATAATGAGGACAAGCATAAGAGCCCTCGCTCCCCAGAGATAAGGATGCCTGACCTCTTCTTCACCCTTCATCAGGAATTTGCCGATCGCATCCTGGTAGATCCACACGCCTAATATGGCGAGCATGTAAACAGGGGTGATGTACTTGATGACGAACTTAAAGACTTTCGGCACTCTGATATCAGCGCCCTTGTGCATCTCCTCCCAGCCTTTTTTCACTCCAAAAACCCAGGAAAAGATGATGATTTCGATGATGGCAAAAAAGACAAGGCCGAGTGTTCCGGCCCAGAAGTCGAGCTCGTCCAGGAAGCCATACTTGAAGAAGATGACAACACAGAGGGTGCACACGGTCAATATCGAGAAGACTGTTATGACTGCCTTCGACCTTTTCCATTTGAACTCATCAACAAGAATGGCGATCGAGGGCTGGGTAAGAGCCACCGAAGATGTTATGCCGGCGATAAAAAGCAGAATGAACCACATCGCCCCGAAAAGCTGCCCCAATGGAATTTTTTGAAAGATGACAGGAAGAGACTGGAAGCCGAGGTTGAAGGCTCCTTCCTGGGCTATGACCTGGGTTTCAGCCAGGCCAAAGAAGGCGACAGCGACAGGAATGGCAATCGTTCCTCCCAGGATGACCTCGGCAAATTCATTCAGGGATGAGGTGGATAATCCGTTAAGAGTCACATCGTCCTTTTCGCTGATATACGAGGCATAGGTGTTGATGATTCCCTGGCCGAGGCTCAGGGTGAAGAAAATCTGTCCGGCTGCCACAAGCCAGACTGTTGCCCGGCCTAACTGGCTGAAGTCAGGATTCCAGATAAAGCCCATGCCGTTGGAGATATTCCAATCAGAATGAGCAGGGTCAGGAGTTCCCATTGTTAGAGCTCTGACCGCCAGAATAATGCCAAAGATGAAAAGCAGCGGCATGCCGTATTTAGCTAAGACTTCTATTCCCTTGGCGATTCCTTTGTACAGGAAATAAAAATTGAGGGCGAGAGTTATGGCCAAAAAGACCAGCGCAGGCAGAAGAGAAGAGAAGAACTGGTTTGCTTCAGCGCCCTGATATCCCCTGAGGAATTGTCCCATTGCCTCCCGTGAGGTGTTGCCAAAATATTTTGCTGTTCCAGAGAACCAGGCAAAGCCTAAAGTCCATGATTCGATATAAACGTAATAGACGACAATAGCGAAAGGAAGCATGATGCCGAATATACCAAGGTATTTGGCAAGGCGGTTTTTCCACATCAAGGAAAACATTCCAGGAGTTGTACCATGTCCGTGAACTCCCCCAAAACGTCCGATAGTCCACTCGACCCACATCATCGGGACTCCCAGAAAGATGAGCGCGCAGAAATAAGGAATCATGAAGGCGCCGCCTCCGTTGGCCGCTGCCTTGACCGGAAAGCGGAGGAAATTTCCGAGTCCGATGGCGTTGCCGGCCATGGCCAGAATCAGGCCGATTCTCGTTGCCCATTTTTCCCGTCCTCCGGCAACCTGAACCTCCAGCTTCTTCTTTTTTCCAAAAAGGACTTTTGACATGCAGTAAATGCTCAAGCCCAGAATTAATCCCCATCCTAAGGCTAAAAATACCCAGCCGCTTGGGTTCAATCCTTGGTTCACTTCACTTGCCTCCTCGAGAGAAATTTATGAAAACTTTTCTGAACTATGTTTCAGAAATTATATGAAACAAAAAAAGTATAGTCAATGAAAGGACTCGTTATGGATCAGGCTGGGTGTTTCGAAGACACGCCGCTTTATATTGCCAGGCGAAAGCAGAGTGGTGAGAAAGCCGTGTGGAAGGCTGAGCGGGCAAGGTTC